>Ga0256405_10000716_pt1 | contig 105029 bp, 88 predicted proteins | sample RumenRJG_02DNA_FD_189096 | JGI IMG/M metagenome (GOLD analysis project Ga0256405, IMG submission 189096) | Bovine rumen microbial communities from Lethbridge, Alberta, Canada - RJG_02 | ecosystem: Host-associated > Mammals > Digestive system > Stomach > Rumen | place: Canada: Alberta...
TCTTTCCTGTTTCAACCGTATTAATGACCGTTTCGCATTTTCTTATATATTGCACTTCTACCACTCGCCCCTTCAGCCCTTATCATTTTAATGTTATACGTTTGGAACCGCTTTGTCATTGTACTTCTAGTATAAAACATTTTGTGTCCAATTAATTACATGCAAAAACGCCTTGTTCCACTCATTGTGAAACAAAGCGGTTTGCCCTGAAACAACATACTTCCAAATCAATCTCGCCATTTAAGAATGATATTTCAGCAAAAATTCATTTGAAACTGCCTTAAATGATCTTGAGCCGTCCTGAGATCTAAACACCAGGCCTTCCCTCATTCCGCCATCGACAGCCGATTTGCCTGCTGCCATATCCAGCAATTCTTCAACCGTATCCGGTAATACGAAATGTTCGTCGACTATAGGGACCCAAGGAATTCCAAATTCTTTCATAATATCAGCGGATTCTATTGAATTAAGTCTTCCTCTGTCTGAAAAAATAAGATTGAATCCCATGAAGTCATGGTTATCCATGTCATAATCTCTCTTTTGAACACCGGCTCCGTATGATTCTCCCTGAAGTGTAACCCACTCCAATTTATATCTATCAGCTATCGCCCTTAATACTTCCTCAAAATGGTATTTCTCTGACATTTCTGTATAAACATTAAAATCGTAATAGCAAGGCTTGTCCGGCCTGTTATAGACAACATTTCTTGAACATATATAATACCTATGCTTTCTTTTGTTCACCTTTCGAAATGTTGCGGTAGTAGATGTACCATCAATCTTTTCAGTCGCAATCCATTCGGATTTATCCTCTAAGATCCAAGGCATATTCTGGATGCGTTCCTCATCAGTTTTCTGTACCCAGTTCGGCCAGTCAATAGTTTCGCGCTTTCCTCGACCGAAAAAGATATAAAGAAATCTCTTTCCCCATTCGTGTTTGTAAATAAACTTGATAATAGGATTTCTGAACAACTTGGGATGCCTTCCGGCCATCTTTTTATATTTATCACCTGAAGGCGCTTTCCTAGCATTATCCTCCGGCTCATAATATGTTACTTCGAGATCTTTTGTAAGAAAGTCACCTTCTCTATACTCTTTCTTATCCGCTTTGATAATCTGGCCCACCTCAGGGGATTTGAATCTTTCTACGCTCCACCCAAAATCCTCCGGAGCCATTAACAACCCCTGTGAAATAACTGTCCCTTTAAAATACTTTTGAGTCTTGATCTTGTAATGCTTACTCTCTAGAAAAAGAAACGGTTCTCTTTCCGGAACCTTTGAATCTATTTCAAAATAGATAGCCAGATCGCCGACAGAAAACTGATCCTTTCTAACCATAATTCTCCATCCGCCAACTTGAGCAACCTCAACCCTTTCAGCCCCTTCTATCGGAATGATCCCATCAATCTTTACTACATATACAAGTTCTCTTTCACCTTTTTGATTTAACATCTCTTTCCTCCCAATTAAAAAACTCTCTTAGAATAATCTCAATGGATTAATTCTAAGAGAGTGAGGATTGTTTGTCATTGTACTTGTAGTATAATGCGAGATTAATTCAGCGGGGAACCGTCAAAAAAGGCAGTTCGCCGCTGAACAAATTTACACGTAAATCTTTTTTCAACCGGCCGTTCATGTTAGAATAAGAAAAAGTTTTTAAGGGAGGATTCATCAAACTGATCATGAAAAGAATAGTAATTACGGCAGCACTTATTGTGACCATTTGTTTTTCCTTAACTGCCTGCAAAAATCACGATAATGCGACTGATGATGCCGAGGCTGATGATGTCGCGGCTCATAGTGACATAATCGAATGGGCCGATGATCCAACAATAGGTATGGTTTCGGCAGGCAATTATAAACGTGTAGCAATTGCTAAAAAAGACGAGACCTATGAAGAAATGCTTGAACTTAACAAGATAGCGGATAAAGGGATTCTTGTCGTAAACGAAGACGGAACCGCCACTTTTGAACTTGATGGTGAAATAACAGAGTATACTTATGACAGGTTTTGCCTCTATTTGGCGGAAGATTCCGAAAAAAAGAGCGGAATGCCTTATGTTTATATAGGCGGAAGGCTCATATTAAATGATGGATCCACGATAACACAATATGTAAAATCAGAGGATTGAATAAGCACCTCTTGATTTCGTCTACCTGAACATTCTCAAATAAACCTGAGTTCTCTGTCTTTAAAATAGAGAACTCAGGTTTATTTAAAATGTCATCATATACATCATATATGACAGTCTCCCCACTATCAAAACTAACTACAAGTTTATAATCTGCCTTTGTTTCAACTCCTGTTTTATGTCCGGTTCCTTAAACAGTCGTATTCTCGCTTTATGTCGTGGTATAATATCCGTAATGCTTTATGATGAAAATATAAATCGCCGGCAGATTCTACAAAAGGAGTTTTATTTATGGATCAAAAAAAGATAGGTCTATTCCTTAAGACACTCAGAAATGAAAAAGGAATAACCCAGGAGCAATTAGCCGAACATTTTCACGTAAGCAGCAGGACCGTTTCCCGTTGGGAGACCGGTACAAATATGCCCGACATTTCTCTTATTACGGAAATAGCCGACTTCTATGACGTGGATGTTCGCGAGCTCATAGAAGGAGAACGCAAAAATATGAATGAAGAGATAAAAGATGTAGCAGTAAAAATGGCAGATTACGCAGATGCCGAAAAGAGCAGGCTTTTTAAATGGGTCAGAGTTATCAGTTTGATCGGCGTAGGGCTTATGACCGCGGCAATCGGATTACAGTGTTTTAACTATGAGCCAAACCTAATCAGGGCTCTGGCAATATTTCTTTCATTTGTTGCCCTTATCGCAATGGCTATTACTACTTTATATGCAAACGGTGTTTTGTCCAAGCTTGTTAAAAAAAGAGGATTTGTGATCGCTACAAGGATTATCGTAATAATACTTATCGTTATCAGTTTACGCTTTGTTTTGATCGGTGCTCTTTTATTCGGACTTGGAGCAATGGAAATGGCAACGCCTTTCAAAAATATATCCGGAGCAGAAAACTACGATAAAGAATATCTGCTTTCAGAGTACAACTCTGACCTTGATTCGGGCTTTTTCATCTTCCCCGATAGCACGGACAAGGCCTTGGAAGCAGATTACGATTCCTCGCTTAAGACTGGGCTGTTTGACACCGATGGTTATGTTTTTCTGACGGCAACATATGACGAAAGCGAGTTTAAAAAAGAGGTTAAACGTCTTTCCGAAATAACATGTACGGTTTTTGATACTTACTACGAAGACAGCGATTATCATACCGAAAAGATAATGTACGATACAGAAATGTACAACTATCCCGCGTACATTGCAACTGACGGATATGACAATGTATATGAATATGCACTTCTTGATGATGACAATAACAAGATTGTATATGCGCTCATAAGCTATCCCGAGTTTACCAATCTCTTAAAATACCAGAAATATTTAAAGAAGGACAAACTGGCATATGTAATTCCCGACGGCTCAGCCCTCGAGCGGTTCTCAATATACAGTTTTTCCTTTAAAGACGGTATCTGGAGCGAGTACACCCCGGATGACGACGGACGCACACCCCTCGGAACCGAGAGATAAAAATGACACAGGGGGACGGGGTTGGGGGTTCATGAAAATGAACCCCCAACCCCGTCCCCCTGTGTCATTCAAGGCGTCCTTTGATCTCTTCCGCTTCAGCCTTGATCAAATGTCCCTTGCCGTCAAAGATCTTAAGAGGCTTTTCAGAGATGCCTTTTATCGTAACCCCATCCATTATGCATCTTAAATAGACTTGTGCGATATGATTTACACAAATTCTGCAATCGTAAAGGTCTTTTAGTTCTTCGGCAGAAGAGATATCGGGTAGATCCTGTATCCCAAGTTCCTTTTTCATGTATTCGTGAAGGATCCTTGCTGCGCTTCTTCTCTCTATCGGCTCTCCCCAATTAAGTTCATCCGCTGCTTCAATAAATCCCTTATCTCTTGCGTTTTTCATATCCAGTCCCGTCAGCAAATCCACAAACTCACCAACGGTTATAATCTCATTCGCTTCCATCATAGCTTTTGCTTTTCGCACTATTCCTCTATGGGAGTAACAATAAGTGTAACATTGTCATGAGGAGGAATGTTTGAAACAGAAAATTCCTCTCCTCTAAGGTGGGTACGCTTCTTGGTCCAAACATTGTAAACCTCCACAGCGTTTGCCTTCCTGATCTCTTCTCTGTTGATGACCTTATCGCCTAAGTATGAAAGGATTCTGTACTTATCAACAGTGACAGGCTTTACTCTTTCGGTATCGCTGAGGTTAATGAAGGATATAGCGAAATTACCATTCTTAAGAGGTTTTGCAAGAACATCCACTCTGTCGTTATCCCTGATGTAGCATTTATCCGGGCGGCATACATCCTCACAGTTATCGTTCCAGCAGTCGCGCTCTTCGAAGGTGGTATAAACTCTCTTTGCCTGAATTCCGAGAGCATCCTGATTCAAAGCAATGACGTCTTCATTTGAAATGATCTCGTAGATTTCATCACCTTTGGTTACTTTTCTAAGATCGAGTCCAAGCATGAGAGGAGAATTCATAAGGCACCACATGGTCATATGAGTACGGCACATGGTCATATCAAGTCCATTCATTCCGATCATCAGCATATCAGGATCGTTCCATCCCTTATAAAGACCTGCGAACTCATCCATGATAACGGCTTTGTTGTACTGAGCGCATACGCTTGTGGTATAGTCGCTGGCCCATGCTCCCTTTCCGGGATCTCCGTCGGAGCCTACCTGGAATGTGATGTCGTTAAGGATTCTCCAGGAATCTCCAACCTTGTATCCCCAGTTCTGAGGCTGGGTCTTACCCCATTCGCAGATGGAGATAACGATGTCTCTCTCGGGGTCAGCCTTCATAAATCCTTCGTGAAGGGCAGCGTATGAAGCAAGAGTGTTCTCCTGTCTTCTGTGGTTCATGAGCCTGATAATATTTTCGCCCTCGTTAAGCTTAACCTTAATGGGCTGTGATACCTTAAAGCTCATGGTATCTGCTGTCTCTTCAAGGAAATCGTCGTAAAATACGTTTGCTTTTTCATTATAGGAGGTGGCTACCTGGAGCCAGCTTCCGATCCCCGGTTCTTTTCCTGTTGCGTACTCAACGGAAAGTTCATATTCGCCGGATACAGGGACATAAACGTTAAGCACTGCCTCTGAGCTCATGGCTCCTACGGGCGAATGGTCCGGGCCCGTTCCGTCGAAAGTTCCGATATTTGTGATGTATTCAAAATTTTCGCCGGTTATCTCTTCCGCATTCTTTCTCATGCCGCCTTTTCCGGTAAGCTCCATATCTGCGGCGGCAAATTCTACTTCAAGGCCTTCCCCGGAAACTACCGCGCCCTTAATATTGGGGGCATAGGTATATTTCGCATTCTCTGCATTTGAGAAGGTTGCGTTGTCCCAAAGGTAGTAGCAATTATCAACTTTGATAAAATCAACGTCCCAATCAAAATATGTCTTTGCATCAACGGTCTCATGTCCGCAGGTTCCCACAGCGGCGCCGGCGCAAAGGTTTGTTCCGATATCGTTGTACATACCGAACTTAAGGCCTTTTCCGTGAATGTAATCAGCAAGAGCCTTAAATCCTGAAGGGAATTTTACTTCCTCGTTTGAAAGAAGGCCGTAGGCTCTTTCGGGCTTATAGCATCCGTCATCCAATACAACGTATTTATATCCTAACTTATCAAGACCCAGTTCTACGATCTTGTCCGCCATAGCCTTAGTCAGTTCTTCCGTATTACCGCTTCCGAAAGCGTTCCAGCTGTTCCAGCCCATGGCAGGGAGGCGTCCCTTTTTCTTGCCCGCAAGAACCTCGCCGTTTTTGAAACTGTCAAATCTTGCCGCTTTATCGGTTATCACTACAGGTCTGTCCATAACGAATTCCTTCCAAATCTTTGTAATTTGCTCCCTTGGGAGTTTTTCTTTAAAACAAAATACAGTGGCCAAAGGTCATCGCCTTAAGCCACTGTAATTATATCTTAGATCTTATTTATCAATAAACTCATTAAACATCATTTAATGCCCAAATAATGCTAATTTAAGCTCTCTCAATACCTTAGATGTTCAGAAGATCTGAATACTCCTTAAGAGCGCCCTCGGTCTCGTGTGCAAGAACCTTCTTTGCAAGGACCTTACCGAGCTGAACGCCTTCCTGGTCGAAGCTGTTGATATTCCATACAAATCCCTGGAACATAACCTTGTTCTCAAAGTGTGCAAGGAGCGCTCCTAATGCTTCGGGAGTAAGCTTATCGCCGATGATGATGCTTGAAGGTCTACCGCCTTCGAAGTTCTTGTTATTGTTCTCGTCCTTCTTTCCGCAGGCAAAAGCAACGATCTGTGCGGCAACGTTAGCGCAAAGCTTCTGCTGGCTGGTAGATCCCTGGATGTCTACGTCGGTTCCGATCTGGCTGTTTCTAAAGCCGATGAACTGAAGAGGAACGATGTTTGTTCCCTGGTGAAGGAGCTGGTAGAAGGAGTGCTGTCCGTTGGTTCCGGGCTCACCGAAAATTACGGGTCCGGTCACATAGTTTACAGGCTCGCCGAAGCGGTTAACGCTCTTTCCGTTTGACTCCATATCAAGCTGCTGAAGGTGTGCAGGGAATCTTGAAAGAGCCTGTGAGTATGGAAGAACGGCTGTTGAAGGATATCCGAGCACGTTTCTTTCGTATACTCCGATAAGGGCATCGAGCATAGCGGGGTTCTTTAAAAGGTCTTTGTTGGCACAAAGCTTATCCTGCTCAGCGGCACCGTTTAAGAATCTTGCGAATACATCGGGTCCGAAAGCAAGGGAGAGGATTGCTCCGCCTACACCTGAGGTTGAAGAAAATCTTCCGCCGATATAGTCATCCATAAAGAATGCCTGAAGATAATCAGAGCTCTTTGCAAGGGGTGAAGTTTCGCTGGTAACAGCGATCATATGCTTAGAAGCGTCAAGTCCCGCCTTCTTAAGAGCATCCTTAACGAAGGACTCGTTGGTAAGAGTCTCAAGAGTAGTACCTGACTTTGATACCAAAATAAAGATAGAATGTGCAACATCAACAGATGCGAGGACTGCTGCCGCATCATCGGGATCTACGTTGCTGATGAACTTAGCTTCCATCTTGAAGCAGCCGTTTTTCTTTGCCCAGTTTTCAAGGGCAAGGTACATAGCTCTGGGGCCTAAGTCGCTTCCGCCGATACCGATCTGTACAACGGTGGTAAACTTCTCGCCGGCTGCGTTTACGATCTCACCGTTATGAACCTTATTGGCAAAATCAGCGATCTTTTTCTGCTCTCCGAGATAGAACTCTCTCTTGTCGCCACCGTCAGCATTTACAGCCTTTCCAAGCTGTCCTCTTGTCATATGGTGGAGAACCATCCTCTTTTCACCGGTATTGATCACAGCGCCGTTATAAAGCTCCTCGAACTTCTCGGCAAGCTGAGCTTCCTCGGCAAGTTCCTTGAGTACAGCGATAATATCGTCATCAACTGCTTTAGCGGCGTAGTTATAAGTCAATCCTTCAGCCATGGGAACGCTGTAGTTTTTAACACGCTCCTTTCCGCTTTCTCCTGCCATAACTTCCTGAAGCTTAACGCTCTTAACGGACTGAAGCTTTTTAAAAGAAGCAAGTGTATCCATGTTATTCCATGCAACCATTTATTTGTCCTCCGTTTGCAAATTATTGTCAGTATATAGTGCCCGGACCGGAATCTTTGTCCCAAGCAAAAAAATTATACTTTAATACGCCTTCATTTTCAAGTTTCTTTAGCGAGAAACTCTTGTATTATCGCCTCTTGTCAAAGTATAATAGATTAGATTTACCGAACGTTTAATCACATTAAAGGAATTAGTATTTTGACTGAGATCGTAAGCGAAAAACCCGAAATTCAAAAAGCTATACTTGTAGGCCTTGAAACTGCGGAAACTTTTCGAAATTCCGCCGACTTCGACCACTCTATGGCAGAGATGAAATCTCTTATCGAGGCCTGTGACTTAGAAGTTACCGCTACTCTTACCCAGGCCTTAGAGCACCCGGAAGCAGGCACATACCTCGGAAAAGGTAAATGCACGGAGCTTGCGGATCTTTGTCGCGAGACTGAGGCCGAATACTGTATCTTTGAGGGAAACCTTTCTCCTGTTCAGATGAAAAAACTCGGGGAGATCACAGGAGCTGTTATCTGGGACAGAACAAATCTTATCCTGGAGATCTTTTCAAGGCGTGCCCGGACAAGGGAAGCCAAACTTCAGGTTGAGTCGGCATATCTGCAATTTATGCTCCCGAGACTTACCGGTATGTGGCAGCACTTAGGGCGTCAGGGCGGAAGCAGCGGCGGATCCGGAGGCGGCGGAAGACGTTCCTCAAAAGGTATCGGAGAAACTCAGCTCGAGCTGGACAGGCGTCAGATAAACCATCGGTTACATGAGCTTTCAAAAGAGCTTGAAACTATCGATAAGACAAGAACCTTACAGAGAAAGGGCCGTGAAAAGGGATTTTTACCTTCAGTAGCCCTTGTGGGATATACAAACGCTGGAAAGTCTTCCCTTATGAACTGTCTTCTTTCCCTCAGCGAGGACAACGCTCCTTCCGGCGAAGATAGGGCAGCCGAGAAAAAAGTGTTTGAGAAGGATATGCTATTTGCAACCTTGGATACTTCTATCCGCAGGATCTATACTCCTTCCAAAAAGGACTTTTTACTTTCGGACACAGTCGGGTTTATCGAGAATCTGCCCCACGGACTCGTTAAGGCCTTCAGATCCACATTGGAAGAGACAAAGTACGCCGATCTTCTTCTCATCGTACTTGACAGCGCCGACCCCTACCACAGGCAGCACAAAACAGTTACCGAAAATACCTTAAAAGAGCTGGATGCAGGGGATGTTCCGAGGCTTTATGTTATGAATAAATCGGACCTTCTTCCCGAGGACAGTCTGCGACCTGTTATTGCCAACGAAAACACGATCTACATCTCAACCAAGACAGGGAGCGGAATAAAAGAGCTTCTTGATAAAATAAACGAACTAACCTTTGGTTCTCAAAAGATCATTACGGCTCTTCTTCCCTACAGTAAGGGCGATCTTTTAAGCAGCCTGCACAGCTGCGGCGCAATCATCGAAGAAGAGTATGTTTCGGAAGGGATCAGGATAAAAGTCTCCTGCCCTCCCAGGTTTATCGACGAATTAACCCAATACGAAGAAAGGTCTGACAATGCTTCATTTTAATTCATCAGATATTGGCAAGCCTAAAAATACAAGGCCGAATTTCATCTGGTATATGATAATCCAGTACACTGTTTTACTGCTGATCATTGCCATCATCGGAATCTACGTCTACGGTCAGTTTGTAAAGCAGGCCCCCTCATACTTCCACCCAAGATGCGTGGAGTATCGCGGTACCTGGAACTGGGACACAGGTCTTGGGACGACCGAAAGCTTTGTGGCTCCCGGTCAGGTTTCCTCAAAGATCGGCGAAGCAGTCGCCCTTTATACCGTTCTCCCGGAAGAAATCCAGGCGGACGATTATCTTTTTATCCGTACCGGTCTCGATCTTATCGTATATATCGGCGGAGATAAGGTTTTCGATCAAAAGCTTACACAGTCTACCATGCCCGGAGAGAATGTTAAAGGTATGTGGCTTCCCATCAAGGTGCACCCCGAAGATGCCGGAAAAACCCTGTATCTTTACCGCTCCGATGCCCATTACTACAACGGTATTCTAAGCGCCTGCTACTGGGGCAATATGCAGGGATTTCTCCGTATAATCCTTGTGGACAATGAGTTTATACTTTTAATAGCCTTTTCCCTTGTCATATTTGGACTGATAATCTCTGTCGCTTCCGTGATCTACAGGATCTACTCTAAAAAGAGTTTTCCTTTGATGTACCTGAGTGTCGGAGTACTTGCCGCGGGCTTTTGGTTCATACTGGACAACTTTGCCTATCCCTTCCTTTTCTTCAACTACAATGTGGACGGCGTTGTCGAGTATCTTATTGTTATGCTGTTGCCCTTCCCCTTTATCAGCTATATCAATCTTATACAAAAGCGCCGCTATCAGTGGATATACAACACTCTCAACACTATACTTCTTATAGGTTTTATAATATTCACAAGCCTGCAGTTTTCATCATCTATGTTTTTCTACGATACTATGTGGATGATGAATGTTTTGCTTGCCATCATCATACTTGTCTGCTCCGGGGTGCTTTTCTTCGACGTCATCTATAAAAAGAACAGGGACTATCTGACTATCTTCGTTGGTTTCCTGATACTGATCCTCTTTGCTCTTATTGAGATGGTTTACCTAAACCTCCCCGTTCACAACAACGACGGAATCTTCGCAGCGATCGGACTTTTGGGAATACTGTTTTGCGCCGTTTGTCAGGAGATCACAAACCTCAAACAGCTCCAGGCTCAGACCCTTGAGGCTACGGAATCGAACCGTGCAAAATCCACCTTCCTCGCAAATATGTCCCACGAGATCCGCACTCCTATCAACGCCATCATGGGTATGAACGAGCTGATCCTTCGGGAAAACTCAAGCGAGAGCATCAGAGAATACTCAGAAAATATAAAATCCGCCAGCCAGACCCTTTTGGAGATCATCAACGATATCCTTGATTTCTCAAAGATCGAGCAGGGTAAGATGGAGATCATCAAGGAAGATTACGACATCCGCGAGCTTCTCCAATCCGTAGTCTCTATGATAAAGGTTAAGGCCGATGAAAAAGGGCTCAGGCTGAATCTTGAGATCGATCCGGATATGCCTAAGGTCCTTCGCGGTGACTCAAAGAGAATCCGTGAGATTATGATCAATCTTCTCAACAACGCTGTTAAGTATACCCATAAGGGCTCTGTTACTTTTGCGGTTACGGTAAAGAAAGATTCCGCAGGAGATTCAAACCTTGAAATATGCGTTAAGGATACCGGAATCGGCATAAAAGACGAGGATCGCAACAAGCTGTTTTTACAGTTTGAAAGACTTGATTTTGTAAGAAACAAATCCATCGAGGGAAGCGGTCTCGGCCTCGCTATCACGGGCAATCTCGTAAATCTTATGGACGGAAATATCGAGTGCAACAGTGCTTACGGAGTGGGAAGCGAGTTCATCGTGACCATCCCTCAAAAGATTATCGATCCCGACCCTATCGGTAACCTGGAGGATTATCATCCAAATGACGGTTACGACGAAGATTCGCAGGATACTTCATTTGTCTGTCCATCCGCGAATATTCTTATCGTCGATGACAATGATATGAACCTGAAAGTTGCAGCCGGACTCATCGAGACCACTAAAGCCAAGGTTACAAGCTGCTACAGCGGCTATGAGATGTTAAAGCTCATCGTTAAACATAAATACGATATCATCCTCTTAGACCATATGATGCCGGATATGGACGGAATCGAGACTCTTTCCGCCTCTAAGACTACAGCGGGCAATCTGAATCTTTCAACACCCGTTATAGCTCTTACGGCCAATGCTATCGTTGGCGCAAGAGAGATGTATTTAAACAACGGATTTACCGACTATTTAAGCAAACCAATGGATGTCAAGCATCTTAATCTGATGCTAAAAACTTATCTTCCCGAGGACAAGATAATCTACATCCACGAAAGAGAACTTGAGCATCAAAAGCGTCACAACGCTTACAATTCATCCGTTATAGACAAAGCCACGGGACTCAGATACTGCGGAGACCAGGAGGACTTCTACCATGATGCCCTTAAACTCTACAGAGAGTCTATGGCCGAAAAAGTAGCCTCGATCAAGGATATGTATAATAAAAAGGACTTCGCAAATTACGAAGTCCTGGTGCATTCCTTAAAGTCAAACTCTATGACCATCGGAGCCACCGATCTTTCAGCGATGGCAAAGGATCTGGAGTTTGCATGTAAGGAAAAGAATTATTCATTTGTTGATAAAAACCACAAGCGCTTACTGGAAATGTGCGACGTGGTTGCCGAAGAGGCTTCCAAAATGCTTAAATGATCTTTATTTTCTTCTGCCGGAGCGTCCTTTGGACCGCGAATGCGCTCCTCTGGCCGCTTCCCGCAGTCTTGCTCCGGGGATTCCCCTCATGGCCTCGAAGGTCTTTCTGCAGCTGTCGCACCTTTCAAAGCCGTATCCCACAGGGAGCTGTCTTCCACAATCCTTGCAGCGTTTGATAAATTTGTTCTTGTTGCCGCTTAAGTAATCTTCTATGGCAAGCTCAGTGCTCTTTTTCTCCTCCATAAGCCATTCTTCATCCATGATCTTTCCCATATGTACAGAGAAAAGATGATACAGCTCAAGGAGCTTATAATAGGTCTCAAGTCTTTCAAGGTCGTTATTGCCTCTGGGGTATGAAGGCTTTTCCAAAGATACGTCTGCCGCGTAGGTAAGGCAGTAATGCACCCACTGGGCAAGAACTCTGGGATTTCCGTCGTCTATCGGACAGGAGATCATATCGTAGATGACATCCTTTTTGTTGTCCGTATCTCCGTAGATGAGGTCAAAGTCAAGGCTCTGATCCTTCAGGGTGTGGTACAGGGTAAGCATCCTGTCTATCTTCATCTTCTCGTAAGGCTTTTGGGGACGGATTCCGAACCAGACGGTAAGGATCTCGCTTAATGTTGCGTCGAGATTGACCAGCATTCTCGGGAAACCTAAGATAGCGGATTTAATCTGAGGAAGAGGCTTGCCAATGGTTTGTTTAAGCACAGGCAAAAACTCCGGATCAGTTGTGGTCACATAACCAATGTCATATTTTCCGAATCTTCCGGCTCTTCCGGCTATCTGCAGGATCTCATCGGCTTTAAGGTCTCTTCTTTGCTGTCCGTCAAACTTCCAGCTTTCCGCGAAAACGATACGCTGTATAGGAAGGTTGATACCCATTCCGATAGCATCTGTAGAGATTACTATCTTTGTCTCTCCGGTAGCGAATCTTCTTACCTCGGATTTACGGGTTTCCGGAGGAAGCTTTCCGTAGATAACGCTTGCCTTAACTCCCATCATCTCAAAGCGTGCGGCAAGGTCGAGTACCCGCTTTTTAGAGAAAAGTATATAGCAGTCTCCGGGGCGGATCTGGTTTCTTGTAATGCGGTTGCTGTCCGAAAGGATAAAGGGTTCATCCTCTACGACAAGTCCGGTTTTTCTCTCGTGTTTTGTAATATCGTAGGTATCGCCGCAGGTTTCGATGATCTCCGTAAGCAGCTCCGTTACATTGTCACTGGAGAGAAGATAAACTTCCTTAGCTTTTACGCCAAGGATGGCCCTTGACCAGGCTGCACCTCTCTCGGGGTCGGCTATCATCTGGCATTCGTCTATAACGGCTATATCGTAGTTTTCATCAAGGTTAAGGGTCTCAACGGTCTGTGAAATAACCCTGCTGTTCTCAACGGTAATATGCTCTTCACCGGTCTTCATAGAGGTAGGAGTTCCGGCGTCGTTTAAGGTATCGTATACCTCTAACGCAAGAAGTCTTAAGGGCGATAAATACACGCCGTTTTGGGCGTCCTTAAGCTTTGTGATGGCTTCATAGGTCTTACCGGAGTTGGTAGGACCCACATGCAAATGAAAAGACCTCACCATAGCTCTTGTCTCAACGTACTCCGCAGTAGGGTCAGTCTGAACAAGACCCATTATCTGAGCCTTTATCTTGCGGTCATAAAACTTCTTAAACTTGTCCTCAATGGGGATAGCCTTTGTGATAATATGACGATTTTGAGGATCCTGTAAATAATCCAGATAGCTTTCTATAGCGTCGTCGCTTCTTGAAAGAGCCAGTATCTCCCAGTCCTTTTGCGCAACGATATTTATAAGCCTGTCCATCTCCTCCTCGCTTTTTTTACGCTGAGCGGGAGGCTGAAGGGATATTGAGGCCTTCATAGCAAGTATTCTCGGATAAAGATCCGAATACTGATATCCGTAATATGCGTTCTTTACAACATTTCCCGTGGAACCGATCTTCTTCTCGAGTTTTTTCATATTCGCGGGATTTTTACGATTACAAAGTCTTTCAAATGTGTCCGCGTAGAGCTCCTCCATTCTTTCCCGGAGCTTCATAGCGCGTTCTAATTCCGCTTCCATTTCTTCGTCCAAGCGGTTATCTCTGTCCTGATCCATCTCTTACCTTTTCGTGTTAAAAATCTACAGATCTATGTCCAGTTCAACAGGGCAATGATCCGAACCCATAATATCGCAGTGAATCTTGGCATCCCTAAGCCGGTTTTCCAGCTTTTTCGATGCCACAAAATAGTCAATACGCCAGCCTGCGTTTTTCTCTCTGGCATGGAACATATATGACCACCATGAGTAGATTCCCTCTTTATCAGGGTAAAAATGTCTGAATGTGTCTATATAGCCGCTTTCCAATGTCTTTGTAAAGCAGTTTCTCTCCTCGTCGGTAAATCCGGCGTTGTGGTGATTTGAGGAAGGGTTTTTAAGGTCAATCTCTTTATGCGCAACATTAAGATCTCCGCAGTATATAACAGGCTTTTTGCTCTCGAGGCCAAGTATATAGCTTCTGAAATCCTCTTCCCATTTTTGTCTGTAATCAAGTCTCGTAAGCTCTCTCTGGGAATTGGGTACGTATACGGTAATAAAGTAAAAATCCTCAAATTCCAGGGTTATGACCCGGCCTTCATGGTCATGCTCCTCTATTCCGATCCCGTAGCTAACTGAAAGGGGCTTTTTCTTAGTAAATACTGCAGTTCCGCTGTAGCCTTTCTTTTCGGCATAGTTCCAGTACTGTTCGTATCCGGGGAGATCCAGCTCAATCTGTCCCTCTGAGAGCTTTGTCTCCTGAAGGCAAAAAATATCTGCAGAAAGAGCGTTAAAAGAGTCCATAAACCCCTTCCCCATAACCGCTCTGAGTCCATTAACGTTCCATGATACAAGTTTCATTTATCCGAGAATCCTCTCCGCAATCTTGTTGCAGTTTTCATATATTACTTCCGGTCTCTCACCGATGTTGTAAGAGCCGTTGTGGTAGAGAATCTTTCCTCCGACCATAGTCATAAGCACATTGCTCTTTCCGCCGCTGTAGACAATATTTTTGACAATATTGTTCTCAGGCTGCATATTGGGCTTAGCAAGGTCTATCAGAATAATATCCGCCGGCTTTCCGGCTGTAAGGGTGTCCGCGTCATCAAGTCCCATAGCCTTTGCTCCGCCGATAGTTGCCATAGCAAGGACTTTTCCGGCATCCACAGACACGGCATCGTTATCCCTGATCTTGGCAAGAGTCGCGACAAGATACATTTCTCTGAACATATCAAGGGCGTTGTTGCTGGCAGGTCCGTCGGTACCTATAGCTACGTTAAATCCCTTTTTGATCAACTTGCTGACGGGGGCAATGCCGCTGGCGAGCTTAAGGTTCGATCCGGGGTTTGTGATGACGGAAACATTTTTTTCCTGAAGAATATCCATCTCTTCATCGGTAAGGTGAACGCCGTGGAATATTCCTCCGCCATAGTCAAACATTCCGAGCTCATTCATTAATAGTCCCGGAGTTTTACCGTATCTTTCCTTACAGCTTTCAACCTCTGATGCGGTTTCGCTCATATGACAGTAAAAAGGCGCTTTATAGTTTTGAACCACTTTCGCTATACGCTCAAGGAGGTTCTTCGAGCAGGTATACTCCGCATGCATTCCAAGTCTGTAACTGATAAGCGGATTAAACTCATTTAATCTTTCATACTCGTCCGCCATCTTTTCGGGGGAAGAGGTGTGATCGTTTACGTTTCCGCAAAGCACGCATCTCATACCGGTATCACGGCAGCTCTCCGCGATGGCGTCGGGATTTAAATACATATCGAAGATGGAGGTAACTCCGCTTGTAACATACTCCATTACCGCAAGCCTTGTTAGCTCGTAAATATCTCCGGAAGAAAGCTTGGCTTCATAAGGGAAGACCTTGGTATTAAGCCACTCGCTTAAAGGCAGGTCATCCGCGTAGGACCTGAGGAAGGTCATAGCCGAATGGGTATGGGCATTTTTCAGTCCCGGCATCAGCAGATTGTCCCCGCAATCTATTTCAAAATCCCATTTTATATGGGGTATGGCAGGGCCTGCTTCGGCGATATCACTGTTCGTACCCACATAAGCGATGTTTTCGTTTTTGATCCAGACCTCACCCCGGAAGATTTCTTCCCCGACTTCCATAGTAAGGATCCTTGCATTATACAACCTTATATTCATACCCGCTCCCTTCTCGCTGCCGCGTAAAAAGGCATTAGTCCAACCTGACTATTTATTATAACATAAAAAAAGGGGAGTCACCATACAGATGGAAACTCCCGTAGTTTTATTCGTATGCGATGTTGTCTTCATAAGTATTCCAGATCAAACATATCCATGTTTTTCCCTGGTTCAGTACTACTTCTTCTGCGTTTGAATCATAATATACGAAGTGTGATGAATCATCTTCTCCCCTGAGCCAATATCCCGGGATAACTTTTCCCTCTGTAAAGATATATGCAGAGTTTCCTCCGGACATCTCAAAGTTGAGGTATCCGCTTACATCATCGAAATAATTTCCCTTGGTCAGCATAAAGATAACGTTCCTGCATGTGAGTTCTTCACCGTTCATCTCGTCCGTATGAGGCTCTCCGAACTGGTATCTGTGGTAAAGATGGTCGGACGAATCGTAGATAAAGTAAGGGAGTCCGTGTCCGTATCCGCCGGCACCGTTTTCAAATCCGCCGGGCGCTATTTTGGTCGCGTCCTTAAAATCGCTATAACTAGAGACCGTTCCATCCTGCGCAAACTTAAATGCAGAAGTATAATCCTCACGGTAATTTGTTCTGTATCCGTGTCTGGCAACCGCCGCTTCGTATCCGTCGATTGTCATAATACCGGTATACTCGGTAGCGTACCCGGCTGCTTTTCTCTTTTCGTCTCTGGCGAAAGCTTCATCGGAAGGGCTGTCTATTCCAAGTACGGATGCCGAAATATTGTCCACTCTGTCGGAGTTTATAAGAGGGGCTGCAAACTGTACCGCAAGTCCCCAGTTGCAGAATATGGCATCAAGAGAGATCGCTTCGTGTACAAAGTAATGTCTTGCGCTTCTTAAAGGCCCGATATGATCAAGATCGTCATAATCCTCGAAAACTCCCATAAGTCTGGTACAGGAAAGCCACTCCATGGGAGCTTCAAAGATGACGCTGGCTTTGGAGATTCCGTACTGCGGAAGACCTGCCTTTGTGTTGGGGATCATAACAGCCATAGGGCGTCTGTTTACTACATCCTCACTCTTCCACTCTCCGGTAAGGTAGCTTTGTTTCTTTCCGTTAATAACAGGCCTGTCAATGATAACAGAGCCCTCGACAACGGAACTGATATCTGATTGTTCGGTCGGTTTTGATGCGCCGGAAATGGGGGTTCCGCTAAACTCGGGAAGTTCTTCCTCTGCGGCGCATGAGACAAGCCCCAGTATAAGCATGATTGCAAGTACTGCGGCAAAAATCTTTTTTCTCATCATAAGTTCCTTTATATCGCGAATTATCGCTGTTTTACATAAGTCAAATTATCTCATAATGAAAATTTCAGGTCAATAAATTGGGCGTCTGCTTTTCTTAATATTTCTTAAGAGTTGTCGAATAATAAGCAAAAAAAATCCCAAATCCTTTAAATCAAGGATTTGGGTACTGCTGGTGGCCGGACTTGAACCGGCACGGGATTGCTCCCGAGGGATTTTAAGTCCCTTGCGTCTACCTATTCCGCCACACCAGCATTTCAATCACAGATTTTACCATAGTAAAATCATAATTGCAAATAATTTTTAGCTTAACTTCTCAAATTTTAAAACCGTTGCGCTTGTCTTTGGAAGCTTTATCTTCAGGATGCCCGTTTTAAGGGGATACAATGCTTCTTTTAGGGAGTATCCTTCATCCGTTGACTGGAAAACTACCTTCATATTTCCGGTTCTGTGGGTACCGACTTCCCAGGCGGTTATCTCCTTTTCAACTTCATGATTATTGTTGTTGATAAGGATAATGCACTGCTCGTCCCTGGTAAATCTTCCGTAAGCGATGAAATTATAATCGCTTCCGAGCTTCTTTATGGAGCCATTTCTAAGCTCCGGATACTTTTTTCTCAGGGCGATGATATCCCTGTGGAACTGTATCATCTGCTGATCTTCGTGGCCCCAGGGGTATGTGCGGCGGTTGTCGGGATCTGTAAATCCGCAAACACCCGCTTCGTCGCCGTAATAGATCGTAGGCGCGCCGGGCCAGGTCATCTGTATAACAACAGCCTCTCTCATAACAGCCTTGTTGATCCCCTCCTCGGCAGCCCTCGGACCGAGAGTATTGGTACGTCCGACCTTATGGTTTGTTCTCGTAAGGAATCTTGAATGGTCATGGTTAGAGAGCTCATTCATCGCCACCTGCCAGGATGGCATTGAAAAGCTGGAGGTGTGGTGGATCATAGCCCCCCAGAAGCTCTCCGCATTTCCGAGAAGGTTCTCTCTGAAGTCATCACTGTGCTTTTCCATACCGGTCAAAAACCAGGTAACGGGCTCCATGAATGCGTCATAGTTCATTACGGTATCCCACTCGTTTCCCTGCAGCCAGTCTCTTGTGGTACCGTAATGCTCTGCGAGGATTATCGCCTCAGGATTTGCCGATTTAACAGCCTTTCGGAAATCCTGCCAGAATTTGTGGTTAAACTCGGGGGAATGGCCGAGATCCGCCGCAACGTCAAGTCTCCAGCCGTCCGCGTTAAAGGGCGCTGAAACCCACTTTTTTCCGATATTTAAAATATAATCATAGAGCTGCCTTGAACCCTCGTAATTGAGTTTGGGAAGAGTGTCATGTCCCCACCAGCCGTCGTATGTGGGATTGTAGGGCCACCTACGGTCATCGGAGAAATCAAAATACTGTCTGTAAGGACTGTCCGCACTTACAAAGGCACCCTTTTCATAACCATCGGCATTTTCATATATCCTCTCTCTATCCATCCACTTGTTGAAGGATCCGCAGTGGTTAAACACACCGTCAAGGATTACTTTCATGCCTCTTTTATGGGCCTCTTCAACAACCTTGGCAAAAAGCTCATCGCTCTTAGTCAGATTACTGAAGCTTGTAACACGCTTTATGTATCTGGTGGAAAGTCTGTTCTCCTTAGATCCCGGGGGAAGGAGCTCGCCGTCGTCCTCCACGATCTTTCCGAAATGAGGATCGATGTGGTCGTAATCCTGAATGTCGTATTTATGGTTGGAAGGAGATACGAAGAGGGGATTAAAATAGATAACCTCTACCCCAAGCCCCGCAATATAATCAAGTTTATCAAGGACGCCCTGAAGGTCGCCTCCGTAGAAGCATCTTACATCCATAGTCGCAGGATCTTTATCCCAATCCTCAACCCTTATTACGGGCTCGCCTATGTAGCAATACTCCCCCGACAAAACATCATTTGTTTTGTCGCCGTTGCAAAAGCGGTCAACGTATATCTGGTACATTACCGCTCCCTTAGCCCACTTAGGAGTAGAGAAGCCGGGAATAATTCCGAAGTTGTAATACTCGTTGATATCCCTTGTGCAGCCCCTCATATCGTAGTAGCAGACAAGATTTCCGGTTGTGATCTCAAAGTAATAGGAGAATTTCTCATCCTTTAGGACTACTTCAACCTCGTAATAGTCAAAGTGGACCGCTGTTTCTGCCTTAGTCATCAGGTATTTATTGCCATGCCAGACAAGACAAACATAATCCACGTTGTTTTTGGCAGTCCTGAAACGGATCTTAACCGTAGAAAAAGCGTCCGGTTCCGCAGGAGTTACATATTCGGCGGAAGTATCGCTGAATAATGCTCTCGTATTGAAAACAGGGCGCATCGTGTTAATATACTTTTCAAAATATAGTATTTTATTACGCTTTTCCAGATCCATATATGTCTTACACCCTTCTTACCAGAAAGCTATAGTGACCATGCATTTATTTTACAAAAAAATACGGTTAATAGCAAGCGAAAAGGACAGCCGGGGAAGCTGTCCTTTTCTAGAGAAGGTATTTCTTGGGGGTATAGCAAAAAAACTAATGTATTGGGGTACAATCAGTATATTATCATATGCCTAAAATGAAAGTAAGTCTCACTTTACACAAATTTCACAACATCCCCCTTGAAATTTTGTGCAACTTTTACAATTCAAATAGGGCCTCGAACTCTTCACGGGAGATTCTCTCTTTCTCAAGAAGAAGCTCAGCGCACTTGTGAAGCACATTTTCATGCTGAAGGATGATATCCTTTGCCTTCTTGTAGCAGTCGTCGATGATGGACTTCACTTCTTTATCTATCTCGCTTGCAACTTCTTCACTGTGGCTCTTGGCGTGGGCAAGGTCGCGGCCGATAAATACCTCATCATCGTCATCTTCATAACAGATAACACCGATATTCTCGCTCATACCAAAGCGGGTTACCATCATTCTGGCAACCTTAGTTGCTTTCTTGATATCGCTTGAAGCGCCGGTAGTAATATCGCCGAAGATGATCTCCTCCGCAATCCTTCCGCCCAAGGATACCTGGATATCCTGAAGCATCTTGCTCTTTGTAAGATACATATCGTCCTTTTCGGGAAGGGGCATTGTATATCCGCCCGCACCCTGGCCCGTAGGGATTATAGAAACGGTAAATACAGGGCCTACATCGGGAAGAACATGGAAAAGAATAGCATGTCCCGCCTCGTGGTAAGCTGTGATCTTCTTTTCTTTCTCGGAAACAAGGCGGCTCTTTTTCTCGGTACCGATACCAACCTTGATAAAGGATTTTCTAATATCCTCCATCGAGATAAAGGCCTTGTTTTCTTTTGCTGCCTTGATAGCCGATTCGTTTAAAAGGTTCTCAAGGTCGGCTCCTGTAAAGCCTGCGGTAGTTCTGGCGATCTCCTCGATATCAACGTCATCACCGAGGGGCTTTCCTGCGGAGTGAACCTTAAGGATTTCCTCTCTTCCCTTAACATCTGGTCTTCCGACAACAACCTTACGGTCAAAACGTCCCGGTCTAAGAATCGCGGGATCGAGGATATCAACACGGTTTGTAGCCGCCATTACGATGATTCCTTCGTTGGTCTCGAATCCGTCCATCTCAACCAGCATCTGGTTAAGGGTCTGCTCGCGCTCGTCGTGGCCTCCGCCCATACCTGTTCCGCGGCGTCTTGCTACAGCGTCGATCTCGTCAATAAATATAATGCAGGGAGCTTCCTTTTTAGCGTTTTCAAAAAGGTCTCTTACTCTCGAAGCTCCGACACCGACAAACATCTCAACAAAATCCGAACCGGAGATACTAAAGAACGGTACTCCCGCTTCTCCGGCAACAGCCTTCGCAAGGAGTGTTTTACCTGTTCCCGGGCTTCCCTCCAAGAGCACTCCCTTCGGGATCCTCGCGCCTAATGCGGTGTATTTTCCGGGGTCCTTTAGGAAATCAACGATCTCCCTCAGCTCCTCTTTCTCTTCATGAAGTCCGGCAACATTCTCGAATCTGACTTTGCCTTCTCTGATGACTTCTGCGTGGCTCTTTCCAAAATTCATCATCTTGGAATTGCCTCCGCCGGCTCCTGCTCCTGCGGTTCCCACAAAGAGCATAATAAACATAAATACTATCGCTACTACGATGACGGCCAAGGGAATAAGTACCTTGAAAGTCCAATTCATCCAGAAGCTGTCTTTAACGACAGGGTCATATCCCTTATCTCTGATGACCTTCTCGATTTCTGTAGCAGATGTAACATAAAGCCTTTTGTTTGATCCTGTATCGAAACCTGCCGATACATAACCTGCTCCCGATCCCTCGTCGGTAACGATGGTGATCTCAGTTGTCTTGCCTTCGTCCATATCGGCAATAAACTGGTCGTAAGTGTAGGGCGATGAGTTGTATCTGAGTAAGTTGAGTACCACAACAAGCGCAACAACCAAAAACATAAAGATCAGATAGCCTCTAAAGCCCCTTTTGTTGTTGTTCAAGAATTTGTCCTCCGTCTGGTCATTTTATAAATACTCGGATCAGTCGAATTTAACTACTCCGATATAAGGTAAATTTCTGTATTTTTGGTCATAATCAAGACCGTATCCCACAACGAACTCATCGGGGATCTCAAATCCGGTATAGTCCACATTTACGTCGATGACCCTGCGATCGGGCTTGTCGAGAAGAGTACAGAGCTTTAAAGATGCGGGTTTTCTGTCCTTCATCATAGAAAGAAGATAGCTTAAGGTTCTTCCGCTGTCTACGATATCCTCTACGATAAGAACATCCTTATCCTTTATTGATTCATCAAGGTCTTTAACGATCTTAACGACGCCGCTGGACTTTGTATCACCGCCGTAGCTCGACACCGACATAAAGTCGAGAGAAACGTCTAAATTGATCCTTTTGGCGAGCTCGCAAAGGAAGAAGCTTCCTCCCTTAAGTACGCAGATAAGGTGAACCTGCTTTCCGGCGTAGTCCTTTGTGATCTGCTCTCCGATCTCCTTGATCCTTTTATCTACTTCATCTTCGGGTATCATAACTTCAATATGATAATCAGCCATTTTATTTACCTCTCGTAAGTTAAACTTAATATTGTTTTTGTGTTTTCATCTATAAAAAGGTCATCGCTTATACGGTAACCTACCAGCCATATACACTTTTGGCCCACAGCTACGACCGGAACCCGGTCCCTCTCGGAAGCAGTTATCTTGATATCGATCATATACTTCTTAAGACTCTTTTTCCCAAAACTTCCATCCGGGAGCTTAACAACAATCGTGTCTCCCGTTCGGCGGGTCCTAAGTTCAAGCGGCCCATCTATTTTATCACAATCAAATAGTTTAGTATACTTGTTTGGATCATCCGTTTTCTTAAAATCTTCTAAATTAAGGCCGCTGCCCTCTTTCGGAAAAGTAGAAGAGACGATCCTCCCGATACTTTCGTTTAATAGCGTGCCTACATGGCAGTCACCGGCCCTGCTGCCCGATATGACGATCTTGTCATATTCTCTTTTAGCAAACACTCCCCTTGCAAGGTCAAGGGTTCTGTTTCCTTTTCTTTCAAGGAGATCAAGAAGCTGGTCAATCTGCAACGTGCCGATATCCTTACCCCCCGATGTAACTATACAAAGAGCTCTGTGGAGAACTCTTCTTTTTATCGCAATATGGAAGCCCGCCAGCTTTCCGCAATCAAGCACAACTTCCCCCGCCTTTTGCTCTCCTGCGCAATAAGTATCCTTTTCGTCTTTACTGAAAACACATTCATCAAAGGCTTCTTTTTCAGCTTTTTCAAGGAAATCCTCCGTCTCCGAAAGAATCGTTGCCGAAGAAAAGATCCTCCTTGCCGCTCCGGGAGCAATATCCTCCGCTGCGGGCAAGACAATATGCCTTATCTTATTTCTTGAGTAGGTATTATCTTCATTGGTCTCGTCGGTAACAAAGCCAATGCCATTTTCGGAAAGGATCTGTTCGATCTCCCTTCTTTCAAGACAAAGAAGGGGTCGTATTATCGTAAAGCTGCCTTCCCTCGATACCGGGATCCCTGTTAATCCCTTTAAGGCGCTTCCCCTGAAAAGATTAAACAGGACTGTCTCTGCGTTGTCATTCATATTGTGGGCAACAGCGATCTTAATTTCACTTTTCTTCAAGGATTCGGCCCTCGTATCTTCTGCCTTACAGGGCTCTTTTTCAAGTTTCAGGGCAGTTTCCTCAAAAGCCTCATACCTTATCCGCCTTCCGGCCTCTTCCTCGGATACTCCCCAAGCCTTCGAAAGAGACGGTATATCTTTTTCGTATAAATAAAAGGGAACATCCCACTTTTCGCAAAGCTCTCTTACAAAATCCGCATCTCTTGAGGCTGTCTTTCTGATACCGTGGTTTATGTGTACGGCGCAGAGCTTTAAATTAAGCGCTTTTCTGAATTCACATAACAAAAATAAGAGGCAAACCGAGTCCGCCCCTCCAGAAACTCCGGCAATGATCGTATCGCCGGCAGATATCAGATTTTTGGCCTCCGAAAAGGAGGCCACCTTTTTAATTAACTCGTTATCCATTCTAAATCAGTGGTTTTTACGGAAGATGATCTCTCCCTCCTGAACAAGCCCAAGGGATTCACGGGCCTTGTCAGCGGCGAAGCCTTTAGTCTGAGATTCTATCTCGTACTCGTCAATCTCTTTTCCGCGCTGTTCTTCATCGGCCAGCTGTTCGTTAAGGGACATTTCCTGTGTGTCGTATGCGGCTATTCTGCTCTTAACATTTCTACCCTGTACAAAGATAATTACAGAAATAAGAAATACAACCATAGCTACAAGCACAAAGCCCATAAAGCTGTTATGTTTTTTTCTTCTCGACATTGCTGTTCTTGCCATATCGGAGTTCCTTCCTTAAAAACATACGTTTACATAAATTTTACCCTTATGTAACGGGCGCGTCAACAGGATTTATCCTATATATTTAAACAATTCCTTGGCTTCGTCCTTCTTTACGGTCTCGGCTACGTCAAGCACCTCGACCTTAACCTCTTTGTTTCCGAAGGAAATTGTGATGACATCCCCTACTTTCACGTCGGTAGAAGCCTTTGCCACCTTATCATTTATCATAACTCTGCCGGTATCGCAAGCCTCGTTGGCTATTGTTCTTCTCTTGATAAGTCTTGATACCTTCAGGTACTTGTCTAATCTCATATCGACCTCTCAAAAAAACAGGCGCATCCAAATGGGTGCGCCTAAAAATTCCAAAACGATAAACTAATTAGTTTACAGCGTCCTTAAGAGCCTTACCAGCCTTGAACTTAGGAGCCTTAGAAGCCTTGATCTTCATCTCCTTACCGGTCTGAGGGTTTCTTCCGGTTCTAGCTGCTCTCTTAGCAACTTCGAAAGTACCGAAGCCAACGAGCTGAACCTTGTCATTCTTCTTAAGAGCCTTAGTAACAACGGTGATGAAAGCGTTAACTGCTTCCTGTGCATCCTTCTTTGAAAGCTTAGCTTCCTCAGCAACAGCTGCAACAAACTCAGTCTTGTTCATGTTTAAATTTCCTCCTGAATTATGAGATTATTTGGTAGCAAATAAAAGCTACTCTTTATATATACTTACTTTCTGCCGTTTTGTCAAGAAAATACAGCAAAAACGTGCATATTTTCAGCCTTTTTTTGATATTTTTATGGCTCTTTTACCAAATCCGCGAAAGAAAATGATACATCTTTATCATCTCCGTCCACCGAGATGGTGTAACTGCGTGTAAAATAGCCCGCCTTACTCAGGGTCAGAACATGTAGTCCCTCGGACTTTTTAAAGCTGCAGGGGCTGATTCCGACGTAGGAGCCGTCAAGATATATTTCCGCTCCGGTTGGAGAATCAATATACACTTTGTAATAGGTAGAGGTTGTCTGGGCATCCGTAGCTCCGGTGCTGCTGCCCGTATTGTCGCTTCCTGTATTTTCACTTCCGGAGGATGTGCTTCCCTCGCTCGTACTTCCGGTATTTGAACTTCCCGAATCTGTATTTCCCGCAGTCTCTCCCGAGGTCTGTCCGGAGGATGTATTTCCCGCGGTGCCTGAATTTTGCGTATTTTGATCTGAGGAAGAGTCTGTCTTTGAAGTGGTATCGTCACTCTTTTCCTCTGTCTCAGACTTTTCGAGAGTAATATCGATACCTGCCGCAGGCTGGCCTACGTTAAGGTACTGGGTGATCGTAGTGTATCCTTCCGCCTTGCATATCAGCTGGTGAAGACCGTAGGACAATTCCACAGCCTCCGAGGTATTTGTCTGCTCGCCGTCAACGTAGAGCTTCGCATTTGCCGGATTAAGGGAGAAAAGTATCTTTCCGGTCTTTGGCTTAGCAAATTCCACATCCGAAAAATCCAGAGATGACTCGCTGTTTCTGTTGATAACAACGCTCTTTTCCGCTACCGTTCCCGAGCCGCTTATCTTTACCTGATATTTTCCCTCGGGAACCGTTATAAGCATATCCTCCGTCACCTTCTGGATAACGGAATTTCCTATCTCTATCCAGCCGTCTATAAAGCCCTGATGACCGGTAAGGCGCAAATATCCGTGACCTTTTTCGACATTGAAGCTGTAGACCTTGTTTCCGATCCCCTGGAAGGTCAGTTTGTCCGTGGGGATTATATCCTGCTCTGCGATACGGTTTCCGTCCGAGAAATAAACGGCATCCTTGCTTATCTTATACACGTCCTCGCCAATGGTTACTTCTCTTTTAACTTCGTCGATAGCGTATCTGTCCGTTTCGGATACTGCCCAGGCTGAGGGCGATAGCTTCATCTCGGTCAAATGCTTCTTGTCCTTGATAAACTTGACATCGACAATATCCCCGGGATTTATCTGGCTAAGAGAGACCGTGCTTCCGTGCCTGTCGTAAAAGCAGGTCGTTCCGTCATACTCAAGGGTATAGTTTTTCTCGACATCAAGATTAAAAAAGGTTAAGGTCATTTTCTCCTCATCCTTTTTTATAAGAATGGGAGTATCGGCAGAATCGTAGCTGCCGGGACCATACACCGCAGGAAGATCATCCTTCGTCTCATCCCCCACTACGGGCGAAGGTATATCGTCCGTAGAGATCATCCCACAGCCGCCAAGAAGCCCCGTTAATAAAAGGCCCGCAAAAAGGATGGCACAAGCCCTTGGCATGCCCGAATATTTTGTTCTTCGCCTATTTGTTTTCTTAATCACTTATCTCTCCGATATCAGCTTTGTTACCCGGTTTCTAAGATACTCGGGGGTATTCTTCGAAGGGTCATCCAATACTTCCTGCAAAAGCTCATCTAAGATCTCACCCATTACGGGTCCCGGCTTTACTCCCAGGCCTTTAAGATCGTTTCCGTTTATCTTTAGCTCTTTTACAGAGACGCACTCGCCTCTTTCAAGTATCCCCTTATATATTTTATCCCACTGCCTGATATTTTCAAGTTTCTCTTCGCGCTTGTAATCGCTTTGGGCGAGAACATCCGCCTCCTTCACCTCAAGGAGCAGGGGGAAGTTTTCCTTCCCGATCTTGCAAAGAGCCTTTCTTATAAGCTTTTCATCAGGCTGAAGGCTGTATCCGTAGTCGTGGTATTTTACAAGGGTCGTCACCTTCGAGATAGTTGCATTGTCCATCTTAAGTCGCCGTAAGATCTTTCCCGCCATCTCGGCACCGACAGCCGGATGCCCGTGAAAATGGGTCGTTCCGTCGGCGTCTTTGGTAAGAGTTCTACTCTTTCCGATATCATGTAAAAGCATCGCAAGGCGCAAGGTCGGATCCGGCCGCACATTCTCAATGCTTTTTATTATATGCTCCCCTACTCCGTAGCAGTGGTGAATATGCTTTTGGGGTGTCTCCATAGCCTCATCAAACTCCGGCAAAAAGACCTTTGTCATCCCCGTTTCGTATGCCTTTACAAGCTCCTCGGGATGGTCTGAAACAAGGAGCTTAATAAGCTCTGTGTGGATCCTCTCGGCGCTTATCTTTTCGAGATTTTTCGAAAGCTTCTTTATAGCTTCCTCCGTACCGCCGTCAATCTCGTATCCAAGCTGAGCCGCAAACCTTACAGCTCTCAGCATCCTTAGGGCATCCTCCGAAAAGCGCTCCATGGGATCTCCGACGCAGCGGATCACCTTTCTTTCAATATCTCCGAGGCCGTCAAAAAGGTCCACAAGACCCGTCTCATCATTGTAAGCCATGGCGTTTATAGTAAAATCGCGCCTTTTTAAGTCCTCCTCAAGGCATGCCGTAAAGGTCACTTCCTTAGGATGTCTTCCGTCCTCGTAAACTCCGTCGAGGCGGTATGTGGTCACCTCAAATCCTTCCTCCCCGAGCATAACGGTAACAGTTCCGTGCTGGAGCCCGGTATCAACCGTCCGTCTGAAAAGCTCCTTAACCTTAAGGGGTGCGGCGGATGTGGTGATATCCCAGTCCTGGGGATCCCTTCCGAGGATCGAATCCCTTACGCAGCCTCCGACAACATAAGCTTCAAAGCCCGCGTCCGAAAGAGTCTTTATTATGAAATTGGCCTTTTCGGGTATATCAATCTTAACCTGTTTAATATCCATCAAAACTTCCTGTTTTCAAAACCTGTACAAGCATCTACTTACCGTCCGAGTCAAGTATAAACTTATCAATTACGGTCACAAGACCATCCTCATCATTTGAACCTGTAATGAAGTCAGCAGCCTTTTTAACCTCTTCTTTGGCATTTGCCATAGCAACTCCCACGGCCGCGTACTTTATCATAGAAATATCATTAAAACCATCACCGCAGCAAACGGTATTTTCCCACTTTACTCCGATCTTTTCAAGCATCGCATCAAGAGTATCTGCCTTGCTGACATTTTGGGGCATAACCTCAAGGAAGAATTCTTCGGAGCGGTAGATGGAGAGGGAATCCCCATATCTTGCCACAAGCTCTTTTTCGTATCCGGCTGCAAGAGGTCCGGGTGCTGTTATAAGTACCTTGTTTACGGGATAGTCTATAAAAGACTTAAAATCGTAAACCGTGATGACGTTCATACTGTTGATACGGGCTTCGAGGAGCACATATTCGTCCGGCTCAAAAGCTGAAATTACATAATCTCCCTCGGGATCGATACCCTTCCTCGAAAGATATCCGCCCTGATTTTTAACTTCCGCTCCGTTTCCTTTAAGGTAGTAGGAGATGATCCCCGCATCCTTTTCCTTTGCAAACTCGTAAATCTGCGCCGGAATATCATCGGGAAGAGTCTTTTGGTATATCACTTCCCTCGCGGCGCAGTCCCAGACCCTCGCCCCGTTAAAGGAGAGAAGATATCCGCCGTAGGAAGCCAGCTCCAGCTGCTCTTCATATCTTTTCATTCCCGGTGTAGGTCTTCCGGAAGCAAGTATTACGGCATGCCCCATCTCCATTATCTTTTTAAGGGCTGCTGCCGTCTTTTGAGTTATCTCTTTCTTTGAATTTGTAAGGGTTCCGTCTATATCAAGCACAAGGGCTTTGCGCTTATCCAAGTTTAGTCTGTTCATCCTTCATCTCTTTTAAAAAACCGAATGTTAAAGGTACCGTAAGCATAAAGGCGCAAATATCCGCAACCATTTGGGCCATCTGTACTCCGCGAAGTCCCAAAAAGCGGGGAAGCAAAAGTACAATGGGAATAAGGAAAAGCCCCTGTCTGGCTCCGGACAAAAGCGAAGCTCTGAAGGTCTTTCCGACAGACTGAAGGCACATATTCGAAAACACAACAAAGCTGCTTAACGGGAATACAGCAATCTGGTATCTTAAAGCCACAGTTCCGATCCTTATAACGTCAGGATCCTCTCGTCTGAAGATCGTTACGATAGGCTCCGCAAAAATAAAGCTTACCACGGAGATACCAAGGAGTACGAAAAAAGCGATCCTTACGCAAAACCAAAAAGCTTCTCTTACTCTTTCAAATCTTTTTCCGCCGTAGTTCATTCCACAGACAGGCTGAAATCCCTGTCCGAATCCTATAAGAGCCGAGTAGCAAAACATCAGATATCTGTTTACTACCGACATCGCCGCTATAGCCGCATCGGGAACCGGCGCTCCGTATTTTCCCGCGGCGCGGTTTAAAAGCACGGTAGATATGCTTCCCAAGGCCTGTCTTACAAGAGAGGGTAAGCCGCCTTTAAAGATTTCCGCGATATAATACCATCCGAAATGGATCTCCTTAAAGCTGATCCTTAAATTTCCGCCCTTACGGGTCATTAATAAAAGTATCGTAAGCGATGTGATCTGGCTGACTACCGTAGAAAGGGCCGCTCCCGCAACGCCGAGATCAAATACAAATATAAATAGCGGGTCAAGTCCGACATTCAGTATGGCGCCGGAGCAAATACCAACCATAGCGTATGTAGCGCTTCCCTGGAACCTAAGCTGGTTGTTTACAACGAAGCTGCTCATAGTAAAAGGCGCTCCTATAAGGATTATCCTTAAATAATCAAGCGTATAGGGCAGGATGGTCTCCGTAGATCCAAGAAGCAACGCAAGAGGCTTTAAAAATATCAGCCCTAAGACAGTAACCAAAATACCTGTAGCAAAAGCATAAAAGAATCCGGTTGATGCCATCTTTTTTGCAGCGTCGAACTCCCCGGCTCCGAGCTTTCTCGATATATAGTTTCCCGACCCGTGCCCGTGATAAAAGCCGAGAGCCTGTATTACAGCCATTACGGAAAAAACAAGTCCGACTGCGGCGGTAGCCTGTGTGCTTATCCTTCCCACAAAAAAGGTATCCGCCATATTATAGAGCGCGGTGATAAGCATACTGATAATAGTCGGTACTGACATTTTTCCGACTAAAACCGGTATCCTTTCCGTCTGCATATATTCGACTTTTTCCTGCTGTGACATTCTTCCTACTGACTTCATTACCTTACTTCCAATCAAAATCTTTTGCCTGAACAATTGTTGTATACGCAAAGAGCGCAGTTTCCTTTACGCAGCCCAAAGGCTCCCCGTAAAGCAAAACAGGGCAGGCACATGGCCTGCCCCTAAAAATTATAAATTAACTTTCCGGCATCGTCAAATCACTAAACCTTATCGCCGGTTATATCAGTTACCTGTACCGGTCTCCTCGGTAGATTCCGTAGTCTCTGTGGTTTCCTCTGTCCCCATAGTCTCTTCGGACTCTTCTGTCTCAGTAGCTTCCTCGGTAGTTTCAGTAGCTTCAGTTGCTTCTTCAGACTCGGCAGCTGCTTCCTCTTCCTCCACCTTAAGGTAATTAAGGTTTCCGGTTACTTCCATACCCTCTACGGCAGCATCTAAATACTCGGTCATACGGGTATTCATAATAGCGTCTCTTACGCTAAGCTTCCAAACGGGTTCAGCCTGCTCAAGGTAGTAAACCACGTAGGTGTAAGCCTCTCCAACGTAGAAGCTTGAAACATCTCCGGCCTTTCTCTCATCGCTGAAGATCCAGTCCTTGATATCGCCCTCGTAGGTAGCGGGGTTCTGGTTCTCGTAGAGACCGCCCTCTGCGGAGTCAAGAGAATATCTTTCTACAAGAGAGATAAAGCTCTCCTCGGACTTGTCTCCTGCTTCCCACTCGGTAAGGATCTCGGTTCCATTGTCGGAATCTGTAACGATCGCACGGATATTTACGGTAGGAACTTCAGAACGGTAACGTGCCTTGAAGCCTACTACATAGTAAAGGCTTGAAATTGTGTTGTCGATAACTGTGGTATCGCCCTCTACTCTCGCATCATCAAAAAGCCACTCTCTGATGCTGTAGAGTGTATCGGAGGAAAGCTCTCCTGTGTGAAGCTCACCGTCTTCCATAACAGTATCTGCTGCCTTATCTGCCTCGGGCTTTGCAGCATCCATAGCTGCCTGCTTCTCAGCATCGTTAGGGGTATAGCTTCCGTCCTCAGCTACTGCTGCGCCCTCGTCTGCAAGCTCTGTGGGCTCGGTGGGAAGAGTAGCATTAACGGTGGTTAAATAGTAATCAACAGAATCAAAAGTAGAGCTGTTTTCGCTGTAGTAGCTTTCAATCTCCTCATCGGTAGGAAGCTTTGAATCGTATACTGACTGATAATACTCTGAGAGCATTAAAGACTTCTTAACGATAGGCTTAAGTCTGCTCTTTGTAGCGTATGCGCCGTATCTTGACTTTAAAAGGTCCGCAACATTTGTATTTGCCTCGTCCGCAGCCTCCTGAGCGCTCTGAACAAAATCGTTCCAGCCTTCCTCGGCATCGAAAGAGTATCCGGCAGCTGCCGCCTCTCTTCCGAGAGCAACGTTCTGCTTAATCTGGTCTACGGTGAGCTGTTCAAAGTAATCCTTGAAAGTAAGCTTTTCGGAATACTGAACGGTAGCTGGGTCGCTGTCTGCGGTAAGTCCGTAGTAAGAAAGATAGCTTCCGTAGTTGTTAAAATAGTTGTTCTTAACGGTGTTGTACATATAATCGAACTCTACGGTTCCGATCTTCTCACCGTCAACGGTAACTACAGTCTTCTTAAGGTTAATGATATTTCTTACAGGGAAAGAAAGAATAAATCCCAAAACGGCGGCAGCGGCGATAATACCTACAGCCTTCCATATCATAACCGCTCTCTCGTCCTTTTTCTTAGCCTCAGCACGCTTTTGCTTCTTAAGGTCGTATTTAGTAACGACTTTATCAGCCTGCTGATTCTCGTTTTCTATAGCTGACATTGAAAGATTCTCCTTTAAAAAGAAAGATTTGCACGGGAATGCCCGTGCAAATCAGTATTTTACCCTATTTTATATTAAAAATAAAGTCTTTCACAAAAAACTCACATTTTTTGCCCGTTAAGAATTCTTTCTGTACTGAAGAGGAGTCTGCCCGAGAGTCTTTTTAAAGAGTCTGTTGAAATTCTCAACATTCTCATATCCGACCTCCGCAGCAATGCTCTCAACGCTCATTGATGTGCCGTGGAGAAGATTCTTTGCCCTCTTCATGCGTTCGCTCTTAACAAGATCCTGGAAAGTCTGTCCCGACTTTTCGCGGATAAATTTGGAAAGATAAGGCTTGGAGAGATGGAACTCTCCCACAAGGTTATCAAGAGTAACATCCTTATAATGTGACTGGATGTAACTGATTATCTGGATTATCCTCTCCTCTCTTCCCTGTGTGATGTGCTGCTCAGCGGCAAGTCTGTTTACAGCGCTTGAAAGAGCGGCGATGGAGGCCTTGATGATATCTTCGTCAACACCTACGCCCCAGTACATCTTTCCGTTTTGCATAATTCCTACATAAGCCGCAGCTCTTGAGCTGGAGCTTCTGGAGATGGCGTGTTCCTCGTATACGGAAAGCTCGTAATCGATTCCAAAAAGGTTCTTAATGGCGTTACTTACCGCATCAAGTCTTCCGTTTCCGGCGGCAACAATTTCTCTTTCAACGCCGGAAATCTCTACCTTTACATTAGCCACGATTCCCTTTTCCTGTTTGAAATGGCACTCAGGAATAGCAAATACTGCCTTGGGGGTAATATAATGCTCCTCGAAGATCTGGAAGATCTCCTTGGGTAAAAGCTCCTGATGACGTCTGTCGGAAACACCCTTGATAAGGTATCCGACCTCTTCCTGCATCGCCTTGGGAAGGGAGAATCCAAACTGATTCTTAAGTACGAAGGCTACGCCGCCCTTACCCGAGGTGGAGTTGATACGGATAACATCCGACTCGTATTCTCTTCCGACATCCGATGGATCGATGGGAAGATAAGGAATATCCCAGCGTTTGCCGGTCTTTCCTTCCTGGCGCCAGGCCATGCCCTTGCTGATGGCATCCTGATGGGATCCGGAAAAGGCGGTAAATACAAGGTCTCCGGCATAAGGCGTTCTCTCGTGTACACGAAGATTGGTAAAGCTCTCGTACTTCTCACGGATCTCCATTATATTTGAAAAATCAAGGCCGCTGTCAACACCATGAGTCATCATATTGTTGGCAAGAGTTACAATATCAACATTTCCCGTTCTCTCTCCGTTTCCGAAAAGAGTACCCTCTACTCTGTCTGCTCCCGCAAGAACGCCAAGCTCCGCATCTCCTACGCCGGTTCCTCGGTCGTTGTGAGGGTGGACGGAAAGAATAATATTCTCTCTGTTTTTAAGGTTCTTGCTCATATACTCTATCTGGCAGGCAAAAACATGGGGCATAGCAACCTGTACCGTAGAGGGAAGGTTGATGATAACCTTTTTGTCCTTCGTAGGCTTCCAGACATCGATAACAGCGTTGCAAACCTCTAAGGCATACTCGGGCTCTGTCTGTGAGAAGCTCTCGGGGCTGTACTCAAACATAAAGTTTCCTTCGGTTTCGTCAGCAAGCTTCTTTAAAAGCTTCGCTCCTTCAACGGCGATGCGCTTTATCTCAGCCTTGTCTTTTTTAAATACCTGCTCCCTTTGTTCAACCGAGGTAGAATTGTAAAGGTGAACAACCGCCTTAGGCGCTCCTTTTACGGCTTCAAAGGTTTTCTTGATGATATGCTCTCTCGCCTGTGTAAGCACCTGGATCGTAACATCATCGGGGATCATATCCTTCTCGATAAGTGTACGGATAAACTCGTATTCCGTGTCGGAGGAAGCGGGGAATCCCACCTCAATCTCCTTAAAGCCGATATCAACAAGCAGTTCAAAGAATTCGAGCTTTTGCTCAAGGCTCATAGGATCGATAAGCGCCTGGTTTCCGTCGCGCAGATCCACACTGCACCAGATAGGTGCTTTTGTTATAGTATCCTTTTTAACCCAGTCATAAGTAACTACCGGAGGCATGTGGTATGTTTTCTTATATTTCTCACTGTATTTACTCTTTGAAACTGCCATTTTTATTACTCCTTTGATATAAAAATTTCAGAAATCATTGTAAATACTACCACTTCAGCGTTTTTAATTCAAGACATTTTTTAATTTCTTTATTGACTTATTTTATCATATCTTACCCATAAAATTAACCCGAGGCAGATGCCCCGGGTTAATAGTTAATACTGTATGAGCTTTATTATTTATGCCACTTCCAGTCAGCAACCTCAGGAAGGTCAAGGCCAACTTCGTGGATGTACTGCTTATGCTCAACAAGCTTGTCGCTCATCTTCTGGTAGAGGTATGCGCCTCTGTTTCCAAGGTTAGGAAGGTGAAGAAGAGCAAGCTGTACCAGGTGGAAACGGTCGATATCATTCTGTACTCTCATATCGAAAGGAGTAGTGATGGTACCTTCCTCACGATAGCCGCGAACGTGTACGTGACGGTTATTGTGACGACGATAGGTAAGCTCGTGGATCAAAGTCGGATAACCGTGGAAGTTAAAGATTACCGGCTTATCGGTTGTAAAGAGCATATCGTACTCTGCATCGGTAAGTCCGTGAGGATGCTCGTTTGCGGGCTGTAACTTGAAGAGGTCGACTACGTTGATAAAACGGATTTTAACCTCAGGAAGCTCCTCGTTAAGGATTGAAACTGCTGCAAGTGCCTCAAGAGTAGGAGTTTCACCTGCGCAGGCAAATACGATATCGGGCTCCTGTCCCTGGTCGTTAGATGCCCAATCCCAGATGCTGATACCCTGTGTGCAGTGCTTAACGGCCTGCTCCATGGTAAGCCACTGAGGTCTGGGATGCTTACTTGCAACGATAACGTTTACATAGTTGCGGCTGCGTACGCAGTGATCGAAGGTGCTGAGTAAGCAGTTGGCATCGGGGGGAAGATAGAGACGTACAACGTCTGCCTTCTTGTTTGCGATGTGGTCCATAAATCCGGGATCCTGGTGAGTGAATCCGTTGTGGTCCTGCTGCCATACGTTTGAAGCAAGGATAAGGTTAAGAGATGCGATCTCTTCTCTCCAGGGAAGCTGGTTGCAAACCTTAAGCCACTTAGCGTGCTGAGCTACCATTGAGTCGATGATACGGATGAAAGCTTCGTAGCTTGCGAAGAATCCGTGACGACCGGTAAGAAGGTATCCTTCAAGCCAGCCTTCGCACATATGCTCTGAGAGCATAGAGTCCATAACGCGTCCGTCAGCAGCAAGAGCGTCATCATAATCAACTGTAGCAGCATTCCAAACACGGTTTGTGATGCTGAAGATAGCATTGAGACGGTTGGAGTTGGTCTCATCGGGTCCGAATACACGGAAGTTTCTGGATTCCTTGTTGAGAGCGAGGATATCGCGGACAAATTTTCCAAGCTCGGTCATATCCTGACCGTCCTTCATGCCGGGCTCCTGTACGTCGAATGCATACTTGCGGAAATCGGGCATACGAAGGTCTCTGAGTAAAAGTCCGCCGTTTGCGTGAGGGTTAGCACCAAGTCTTGCATTTCCCTTAGGAGCAAGTTCCTTGAGCTCGGGGATAAGCTTACCATCCTCGGTAAAGAGCTCTTCGGGCTTGTAGGAACGAAGCCACTTCTCGAGAACCTCGAGGTGATTGGGCTTGTCCATCATAACGGGAACCTGGTGTGCTCTCCAGTAGTCCTCAACCTTGTCACCGTCTACATAGTCAGGGCCGGTCCATCCCTTAGGGCTTCTGAGAACGATCATAGGCCATACGGGTCTTGTTGTGTCGCCGGTCTCGCGGGCATGCTTCTGGATTGCCTGAATCTTCTCGATACAATCATCAAGAGCTTCAGCCATCTTCTTGTGCATCTCCATGGGCTCGGAACCTTCTACGAAATGAGGCTCCCATCCCATACCCTCGAAGTACTTCTGAAGTTCTTCATGAGAGATACGAGCAAGAAGAGTAGGGTTAGCGATCTTGTATCCGTTAAGGTGAAGGATAGGAAGAACCGCACCGTCAGTAATAGGATTTAAGAACTTATTGGACTGCCAGGAAGTAGCGAGAGGTCCGGTCTCGGCCTCACCGTCACCTACGGTAACAGCAGCAATAAGATCAGGGTTGTCAAATACAGCACCGAAAGCGTGAGCTACTGAGTAACCAAGCTCACCACCCTCGTTGATGGAACCGGGAGTCTCGGGAGCGCAGTGGCTGGGAACTCCGCCGGGGAATGAGAACTGCTTAAATAGCTTCTGAAGTCCTTCCTCGTCCTCGCTGATGTTGGGGTAGATCTCTGAATAAGAACCTTCCATGTAGGTGTTAGCTACGAAGAAGTTTCCGCCGTGTCCGGGTCCTGACAAAAGGATCATGTCAAGGTCATATCTCTTGATAACACGATTTAAGTGGGCATAAACAAAGTTCTGTCCGGGAACGGTTCCCCAGTGTCCCACAATTTTCTTTTTTATGTCCTCCTGCTTTAAGGGTCTCTTAAGCAAAGGGTTATCCAGCAGGTAAAGCTGGCATGCCGATAAATAGTTGGCTGCTCTCCAATAAGCGTTGATCTTTGTCAAAAGCTCATCGGTGATAGGTCCTTTCTCGGCACAGGTAGTTAGTTCTTTACTGTCCATTTTTTCCTCCAAATTATAGCTGATTAGTTATCAAACCATCGTTTTATATCTTACTATCAATTGTATCCTTAAAACAATCAACAGGGGGTAGAAATATACCCCCTGTTTTGCAAAAGATTTGTTCAATATTATCAGAAATTATACTATTTGGCCTGTTCTGCTCTTAATTTTTCGGCAAATCTGGCAAAACGTTTCATGGCTTCACGAAGCTTTTCTATAGAATATGCATAAGAAATTCGAAGGAAGCCTTCTCCGCTGTTTCCGAACGCCGTTCCCGGAACGGCGGCAACCTTCTCCTCTGCCAAGAATCTCTGGGCAAACTCTTCGCTGGTCATCCCGAATTCCTTAATGCAAGGGAATATGTAGAACGCTCCGAAGGGCTCGAAGCATTTAATATTCATCTCCCTGAAGGCATTTATAAGGAATCGTCTGCGCTGGTTATAAGCAGTCCTCATCTCAGCCACATCGCTATCGCCGTTTTTCAAAGCCTCAACAGCGGCGTACTGGCTTGTTGTAGGAGCGCACATAATGCAGAATTGATGGATCTTGGTCATCTGCTTTATGATCTCGGCAGGTCCGCAGGCATATCCAAGTCTCCATCCGGTCATAGCGTATGCCTTGGAAAAGCCGTTAATAAGGATTGTTCTTTCCTTCATTCCGGGAAGAGATACGATCGAGACATGCTTATCCTTATAAGTAAGCTCGGCATATATCTCATCGCTCATGACATAGATATCATTCTCGATGATAACGTCGCGGATCGCCTCAAGATCGGACTTTTCCATGATCGCACCCGTCGGGTTGTTGGGGAAGGGAAGGATAAGTACCTTAGTCTTGTCGGTGATAGCGGCTTTAAGCTCCTCGGCGGTAAGTCTGAATTCGTTTTCCTCCTTGAGGTCAATGATGACAGGCTTAGCTCCCGCAAGGATTGCGCAGGGCTCGTAGGAAACGTAGCTGGGCTGAGGGATTATAACCTCGTCCCCGGGATTACACATCGCTCTTATTCCGATGTCTATAGCCTCGCTTCCACCGACGGTTACAAGAGTCTCGGACACCGGGTCGTAGCTGACTCCCTGAGTCCTTTTTATATAGTTGCAGATCTCTTTTCTAAGCTCGATAAGTCCGGTGTTTCCGGTATAATGGGTCTTTCCCTTTTCAAGAGAGTAGATACCCATATCGCGGATATGCCAGGGAGTCTCAAAATCGGGCTCGCCCACACCGAGGGAGATAACATCTTTATCGTTCATCTCCGTAACGATATCGAAAAATTTTCTTATGCCGGAGGGTTTGATTCCGACGATAGCATCTGATACCGGATTTCTCATGGCGTCACAATCTCCCTTTCATCTTCAGTTTTTTCGTTCAGGATAGTACCGTGGTCCTTGTACTTTCTAAGGATAAAGTGGGTAGCGGTACTAAGTACGGTATCCAAAGTTGAAAGCTTGTCGGATACGAATGTAGAAACCTCACGAAGGGTTTTGCCTTCGAGGGTTACAAGAAGGTCATAACCGCCGGATATGAGATATACGCTCTGCACCTCAGGATACTTGTAGATCCTCTCGGCGATATTGTCAAATCCCTGTCCTCTCTGAGGGGTAACGCGCACCTCGATAAGAGCGGTAACCTTCTCAATAGAGGTCTTTTCCCAGTTGATCATTGTGTGATATCCGCAGACAACGCCGTCCTCTTCAAGCTTCTGAAGGGTGTTTACCACATCGATTTCCGCGACTCCGAGGATGATCGCCAGCTCTTTTAAGTCAATGCGACTGTTCTTTTCGATAATTGCAAGTAACTCTTCTTCCATTTTCATGTTTTCATCCTCGTTTCTTATATTTTAACCCGCTTTTGCGGTATTAATCTCTTAATAAACCAAGTCTTTCAAGTTCATCGGGCTCCGGGCGGTTAAGATGGCTCTCGGTCCCGTCGTTAAAAAGAATATGTGCCTTTTTATCAGTAGTATGGCCTGTCAGATGAGCGCTTATTCCCGCAGCTTTAAGCTTTTCAAGTACGCTTCCTCCCTCCGGGACTATGGCGATAAGGCACTTTCCCCCGTACAGATGGTAAGGGTTAACCTCTAAAAGCTCGCATATCTCCACCGTTTCCTGACGGATCGGCACGCTCCTTAGGTCAAGCTCAAATCCCGTTCCGCACATTGTTGCCAGCTCGTAGAGCCCTGTAAGGAATCCGCCCTTTTTAACCTCCGTCAAAAAGGCGTCCTCTCCTAATGTGCTTCCCATAGCAAGGATATGCTCCGACAGGATCTCCCGGGCCTTTTCAAAGTCCGCTTCATCCTTGCCCTTTCCAAAATAAGACGCCTCTCTCGTAAGCCAGGCAGGATATCTTTCATCTATCTTTTCCTTGAACTGTCCGGCTAAAAGTGCCGTCCCCTCGAGCGCTATATATCCCGTCATTATCACCTGACGGTTATACTTTAGTATATCTTTAGAAGCCTTCATTTCAATTGAATCTTTACAGGGAGTATGCTAAAATCATTGGTACGACCATGGCTACAACGAGCACAGCTACAATGATGCCGGCCATGATTTTTTTGTTCTTTTTGTTTTGCATATTAAACATAATAAACCGCCTTTTAAATAAATGCGGGCAAAGCCCACTTACCAAATTATACTCTACGGCCGCCCCCCGCGCAAGTGTTACGAAACAGGCCAAACCTTATGCGATTTCAATTTCCTATACTTTTAAGCTTCATAATGTTCATTGGCGTGCTGCAGTTTGCCATAAGACGCGCCCGCAATAAAGACCAGAGCGCCGACAAGAAATTCTGGGCAAGGGAAGCGGAGGCCAACAATGTCCGCAGAAAAAGCCTTGATGATGTAGAGTACGTCGCCATAGATTTTACGAGACTCCCGGTCGATGTTCTTAAAGATGACGCGCAGATTGCCTCCTACATAAATGATCTTACGGACCTTTCAAAAGAAAAGATCATAAATCTTACAGGGCTTACAAACACAGACCTTAAGCTAAAATACGGCGTAGCCAATCTTCCCTACCTCTCGGACTGTGACAACCGCTTTACGATGCTGATCCAGATCCTTCAAAAGTGGAACGATTATCTTTGGGAGAAGGGGCTTAAAGAGGAGGCCGTAAAGATCATGGAGTACGAGATAAGCATCGGATCCGACGCTCCCTCCGCTTACAGAAGACTCGCATCCTACTACAAAAAGCAGGGCAAACCGGAGAAAATAAACGAGCTGATAGCAGATGTTGAGAAGATGAACCTTCTTACAGGAAAATCTCTTTTGACAGATTTAAAAAGCTACCTGGAATAATCCGGGTAGCTTTTTATAATGATGGTTTGAAAATATAATATGGGAGAAATCTAAATTTACAGACTTGCGAGGAATCTCTCGAATCCCGCTTGTCCCTTTTCATCGCGCTTGTAGACCCCGGCATCCTCCAGAACCTGCATAAACACGCGTCCTATCTCATCTTCGAAAATCTTGTCGATATTCGATTCATCTATCTTTTCATACTTCGGTTTAAACTCATCAACCCAGTCGGCATGTTTTGAAAGAACCTCGTCCTTTCGGATATCGGCGCCGGAAAGGATGGCTTTCTTTAAATCCGCCATCTCGGTCTTAAGTCTCGCGGGGAGAACCGCAAGTCCCATAACCTCGATAAGTCCGATATTCTCCTTCTTGATATGATGGAGACCGGCATGGGGATGGAATACTCCGAGGGGATGTTCCTTGGTTGTAATATTGTTCCTGAGCACAAGATCAAGCTCGAACTTACTTCCGCGCTTTCTTGCGATGGGTGTTATCGTGTTGTGGGGCTCGCCCTCCGTCTCGGCAAAGATAAAGCACTCCTCGTCGGTATAACCCCTCCAGGCTGCAAGGATCCTGTCCGCAAGTACGATTATCCTGTTAACGTCATTGCCGGAAAGCCTTATGACAGACATAGGCCACTTAACGATACCGGTCTCGATATCCTCGTATCCGCCTATCTTGAAGGTCTTTTCAACGGGCGCCTTCGCCATGGCAAACTCGTAATGTCCTCCCTGGAAATGGTCATGGGAGAGGATCGAACCTCCGACAATAGGAAGGTCTGCGTTAGATCCCACAAAATAGTGGGGGAACTGCTTAACAAAATCAAAGAGCTTGCAAAATGTAGCGTGCTCAATCCTCATCGGAACATGCTGAGAGTTAAACACGATGCAATGCTCGTTGTAATATACATAAGGGCTGTACTGAAATCCCCAGGCACTGCAATTTATGGTTACGGGGATTATACGGTGGTTTTGGCGGGCGGGATGATTTATCCTTCCGGCGTAACCCTCGTTTTCTCTGCAAAGAAGGCACTTGGGATATCCTGACTGCTTTGCATTCTTGGCAGCAGCGATAGCCTTGGGGTCCTTCTCAGGCTTTGAAAGATTGATCGTAATATCAAGATCGCCGTACTCGGTAGCGGTAACCCATTTTACATCCTTTGAAATACGATAGCGGCGGATATAATCCGAGTCGCAGCTAAGCTTATAGTAATAATTTGTTGCAGCCTCGGGGCCTTCGGATTTATAGATCTCTTCAAATCTGTTTATAACCTCGCTCGGTCTCGGCATCAGCATAGACATGATCTTTGTATCAAAAAGATCGCGATAGGTTGTTGTATTTTCCTCTATAAGGCCGCTTTCAAAGGCATAGTCAAGCATCTTTCCTAAGATTTCTTCTATTGCTTTGCCGCTTTTTATATCTTCATCCGAAACTTCAAGCTCCTCGGCGGGCATATTTTCCGCTTCCTCTGTAAGGTCAGAGAGTCCAAAGAGCTCTAAAAGCTTATTGGTAGTAAATATAATATCTTCTCTCGGAACAAGGCCGGTTTTTACCCCGTAAGATACAAGTTTTCTGATATATTTCTGGATCATATCTAAGTCCTCCGTTACAGCACGCAGGGGCCGTCACCTATCTCAACCACATAGAAATCCGCCTTGTAACCGATGGTTTTTTCATAGGTCTCGCCTACCTGACTGATAAATGTATCTATAGCATCCTCGCGTACGATAGAAACCGTACATCCGCCGAATCCGGCTCCGGTCATTCTCGATCCGATGACTCCGGGTACCTTCCACGCTGCATCTACTAAGGTGTCAAGCTCGATTCCGGTAACTTCGTAATCGTCGCGGAGAGATTTGTGCGATTCGTTCATAAGCTGTCCGAAAGCCTTGATATTTCCGAGTTTAAGAGCTCTTACCGCCTCTATTGTACGCTGGTTTTCGTAAACAGCATGGCGGGCTCTGCGGCATTTCGTTCCGTCCTTTATAACGGGAGAGAGTTTTTCGTATGTAGCCTCATCAAGGTCTCCGAGGCTCTTAATATCTACCATTGTCTTAAGGCTTGCAAGGGCATCCTCACACTCGGCTCTTCTCTCGTTGTACTTGGAATCTCCGAGGCCTCTTTTTTTATTGGAGCATGCGATTACGATCTTGGCCCCGTCAAGCTTTAAGGGTGCGTACTCAAACTGAAGGTTTGAAGTATCAAGGAAGATCGCATGGTCTTTCTTTCCCATAGCGATGGCAAACTGGTCCATAATACCGCAGTTTACTCCGTTGAATTTATTCTCGGAAAACTGTCCGATAAGGGCAAGGTCCTGATTTGTAACATCGAACCCAAAAAGGTCGCGGAGTATGAATCCGGTAAGCACCTCTACTGACGCGGAGGATGAAAGTCCCGAACCATTGGGTATATTTCCGTATAAAAGAAGATCAAATCCGCTATCTATCTTCATATTCTTTTCGCCGAAAGCCCAGACAACTCCCAAAGGGTAATTAACCCAGTCAAGAGCCTTGTCAGGCGCTATCTTACTTGAAAGATCCACATCTATAACGCCAAGCTTTTCAAAATTCATGGAGTAGAAATGACACATTTTATCCGCTCTTTTTCTGGCAACACCGTAGGTTCCGATGGTAAGAGCGCAGGGGAAAACATGGCCTCCGTTGTAGTCCGTATGCTCTCCGATGAGATTTACACGGCCCGGAGCAAAATAAGCTTTAGCTCCATCGGCATCCCCAAAAACTTCCGCAAATTTAGCAAGTACTGTTTCTTTGATATTTGTCATTTTGATTCCTCCCATTAAATAAGCGGCTACCTTTACCTCAATAATAGCGTAAAAAGCCAAAACAAACCATACACTTTTGTTTGTATGGTTTGTCAAAATGTTATATTTTTATTTTAAAAGCTCCGATATCAGACCCTCCACCTCGTATAGCTGCTGGGACGAGCTCTCATGTCTGCTCTCCCTGCGATAGGCGGAAGGTGTGACACCCTTCATCTGATGAAAGGCCTTTGTAAAAACCTGAGCATCGCTGTAACCGCAGCTTAGAGCGATACTTTCTATGGAATAATCCGTTGATTCAAGCAGCTCTCTTGCCTTGGTAAGACGAAAGGTCGTAAGGAACTGCTGTGGACTCATACCGAGGACGTTTAAAAACAGAGTATAGAGATAGCTTCTGTTTACACAGACGTAGTTTGCCACGTCCGTAACCTTTATGGGGTTATAGTAGTTGTTTTGGATATAATCAACAGCCTTCTCGATGTAACCGTTCCCCTTATTTTTGTCCTTTTCCTCACGGATCTCGATATTTTCACTGTCTGCGATTATTGACAAAAAGACACCTAAAAGACCGTTTCTCCGAAGCTCGTTTGCCATGCCGACCGTGTTATGCTCCATCATATCCTTTACGACATCGTAAAGCTCCGCGGACTTAGGGCAGGCAAAGATAGGATGGTTCCCGGAAAGACCCATCTTATTTAAATACTCCTCGGCCTCGCTTCCTCCGAATCCGACCCAGATATAGGACCAGGGGTCGTCCTCGCTGGCCTGGTAGAAGGCAAGCTCTCCCGGATTTATCAAGAATCCGTACCCCTTTTCCAGGTGGTATTCTTTTCCGCGGAATCTGAAAACTCCCTTTCCACTGATAACGTAATGGATGAGGAAATGGGGCTTGGAGGCGGGTCCGAAGCTGTGAAGCGGTTCGGTCCTCGAGCAGCCGCAGTTGTTGAGATACAGGCTTCCGACTTTTTTGTTTTTAAACTCAAGCTTGAATGCCTTCTCCATACGCTTCCCTCTTACTTTTTAATGTCCATTATCTCAAAGACAAGCTCATTGCCTCTTCTTCCCGTCAGCTTTTCGTAATGGTCTTTTATTCTGCTCTCAATCACATTTTCAAGGCTTACGGAATCAACATCGATAAGCACGAGAAGAAACTGAGATGAGCTGTAGCGGGTTCCAACGTCGTTTCTGCGAAGGGATGTGGCGATGGCTCTGTCCACCTTTTTCATAAGTTCTTCCCTGCCGCCTTCGATCGTTTCCTCCGAAACAGAAAGCGTGACCATAACAAGCTTAGCCTTCTGGTGGGTACGTTCAACACATCTTTCGATATAATTGTAAATTCGCTGGAACTCTCTGTAGTCTACCTTGTAGATGCCTCTTTGCTCGCGGATCTCCTTGCGATCCTCGATAAGCTTCTGGAGCTGTTCGATATTTACTACCTCGGCTCTGCAGTCCGAAGTATCGGTAAAGTCTACCGAATAGAAGCAATATCCGTTCTTGCCGTTTCTCTTGGCACAGTAGAGCGCCTTGTCCGCAGCGGCATAAAGAGCGGCGTAGCTCTCTCCATCCTCGGGAGAGATAGCTATTCCCACAGAGAGTGAGGAGTTTGAAAGATAATCCTTCTTTACAGCCTCCACATTATACTCGCCAAATACGTCAACTACGACCTTTTCAACCTCGCCTCTCTCCGTGCTGTTTATGAAAAGTCCGAACTCGTCTCCGCCAAGTCTGAAGACAAAGCCCTTTCCGGAAATGGCCCCCTCCAAAAGTCTTGCCACCTCGCAGATAGCCTCGTCGCCGGTTACATGTCCGTAGGTATCGTTAAGGTATTTAAAATTGTCAAGATCGATCATAGCAAAAGCGCCGTTTTCACCGTTTGAGAGTTTCTCGTCAATAACACTTTCCGCGTAAAAACGGTTAAAGAGCTCAGTCATAGGATCGTGGTTTGAGCGGTCGATAACCTCAGCCATCTTGCACTGCATATCCTTTTCCGAAGCCTTTCTGTCGAGAACCATCTGTACTCTCGTAAGAAGTACATCAGGCACAAAGGGCTTATGTACAAAATCTTCAACGCCTTCGTTAAGGCACTTTATCTCCAGCTCGGAATCTCTCTCTCCCGTAACCATTATTACCGGAACATCGGCAAAATAGTTGCCTTCTTTAAGCCTCTTAATTCCGTCAAGGCCGTTGGATCCCGGCATCTGGAAGTCAAGAAGTATAAGATCCGGCTTATCATCCGCTACAAGCTTAATAAGTTCATCTATGGTCATAGCCTTCTTAACTTCATGTACCTTGCTAAGAATCCTTTCAACCATCATAAGAACCAATTTGTCGTCATCGCAGATATATACTTTACTCATCGTTTTCGATTTACCTCTTGTTAAATCTTGAATTAGGCATAATAATATATTTTATATTATTGCGTAAATAATCTTTTAAATCAAGTAGGAAAGTGACATCAGATACATGATCATAAATATTGACGACGACCTTGACCTTAAGAAAATAGCAGACAGCGGACAAGCCTTCAGGATTGCTGAGATTTCGGACGGTGAATACCGTTTTGTCACCAAAGATCAGGTCCTTTACATAAAGCCTGTAAAAACGGACTGTAGCGGCGCAGGAAGCTATGAAATAAGCTGTTTTGACAAAAGCGGAGAAGTATCCGCAAAAGAAGCCTTCGAAAGAGTCTGGAAAAACTATTTTGATCTGGGCACATCTTATAAAAAGATAAGAAGCTTAGTTCCCGAAAATGACAGTTTCCTTTCAAAAAGCTGCGAGAACGGTATCGGCCTTCGCATCCTGCGGCAGGACCCCTTCGAGATGCTTATAACATTTATAATCTCTCAAAGAAAAGCCATCCCCGCAATTAAGGAATCCGTCAGACTTATCTGTGAAAAGTACGGAAAAGCAATAGATACAGGCAGGGAGAGAATCTATCTTTTCCCCTCCGCAAGGGATATGACATCAGCCACCGAAGAAGAGCTCAAAAGCTGCAAACTGGGATACCGCGTGCCATATATTCTTGACGCCGTAAAAAAGGTAGCCTCTAAGGATGCAGACCTCGATTCCCTATACGGCGCTCCCTACGAGGAGACTTTCGAAAAGCTTAAAGAGATAAAGGGCGTCGGCGACAAGGTTTCAAACTGTATCTGCCTCTTTGCCTACGCCCTTACGCAGGCCGCTCCCGTTGATACATGGATAGCAAAGGTCATAGACCGGGAATATAACGGCATAAACCCCTTCCCCTCCTACGGTAAATACGCCGGGATCATGCAGCAGTACATCTTCTACTACGCCCTGACCCATAAAGAGGATTTCTGACCTTTAGTTTACTTAAAAAAGCGGCCCCCTAAGAGCCGCTTTTTCGCTTTATTTTAGTCCAGAACACCTGCATATCCGAGATATGCGGAATCGCTGTAGTAAGTATCTCCGAAAATATCCTCAAAATTGTAGTAACCAAAGGTTGAATAATCGTCAAGGTTTATCTCTTTATACTCAATCTTTAAGTCACTTCCCATTATCACATCATTCAAAGGAACATACTCGTAATTAAAGTCTGCATCGCAGTAGAAATGAACCAGCTGAATCTCATCATCCTCTTCAACAAACTCGAAATCATCCTCTTCGACATCTGTCTCGAAATTGTAATGACTGTATCCCCAGACCTCGCCGTCAGGATTTTCGTTGTCGTTGTAAATATACAGCGCGCACTCTTCGCCGTTTATAAGTACAGGGATCATGCCCATCTGGGTCCACTCGCCGGTATCGTAATCCTCGTAGAAGGAAGTACCATAGTAGGTTACCTTTTCTCCATTTACGTAGAACCACTTCTCAGGATCAACAAGAGCGAATCTGTCGTTATCGTCGATCATCCAGGTATAGTCTCTTCCGAGATCGAAATATCTATCCTCACTCTCCTCGATAAATACGGAAAGCGAAACGCTCATAATATTGTCCCAAAGAGCATCGGAAATCTCTACGCTGTGGTAATCACTGCCTTCCACTAAATCAATCTCATAGCTTTCGGAAGCGGAATAGTCCGTCTCGTCCTCGTAATCGGGTATATACCAGTCTCCGGCGTACTCCTCGATATCATCCTCGCCAAGGAAAGCGAGTCTCCTTGACATAAATGAATCGTAGAAATCTGTAATAGCGCTGTCGTAATTAAGACGTACGAAGGACTCTCTTCCGTATTCGTAAAGATCGTAGGACTCGTAGGGACTGTAAGCCATAAGTCCGTGGCCGTAAGAAAAGTCGCTCTCGGTATAAACAACGGAGTTTACAACCGCATTTATAAGTTCGGTCGAATAGTCATTTTTGTAGCTTGTAGCTAAAGTAATAAGGTCAACGGAATCGTTGGTCTCGTAATATCCGCAGTTTCCTCTCGCCTGGAAGTAGGAAACATAATCACCATCGTCTATCAGATCCTTTGCTTCCGTAAGATAATCGATATAAGCCTGATATACCTCCTCCATCATATCGAGTCGGATGACGGACATAGATCCCACCATACCGTTATTGTTCGAGTCATTCATATAGTCTTTGACGATCTTTTCGCAAAAAGCTCTTACATCGCCGTTCAAAGACTCAAGCCACTCCGTATAGTAGATGCCGATACCGTTTACATAGCTCTCGGCTCCAACCATATAATCGGCATATCCGTCAAGAGCTCTTGCCATCTCAAGAGTACACATATTACAGCAGTCAAAGATCACAGCATCAAACTTTATGCCGGCATTTTCAAGTTCATCTCTTATCTCAAAATCTTCGAGAACCTCGTAGTAATCTCCAAGCTGGTCGTTTCCGAAGCCCGCAGGGATTCCGCCGCCGTGTCCCCAAAGTACAAGGGTATAGTTCTCAGCGGGGAAATATTCCTCTCCGAAGGAAATAAAGTCCGCAAGATCTCCGGGGCGGTTCATAGTCGTTTTACCGAGATTCTGTAACATAGTAATTTTATGGTCTTCAACCATAAATCTCGATACCTTCCCGTCAGGTACATCGGGATGCACCCAGTCATTCGCACCGCCGCATTCAATTACGACATTTACATTATCGGGAAGATACGCATCACAGATCTCGCATATGTCTTCGGTAGCCGCACCGCCGTAATATTCGTCCTCATCCTCGTATTCATCCGGGTCCGGGCTTTCAAGATCCGTTCCCACCATATAGATAAGGAGCGTTCTTCTTGCTGTGGTTTTGTCGAGGCTTTCAAGGATTCCGTTTGGATCCGCATCTTCGTATTCTTCATAGTTGTTGGAATACTGATCTTCAAACTCTTTAACCTTCTGCAGATATTTGGCAATACCTCCGATGGAAACAGCCACCAAAAGAATCAATAACGTCACCGGAATACCTACGGCAAGTCCTATAATAAGACCGATATTTGTCTTTTTACGAGGCTCTTTTTTTCCCTGCTGTGCCACAGTCTGCTCGTAAGATATTCCGGCAGTTTGCAAAGGCGCAGCCTCCTGTCCGCTTTGAGTTAATTCTTCAGGCCGGGGCAGCTCCTCAGGCTTAGGAAGCTCCGCCTGCTCCGGTTTTACGCTGACGGTATAGGGAGAAAAAGCCTCTATCTTCACACCGCAGGAAGTGCAAAACTTCGCCTTATCATCAATTTTTGCTCCGCAATTTGTACAAAACATATTACTCTCCTAAATCTTCAAACACTGTTACTTCTTCAAGTGTTTTTACAAAAAGTTCAAGGCCCGCCTTATCTTCCTCGCTGAACCTTTCAAGGCTTGGGCTGTCTATATCAAGTACGCCCCAGACTTTTCCGTCTTTATGGATTGGGACTACTATCTCTGAATTTGAGGCGCTGTCACAGGCTATATGTCCGGGAAATTCGTGGACATTTTTAACGAGCTGCGTCCTGTCCTCGGCTACCGCCGTTCCGCAGACTCCTCTTCCGACCGCGATCCTTATACAGGCCACCTTTCCCTGGAAAGGACCCAGCATAAGCGATCCGCCCTTCATCACATAAAATCCCGCCCAGTTAAGATCCTCGAGGCTTTCGAAAATAAGGGCTGAAGCGTTGGAAAGAACCGGCAAATAGTACGGTTCATCCTCCGCAAAGGATCGTAGCTGCTCCGCTAAAAGTTTATAATCTGTCATACTAAAACTGCTCCTAAAAACTATTTATACTTCCTTAAAAGATAGAGGAATCCGAAAAGTCTTGCGGACTCTACAAACATTCCTCCGCGGAAGGTAAATGACACTGTGGTGAACTTTCCGTCCTTTGTCTTTCTGGTCTCAAGATGCTCCTTAACAAGCTCTTTCGGAAGTACTATCTCCTCCACATACTCCGCATTCTTTCCGGTGTAGTGAAGCTTTTTGTTAAGGATCTCTTCATCACCGATGGTTACTATAAGAGGCTTTCCGTTATCTTCGCGAAGAAGGTGGATCTCAAGGATAAGGTCCTTTCCTTCCTCAGCCTTCATATGGTAGGTGAAACGTCCTCCGCTAGTCGCGTACCTTGTGGTTCCGTTAGCGGTAGCTCCTACAGAACCGCCATCCTCCATAGCATGGAGTTCGTCGTTTTCGTACTGGCCGTATCCGGGCTGAACGGTATCTATGATATTCTCTCTTCTCTTTTCTTCGAACTTTCTGCGCTCTACGCTATCGTCCGGAGCGTTTTTATCGAGGAAATACCAGTAGATACCGTATCTTTCGTTTGTCTTTAAATAATGAGGGCCGAAGGTAAGCTTTCTGTCGGTTCCGTTTAAGGTAAAGAGAAGCTTTTTAAGATCCTTTTTAAAGTGTGAATCGATATCTGCTATAAATTCGGATACCGTTCCCTTCTTAACGTTTAAGTACTCACTCTCTACGATCTTGTTTGTAGGGATCGTAACATCAACTCCGGTCTTTCCGGAAATCTCATTTTCAAATCCAAGGTTCGCGGATAAAAGCACGGGACCGTACTTAAATGCAAATACGTTTCCGCAGTCGGGAAGAGACTTGGCAACTACCTTCATCTCAAACTTAACGTAAACCTTATCTCCATTATTCCACTTTCTCTCGATGGAGACGTATCCGTTTTTCTTGAAGGTATCTTTTGTCTCCTTAGCGGTATCTTCCTTATCAAGTCCCTCGCCTTCTACAGAGATCTCATATCCGAAAGCCCAGTCCGGTACACGGAATGAAAGCTTTCTCTTAACACTCTTTTTGGTCCCAACGGTAAATACTGCTGTATCCTTCTTAGGAAAGTCGGCTTTTTGAACAAGTTTAAGTCCTGACTCACCATCGGTTAATTCGGACGAAAGGTATAAGTTTACGATGATACCCTTATCATCTTTGAAATAAACGCTGTTTCCAAGCTTTGTAAAGTTCTCCATACCGCTTCCGGTACAGCACCAGAACTTGTCGAAGGGATCTCCGTAAACCTTAAAGTATCCCGTTGCCATAGGCTGGAAATACATAGTCATACCGGTCTCGGGATTTTGAGATGAAAGGATCGCGTTGATCAGGGTGTTCTCGTAGTAATCCGCGTACTTTTTGTCTCCCGTGATCATAAAGAGCTTTCTCGTCATCTTCAGCATATTGTAGGTGTTGCAGGTTTCGTTGTTGCAGTTTGTTCTCTCCGCATCAAGGATCCTGTCCTCGCCGAAATGCTCCCATTCGCTGTTTCCACCGGTAGCGTATGTATGTCTTTCAACAACCATATCCCAAAAAGCCTTTACGTACTCGAGATATTTTTCGTCACCAACGGTTAAATATCTGTTAAGAGCGCCGACAAACTTGGGGATGGTGGTATTTGCATGTCTGTTGTTAAGCACATTTGCGGCTCCGGAAGCAACCTTCTTAAAGAGCTCTTCCTCGTCAAACATATGCGCAGCCTTAAGATGTTCCGGCTTTTTCGTACACTGATAGAGCTCGTAGAGAGCGTCGTTCATTCCGCCGTACTCGATACTAAGGACCGTTTTGTGAGTCTCTTCCGACCAGCTGCTTGCCCTGTTGTAGGTCCAGTCTCCGATCCCGGAAGCAAGGGTAAGCGCAGGCTCATATCCTGTAAGCTCGTAGGCCGAAACAACACCGTCCAGTATCTTATGCATCGTGTACCAGGGAACCCAGGCCTGCGTGATTATATTGGTCTTTCCTTCTTCAACATAGTCGAACTGAAGCTCAACATTGTTTAAATCCTGGATCGTTGCGCCAAAGACAAATCCGGGCTTTCCCTTTGAAGACGCCTGGCACTCCAAAAGTCCGTCTATAAGAGTCTTTATCTTTGCAAAAAGACCGTCTCTTTCCGCTTTTGTAGCCTGCGCATTAGCGTATCCCTGGGCTGCTGCGGTAAGATAGTGGCCCAGCGTATGACCGCCGATAAGCATATTCTCCCATCCGGAATAACGCATTTTCTTTGGTTTAAGGCCCGCATTCTCGTAGAATCCCGCAAGGAGCCTGTCCGCGTCAAGGCTTAAAAGATAGGCTACATCCTTTCTGAACGCGTTCTCGCAGTACGCATCCTTCATAATTACCTGCCCAAGGCTGTAATCTTTAGACATTTCTTTCTCCTTTTGTATACCTTAGTATAGTATTAAAACTTTTAGATTTATTTTGTTCTTGCAAAAAGAAGTCCGAAGGTTCCGGGGCCGCTGTTTACCGCGATGGAAGGAGATGCCTTCCGGCAATAAACATTTTTAAAGCCGACCTTTTTCGAAACCGCATCTTTTATAAAATCAAGATCGCTCTTTGTAAGTCCTACATATGTAATAAACAGATTCTCCGTATCTATATCCGAAACAGAAGACAGCGTGGAGGTAATATATCTGATCCATGCACGTCTCCTTGAGCCGAAATAAAATCCCGAAAGAGTCATCTTTCCGCCCTTCATCTTTATAACAGGTCTGAACATAATAGCCTTACAGATGGCAGCGATCCTGTATCCTACCTGTCCCGAGCGGGCGAGATAATCCAGATTGTCTACAATAAAGCTCGTGGAAACCATCTTCTTAAAGCGCTCAAGATACTTTATTATATCATTTGCGGAAAATCCTTCCGTCGCCATCTGCGCTGCCTTGATGGCGATGATTCCCTGACCGCTTGATAAATGCCCGGTATCAAATACCTTAACGTTATCAAATGTAGACGCTCCCTCGCAGGCTTTGTGGTAACCGGTGTGGGCGACTCTGGAGGAAATACACATATGCAGGATGTTATTCGCTCCGGAAAGCGCCTGCGCAAAGAACTCCTCGTGGTCGGAAACCGTGGATGCATGAGTTCTTATCTTATGGTTTCCGCTCATATAATCCATAAGACCGTCGGAATCGATTTCTTCACCGTCGGCAAAAATACCGTTCTCTGTTTCAACCTTGTGTGGTATAACGGCAATCTGGTACTTCTCAAGAAGGACAGAAGGAATATCCGCCGTACTCTCTGTCGTAACGACAATATTTTTCTTATGCTTATTGTCGTCAAGCCAGGACATACTGTTTTTAACAATATCCTCTCCCGACATAGTCATCGTAACAAGCTCTTTGGGAAGAAGCTGCATCAACTCATTTTCCAGCTCTCCGGGGCTTACGGGTTTTACGATATATCCGTTAAATCCCTCATCCGCGTAAAACTTTTTCATATCGCTTCCCGCATTTGCGGTAAGAGCGACGAACTTGGACTCCTTCGATACGCCTCCCACCTGATTCTGTATCTTGTGGAAAGTCTCCACTCCGTCCATATCCGGCATCATATGATCCATGAATATAACATCATACGAGCTTTCGAGAGTCATTTCAAGAGCTTCCTCTCCCGAAGTTGCCGTATCCAAGATAACTCTTGTATTTCGAAGAAGCTTTTTCATAACGAGAAGATTTGTCTCGTTGTCGTCAACCACAAGCACTCTGGCCTTCGGCGCCTCGAAGAGGCATCTGTAGGTTCCCGACATATTTGACTTTTGCTTCTCCTCGAGATTGATATTTCCGATAGCGCTGTAATCGCTGACTCCCTGAGGGATGGAAATAACAAATGTAGACCCCTGGGTATAAACGCTGTTTACCGTAACGGTTCCGCCCATAAGGTCCGTCAACTGCTTAACGATCGAAAGACCAAGTCCCGTTCCCTCGATAAACTTGTTTTTCTCCTCATCAACTCTCTTAAAAGCTGTGAAAAGATAGGGCATACTCTCCTTGCGGATACCCATTCCCGTATCCTTTACGGAGTAGACCACCTCTGCCGTTCCGTCCTTTACCCCGGCGCACTGTATCGTTAAGGTTACAGAGCCCTTTGAGGTGTACTTGATGGCGTTGTTCAGGACATTGATAAGTATCTGCTTAATCCTTACCTCGTCGCCGTAGAGCTCTGAGGGAAGATCCGGTGATACCTCGATATGGAAATCAAGTCCCTTTTCCTGTGCCCTTATCCAGAGCATTCCGACTATCTCCGAGAGCATATCTCCGGGCTTATAGGCCGCGGGAGTAATCTTCATCTGGCCGAGACTGATCTTCGACATATCAAGTATATCATTGATAAGATGAAGCAAAAGGTTACTTGCGGCGCGAATGTTCGTTGCGTTTTCCGCTACCTCATCGCTGACCCTTTCCCTGAGTATCATCTCGTTTAAGCCGATGATGGTATTGATAGGCGTTCTTATTTCGTGGCTCATACTCGAGAAGAATCTGTTTTGAGCGCTGTTAAGATCTCTGATCTCCTTTTTTTGCTTCTCGTTACGGATATTGTTTTCCCTGTACGTAAACTGCAAGTATAGGATCACAAGTCCAAGCAGCATCTCTCCCACAAGGAAAAGAGCAACGCTTCTTGTGGGGGCCGACGGCATAGTAAGAGTCTTTTTAAGCAGGTCGTAGCAAACGAGCATCACTCCGTCGGTAACCAGTGACACTGCTATAAATACGATCGGATGCATATAAACGCAAAGCGGTATTACCAGTATTACGGTCATATACATAACCGGGTTTAAGAAACCACCTGCAACAGAATCAAGAACAAATTCGCTCTGACCGCCGATTATTATAAGGAGGGATACTATGGGCGAGATCCAGAGGAGCTTTCCTAAATGTCTCTCGTAGTCCCGTCTTATAAACAAAAGGATAAACATGGATACTACCATAAGCGAAAAAAGTCCTATATACATAATATGGTAGTATTTTCTAAGCTCACCGAATTCCTTGTAATCCGTATAGCTAAGGGCGAAGAGCAACATCTGAAGTATAGCTCCGGCTATAACGGCAATCCACATCTTGCTGTAGGTTTCATCGTAGATCGCTGTGTATATAAGGTCCTCGTTTTCGTATGAACCTTTTTTGTGAAAGAGGAATCGGAAAAAAGTAGAAAAAGATAATCTCATTACTCATTTCCTCCTTCCGGCTCAAATTCAAACACTTCCCCGTAGGATGCGCTTTCCGCAGCAGTTACATCCTTATCCGGGATATTTACGGCTTCATCTTTTACAGCCTTGGCACTTCCTGTCTCTTCTTTAGGCTTTATAGCCTGCAATACCGACTCATAGAGGGCCATCATCTCTTTATGGGACGCTAAAACGGCCTCCATATCTCCCCTCTTTGCAGCTTCTTCCTGCTTTTTGGCAGCCTCTGAAAGCCTGTTTGCTCCGATCATCTTAGAGGAGCTCTTGATGGCATGAACCTGGGTCGCGTAATCTTCAAGGATTCCATCCTCTAAGGCAGCCCGGATCCTTGTCTTTTTGCCCGCGGACTCTTTATGGTACTGCTCAAGGATCGTCCCATAAAACTCCGGCTCATCCTGACAATAGTGCATTCCCGCTAAAATATCCACATCTATGGATTTAAGTCTTTCAAAAAGATCATCCTCGGGATTGCAGGAAGTGATACTTTTTTCTATATCTACCTGTTCATGAAGACCTGTCTGTTCTTCGATTTTCTTAGATGGCTTTGCCTTTCCCTTTACGATAAGAGCAGGAGGCAGAACATGCTTTAACACCCTCTCAAGCTCGATCTTGTCAACGGGCTTAGCGAGGAATCCGTCAAATCCGCTTCTCTTAAACATCTCCCTTGCACTGCTTACCGAGTTGGCGGTAAATGCAATGATCGGGGTAACGGATTTTATACGGGTCTGGTCGCTTCTGATCCTCTTCATGGCCTCGACGCCATCCATAACAGGCATCATATGGTCCATAAAGATAACGTCATACTCGTTCTGTCTGCAATACTCTATGGCTTCCTGTCCCGACTCGCAGGTAGAAACGTACATTCCGTATCTGCGGAGCATACCCGACGATACGATAAGGTTCATGGGCTCATCATCCACAACAAGAACTCTTACTCCGGGGAACGAGATCTCCTCGTCATCATCTATCACATCACCGGGCTTGCTGTTTAAGATACTTACAACGGGGAAGCAGTAGAAAGGCTTAGGCATAACTCTGACCTTTGAACTCTTCGGCCTTCGAAGCTCCTCGGGGTTAGCTACAACCGTAACAAGCACATTTTGAGCAAGATGCTCAATATAATCGACCGCACTGTTGTACTCCTCCGGTCCCACAAAAAGATGGGTAAGGGTCTTGTTTCCCGTAAGAGCTCTCAAGGAATCAAGATTATCAACTCTGTGCATGGTTACTTTCAGTCCGGTAACCATATTTTTAACCATCTCATCGTAAAACTCTCTTACGTGAGGATTGGGATATTTCTCAAAGTGAAGAAATGCGCCAAGGCTGATGGATTCTCTGTCTTTTACGGACATACAAGCCGAAGGATCCACAACGCGGTTCGGGATGCTTACCTTGACGCAGGTTCCCTCGCCGGGATTGCTTTCAACGATCAGGAACCCTCCAAGAGCCTTGGTAAAGCCGTGTACGATCATCATTCCAAGGCCAAGTCCTCCGGTGGACCTGTCTCTTCCGGAATCTGCCTTGTAGAATCCCTCGTACATCTGCTCAAGCTGCGCTTCGTCCATACCGATTCCGGTATCTTTTACCTCTATCAAAAGATTGATCCCGTATTCGTGGGGAACCGATGATACGTGGACGTAAACGCCACCCTCATTTGTAAACTTAATTCCGTTGATCAAAAGATGCCAAAGGATCTTTTTAAGTTTGCCAACATCCGTATTCATAACCGATGGCAACGAGGGATCAACATTTATAACAAGCTCGATGTTTTTCTTTCTGTGGGGCTCCAACTCGCTTACGATATCGTTAAATACCGAGGAGAGCATATAGTCCTCGTAGTTGTTGGCAACATCGTTTCTGTCGATCTCGGAAAAATCCAGAACATTGGTTATCTGCTCTCCGATACGCTTTCCCGCCTCCATTATGGATACAAGCTTTTCTTTTCTTTCGGGATCTGACTCTTCGCTTATCTCCATAGAGCAGATTCCCTGTATTGTGTTTATCGGGGTCCTTATCTCATGGGAAACATTGGCTATAAAGTCGTTAAGTCTGCCCGTGGACTCGTTAAGCTTTTCAATCTCTTCCCTGGACTTTCCAAGGATCGCCTGCCACTTTTTGATGATGGTTCTCGCAAGCAGCGCATCCGCCGTAACAATAGCTACGTGGAGCACAAGCCTCGAGATCACAAGGGGCGTGAAGGTCTCGCCGCTTAAAAGAAAACTGATAACGGCGTACAGCATCGTAAAGTAATACGTACACTGGCTTAAGGTTACAAGGGACGATATTCCCGTCAGGGTGTACAGAAACATTACGATACAGATGACAACGGCAAGATCGAAAAAACTGGTATCATGGGTTCCGTAGTAAAAATACGTAACCATCATAAGGAGCGAACAGATCCAGAGCCTCAGATGTCCGCTTCCCACTTTTGAGAAATATATATACCAGGCAAGGATAACTCCGCCGAAGATAAGGAAAGCCACCCATTTTTCCCAGTGCATTATGAATATCTCGGCGACAAGTATTATGGAAAAGACCGTGTACGCCAGGAGCATCAAAAGATGCGATGATGTAAAAAGTTCGTCCTTACTGTTATCCATTTATTTGTCCCTCATCTTGTCACGTTTATGTTCCATGCTCTCCGCCTCAACGGTAAGCTCAGCAAGACTGCTGTAGCTGTTTTTCTTCCAGGCACTCAAAACCCTCTCGGTCACGCGTCCTACGTTGTATTCATTTATCTCCGGAAGCATCAGGAAAAAGTGGTTTGTTCCTATCTGCATCATAATATCGCTGTTTCTTAAGGTTTCCTGCAAAAGGGTCCTGATACTGACCATTATCTTTTCTTTTTCCGATTCCGTAATATCCGCCGGAATAAACTTAGCGGTAAAGAGCATCTTATAGGCGGTTCCGTGGTATCTGTCCATATACCGCACCATATATCTGTATACGTTTCCGAAGGCCTCTTTGCCCATCCACATAGCGTTTTGAGGAATGGTTCTCTCCTCAAGGATTGTTGTAAGCATTGCAAGATTTATGTCAGAGGGTATGTCATCCTCCGGATCCGTTCCTTTGTAGAGGGAGTATCCGTGCTTTCCGTTGTTTTTGATAACATAAAGTGCCTTGTCGCAAAGCCTGAAAAGCTCTTCATAGTCTCTTCCCTGTTCAGGAACAAAGACTGCTCCTATGGAGGCTCCTAAGGGAATACTCATATCGGGCCCCATCATCCTCTTTGCCTCGCTTAGAAGATTTTGGTTCACACCTTCGGAGAATCTGCTGATATCAGATTCCTCCAAAAGGCCTTTTGCAAACACAAGAAATTCATCCCCACCGATACGGCCGAAAACAGAAGGGAATGGCATATTGTTTTTGATGATACCCGCGAATGCGGAAAGAACACGGTCACCCATATCGTGACCATAGATATCGTTAACCAGTTTAAAAGAATCAAGATCGAGGATCATAAGAGTTCCCGATCTCTCGGCACAAAGCTCGGATATCCGAAGCCCTGCATTATACTTATTTAAAAAGCCCGTAAGCTTGTCTATCGTGGCTTCTTCTTCATATTTAAGGATCTTGCCGTGGGTACTTAAAACATTTTCTACGCGCCTTACAAGGACATCGGGGTCGAAGGGTTTTCTGACATAGTCCGCAACCCCCATCTCAAATCCCCTGCTTTCGCTGGATTTGTCCTCATCCGCTGTAAGAAAGATAATGGGAGTATTTTGCACACCGAGCTCTTTTTCAAGCTCCCTATACTTCTCATAGGTCTCAAAGCCGTCCATCTCGGGCATATTTATGTCCAAAAGAATAAGGTCCGGCGCCCCGTTCTCCCTCACATACTCCAATAATCCTTTTCCTGAAACAATAGCCGTTGCACGGAAATTATTTTTGGATAAAATGTGTCCGGCAATTTTCAGATTCGTCACGTCATCATCTACAATGATCACCCAAGATGCCATAAATCTCTCCTCAACCTTTGGGGTCTCTCCTCCCCGTATTTCGAGCCTACGCCACCTTGAATTGTACCATACCCGCCGCAAGTATTCTACAAAAGAGCGCTAATTCTTTACCCTATTTGACAGAATAAGCGGCGATGAGTTTGTTATTTTCTACTACGGATGTAGCTCCGCTTTACCACACTTAACGACCAAACATTTCGCTCATCGTTCTCCAGCCGAGAACAGCGCATTTTACACGGGCAGGCATATGCGAGACGCTCTCAAGTATGCCTGCTTCTTCTAACTCCTCTTTCTCCTCGTCGGAGATTTTTTCCTTGATCATACGCATAAAGATATCCGCAAGGTGAAGAGCTTCCTCCTTGGTCTTTCCGATGATCAGATCCAGCATAATATCCGCAGAAGCCTGGGATATGGCGCATCCGTCTCCCTCGTATGCACCATCGGTTATCACACCGTCCTCCACCTTCAGATTCAGGATAATATCGTCGCCGCAGGAGGGATTTACCCCCTCAAGGGAAAAGTTTGCCCCCTCGATGGAATGCTTATGGTAAGGATTTAAGTTATGTTCATTTATTATTTCATTGTAAAAAGTGTTTGTGCTCATTTTAATATCCCATTCTGCTCCTGATGCCGGACAGTACTTCGATAAATCTGTCTATCTCTTCTTCGGTATTGTAAAAAGCGACGCTCATCCTTGTACTGGACATAACCCCGAGATGCTTATGCAGCGGCTGGGCACAGTGGTGTCCCGCGCGGACCGCAATATCGCTGTCTGCAAATATCTGTGATACATCATGGGGATGCACTCCCTCTACCTGAAAGGCGATTATACCGTGGTGGTCTTCCGCCTTCTCTCCGCCGAGTATTTTTATATAAGGCATCTCCCTCATCCTGTCGAAGGCCCGCTTTGTCAGCATATCTTCCCGCTTAGTTATAAAATCAAATCCATACTTTTCAATAAACTCTATTGCCGCAAGAAGGCCTGCTGCCCCGCCGGCGTTTACGGTTCCCGCCTCGAATTTATGCGGTACCTCAGCGAAAGTCGTGCGCTCCTTGGTAACGGATTCTATCATCTCTCCGCCGTAGAGAAAAGGAGGCATCTTATCAAGCAGCGCCTTCTTTCCGTAGAGGACTCCGATACCCATCGGTGCGTACATTTTATGTCCGGAAAAAGCAAAAAAGTCTGCGTCAAGATCCTTTACATTAACAGCCATGTGGGGTACGGACTGAGAGCCGTCAACTACGATAACTCCCCCCTTTTCGTGGACCATCTTTGCCATAGTCTTTACGTCATTCACTCTCCCCAAGACATTGGAAACCTGAGTTATAGCAAGAAGCTTAGTCTTCTCCGAAAGGAGTCCCAAAAGGGTATCAAGATCAAACCTTCCATCCTTTTCACAGTCGTACCAAATAACCTTTGCTCCGGTTACTTTAGCCACCTGCTGCCAGGGGAGGAAGTTGCTGTGGTGCTCCGCAACGCTTACGATTATCTCGTCCCCTTCTTTAATGAAGTTCATCCCATAGCTGTATGCCACAAGATTAAGACTCTCCGAAGCGTTTCTCGTAAATATGATCTCCTCGGGGGCAGCACCGATAAACCTCGCCGCAGCGCTTCTTGCCTTTTCGTAATCCTCCGTAGCGCGAAGACTTAAATCGTAAAGACCGCGCATAGGGTTTGCGTTGTCATTTTCGTAATACCTTGAAACTGCGTCAAGAACGCATTTGGGCTTTTGAACAGTCGCGCTGTTATCAAGGTATGCAAGGGTTGTGCTGTTTACTAAAGGGAATTCTTCCCTGATTCTTTTTTCTGTATCTGTAATCATCTTAAGCCTTATTCCGCATCCTCTCCGGTATAAGCGGAGATTCTCCTGCGGGTTCTTTCGTCCTCAATCATTCTTTCCACAAAAGCAACCTTGCTCCTTGCGATCATACGGTAAACTTCGCCCTCGTCTATTCCTCTGGACTGCAGATAAAAAACCTGCTTTTCGTCGGGTTTTCCGATGGTTGCCCCATGACTTCCCTCCACATCCTCTTCGTCGCAAAGGATAAGGGGGATCGTCTTGTTTTCGCAGGAATCGTCGATAATAAGAACATCCTCCGCCTCAGCTCCCTTGGAAGATGCGCACCCCTTATGGAAATCTATCGTACCTCTAAAGAGCTTCTTTGCATTTCCCTTAAGTACGCCGGAGGCCTTGATATTACTTTCGCTTCGGGGGCCGGTGTGGTCTGCGACATAGTTCATATCGAGGTTATCCTCTCCGTCAAGATCGTAAGCAAGGTTTGATTCGAATCTGCTTCTTGCACCCTCTAAAGAGTTGAAGGCACCGTAGGCGCAGCTTTTTCCGCCAAGTATAAGCTGGATAAGCTTAAAGCTTCCGTCCTCTTTTACGTTTCCGCCTATATCGTTGTAAAATCTGCAGTTTTTCTCAAGGGTCTGCACCTGTATAAGAGTAAGAGACGCGCCCTTTTCGATGCGGTATCTGCTCTGGATAAAGATTTCCGCTTCCCCCGCATCCTTAGAAGTAACAAACTGTATTACCGTAGCCGAAGTCCCGGCTCCCACTCTAAACTCCGAGATATTTCCGAAGTTTCCCTTTGACGTATAGGTAAAGTCCTGGTATAAGGGCTTCTCGTATTTCCCGCCCTCTCCGAATTCATATACGATTAAAGGAGCTCCGCTCTTTCCAAGCTCCCCCGCAAACTCTCCTCCAAAGCCCGTCCGAAGGCCTTTTCCGAAGGAAGGTCTTGACCCCATTTCCGGAGTCAGATTCTCCGGACTTTCTTCGTCACTGTCGTAACCTACGGTTAGCGTCTTTTTACAGACTCCTTCAGGTATTTCCTCTTTGTATTCATATTCCTCAAAGCCAAAATCTATCTCCGCCTCGCAATCGTTCATACGAAGCTTATTCCAGGTTTTGACCGGAAGTGCGTTTATCTTCATCAGCCGATACTTCCTTTCATTTCAAGGGTGATGAGATTGTTCATCTCTACCGCGTACTCAAGAGGCAGTTCCTTACTTACATTGTCCGCAAATCCTCTTACGATAAGGGCTCTTGCCTCTTCCTCGGAAAGACCGCGACTCATAAGATAGAAAACCGTCTCATCACTGATGCGTCCGATCTTTGCTTCATGTCCGACGTCTGCGTCAGCGCATCTTACATCCATCGCAGGGATCGTGTCCGACCTGCTGATATTGTCAACCATCAAAGACTCGCAGGAAACAGCAGACTTACTGCCCTTTGCGTTTGCTCCGATGACAACGGCGCTTCTGAAGGTATTGATACCGCCGCTCTTGCTGATCGACCTAGTATTAACGTAAGACGAAGTCTCCGGCGCGTTATGTACGATCTTGGTTCCGGTATCAAGATTCTGTCCGTTTCCGGCAAATGTTACTCCGGTAAACTCGCTCCTTGCACCCTTTCCGTTAAGTACACTCATAGGATAAAGGTAGGAAACGTGTGATCCGAAAGATCCCGATACCCACTCAATCTTTCCGCCTTCGTCAACGATCGCCCTCTTGGTGTTAAGGTTGTACATATTCTTGGACCAGTTCTCTATTGTTGAATAGCGAAGAGTCGCATTCTTTCCCACAAAGAGCTCAACGCATCCCGCATGCAGATTGGCCACATTGTACTTAGGTGCTGAACAGCCTTCAATAAAGTGCAAGTACGCGTCATCTTCAACGATTATCAGCGTATGCTCAAACTGGCCCGCTCCCTTTGCGTTTAATCTGAAGTATGACTGAAGTGGAATATCAAGATGAACTCCCTTGGGTACATACACAAAGGATCCGCCGGACCAGACTGCTCCGTGAAGAGCTGCAAATTTATGGTCTGTAGGAGGGACAAGAGTCATAAACTTTTCTCTTATGAGGTCGCCGTACTCTCCGCGAAGCGCGCTCTCTATATCGGTATAAACAACGCCTCTTTCGGATACTTCCTTGCGGACGTTATGGTATACAAGCTCCGAGTCGTACTGAGCTCCGACTCCTGCAAGGGACTTTCTCTCAGCCTCGGGAATGCCCAGTCTCTCGAAAGTATCTTTTATATCCTCGGGAACATCGTCCCAGTTTGTCTGCATTCTCTTTGTGTTGGGTCTGACATATGTAACTATATGTTCCATATCCAGCCCGTCTATGGAAGGCCCCCAGTCCGGAACCGGAATCTCGTTGTAGATCCCTAGGGATTTAAGGCGAAACTCCCTCATCCAGTCGGGATCGTTTTTTTCGTCTGAAATCTGATTAACGATCTTTTCGGTAAGTCCCTCTTCTACTTTGTACGCATCTTCATCCGCATATCTGAAATCGTAGATGCTGCGGTCTATATCTTCTACTTGTGTTTTCTCTTTCATTTTTTCATCTCTTATAATGCAGTTTTAAAACTACATGTTTTCATACTTTTCAAAGCCGTTCTCGTTTACTTCGCTGACAAGCTCGGGGCCGCCCTCGCAAACCACTCTGCCGTCCACTATAATATGGGTCTTGTCCACGTTAAGTGATTCAAGAATCTTTGTGGAATGGGTGATGATTATAAGAGCTCCGCCGACGGATTTGCGGTATTCCTCGATTCCCTTTGATACGATATGAACCGCATCGACGTCAAGTCCGGAGTCTGTCTCGTCAAGGATCGCAAGATCGGGCTTAAGCATCAAAAGCTGCAGTATTTCCGCCTTCTTTTTTTCTCCGCCGGAAAAGCCCACATTCAGGTCTCTGTCGGCATATCCCTCATCCATAGAAAGAAGCTTCATAGTCTCGGAAAGCTTCTTCTTAAAGTCCCAAAGTCTTATTCTCTCGCCGGTTTTAATCTCGAGAGACGTCTTTATAAAGTTGCTTAAGGTTATCCCCGGAACCTCTATCGGATTTTGAAAAGAAAGGAACATACCCATCTTTGCTATCTTGTCCGCCGATTCTTCGGTGATATCTTCGCCCTTAAAATAAACCTTTCCTCCTGTTTTTTTGTACTCAGGGCTACCGATAAGGGATGAGCCGAGAGTCGACTTTCCGGCTCCGTTCGGTCCTAAGATGACATGGACCTCGCCTTCTCCCACCTCAAGGTTTAGGCCTTTAAGAATCTCTTTTTCCTCCCCCTTGGCTTTAACTTTTAAATCTTCTACTTTTAACAACTGTGCCATTAATTCACAATGCTCCTCTTCTTATGTCCCTATATCCTTGTTTTGCCTAAGCAGGTGCAGCTTATCCTTTATTCTTTGCACGAGCTTTTCTCGGTTTTGTTAAGCATTCCGCAAAGACAGTTTTTTGACGCGTTTTCGCAGATAGAATAGTTTCCTCCGTCTATCAGCAGCTTTTTCCCGTTTACCAAAGCGTCCGCTATCTTCTTTCTCGCCCTTTCGTAAACCTCCGTCACTGTAGTCCTTGAAATACGCATATGGGAAGCGCACTGCTCATGGGTAAGCCCAACGTAATCCACCATCCTGACGGCTTCGAACTCGTCAAGAGTAAGTACGACTTCACTGTTTCCCTTTGCCTCTACCGGGCCAAACTCTCTGTATATTGGCTCTCTGCAGATTCTGCGATTTCTTTGAGGTCTCGGCATAATCTATTCTCTCCTGAACACACTTAACAATTTATTTCCGACATATGTCGATTATAGCACATGATATTGATAGGTCAATATCAAAAAAAATAAATATTTCATTAAATTAGAAACACTGTTATAATTCAAATTATGATGAACATACTTTTATATGAATACAAAAAACACAAAAAACTTATACTCGGATACCTGATAGCTTGCATGGTCCTCTCCTTTTTTGCGGGATCTATGTTTGGAAGAGGGCCTCAAAATACCTCCTATGCCGGAGAAATATCCGCCTCGGAAAGCCTGGTATCTCTTAATGACGCCATCTTAGGGGATAAGCTAAACAATTTGGCAGGCGACTATTCGGGGTCGGTTTCAATATCCGCCGAGCCTTTTACCGCTCTGCTTTTTTTAAGTATTGTTTCAAATATCAATAAGCTTGCGGATAACCCTTTAAATATGCCGAGCCTTCCCTTGGACAAGCCCTGGATCCTCGCTGTTATCGCTGTCTTTTTCGTAGCCAGCAAGTTTATGAAATCCAACAGCTCAACCAGCGTGTTCGGAATCTGCACCTTAGGTTACCTTGAAAAATTCCTTGGTACGGCTTGCATCCTCGTTATAGGAATCATCAGCGTTGTTACCGTTTCATCCGGAGCGGGAAATGCCGTAGCCGCTTCTTTAGATTCCTTGCCGGGAGCTGCCCTTTCCGGCTTAGGTGCCGCCGCGGAACCTGCCGGTTCCGGCAACATCTTTATCGGAGCATTATCAGCGCTCTTTTCTGCGGTAATGGGCTTTCTTTCCCTTATCGTCAACTTTATAATCAAAACTGTATTTAAGGGACTTGAAGCTCTGCAGGTAATCTTCGGAACCGTTCCTTTTGTAGCGTTTTTATGTGAGGCTGGAAAGGCACTTCTTGTTCTTATACTTTGTGCAATAAACGTCTGGTTCCCTGTAGCAGGATACGTTCTTAACGTCATCTTCTTTATAGTATGTTGCCTGCTCTTTAGAGCCTGCTACTATGCATCAAAGTACTTTGAAAACATATATTTCCTTCCCTTTATACACAAGATTTTCTCAATGCGGGACAAGACACAGCTTATCCCTAAGCGCCTTCCCAAGAGACTTCGCAAAGCTTTGGCTGAAAGCAATATTGATGTTACCTTTATCATCCCCGCCTATGTTAAAAGAAGGCACAGAAATTCAATTTTAAGGATCCGTCCTTTAAGGCGGCTTTTTCTCATCCATACAGACGACGGGAAAAATTTCCTCTTCTTTAAGAAATACAACAAGAACAAGAATTACTTCCTTCCCTTTGAATCAACGGATGAATCCGAGATGTTCTTAAGAAAAGGATTTACTCTTTACGAGATATACAGGTATCTTCCTACGGAAAAGAATCTTCAAAAGAAAAAGCCCGTTAAGGATTTTTCACTTGTATTTTCCAAGGATTATATCTCGCATATCGATACCATCATCTCGCTTACCGGCTATACCGATATCCTTTCCGTAATCGAAGCCGAAAAGGCCGAAAAGAAGGAGCAAAGGGCCCTGCTTCGGGAACAGAAAACAGCCGAGATTATGGAAAAATTCGGCAAGATTTTCTCCCGAAAGAAAAATGCTTAATTATAAACAATTAATAAATTTCGAAATAAACGCTGGCTTTTTTGAAGATTAGTAAATATAATACAGATAATCTACAAATAAAACCTTCGATTGAACACACACTTGACAACACGTTTTTCGTTTTGCCCGATTAAGGAGGTTTAAAAATGTTGGATTTAATAATTATCGGAAGTGGCCCTGCGGGATTATCCGCGGCTATCTATGGCATTCGTGCCAATTTGAATCTTCTCGTCATCGAGAAGGACTACGAGGGTACAGGTCAGATTGCCCTCAGCAGCAAGGTTGACAACTATCTCGGTTTACCCGGTCTCGACGGCTATAGTATGGGCGAACAGTTCAGGCAGCATGCCGTATGTTTTGGTGTCAATTTCCTTGAAGCTACCGTCACTGAGATTTCCCAGGATGCAAATGACAAACACTGGATCGTTAAGACTGCTGACGGAGCTGTTAACGAAGCTAAAGCTATTATTTATGCCGCCGGCGCCGTACACAGACACTTAGGCGTTCCCGGTGAAAACGAATTTGCAGCTAAGGGAGTTTCCTACTGCGCTACCTGCGACGGTGCTTTCTATAGAGGAAAGGTTACCGCAGTTGTTGGCGGAGGCGATACCGCCCTTGATGATGCGCTTTATCTTTCAGCCCTTTGCGAAAAGGTTTATCTCATCCACAGACGCGATGCTTTCCGCGCCGCAGAGATCACAGTTGGCAGAGTAAAGAGCAAGGAAAACATCGAGCTTGTACTTAATTCACAGGTTGAAGAGATCCTTGGCTCCGACAGAGTTAACTCCGTAAGACTTGTAGACGGCAGAGTTCTTGATATTGACGGAATCTTCATTGCCGCAGGATCCGTACCCGTAAGCCGCGTTGTTCCCGAATGCGTAGAGAAAAATGAAGCCGGCTACATCATCGCTGACGAAACCGGTGTAACTTCAGCCCCCGGATTTTTCGCAGCCGGAGATGTTCGTACAAAGGCTTTAAGACAGGTCGTAACCGCTGTTTCAGACGGAGCTAATACCGCTACCGCTGCAGCACACTACATTGAAAACTTTTAAGACACAGATACTTTAAACTATTTTAGGAAAGATAAGAGGATATTAAAATGGCAGAAATTACTTTAACTATGGATAATTTTGAGGCAGAGGTTCTTAATTCCGATGTTCCCGTAATCGTTGACTTTTGGGCTACCTGGTGCGGACCCTGCAAGAAGCTTGGACCCATCATCGCTCAGATTGCCGAGGAGAAGGCCGGAGTCGTTAAGGTCGGTAAGGTAAACGTTGACGAGCAGATGGCTCTTGCTTCAAAGTACAATATTATGAGCATCCCTACCGTAATCCTTTTTAAGGGCGGTCAGGCAACCACAACTTCCGTTGGATTTAAGTCAAAGGAAGAGCTTCTTGCCGCTTTTGGAATCTGATTGATATGTGCTATAATATGCGGGAGCTTCGGCTCCCGTATTTTTTTAGGAATCTTTACTATGAACAATGACGAATTAAAGGTTTTGCAAAACCGTCTCCGCGACCTTGCAGAGCGCTCCTACAACCAAAACATCTACACCTTCAGCAGCTTCCTCTCCCTCGGCGAGCAGGAGGCTTACTTTAGTCTGGAAAAAGAGCTTTCCTACGCTTCTCCTCATCTTTACGGAGGATATGAGGGAGCAGAAAGAATGCTGGTCAGATTCGGAGACCCCGAAGCTCTCGGGTACGAAGCCGAAATTCCTATAGTCTGTATACATATCACCCCTTTAATGGAAAAATTTGCGGACAAGTTAAGTCATCGTGATTTCCTCGGAGCCCTTATGAACCTTGGTATCGAAAGAGATGTCCTCGGCGATATCAAAGCCGGAGAAAAGGAGGCCTATCTTTTCTGCCTTGATTCTATTTCTGAGTTTATCTGCGAAACTCTCGATAAAGTAAAACATACAAACGTTAAATGCTCTATTGTCAGCGAAAAAAGCGAGCTCCCCAAGGATATCCCCGAGGAGCTTACTGTGCAGGTTTCTTCCGCCAGAGCTGACGCTCTTATATCTAAAGTCTTTAATCTGTCAAGAAACGATTCTTTAGAAATTTTTCGCGCCGGAAAGGTTTTCATTGGCGGCAGGCTTTGCGAGAACAATTCAAAAACAGTATCTGAAGGCGATGTTATAAACGCCAGAGGGTACGGGAAATTCAAGATCTCCGGGCAGCCTAAGGTTACCAAAAAAGGTAAGCTTTCCATTACCGTAGACGTATATAGATAATTCGCACATTACCGGGAATCTGTAAGCGAAAGCCGTGGTAAAGACTTTTTGTAGTAGCCGTCTCCACCACTTTATGTGGTTTGTCAAGTCACGTCCAAAGTCGTATTATTCTTCATAGTTTCCTATAACGCACTTAACGAAAGGACTAATATGGCTATTAAAATACTTACAGATTCCGCTTCCGATATTACACAAAAAGAGGCTGAAAGCCTCGGCATTACTGTAATTCCACTAGTTGTTAATTTTGGAGAAGAATCCTTTAGAGACGGCGTAGACCTTGACCACAACGGCTTTTATTCAAAGCTTATCGAGACAGACGAGTTTCCTAAGACAAGTCAGGTTCCTCCCTACGAATTTGAGGAATACTATAAAAAGCTGACCGAAAACGGAGATGAGGTTCTTTGCATTACTCTTTCAAGTAAACTTTCCGGATGTTTCCAAAGCGCCAATATCGCTGCGGAAGATTTCGGAGACAAAGTACGCGTCGTAGATTCGTTAAATGTAACCATCGGTCAGCGTATTCTTATAGAAATGGCCCTTGACCTTATAAGCAAAGGCCGGTCTATAGACGAAATCGTAAAAATTATCGAAGAAGAAAAAAAGCATATCCATCTCATCGCTCTTCTTGACACATTAGAATATCTTAAAAAAGATGGTCGTATATCCGCAACCGTCGCTGCTGCTGGCACTTTGCTAAATATAAAACCCGTTGTATCCGTTGTCGATGGAGAAGTCATCTTTCTTGGTATGGCAAGAGGGTCAAAAAACGGTAATAATAAGCTGATGGAACTTGTAAAAAAAGAGAACGGCATTAACTTTACAAAGCCGCTCTCTTTAGCCTACACAGGGCATTCAAGAAATATGCTTGATAAATATCTTGAGGACTCAACCTCTATTTATGAAACATATATAAGTTCCGGAAAGGAACTACCCATCCATACCGTTGGATGTACTATTGGTACACATATTGGACCCGGCGCAATAGCCCTTGCCTTTTTTGCACCCTGATTATCTTTGTATTTATTTGAATTATTACTCTCGTTTACTTTACGATTGAGTTAAGTTCAAGCACTTCAAAGCCTTCAGCTTTACCTTTAAGTTTTATTGAGTCCCCAAGGGAGGTACAGGTAATTCTGTCGCCAAGTTCATCTGCAACCGCACGGCTTATATATACCTTTCCTCCGGGGGCGTTAGCTTCAAGACGCGCTGCAGTGTTAACAGTATCTCCGATTGCAGTATAGTCCATACGAAGCGGCGCTCCGATATTGCCTACAACGGCGGGTCCCCAGCTTACTCCGACTCCAAAAGAAACCGATCTTCCAAACCGCTCCTGCAATTCTTCTCCAAGAGCCTTTGATTCTTCCACCATATCCATCGCAGCACGGCAGGCAAGATAAACAGGATCTTCCTGTGCCACGGGCGCGTTCCAAAATGCCATAGTACAGTCCCCGACAAATTTATCCAGCGTGCCATGGTTTTGCATTATACACTTTGTTGTAAGCGTAAGATATTTATTAATAATCTCAACAACTGTCTTAGGATCCAGAGCCTCGCTCATAGTCGTGAATCCCCTGATATCTACGAACAATACTGCGATATTGTACTCTTTTCCGCCGAGTTCCAGCTCTTCTTCCCCTTTGTCAAGGAGCTGTCTCATAACCGCAGGATCTATATATCTGCCAAAGGTGCTTTGCACACGCCTCTTCTCCATTGCGGCGCGCATATAGTTTAATGCTATGGATGCGATGAAAAGTATCGTTACAAAAAGTGGGACCCAAAGGACATGGAGTATGATCCCTGCACGATATAAGATGAGACAGGCTCCTATCCACAACCCGCAGGCTGCGACCTCTCCTATTACAAGATACCTCGTCTTTCTCTCGTAAAAAAATACCCCCAGTCCCACACAGATAATAAAAAGTATTATGATCTGGGGTATCTTTCCGGCCTCTTTTGGATAAAATCCGTTTCTGAGGACGTCCAGCGCATTAGCCATTACTTCCACACCGTACATAGGTGCGGCACGGTCGATGGATGTGCGGTATGCATCCTGCAGACCTACTGTATAGGGTCCGATAAATACAATCTTCCCCTCAAAAAAGGAGGGATCAATATTCCCTTCTATCAGATCCGCTACGGATATTCCGTCAGAGTACCCGCCATTTTTCTTCATAAAAGGCAAATAGAAAAATCCGCTCTCTGTCTTTGGCATTTCGTTTTGCTCTATTCCGGTCTCTCTGCAATACCTTTCATACATCTCTCCGGGTAGCGAGTATACTCTTCCCCTCTCCGGTACATCTACAAACAAAAGATAATGCCTAAGGACAGCATCGTCATCTTCCATAATGTTTATATGTCCGATTCCGGCTGCGGCATTTAAAAGCTCCTCATAGGGCTCATCCCATCCAACAACGCTCCGCGTTTTCAGTTTATATCCATCTTCCCCTTCTATAAGCGAGCTTCCGATTGTTCCCGATGCAGCCAGATAAACATTTCCCGCATTCTTAACCGCCTCCACAAGCTCCTTATCCGCGTCGGCATCTCCGCTTTCGCCGATATACAGCGTATCTATACCGATCACCGCCGGAACCCTGCCCTCAGGATCGCTGCAAAGATAGTTTATAGCCTCAGCCATAACGCTGCGTGGCCATGGCATAGGGCCAAGCTCAGCCAGTGCTCTTTGGTCAATACCTACGATAACTATCTCTCCATCCGTCGCGGACTCATGCTGGTACAAAAGATCAGACAGCACGCCATCCGGTACCCGTAACGCATCCGAACCTGCAAGAGCGCAGAACGCAAGCGTAGCGAAAAATACTGCTGCCACCCAGATTATAAAATCTCTTCTCTTTCTCATATTTCCCTCATTTCTTTTCAAATTTACAAAAGAGCAGGTACTGAGAAATAGCTCAATTCCTGCTCTTTATTTATTAATATATTAAACTTAAATCTTGAAAAACTCAAGCTCTTCATCGAGCTTAACTGCGATCTCGTCGAGTCCGCCGGCAGCTGCTGCAAGAACATTAACAGTAGCGTTAAGTTCCTCCATAGATGCGCTGGTTTCTTCTGTGGAAGCTGCATTCTCCTCCGATATAGCAGAAAGCGAACTCATCGCGTCAACAATCTCATTCTTAGAAGCATTACATTTCTCTGTAAGTTCCTTGATAGTTTCAACTTCATCAACTGTGGATTCAACTCCGCCTATCAAAGCCTTTATCCTGCTGACTGTATTTGCAAGAACTTCATTTACCTCCGCACCGATTCCGGAAACCTCTTTAGTCTTATTCGAAGCCGCGCCGGACTGCGCAAGAAGGTTTTCCATCTCTTTTCTGATCTCGTCCGCCGTGGTAGCCGACTGCTTTGCAAGAAGTCCGATTTCTTCAGCCACTACCGCAAATCCGCGTCCCGCATCACCCGCTCTTGCGGCTTCAATAGAAGCGTTAAGAGCAAGAAGATTTGTCTTTCCGGCGATAGCGGTAATACCGTCAACCTTGCCGTTTACATTGTCTACGGCTGTTCCTGTAGCATCCATCGCTACTGAAATCTCGGAAACGGCTTCTTCCATGCTATTCATCTTGTTGATCAGTTCGTCAAGAGCTTTTGCTGACTCTGAGCTTTCCGCATTCATGCTGTTAGCTGTAGAAGTAAGGGTATCAGAGCCTCCGGCAACGTTTTCAATAGCATCGCTGAGGGAGGCAAGGTTTCCTGTTGCGCTCTCTACTGTAGTCGCCTGCTCTGTAGCGCCCTTGGCCATCTCCTGAACTGCATTTGAAACATCATCTGCCGTTCCGCTGATCTGATTAGCAGATTCCGCAAGCTCTTTTGCCTGATTTGAAACGTTTACAGATGCTGCTTTTATGTTTTGCACCACATCGCTTAACTTATCAATAAGAGCATTGATGTTTGAAACAATATATCCGTACTCATCTTTCCTTTTAAGAAGTCCCTTATCGGTAAGCTTTATAAATTCACCACCCGACAATCTGTCTACAGCCTTGTTGACAGCAAAGATCGGCTTTGTAAAGGAATTTGCAAGCAGGATAGCAACTACTATAGCTACTATCATAAGAACTATTCCGATGATCACCATGAATGCAATCATCTTATTTGCGCTTTCCATCGCAACATCTACATCACTGGCGATAACCGTTGTCCATCCTGTGATCGGCTCTCTCTGATAGGACATGATCCAGTTTCCGCCGCCAAAATTTGAATCGTAGGATCCGCTTGCTTCAAGAGAGTTTCTTGATTCACTAAACCACTGCTGACTGCTGAAGTTTACAGGAACTCCTCCGCTAAGATCCTGAGAAGTATGAGCAATAAGATCTCCGTTGTTGTCCCCGATAAAGATGTCCTGATTTTTAGCGCTGAGCTCGCTCTTTAAAAGCTCTGTGAAATTATCAAGGTTAAAGTTTCTCTGTACCGATCCGATAAAGTTTCCTTCCGCATCGTAGATTGCGTGTACAAATGCGCAGGTTCTTTCCCCGGTAGCAGGATCGATTATCTCGTCAGATACGTAAAACATCTTTCCGCCTGATACCTGCTTGAAAAATTCCATTTCCGAAACATCCTCAAGCTCACCGACGGTGCGTACTATCTGCTTTCCTTCCGCATTGGTTATAATAAGTGAATTTCCGTCACCTATTTCATTATCAACGCTTGTAAGCCATTCGGTAATAGCCTTCGGATATGTCTCCCCCTTAAGGATCTTTTTGGCTGAATCCGAATTTGCTACTGCGTTGAGCACCATCATATTTTGCTCAACAACTGCTTTAAAATCATGCTGAACGATATTAATCTGTGCATCGTTCATCGCATGCATATTGCTGACTGCTTCATCATTAAGACTGTAATAGCTCATAACCACTGACACCGCAAGCGGTATAGCCATTATTGCTACAATAATAAGTACGAGCTTTGTTTTAACGCTTTGAAAGAATCCAATCTTTCCCCTTGTACCTTGTTTCTTTGCTGCTGACATTAAAGTTCCTCCTGGCAAAATACTTACAATCTATGGATTTATGCCCAAAGTTCTCTTTCCACAGATCGCAATCATTATAGCATCCCACATTTTTATCCGATACTCACATTTTGCCAAAGAAAACCGATTATTGCTCGTATTACAATCACAGGGAATAACTTTAGAATCTTCTTCACGCAAAGCCTCCTTCAGCGAAAAATTAAAAAAGCGTCACCGGCATATTGCCGATGGCGCCTTTAAAACTAAAGTTTTGTAGTTTTAGAACTTACCTGCCTTAGCAGCCTCTTCGATAGAAACTGCGGTAGAAACGGTCATACCAACCATAGGGTTGTTACCTGCACCGATAAGTCCCATCATTTCTACGTGCGCGGGAACTGAAGAAGATCCTGCGAACTGTGCATCAGAGTGCATACGTCCCATAGTATCAGTCATACCGTAGGAAGCAGGGCCTGCTGCCATATTATCGGGATGAAGGGTACGTCCTGTACCTCCGCCGGAAGCAACTGAGAAGTACTTCTTGCCTGCCTCGAGGCGCTCCTTCTTGTAAGTACCTGCAACGGGATGCTGGAATCTGGTGGGGTTGGTTGAGTTACCGGTGATGGATACGTCAACGTTCTCCTTCCACATAATAGCAACGCCTTCGCAAACATCGTTAGCGCCGTAGCAGTTAACCTTTGCACGAGGGCTGTTAGCGTCCTTTGAGTAGCACTTTCTTGATACTTCCTTTACAGTATTGGTGTAAGGATCGTACTCGGTCTCAACGAAGGTAAATCCGTTGATACGGGAGATGATCTGTGCTGCGTCCTTTCCAAGACCGTTAAGGATAACGCGAAGAGGCTTCTGACGAACCTTGTTAGCCTTCTCTGCGATACCGATAGCACCCTCAGCAGCTGCGAATGACTCGTGACCTGCAAGGAATGCGAAGCACTCGGTATCCTCTTCAAGAAGCATCTTACCAAGATTTCCGTGTCCAAGACCAACCTTACGGGTATCAGCAACGGATCCGGGGATACAGAAAGCCTGAAGTCCCTCTCCGATAGCTGCTGCAGCGTCAGCTGCCTTGCGGCAATTCTTCTTGATCGCGATAGCAGCGCCTACAGTGTAAGCCCACTTTGCGTTTTCGAAGCAGATAGGCTGGATGCCTTCGATAAGCTTGTAAACATCGATGCCTGCTGCCATTGTAATATCTTTACACTCTTCGATAGATGAGATGCCATACTGCTTAAGAACAGCGAGAATCTGAGGCTCTCTTCTCTCATATGATTCAAATAATGCCATGATCTAATAACCTCCTTCTTACTCGTGTCTGGGATCGATAAGGCGAGCTGCGTCAGCTACTCTTCCGTACTGACCCTTAGCCTTCTCGAAAGCAGTGTTAGCGTCGTCGCCTGCCTTGATGAAGTCCATCATCTTACCAAAGTTTACATACTTGTAGCCGATGATCTCATCGTTCTCGTCAAGAGCAACATGGGTAATATAACCGTCGGTAAGCTCGAGGTAACGAGGTCCCTTTGCAAGAGTACCGTATGTGGTACCAACCATTGAACGGGTTCCCTTACCAAGATCCTCAAGTCCGGCACCGATCTGGAGTCCGTCCTCAGAGAATGCACTCTGGGTTCTTCCGTAAACGATCTGAAGGAAGAGCTCTCTCATAGCGGTATTGATAGCGTCACAAACGAGGTCTGTGTTAAGAGCCTCCATAACGGTAAGTCCGGGAAGAATCTCGGCAGCCATAGCTGCGGAATGAGTCATACCGGAGCATCCGATGGTCTCTACAAGAGCCTCCTGGATAATTCCTTCCTTTACATTAAGGGAAAGCTTGCAGCATCCCTGCTGAGGTGCACACCAACCGATACCGTGAGTATAGCCGGAAATGTCCTCAACCTTTTTTGCCTTTACCCATTTAGCCTCTTCGGGAATGGGAGCAGCGCCATGATGTACCCCCTGGGTAACGGGGCACATGTTCTTAACTTCTGTTGAGTAAATCATATGGTCCTCCTTGTTTTGTTTGTTAAGGTAACTATTTATATGTATAAATTTTCTCAATTAATAGTTACAAAGTCAATCTAAATACTATCATAAACAGCGCTCTCAATCAATGATTTCTCGGATTTTGAAAAAATTTTTAAAAAATATATTGACATGCGTCACGGATTGTATATAATTTAATTGTGTTCAATCGAATTGAGTCCTTCTGCTTTTGCTTTGAGTATAGATACGGCGGATGTGATTCATCAAAAAATACTATGGAGGAAAAAGATAATGGGTATTTATGATTACAGTTTCAAGGCAATGGACGGCAGTGATATCAGTATGGCAGATTACAAGGGAAAAGTTCTTCTTATTGTAAATACCGCTACCGGATGCGGATTCACACCTCAGTACGAGGATCTGCAGCGCATATACGATCTTCATCAAAAGGACGGATTCGAGATCCTCGACTTCCCCTGCAACCAGTTTGCAGACCAGGCTCCCGGAGATGACGAAGAGATCCACACTTTCTGCAAGGGACGTTTCGGAATTACCTTCCCTCAGTTCTCTAAGGTAGAAGTTAACGGAGAAAACGCTTCTCCCCTCTGGAAATACATTACTTCCAATTCCAAGTTCGAAGGCTTCGGAAAAGGCCCCAAGGCTCTGGGCATGAGCATGGTTGCCAAGAAGATGGACAAGGATTACAAAAACAACGGCAACATCAAGTGGAATTTCACAAAGTTCCTTGTTGACCGCGAAGGTAACATCGTAGCCCGCTTTGAGCCCACAGAGAAAATGGATAACGTTCTTGCCAGAATAGAAGAGATTCTTTAATATTGGAGGATATTTAAAATGAATTGCGCAGTAGTTTATTTTTCACGCTCAGGAAACACTAAGAAACTTGCAGACGGCGTTGCTGAAGTTCTCGGCGTTGCTGCAAGCGACATCACGACTTCTCTTACCGAAAAAACAGACCTTGTTTTCCTCGGCAGCTCCCTTTATGCCGGCGGTTTTGACCCTGCCGTAGGTGATTTCATAAGAAAGAACGCAGACAAGATCGGAAAGCTCGTTTGCTTCGGCTCTTCTGCATCCGGAACATCTACCGCAAAAAAGGTTAAGGCACTTGCTTCAGAACTTGGCATCGCAGTTTACGACGATATCTTCAACTGCCCCGGTCACTTCCTTTTCATGCACAAGGATCGTCCTAATGACAAGGACGTTGAAGCAGTCAAGGAATTTACCAAGTCAGTTCTTAAAAAATTAAGCTAATAGGAAACAGATTATAAATGCTGAATCTTTTTGCGTTATCTTGTGGTATAATCTGAGGGTTGGAGGATTTATATGGGAAAATATGATTCATTAAAACTCGAAAATCAGATATGCTTTCCGCTGTATGCCGCATCCAGAGAGATCATCAAAAGGTATCATCCCTTTTTGACAGAGCTGGATCTTACGTACACTCAATATATTACTTTAATGGTTTTGTGGGAAGATAAAGAGATCAGCGTTAAGGATCTCGGAAAAAAATTATACTTAGACAGCGGCACTCTTACTCCTGTGCTTAAAAATCTCGAGTGCCGCGGTCTCATTACACGTAACCGTTGTCAATCCGACGAAAGAGTCCTTATTGCAAAGATTACCGACGAAGGAATGGCTCTTCGCGAAAAGGCGGTTATCGTTCCGTACCAGATGTCCGGTTGTTCCAAGCTTGACGAGCAGGATGCCAAAGACCTTTACAGACTTTTATATAAGCTGCTCGGATCTATGGAATAAACCGCACTACTCCCTGACCCATGCCTTACTTTCTTTGAAAAGCTCTAAGAGTTTTCCGTCTATCTGGCCGTCATCTCGCATACTCTCAAGTATCGAGAAAGCTTTTTCGGGAGGCATGGGGGGCTTGTACGGTCTGTCCTCAGCGGTCAGCGCATCATAAACGTCTATTATAGTAAGAAGTCTTGACTCATTGGGCAGTTCATCCGCCGTTAAGTGGTTGGGGTAGCCTTTACCGTTGAGGAATTCATGGTGCGATCCGGACCAGAACGGTACATTCTTATATGTCCCCGTAAACAACATCTTGTTTAACATCCTCGAAGTATAAACTACATGACTCTGTACCTGAGCGCGTTCACCATCGGTTAACGTGCCTTTTCGTATTGTGATCGCTTCAAGTTCCTTTTCATCTAAAAGAGGGACTTCCTTATCGTCCGCCGTTTTACATACAATTCCGCCAAATCCTTTAAGCTCTTCTATCTTTTCATCCGGAAGGAACCCCGCGTTATTGGCGGATTCTATTACTTCCCAGGCCTTTTTAAGATTAGCCGTCTTTTCATCGCACTCAGCTTTTTTTTCCGGATTTTCAAGGCTTTCCACCTTTTCTTTAAGCATAGCTATCTCGATCTTACTCTTAAGAGGCGCCTTAAGAGCTCCTAATCTGTCGGGCTTATCAAGTACCTCAAGAGGGACGATGAGTTTTCCGATATCGTGAAGCCAGATGCTCATAAGAAAAGCGTCCTTCGACTCATCCGTAAACTTCCAGTCGATATCCCCATTCCCCTTCCTTAGCCACTCTACGAAATTGTCCGCGTATCTTACCATACTTCTTGTATGGTTTGCATTGTAGGAACTTCTCGCATCGATGGCATCTACCATTACCTCTACGAAGGAATGTAAGAGATCATATACTTCCTGAGCTAACTGATGGTTATTTAAGCTGACAGCCGCAAGGGAAGTCAGGGCCGATATTATCTGTTCGTAAGCAGGATCGAAGGGGATAATCTTGCCGTCCTTATCGAGGGAATTGATAAGCTGCAGAATGCCGATTATCTCGCCCTTTTCATCGTTCATCGGCATTACAAGCATGGATCCTGTGCGGTAGTGGGTTATGGCATCGTACTTTTGAGCCCCGGAGAAATCGTACTCCTTTGATTCGTAAACATCGGGGATATTTATCTTTTTATTGTCGATCGCGGCGCAGGCGCAGACGTTTTTTCTGCTGAGCTTAACGGGGGGAAGGTTCGCGTTGCGGCTCTGCTCCGCCATAGGGATTCCGAGAGATCTTGTATAAACAGTATGGAAATGAAGGTAGTCATCTTCAAGTACATACACCGTTCCCGCGTCGCAGTGGCAGATATCCATCGCCTCTAAGAGGATCTTTTGCATCAGATTATCGAAATTCTTTTCCGCAGAAAGATCCAGTGCGATCTTTATCATGCGGTCTATGCTGTAACCACCGGTTAGGAAAGCGAGATCGTTGGTTATGTTGCTTCCTTTTATGATGTTTGATCTTTCTGTATCGCTCATAAATCTATCACCTCTCCTCTTCTGGCAAAGGACGTATTTTCCGCCTTTACCTGTGCCTCCATTTTGCGCAGGAATTCATCCGTATGTGTCGGATCGTGGTGTACAAAACGCACTTTCTTTGCCCTGCACTTTTTAGCTATCTCCAAAGCAAGGATGTGGGACGAATGCCCGAATCCCCGCTTTTTTTCAAACTCTTCTTCCGTATACTGCGCATCTATAAGTAAAAGATCCGTTTCGAAGGCAAAGTCAATTAATTCTCCGACTTTTCCTTCGTCATATTCATAGTCTGTAGCGTAAACGACGCTTTTTCCGCCGCACTCAAATTTATAAACCCATCCTCCCCCGGGATGAACCGAAGGGATTCCTGTGATCACTGCATTTCCTACCTTTACGGGGAAGGTTATATCGTGGAACCTTATATCCGCCGGATAGTCCTCCGCTCTTGCGGGCCAAAGAGGCGGCGACAGAAGGTTTGCAAACTGCTTTTTAGCGGATTCATCTCCCGATTTTACAGCGTAGATATCTATTATCCTGTCTTTTTCGTTTATGCAGGGGAAGAAGGGAAATCCCATCAGATGATCTATATGCGGATGTGTCAAGAAAAGTGATATCCGGCTGTTTCCCAGATCGGGACAATTCATGATCCCCGTTCCGGCATCAAAAAAGACAGAGTCATCCCCTGTCTGAATTAAAACGCAGGAAGTAGCCCCGCCGAATTCGAGCATATCTTCTCCCTCGGCAGGAACTGAACCCCTGGCTCCAAGTATTGTGATTTTCATTCTCTCTCCCGTGCTGACGCTCATTTGATTAAGCTCCCTCTTAAGCTTAAGACATGAAACCCGGTTACTTTTTCATTTTAACACACTGCTAGAAAAATCTCCATTTGCTCAGGAAAAATCCCGGGATTACGACTATCGCGAAAAACGCCCAGCTGACAAGGGTAAATACCTTGACAAATTCCTTTCCCTTTCCGGGGTACTCTCTTACGTAGATACGGTAGTTTATGACGGAGGCCAAAGATCCTATAAGGGAGACAAGACCCGCGGTATCCGCGCCGTATATAAGTCCCGCGAAATTCTCCGAGAAAGGATACAATACAATCGATGCCGGAACATTGGATATAACCTGGCTGACAGCGATGGTGATCCAGTACTCGCGTCCCGTTACCACCTTCTTTAAAAACTCCGCGATCTGCGCATTTCCGGCGATTGACTGAGAGAATATAAAAAAGCAAAGGAAGGTCACAAGGAGTATGTAATCGACCCTTAAAAAAATCTTTCTGTCGGCGATAAGGATTCCGATAAGTACGATCCCCACCGCGATATACCAATACTTTGTACGGCTTACGATCACAAAGATTATAAGGGCAAAGAGTACGAGGTATGTGATCCTTCTTGCTCTTCCCTCTTTTGACCAGCCCTCGTCTTCACCGCTTTGAACGATAGGCTCTTTTAAATCTTTTCTGAAAAGAACGAGTACAAAGATGACGAGGAGTACCGCCGACATCAGATTAAGCGGGAGCATATGGAGCATAAATCTCCAGACACTTACATCCGCTCTTCCGTAGAGGAAGAGGTTTTGCGGGCTTCCGAAGGGTGTAAGGAGCGAACCTCTGATAGCCGCGATATTTTCCATTGATATAACGGGTAAGATATACTTTTCCTTCCCGCCGCCCCTAAAGAGCAGAATTGTAAGGGGTACGAAAATGATAAGGGAAACATCGTTCGTCACAAACATAGACGTGAAAAATACGCCGAAAATAAGGAAAAGCGAGAGGGCTGTCATAGTCTTTAGCTTTGAAGCCAGCCCCACAACGGGTCTTAAGACATTTTCCTTTTTAAAGCCTTCCAAAACGCAGAGCATCATAAGAAGCATACCCAGGGTATGCCAGTCGATCTTCGATATGAGCTCCCTGTCGGGGGGCGTGATAAATAAAGAAATAACTGCCGCCAGCACAGCGAGTGTCAGCATCAGCTCTTTTTTGAGAAAGTTAAGTATTTTTTTCATGGGCAAATTATATTACACTTTCTAGCCGAATGGAATATAGGGGATGCCTTTTTCTCTTTGGGCAAAGAATTTTTCAAGGCTTCCGATAACGATCTCCCGCGGGTGCATGCGCTGTTTATGGCTCATCAGCACCTCTTTAAACTCAAGGCTTTTCAGAGTTTTTATCTCTTCTCCGAGGAGCGATACGCTGTAGCCCTTGGAACTTGAGTAAAAAGCGTCGCCGATGATCAGATATTCATCTCCAACGGTTACGCAGAGTGACCCCTTGGCATGGCTGTTGGGAAGGGGCGCGATAACAATCTTTACCCCGTCCTCGATGACGATCTTTTCCTTTACCTCCGTACCTTTTCCGGTGTATTTACGGGTATAGCCTCCGACGTAAATATCCTCGTCGGGAATATCAAGGCGCCTAAGATTATCCGTATGGTCCTCGTGGAAATGCGTTATGACGATCTTTTTATTTGGAATGCTTTTAACAAGCGTAAAAGCCTCGTCATTGCTTCCCACATCCACTATATAGCTGAACCTGTCTCCCTTTATAACGTATACGTCCGCGGAAAGGACAGGCTCTTCGCTGCTTTGTAATACCGATATCCGTTCATTAATTTCTATCATAATGAAATATTATAGACATAGCCCCGCATTTAGTCAAAGTCTGTATGGCTTCGATTAATGCAGGGCTAAAAAAATAAAATCAAATATGAAATTACAGACAGCTTCTGAATATAAGCTCCACATCAAAAGCGCTCAGTTTAACATAGCTTCGCGTCTGCAGGGCGCTTGTTCTTACCGCTTCCTTTGCCATTTCAGAAAACTGAGAATCGTCTATACCTATCTCTGAAAGGCTTCCGGGCAATCCCATCTTTTTAAAAAACTCCTCGGTCTTTTCAATACCCCTTAAGCTTTCAAAATGTTCGTTTCTATCGGTAATCCCCCAAACATTTCTGGCATACATTGCGAATCTCTTCTCAGTATCGGGATTTAAAACATATCTCATCCATGCCGGCGTCAGTATAGCCAGACCGACTCCATGCGTAATGCCGTAAAAAGCCGAAAGAACATGCTCAATCGGATGCACGCTCCAGGCTCCGCCTTTTCCGAAAGTCAAAAGATGGTTAAGGGCGATTGTGCTCGTCCACATAAGGTTCGATCTTGCCTCGTAGTTTTCCGGCTCCTCCATAGCTATAGGACCGTATTTAAAACAAGTCCTAAGCGCCGCCTCACTGAGTCTGTCAGTTATATACGCCCCGTCATTTGGCTGAAAGTACTGCTCAAATATGTGAGAGATAATATCCGCTGTCCCCGCCGCCGTCTGAGATTTCGGCAAAGTGTATAAATACGTAGGGTCACAAACCGACAGTGTAGGATACAAAAGAGGATGATTTATCTCCAGTTTCTCCTTTGTCTCTTCGTTGCTGATAACAGCGCCGGGATTCATCTCCGATCCCGTGGCACATATGGTGAGTACCGTGAATATGGGAAGGGCCCCGGTTACCTTTGATCTGTCCAAAACAAGATCCCAGGGGTCACCATCATAGAATGAAGCGCAAGCTATATGCTTTGATGCATCGATGCAGCTTCCGCCTCCCACTGCAAGGATCACGTCTATCCCCTTTTCCTTGCAGATTCTTACGCCTTCTCTTACAGAGGCGATCTTCGGATTTGGCTCTATCCCCGAAAGCTCATATATTTCAAATCCTTCCAGAACCTTTATAACACTGTCATATACACCCGTCCTTTTTATGCTTCCCCCGCCATAAGTCAAAAGAACTTTTCTGCCGTACTTCCCGATCTCTTCCGCAAGACATGAAATCTGCCCTTTTCCGAATCTTATATCTGTGGGGACTCTGAAATTGTAATTGTTCATCTTTTTTCCTCCGGGTTTTTAAAAACCAAGTCAGATCTTCGCCTTAAATCTGTCATAACGAAGAGTGCCAAGATCAACATCCGTTGTTCCCGTAGCAATAAGCTGGGCAAGCTGATGAGCGGCTGCAGGTCCTATTCCGAAGCCGTGGCCCGACATAGCGCAGGAAGTGTATAGTCCCGGCACTTCATCTATAGCACCGACAACAGCGACTCCGTCTGCACATTTATCGCTCCATCCCGCCCAGGTTCTGACTATCTTCGCATTTGCCAGATCCGGGAAATACTTCATAATTCCTCTGCAGATACAGGGAGCAGTTTTTGCGCTTGAAACGGGAGTTCCGTTATCCTTGTTGCATCCCTCAAATCCGGAGGATCCTCCGAAAACAAATGAACCGTGCTTAGTCTGGTGTCCGTAAAAATCCGCTTCCGCGGTACCCAGCATCTGATCAAACATATGGGGCTGTGCCTCCGTAACAAGGCACTCTAAAAGCGATCTTGTCATAGGGATATCGACACCGACTGTCCCCAGGATCTCTCTGCTGTCAAATCCTGCTGCCACAAGCACATTCTCTCCCTCAAAAACATCGCCCGATGCGCAGATTACCTTTCTTACTCGTCCCTTTACCATACGAAGCCCTGTTACTTTTTCACCGGAGATAAATCTAACTCCGTTTCTGCGGGCCATCTTGTAATATCCAAGGGTCGTAGTAAGGGGATTTGCGTGTCCGTCTGTGGGACACCAGCTTGCGCAGGTAACTTCATCCGAAAGAAACGGATTGATCCTCCTTACTTCCTCCCCGTCTATCATCCGTACGTCAAGTCCGCAGCTTTTTGCGTTGTCTGCCAATTTGGTAAGAATTGCCTTATGTTTTTCGTTTTTTCCGAGACGAAGGTTTCCGTCCTGATGATATTCACAGTCGGTCTCAAGCTCTTCGGAGAGAGTCGGCCAAATATTTTTTATACCGTACATAACCAACGGCAACTCTCTTACATCTCTTCCCGACTGTCTTACTCCGCCGCCGTTTCTTGAAGAACCTCCGTTTCCGATAAAATCGCTTCCCTCAAGGACAATAACTTTCAGGCCTCTTTTTGAGAGATAATATGCCGCGGCGTTTCCGATTATGCCGCCTCCGATCACTATAACTTCAGCGTTACTGTTCATAATCCTCTTCCTCCTTTGCTTCATTTGCAAAGATACGCATCTCTATAGGTCGCATCGGAACGCGGCTTGTTGCAGGTTCTATTTCCGCGGGAGATACTCCAAGTTCCCTCGCAACGATTCCTTTAACAAGTCTCGCGCAGGTCTGCCCCTGGCAAAGTCCCATTCCCGCTCTTAAATATCTTCTGATCTCTGTCATCGTCCACATACCGTCGTGAACGGCCTGTCTGATTTCACCTTTGGTTATTTCCTCGCATCTGCAGATAAGCATATCGTCATCCGGAGCCGGAACAAAAGGTCCTATATCTCTGGATCTGTCATTTACACTGTTCATCCTGATATCCTCCTATTCACAAGCTCTGAAAAATCTGGCACTCATAGCATACTCCCTAGGTACTCTCATAGTAAGCAGATGGGTTTTGTCAAATGCCTTGGCACTCTTTACCGACATTACCTCCGCCTCACAAACCTTCTGTCCGTTTCTTCCGAGAGCTATACCCTTTGTGCCCTCCGCGGGAAGAGGCAGGAATTCATAAGGTAAAGTAACCGAAGCGGTGCCGTCCCCCAAGTCTTCGTCTACCAAAAATATTGCCTGTCCGGAACAGCTTGCAACACACATTCCGCAGCCTATACATTCGCTCTCCGGGGCAACGATCGGCAGAGAAGTAATATTGCTTCCGATAGAGATACACTTTTTAGGACACGCGTCCTGGCAGGGGTTGCACGGGATATTCTGGGTACACTCTATAACCGGATGGATTCCCTTTTTATGGGTCACACCGGGAAATCTTTCTATCTCATCATCAGCAACATATCCCCGTTTAAGAAGATTGGCAGAAACATCGATTCCTTCTTCCGTTTTTTCGATTGCCTTGCCTCTGTTTTCGGGCGCAAACATTCCCTGACGAAGCCCGTTAAGCGCTTCTTCAAGACTGCCAAGTTCTCCATCCATTGCCTCCTTTTCAATATATCCAAGGTATTCCGAAGCCACTATTCCGGCCATCCTTCCCTCTATCATGGCCGAAGACGCTTCCTCTATTCCGGAGACATCTCCCGCAACAAATACACCGGGAAGCGAAGTACGTCCGTACTCATCACAGACAGGTACCTGTCCTCCTCTCCTTGGATTATCCTCCATCTTAGCCCCCGCCATCTTAAGAAGCTGTGACATCGGTGATAAACCGACTGCAAGACATATGGTATCGACATCAAAGTGCTTTTCCGTTCCGGGAATAAAATTAAACTTCTCATCGACCTCGGCGATAGTAACTCCCGTAACGCTCTCTTCACCTTCCGCTTTAACGATGGTATGCGAAAGATAAAACGGTACTCCGCACCTTGCAACCTTTGCCGCGTGAACGCCGTATCCGCCTACTCTGGGAGCAGCATCAACAAGCGCAACCACATCGCATCCGCATTGAAGCAGCTGGAAAGAAACTACCAGTCCTACGTTTCCCGATCCGAGCATCAAAACCTTTTTTCCGGGAAGGACTCCGTGAAGGTTCATCATAGTCTGGGCTGCGCCTGCGCCGATAACTCCGGGAAGAGTCCAGCCTGGGAAAGTGACCATATTTTCCGCAGCACCGGTTGCGATAACAACCGCATCAGCCTTGTAATGGATTATCTCTTCACCGATCTTTACAACAACCTCTTTGTCCTGATACAGACCTATAACGGTGGCATTAAGAACTACCTTAACTCCCGCCTGCGCAGCTTCATCAAGGAGCTGTCTGCCGATGACGAATCCTCTTACCTTCGCTCTGTGCTCTTTTGAACCAAAGAATTTATGTATCTGTTTGAACAGCTGTCCGCCCGGTTTTTCGTTCTCGTCAAATACAACTACATCCAGGCCTCTTTTTGCTGCCTCTATTGCCGCAGACAATCCGGAAGGACCTGCTCCTACAATTATCAGATCATGTCTTTTCATAATTATCCTCCCCTTCCTACTGCTCATTAAAGGGCTTTTCTGAAACACCGTACTGAGTTTGAACTACCATTCCCTCTGTAAGGGGTGTGATACAGGTTCTCACATTGGGCACACCGTCGACTATCATTACACAGTCCGTACAACGTCCTATCGCACAAAAAATACCTCTTGGCTTGTGCTCCTTCTGGGTATATCTGTGAACCGTCACATCCGCTGCCTTTAATGCAGCCGCTATGGGTTCTCCTTCATACCCTTCAAGTTCTTTTCCGTCAAATATAAATCTGACCACCCGGCCTTTTTCCTGCACTCCAAGTATTGGGTGCTCCGCTATTCTCTCTGCCATGATCATTTGCTCCTCTCAGTATTCTTTCGAATAATCAATACATATCCGGTCTGTCCCAAAGGCGAAGGCTCGTTCCCAGTCCGAGTTTCTTTGCGTTTTCGTAGCAAACCTTGCCCCACGCCACATCCTCGACAGGCATACCCCCTACGGAGTACACGAAAATCTGATCTTCACTCACTCTGCCCGGTTTCTTCCCGAATATTATGTCTCCGAGATCCGTTATCTCATCCATGGAGATCAATCCGTCATGCGCCATATCCGTAAATTTGGAACCGATGATATTGTTGGCTCCGAAGGAAGGATAAGGAAATTCCTCTGCCCAGGCCTCATAAAGCTTTATATTATCTACCACTAAAGAGCAGCTCCTTAGTTCCTCAGGATCCATATCAAATGCGCTCACACCGATAAGCACTGCGCCGGGCTTAATCCACTCTTTCTTTACAAAAGGATACTTGGAGGGGTCGGTTCCGCCGGAGTTTGCAAAGGATATCACATCCGCATCCCTTATAAGTTCCTCCACGCTTTCTACCGCCGTAACAGTCTTTAAAGCCGGATACTCCTTTTTTACGTAATCCATAAACTTTTCCAAGGATGCTCTTCCTCTGCCCTTTACCTTCAAGGTATCTATATCCGGGCAGGTCGCCATTATAGCCGCCAGAGAAGTTTTTCCCATAACACCGGGGCCGCATATTCCGCAGACCTTTGCGCCTTTTCTGACAAGATATTTCGCCCCCACGCCGGGTATTGCTCCGGTCCTGTATGCGCTCAAAAGGTTCGCACTCATCAGTGCCAGCGGAGCCCCGGTGTCCTTGTCGTTTAACATTACGGTAAGTATTGACCTGGGAAGGTCTTTATTTCTGTTGGCTATATTTGATCCGTACCACTTCATTCCCATCAGATCGAAAGGTCCGCCGATATAGGCCGGCATAGCCATAAATCTTCTGTCGTCTCCCACGTCAAGAGGCATATTGGGGAAGGGTGATTCTTTCGGGAACGATACCTGACTGCCGTGTGAGTTGTGGTTTTCTCCACCCATCACATAGTCTCCGCTGTTCAGGCACTTAACTACCTCCTCCATAGCATCAACACACGCTGCCATATCTTTTACGCCGGCTTTTATCATGTCCTCTTCACTTAAAAATAAAAAGTCTATTGCCGGATAACCCATAATATCAATCCTCCTAACAAGGCCATCATCTCATAAACGGCTCATCCCAAAGGTTAAGCTTTGTTCCTATTCCGAGTTCCAGTGCCTTTTTGTAACAATCATATCCCCAGGCCACATCTTCGATCGGCATTCCTCCGCTGCTGCACATCACGATCTCGTCGTGACTTTTTCTGCCGGGTGTAATACCGTTTACAATATCGCAAAGATTTAAAACCTTATCCCTTGAAACTTTTCCTTCTCTTACAAGGTGGATGAAATGAATTCCCATTATCACCCATTCTCTTTTGTTTCCCAGCTCGTCAACTAGGCCTCTGGCGATAAAGTTGTTCATATATTTTTCGTACATTCCGTAGTTATCAACTACCATCGTTGTTCCGACAAGTTCATCGAAATTTCTGTACAGGAAGCTTCCCATTGAGAAAACGGAAGCTCCCTTTTTAAACCAGTCCAGATGAAACTCTTCCGCTTTATCGGGAGTTACGGACATTGCTTCGCTTACAACATCGGCATCACGGCATGCCTGTTCAAGCGTTTCGCAGATTTCAATCTCCTTAACCGACGGGTATTTTTCTTCCACGAATTTTTTGAAGGCAAGTGTTGAAGCGGATGTCGGTGAGCTGCCCTTTATCTTAATCTTTTCAATCTCAGGCAGCACCGCCATATAACACATTAGCGCACATTTGTTTATCACACCGGGCCCCAATATTGAAAGCACCTTAGAGTCCTTATTTGCCAGATATGTCGCTGCCATGGCAGGCATAGCCCCGGTTCTCATGGCGCTTAAAAGGTTTGCGGACATATAAGCCACCGGCGCTCCCGTGTCCACATCGTTTAAAGTAGCCATAAGTATGGATCTCGGCAGACCTTTTTTAATATTGTCATGGTTCGAGCCGTACCACTTCTGTCCCGCCATGTGGAATCTTCCACCAAGATAAGCGGGCATTGCATTGAACCTTCTGTCCGGACCGTTATCAAGGGGAAAGCCTTCGATATCCTTGGCCTTGGGGAAATTCATCTGAAGTCCGTGCTCGTCATTTTTAGGACCGCCGAGGAGGAAATCACCTTTCCCGAAAAGGCTCATCACATCCCTCATAGCTTCGACGCAGCCTTTTGCATCCAGCACTCCCGCGTCTATCATATCTTTTTCGCTGAGATATAAAAAATCAATAGACATACCCGGTTCCTCCACATCATTCTTTAAGCTTAGTCCACATCTCGCTGTAGATATCAAGAACATCGCTGCTTAAGTTCTGTACGTAGCTTCCCTTTGCTATAGCCTCTGCGGGAGGGTTCTTTGCAAGGTTTTCGCTGTAGCTTTCTCCCATCTTTTCTATCGCATCAACGTTTGCACAAAGGTAGGGGAACTCTTCAAGGATCATAGCCATGTTATCAGGATCCATTACAAAGTTGATCCACATCAAAGCGTTTTCATAGTTGGGTGAATCCTTGGTCACAACCCAGTTATCCAGGAAAAGGTAAGGACCTTCTTCGGGATAAACCACTTCGATAGAGGGTACTTCCTCCATAGCCATCGCTACCTCCGCGCTCCAGATCATGCCTGCGTCACAGTCGCCTGATATGAGGGCGCTCTTGGGGGAATCGGAATCATAGAGCACAACATTTTTCTTTAATTCCATAAGCTTATCCGAGATTTCTGCAAGCTTTTCGGGATCAGTCTCATTGAGATCATATCCGATAGCCTTTGAGGTCATTCCGATCACCGCACGGAAATCATCCAGTACGACCAGTTTTCCCTCAAGAGCGGGATCAAAAAGATCCGCGTAGCTTTTAATCTCTATATCAACCTTATCTGTGTTTACGGCAATGGCTCCCGCACCACCCATATACGGAACAGAGTACACATTACCGGGATCGTATGAAGGGTTCTTGTAACTTTCTCCGATATGTGAAAAGTTTGGAAGTTTCTCAAAGTCCAGGGGCTTTAGCATATCCTGAGCGATAAGCTGAGCTACCATATAATCGCTGGGGTTAAGCACATCGTACGCCCCCGCATTCTCCGATTTGACCTTAGCCAGCATATCTTCATTTGAAGAATAGGTTGAAACGTTAACCTTGATCCCTGTTTCTTTTACAAACTTATCTACCACCGAATCCGGAAGGTACTCTGTCCAAACAAAGAGGTTTAATTCTCCCTTATCCCCTGAGCCACCGGATGTCTTTCCGCCGCATCCCGTAACTGCTGCGGCAACAAGTGACAATGAAATCAAAGCTGCTAGAATTTTTCTTTTCATAATCGTGTCCTCCTCTGAAAACTTTTTCAGATCTTTTTATGCTTACCGGAAAGCAGTCCGCTCTGAGTCAGAAAAACAAGTCCTACGGTACCTATAAGGACCAGCGTTGACAGAGCGTTTACATCCGGCGAAACACCGCTTTTTATACTCTCCATTACTTTGAGAGGATAGGTCTTGGTCTGACCGTTTACGAAATAACTGATGATCACATCATCGATTGAAAGCGTAAATGCCAGAAGCGCACCTCCTGCGATTCCGGGAGCAAGAGTCGGGAGAGTTATCTCAAAAAATGTGACTATCCTGTTTGCTCCGAGATCCATACTTGCTTCCTCTATGGATTTGTCATATCCCGAAAGTCTTGCGCGCACATTGAATATCACATACGGAACGCTGAAGCTTACATGCGAAAGGATAAGCGTAAGCATTCCTCTTGGTATCTTCACGTTGGAAAAAATAGTCAAAAGGGCAATACCGATTACTATCTCCGGTATAACAACAGGTATGTATAAAAGTCCGTTTATTATTCCTTTTCCCCTAAATTTGTATCTGTATATTCCCACCGCTCCCAGCGTTCCGATTATGGTTGCAAGAACCGTGCTCGAAACCGCGATGATCATCGTATTTCCAAAAGACGAAAGAAGCGATGTGTTATCCCAGAGTTTAAGGTACCAGTCCAGTGTAAAACCTTTCCAACTAAGATAAGGCTTTGAAGTAGTAGCGTTAAACGAGTTTGAAACCACCACAAAGATCGGTATAAAAAGGAACAGATAAACCGCCGAGCAAAACCCGATACCAAGCCCTTTATTTCTTTTTTCTTTTGATGTTTTCTTCATAGGCTATACCCCCAGGCTATCCATATCTCCGCCAAGTTTTTGATACAGCTTCACAAGTAACAGCGTCACCAAAATCAGTATTATGGAAAGCGCCGCTCCCAGCGGCCAGTTGTTCGCGCTCTTAAACTGTCTTTCGATAAGGTTTCCTATCATATCAGTATTTCCGCCACCCAGTATATTCGAAACAAAGAAGTATCCGAGACATGGAATAAATACCATAATGCATCCCGAAAAGATGCCGCTTGCAGTAAGAGGAATGATCACCTCAAACAGGGTTCTTAACGGCTTCGCGCCAAGATCGCTTGATGCTTCAAGTAAGCTGCCGTCCAGTTTTTCTATCGCGGTATAAAGCGGAAGAACCATAAAAGGGATAAAGCAATATACCATACCAAGAACCGTAGTACCCGTCTTGTAAAGGAAGTCAACCGGCTCGTTTACTATATGCAGCAGCATCAAAAACTTGTTGAGCCATCCGCTGCTTCCCAAAAAAGCCCTCCATCCGTAAATCCTTATAAGCGAATTGGTCCAAAATGGGATGATGACAAGCATGTACAGAAGCTTTTTCCATTTAGTTTTGTTTCTTGCTATCAAGTATGCGAAGGGATATCCTACAAGAACACATATAACCGTTGTCACGAAAGCAATCAGAAGGGATTGTCCGTATATCCTCAGATAATCAACTGAAAATAACTTCGTGTAATTGATGGCAGTGAACTTATATACCACATTGTAGAATTCATCCGTACTGCAAAAACTCATAACCGCCACGAGAATAAGCGGTGCAACCACTAAGCAAAGAAGAAGTACGGCCACCGGTCCTACCGTTACAATCGCGGGAACCGTATTCGATCTGAACTCGTGTTTTGAAGTTTTTTCGGCCATAAGCGCTCCTTACTGCGCCGGATTCTTATGCAAGCTTAATTTCATCCAGCGCTTTAAAAATCTTGTAACTGTCATTGTGGATCAGCACACCGTCTTTAGGCTCCCAATAGGGATAGATGATACTTCCTACCTCGGGAAGTTCCTGACCCGCAAGTCTTTCTATCCTTAGTTCATTTCCGTTTGGAAGAGAAACTATGCATTTAAGAACCGAGCCTACGTAGATGTATCCTTTTACTATGGCAATAAGTTCAAAGCCTTCATGGGGCTTTTTATCAAATCTCATCTTCTCGGGTCTTACCGAAACTGTTGCGTATTCAAGAATAGAAAAACTCTCGTCACATCCTACCTTTACAGCTCCGTTCTCAAGCGTTACCGTTGCAACCCCATCCTTCATACTGGTAATGCAGCCATCGTATATGTTCGTTTCTCCTATAAAGGTTGCAACAAACCTGGTCGCCGGATGTTCATATATATCCGTTGGACTTGCGAGCTGATCTACCACACCGTCATGCATGATTGCGATTCTGTCGCTCATAGTAAGAGCTTCTTCCTGATCGTGAGTTACATATATGAATGTAATGTTTAGCTTTTTCTGAAGTCTTTTCAGTTCCAGCTGCATCTGCTTTCTGAGCTTTAAATCGAGAGCTCCGAGGGGCTCATCCAAAAGAAGTACTCTGGGTCTGTTTATAAGCGCCCTGGCAATGGCAACTCTTTGTTTCTGACCACCGGAGAGCTGTGCGGGATACCTTTTTTCGAAGCCTGTCAGCTGAACCATCTCCATCATCTCCAGCACACGCTCTTTTATCTCCGCCTTCGGCACTTTCTTCATCTTTAGCCCGTATGCAATATTGTCAAAAATGGTTTTGTGGGGAAATAATGCATATGTCTGGAAAACCGTATTGACGTTTCTTTCAAAGGGCTCTTTCTCTTCTATTGATTCCCCTTCAACCTTTATTGTTCCCGTTGTCGGTTCCTCAAAGCCGGCTATCATTCGTAAGGTTGTTGTCTTTCCGCATCCGGATGATCCCAGCAAGGTTAAAAACTCTCCCTCGTCAACTGCGATATTCAGATCTTTTACAACGTGGTTTGTACCGTATAATTTGTTTACGCCCGATATCTCAACTATTGTTCCCATAAGGTACCTCCGATCAGAGTGCTTTTACTCCTCTTTCGCCTGTACGAATCCTGATGGCATCATCGATGCTTCTCACGAAGATCTTTCCGTCTCCCACATGGTCCGTAGCACAAACCTCCCTGATACTCATGATCACTGTCTCAACGTCCTTATCATCCACGACCACTTCCACTTTGATCTTGGGGAGAAGGTTGATCTTTGTCTTCAATCCCTTGATCTCGTTGACTACTCCCTCGGAGGAACCCTTCTGTGTACCGCATCCCATTGCAGTCGATAAAGTCATTCCGCCGCAATGAACACTGTCTAAAACTTCCTTCACGTCTTCTAACTTTTCCGGTCTGATTATGATGATCAACTCTTTCATACCCGATTCCTCCTTAAAAAAAACAAGGGAACTGCGTGTACAGCTCCCTTGCCGGTCATTTACGTGTTTTGCTTTGTTACGTGTAAATATAAGGCATCGATAAACTCTTTTCAACTAATCAAATTGACCATTTTTATACCACTAATTAAGTATTTTTACTCCTTTTCCTTAATCATTTTAAAAAGACCAACCCTATTGTTAATACCTAATTTTCGGTAGAGATTTAAAATATGTTTCTTTAAAGTATTCTCAGTAATAACCAAAGCTTCACATATTCTTACGTTATCTCTTCCCTCCATAAGAAGCCGGAGTATGGTTTCTTCTCGCCTTGTCAGATTATACTCCTGTGTTGCGGCCGAAACCGTAAGCTTTTCACTGACAAGGTCCCCACTCTTTTTCTGCTGATAAAGCCTATAGGCAAGATGATCCTTTAGAAGGTCGAGGATAAAAATATCATCATAAACAAAATCATCCTTGCCAATGGTTCTGTAAAAAGTAACCACACCTACAAATTCTTTTTCCCTTGCAAGAACCATCTGTAATGAATAATGCCACTTGTTTATCTTGTATACCTTTTTGTAGTAATCCGTCTCTACTCGCTTTGAGTCCGATATGATATCTGTCTCTCTGTAAATGAGCGTTTTCCCGCTATACAGGATGCCCCTGCTGTAGTCAAGTTCATCGTAGGCGATCGACATATCTTCCTCGCAGTTAAAAAGGATCGGCGATACCAGTTTCTTTTCTCCGTCCGGTGAAGCCAGGTGAAAATCCGCGCTATCGTAATCGATCAGCATCCTCATCTGTTCAAGGAACTGCTCCCTCATCTCATCTATATTTCCCGTTGTATAAATCTTATAAATAATACTGTTCAGTAATATCCAGTCATTTGTCTCCAAAGTCCTCATTGGCAATTCCTCCGGTAATCTCTAATTGAAAAAAGGCAAGGGCTCCATTTTGGCGCCTTTGCCTTTTACCAGACCATAATACTACAACATTACGGCATTTTCCAGTTTTTATAAAAATTGTGTTATACTTGAAGGTAAGATTTTATTTAAAAGGAGGGTTTTTATGGATAACAATGTTACAGATGTAGAAAAGACTGCCCCTGCGGGTGAAAATACCTCTCCCGCGCCGGAAAAGAAAAGCTCTGCCAATGAAAAATCAACGCAGGAGCTTCTCGCCGAGATCCTGAAATATCAAAAGAGAAGCTCGAGAGTTACAAGAGTTGCGGCCTTTGCCGTAATCTTTATCGTAGCTGTTTTTGCTGCCGCCTTTATCTTGCTGATTCCTAAGGCTGTCGGCTTTATGGACCATGCAAGAAACAGTCTTTCCGAAATAGATAAGATCATCGCGGAAACCGATACGATCGTTGCCGATCTAAACAGCATTACCGAAGAGGTCAGTGGCCTCGTATCCCAGGCTAATGTCCTCATCGACAATTCAAACAGTATGGTGGAGGACAACACCGAAGCTGTCACCGAAACCATCAACAAGCTCAACAATATGGACTTTGAGACTCTTAACAAAGCAATCAAAGACCTGAGCGACGTAGTAGAGCCCATGGCCAACTTCTTCAACCGCTTCCACTAATATTTTGACACAGGGGGACGGGGTTGGGGGTTCATAGTGAACCCCCAACCCCGTCCCCCTGTGTCATTTTACGCGAAAGGTTTTGGGGCCGAATTTATAGACAAGGCTTTGAGATACGATAAGATATACAGTCAAAAGGATCAATCCGACCACAGTAAGGACAAGCGCATTAACCGGAATGAATACAAGTATAAAAAGTAGCGTCCCGACTATAAATGACAACAAACCGTATAGCTTTGATTTCACGAGGTAATCGCTGTTGTAAGGCTGCAGTATATAGTACAGTGCAAGGTGTCTTACGGAGGACAAAACCGAGAATACAAAGATTTGGGCCGCGGTGAAAAGATACTGCAGCGGGTAATCCTCTCCTCCGGTAAAAGCAAGTGTGAATACGGAAAATACCGCGAGTATTACGGGCGGAACGATATTGTATCTGACAATCGCTCCCATTCTTATCCGAAACATTTTAAGAAGGGCCTTCGGAGTCTTGTAGAAACCGTACATCAAAAATGCCGAGTCGCAATTTGCATACATGGCACGGCATATGCTCGCTCCAATATTTACCAAAAAAACCGTAAGTGGAAATACGCCGGGGTGCCTTGCCACAACGTATCTGACAACTGAATCTCCGGTAACTCCATGCCTTACGACTTCGTAATAAAGGAGGAGTCCTGCTAAAGCCGTTATCAAAAGCACCGCCACTATTGAAACTACGAGCCTTCCGGCAAAGGCATTTGCGTGACGTTTAAAAAATAGTTCATTAAGATACTTGAATCCTTTTGCGCCGGTTCTTATTTCTTCAGCCTTACCGATCTTTACTTCTTTCTTTTTCGCCTTTTTTGTTTTTATCTGTATCCGTTCATTCTTTTCCTGTTCAGCAAAAAGCGCTGTTCGGTAGATTCCGCCGGAAAAGGCATTTATGATTAGAAAGCCCGGGACATTTAGAGCTGCGGCAACAAGGTGCGCTATAAAAACCGGCAGACTGTATCCGTTATATACAATATAGATTGAAGCAGCTATCCCCGCTATTCCCAGGACTATCATAAGTATTGCGCTTAGTGTCTCGTTACCACCAACGGTTACCGATCTGCCTTTTTTAGACTTCTTTCCAATAGTTACACGCGCGGAATAAACAAGCATCCTATATGCTACAACCCCGGCTTTTACTCCTATACCGGATAAGGGTATAAGGAGCGCGAGGTACCATTTTACTCCCGCAAGGAGTGCGGTAGGTATGCCGAAGAGGATGTATCCTAAAAGCAGCGCGAAAATCTTATACAAAAGCCGTGCTTTTATATATTCCTTCGCGTCCATCCCCATGATAAAAACTGTGTACTTTGTCTCTGTTGTAATGTTGAAAATATTGTAGAAAACGGAGCTGACGATAAGCATCCAGATAAAGCCTGTAAGAAAGATTGTCCCTTTAAAGTCCGGATATCCCTGACCTATCATCTGCGTTGCAACGAACAAAGCTCCAAACCAAAGTACCGGCTTCCAAAATGCTTTGATAATCTCAATATTTACAGACAAAATAAGAGCAAGGATCTTAAGCACCCTGATACCGTATATTTTCTCACTGATATGCTTTCCGATAAGAGGGAGATGCCTTATAGCGTCCAATATGCTGTTTATATTGATCGTGTTCTCAACGCTAAGGATTATCCCCAGCGTTTTAAGTTTCTTCTGCATCCTTAAGCGCCTCAATGATCTTTATCTTAAACTCTTCACTTCCAAGATCGGCCTTGTCCACGGGCTCCAGCTTTCCGCCATTTAAAAGGACTATCTCATCGCAAAGATCCAACGCAATATCAAGAATGTGAGTGGAGAAGATTAAAACTCTGCCCTCTTTCTGGCTCCTTAAGATGTCCTTCATTTCCTCCGCCACAACGACGTCAAGAGAAGTAAGGGGCTCGTCCAAGAGCATCAGCTTAGAGCCCCCAATGATATTTATAAGCATCTGCATCTTGTTCTTTGTTCCGTGGGAATAATCCTTCATAAGCCGGTCCCTGGTATCTAAGGGAATCTTCACAAGATCCATGTATTCTTCTATAGGTTTAGGATTTTTAATTACGTCTGAATGAATATCTAAGAAAAATCGCAGAAACTCCCGGCCCGTCAAAAAGTCCGGCACAGTCGGCACAGAGAGAACATACCCGATATCCGTTGGTTCTACCGGCTTTATCTCCTCCCCATCTTTAAAGCAAAAACTTCCACTATCAAAATCGATATCCCTGTTAAGACAGTTAAAAAGCGTAGTCTTTCCGGCTCCGTTTCGCCCCAAAAGCCCGTAAATCTTCCCCTCTTCAAAGGTATAATCCACATCCGTCAAGACCTTATGCTTCCCGTAACTTTTCGATAAATGCGATATCTGAAACTCCATACTTCCTCCAAATTTTGAACCCCCAACCCCGTCCCCCTGTGTCATTTTTTTGACCCCCGGGGACGGGGTTAGTATGTCAAAAATCTTTAGTCAGGTTTTGCACCCACTTGTATTTGCGCAATCTTATCATCACCCAGGGTATCTTGCCTACTTCGTCAAGGCAGGTGCAGGCGTAGACCAGTAGCACATTCCAATGAAAGACAAAGGCTCCGAGGACAGCTAGTGGGATCGCGATTCCCCACATACAGATAGCAAGGCTGTACATATCAAAGATCGTATCTCCGCCGCCGTCAAGGATTCCGTTAATGCACACAGTATTTACGCATCTTCCGATCATATAGATCGACATGATGATCATCATTCCAAGAAGATAGCTTTGCGCCTTCTCGGTCAATATTACAAATCTAAGAAGAAGTGGCGTAACCGCAAGCACCAAAGCAGTCGAAGCAAATCCTATCACATATGAAATATTTTTAAGCTTAATACCATAGGCCTTTCCCTTATCAAGCTTTCCGGCTCCAAGCTCGTTGCCAACCATAATACCTGCCGCTGTTCCCACACCGTTACAAGCGCAGCAAACAAGGTCTCTGACCACCGCCGCAACAGAATTTGCCGCAGCGGCATCCACACCGAGATGCCCCATGATTGCGGTATATGACGTAAAACCGACGCCCCAAAGGAAAGCTCCTCCAATAAGTGGAAGCAATTGCTTTACAAAATCCTTTACAAGACCGTTTCCAACCTTAAAAAAGCTCTTTATATCGGGCCGGACGAAGCTTTTTCCCGCCGAAACAATAATGCACAAAGACAGCTCGATCACCCTTGCGACGGTTGTAGCAAGAGCTGCTCCGGATGCCTCCATTTTAGGTGCTCCGAGAAGACCAAAAATGAGGATTGCATTTAGGACTATATTGCTGACTACGGCGCTGGCACTGATAAAGGCCCCGGGAGTAACGTGCTCCGTGACCTTCATTATCGCAAGATAGCACTGGGATATACCCGTTATAAGGTATGACCATCCTGCTATTTTCAGATATCTGCTGCCGATCTCAACCAGTACCGGATCATGTGCAAAAATATGCATCATCGCCCCCGGCACCAGCTCGCAAAGCAAGAAGAAAACAAGAGAAACCGCGCCGACTATCATCAGCATCAGATTAAAGAGCCTGCGAAGCGTGGGCCTATCTCCCTTTCCCCAATATTGCGCTCCCAAAATAGATCCTGCGGCAGTGACCGAGGATATGATCATATTTTGTACAAACTGTATCTGCGTCGCCAAGGAGACCGCTGTCATCTGCTCCTGCGCCACGCGCCCCAGCATCAGTGCATCTCCAGCCGCCACTAAAGCCAGCATCAGGCTCTGGATCATAATCGGGATCGACAGCTGCCAAAGCTTTTTATAGAATTCTTTTTTATCAAAATATATGTCTGATCTGTTCATAGGTGATATTATATCATTTTTAGCGCAGAGGTGACACAGGGGGACGGGGTTGGGGGTTCATAGTCAGACTATTTTTTGATTATTCTGACTATGAACCCCCAACCCCGTCCCCCTGTGTCATATTTTCTCCATAATCCGTTTCATTCGTTCATCAGCTATATGCCAGACAGGAGCAACAGGCCAGGGGAGGCCCAATATATAATCCATATCGCGAGTATCAAGGACCCGAAGCTTATCCTCAAAGGCCTTTCTGTCCTTGTAAAGCTGCTTTCCAAACTCGCATTTAATGTATTCGCTGTCCGTAGCGGGGACGCTCTTAGTTACCCTCCTGAAGCTGGTCTTTCCGAAGGAATTTTGCTCCTTTATGTACTCTGAGCTTATAACCGTCTCTCCCTCTTCGGGAGGAGAAAGCCGTACTACTCCCTGTTCTATTAAATGTTTCCATACTAATTCCGACACCTTGGAAATAGGTGCCGGGAAATCCAGTCGTTCTTTAATTTCCTTTACTGTAAAGCCCTTATCGGCAAGGTGCCTTACAGCGCCTCCGATTGCAAAATCGTTTGTAAAATCCGCCAGGGCTTTGTTAAAATAGTTTTCGCTCATTTTATCTCAAATATTTGGATGCGACAGATTGCCGGGCATTTTAGCTACCTTTAATCTATTTTAGAATCAATCTGATGTCAATGACAAATTATATAAAGCGATCTTACTGTGGTATAATGTTAGGAAAAGAAAACAAAGCAACTTATCAAGAGGATATTTAATATGAAATCAAATGAAAAAACCAATGTTTGCAGAGTACTGGATTCAAAAAAAATATCTTACAAGGTACATACCTACGAACCGGATTCAACTCTTACCGGAGAGCAGATAGCCGGAATCTTAAATGAAGATGTCAGAGGCGTCTTTAAAACATTGGTTACTCAGGGAAAATCCGGCGCATATTATGTATTTGTAGTTCCGGTCGCGCAGGAGCTTGACCTTAAAAAAGCCGCAAAAGCAGCCGGAGAAAAGTCTATCGATATGATAAAACAAAAAGAACTGCTTCCCCTGACCGGATACATCCACGGCGGATGTTCTCCTATAGGAATGAAAAAGCAGTTCAAAACCTTTATACATGAGTCGGCCTCTGATCTGGATAAAATCTATGTCAGCGCCGGCAGAGTAGGCGCCCAGATTGAGGTTTCCCCCTCAGACCTTATTTCGGTAACCCGAAGCACCTTGGCTGATATTATTTAAGTTCTCATTAAAAAGTGGTTTTGATCCACTCGGGTATTTCGTTTATCTGTTCATAGTACATAGCGACAATCTCTTCATCATCTACATCGCATCCAAAATCGTAAAAGACTATGAGATTGCCCGATAAATAGAAGCAATCATAAACTCTGTGCACTATTCCGTCGATCTCGCCTTCTCTCGAGATGCTTATAAAATTATCCTCCGGCGTCCATCCGTTATCTTTTTGCTTTAAAGCATATTCGTCAAATACCCTTTTTGCTTCTTCCGCAGATTCAAAAAGATAATAATCGAGATAATTATAATTCGATTCATAGCTTTCACGATTTCTATACAATGTAAAACTTGTTTCTATTCCACCCTCAAAGGAATCTCCTTCGTAACCAACGGTTTCCGTTTTGAAGAATCCTTTGATATCTTCATCTGTCCATACTTTTGTTGTTTGCTTCTTGGCGCATCCGGAGAAAGCCCCGATTATCAGTGCAATAACAGCTGCCATTATCGCCATTCTTTTAGCTTTTTTCATACTAATAAAACTCTCCTGCTTGAAAATAATTATACACTGCTTGCAACATTATTTCTTATAATATCCCAACTTGCACATCTTTTGTAATTCTCATTTGGAAATGCACAATCCCTGTTCCACGGTCTGTCGAAAACCATAACCTTTAGATTCGGTAAATGATCAAAAAACTTAAATGCTTTCGGTGAATCTTCAACAGCATAATCAAAATGCATCTTGTAGTAATCTTCGAGTTCCAGACTGAAATCACTGTTTTTGGCAAAGGAATCTCTTCCGTATTTATTTAAACAATACAGTTTCACATTTTTTAACCCATGGTTATCAAGCCATATTCGTGACGGCTCAAAAGAGCTGAAGGGGCGCCCCGTTATTATTGACACCTCGTGCCCTTTGCTAATCCAGTCATTAATTGTTTTAGATGCTCCCGGGGTCTCCTCGTACGACAGCAGCACCTCCGGTTCGTGCCCTTTTTTCATGAACTGCTCAAACTGCTTTTCATCTAACTCAAAGGTCTTATCAAGATCGAAAAATCTGATTTTATCATAGGGAACGTGCTTATCAAACATTTCCACAGCCAGTTCTGAAAAAGCCCGCGCCGTTTCGCATAAACAATCATCAAAATCAACATATATCTTCATCAGTTTATTTTCCTTGCAGTGAATATAAAACCTTTGCTTCTAAGTTTGCCTTCTTCATCATAACCGCCAATAATATTTTTTTCAACGATAAAAGACGAGACCTATGAAGAAATGCTTGAACTTAACAAGATAGCAGATAAAGGGATTCTTGTCGTAAACGAAGACGGAACCGCCACTTTTGAACTTAATGACGAAATAACAGAGTATATTTATGACCGGTTTTGCCTCTATTTGGCGGAAGATTCCGAAAAAAAGAGCGGAATTCCTTATGTTTATATAGGTGGAAGGATCATATTAAATGATGGATCCACGATAACACAATATGTAAAATCAGAGGATTGAATACGCACTGTGTGATATCAATAATCCGGCGTCATTGGGATCTTTCTCAGATATTCTCGGAGAATAACTGATTCCGGGTGACGGATGAAGTGATAGCGCGTCATACCGGAAGATACCAAACACCGGCGGGAGAAGAAGGTATACTCTATGTAAAGATGTGAACGTCATGTACAAATTACAAAGATGAGGTAATAACCAATGGCAAGTATAAATATGACAGTTCCCTGCGAAGATGGATTCATTAATCTTCGCGTCGGAGCGATTATAATGAAGAATGGCAAAATATTGATGGTAGGTAATGATCGCGCACCTTATCTATATTCTGTCGGTGGACGCATCAAGTTTGGAGAAACTTCTGAAGAGGCGGTAGTACGAGAAGTTTTTGAGGAAACCGGTGTTAAGATGGAGGTTGATCGATTAGGCTTTATCCATGAGAATTATTTTTATGGTGATGCCGAATCAAATCTCGGTAAACTTGTTTATGAGGTTTCATATTTTTACTATATGAAAGTGCCGGATGATTTTGAGCCTGTTTGCATGAGTATGACCGAAGATGATCATGAGGAATTCCTTCATTGGATAGATGTGAATGATCCGATTAAGTATTATCCGGAGTTCTTCAGAGGCGAACTGTTACATCCGGTAGACGGAGTAAAGCATTTTGTAACTGACGAGAGAGTAAGCTAAAACAATAAATGAGAACAAATCATATTTCAAAATAATAGACTATCATCTTTATACTCAATTGACATTGCTGTATGAGGAAGTAATGCAGCCATACCAAACTTGGTTATAGTTGGGAAAACGCCCTGCATTCCAGACAGAGTCACCTTACTCTGCATCTCACGGCTAAGCTGTTCCTTTAATGATGAAGCGACCTCATAACGCATTGCATCAGAAATGATTACATATACTTTGTTATCAGCGTTCTTAATCTTTCTGCTGTAGAAATCTTCCTGGCGTGGAATGCCATCTATATATCCTAAATCTCTTAAATTGTCAGATATAGCATCAGTCCAATTCTTTCCAAGCTCTCCAAGGAACCATTGTGTATATAATCCTTCAACCTTTTCGCAAACACCGGCAAAGAGATCATGAAGAGCTGAAACATAAGACTTCTTACTGTTCTCATAGTTCATATGGAACTGACGATAATAGGTATTCTTCCTACGAAAACATAGTGACTAATCTTCCTGTTGAAGAATTCTCCGCAGATGATATAAAAGATCTCTATAACTTACGCTGGGGAATTATGCCGATATCAGCATAATCCCCCATATGCCGATATTTTAGAAATGCCGATAATAAAAACTTTGAAATCCCATGCCTGAGCCTGTTGTCAGGCATGGAAATAGAATATCGGCATTTATTTTAAGCCGCACAGCCGTTTTAATACGTCTTCATCATCGGCATATTTAAACACCGCGTCATCTTGAAAGTTATAATTCTTAGACATAATCATATATTTCCTTAAACAAAGGTTTTATGTAGGATAAGGCTATTTTCTCTAATATCTGATTTTAGATAAAATAAGGGATTAAATGAAATAAAATAAGATGAATAATGTCTAAAAGTTTGACGGTGTAATGTACGGATTACAACGATTATTTTGTCTAAAATACAATATGAAGATGAGGATCTGAACCTGATGCTTCCTTCATTAATAGAAGAAGATGCAATCAGACAGAATTGTGGAAATATCATGGTATCTATGCTAAAATGGTATTAGTACTAAGCATGCACGGTGGTAAGGGCAAAAGGCACAGGGACGCCCTTTGTTTATGCAGATGGAAAGGAAAACAGCATGGATCAGAAAAAAGTCAATTACGTATCATCAATCTTCTTTAAGATCATTATGATCGCCGTTATGTCTGTCTGTAACGCAGCATTGGTGACCAGTATCCTGGTGGCGGGACATCTTTCCGGACCGGGGGAGGTGGCTCTTACCTTTTTGAAGGGGACACTTCTGGCAGGGACCATCAATTCTGCCTTTGTTTCCTACTTTGGCCGTAAGATGATGAAGCCGCTGAAGGACCTGACAGAGAATATCAATGTGATGTCCACCCTGGATCTGCGTAAGGCAGAGAATCAGGATGCACTCAGTGCCAGACAGGATGAAGTGGGCCTGATCAGCGCAGGTGTGGAAGAACTCCGGGTCAACCTGGTGGAGATCATCCGCAGACTGGACAATGTTTCCGTAAATATGAAGACCAGTGCGGGGGAGATCCATACCCGAACAGATCAGGTGGCAACGGCAACCGACGAAAATTCCGCAACTGCAGAGCAACTGGCCGCCAGCATGGAAGAAACCTCTGCTACCATTGAGGATGTGCTGGGCAAGATCACGACCATGAATTCCGAGATGGAAGAGATCTACAGCAAGACAGTAGACGGCAAGAACCTGGCAATGGAGATCAGCTCCAAGTCTAATCAGATCGCCGGAGAAACAAAAGAAAATGCAGATGAGACAAATCGCATCTATAACAGGGTAAAAGAGGCGGCAGATCTTGCCATGGAAAAATCCAGGTCCGTGGATGAGATCAACAACCTGACCCAGGCCATTACAGCCATTGCTTCCCAGACCAATCTGCTGTCTTTAAATGCATCTATTGAAGCCGCCAGAGCAGGAGAAGTGGGAAAAGGCTTTGCAGTAGTGGCGGGAGAGATCGGACAGCTGGCAACCCAGTCCCAGGATTCGGTAGCCAGGATTACCGAGGCAGTACAGCTGGTCAAGGACTCGGTGGGGGATCTGCAGAAGTGCTTAACGGAAGTTTTAACCTTTGTGGATGAGAAGGTAGTAAGCGACTATCAGAAATTTTTGGACGCCTGTGAAGCCTATGAGGATCAGGCAAACCGCATGAATGTCACCATGGATACGGTTGCCCATTCCATCAATGATTTTAAGATCGCCTCCAATGACATGAATGTGGCCATGGATTCCATCAACAGCGTAGCCCGTCAGTCGGCAGAAGATGTGGTGGCGATCGCAGACAAGAGTACAGAAACGGTATCCGCTCTGGACGAAGCGCGCACCCAGATCCGCCAGAATGTGGCAGATGCAGACTCTCTGGAAGAGCTCGTAAAGAAATTTACGATCTGAACGGAGCATCATCAGAACCTGCGTCGGAGGTAACCTGGTCGGTACTGTCAGTGACCGTAGTTGTGACCGCGGAATTGGCTTCCGCGGTGCCTGCTTTTCCGCATGCGCTTAATGCAAGGCTTGCCCTTACTGTAACGGCAGAAAAGTTTTAAAAGGCTACAATTCCCTTGCTAAAAGACACCCGAATATCCTTTGTGAATGGGACTATATCAGTAACTACCTAATCGCTGATCCTGATGAGATACTTGAAAGCTATCCTAAGACCGTCTGGTGGAAGTGCAAAGAATGCGGTAGGAAATATGAGCTTAGTCCGAAGGCAAAGCTCCTGTTTGAAAAAAGGCACATGAAGTCATGCAAATATTGTAAAGGTAACCGTAGGAAGATGCATCATTTCTTCTGACGAAAAGCCCCCCGTCTAAATATCATTAGACGGGGATGTTTTTTTACTTTTTCATTACGAATTATGTCTAAAAATGAGAAAAAGCGCGATTTTGAAATTTTAACTTTACTTATTGAATTTCGTCTAAAACTTAATTATTTTATTCAAAATTTTTTTACTTTTGTGGAATGAATACAGATTTATCACTGTCACTGAGCTTGTGGAGCGCCTCTCGTTTCATTTCTTCTGTAACCTTGGCATAAAAGCGCGTTGTTTCTACATTTGAATGCCCAAGCCATTCTGAAATAGTCGGAAGTGGTACTTTTGCCTGATACAGATGCATGGCTCTTGTTCTTCTGAAGAGATGTGAAGCAGATTATTGAGCTTGTAACTAATATCTTTGAGTTTATCTTTTTCCTTCTCGATACGCTTACTAACATCACTATCACTAAGCGTAGACTCAACCCTTGATAAAAACTCATCCAATACATCTTTATGATCACGAGTCATAATATTATAGGATTCAACAAAAGCGCTCATCAGAGCCTCTTCAGGAATTGCTTTACAATTAGGACAATTCTTTTTTCCTGTCTTTGAAGCTGTGATACAAAGCCATATTGTTTTACGGTATTTACCCCCATGCCATGTCCTTCTGGTCAATGTTGCACCACAATAACCGCATCTGCACTTACAACTGAAAGCATACTTATTGGTATAAAGAGTTCTATACTCATCTTTTCTCAACCTTGCATTTGAGCGACATTTACCTCTTTTAGCAAGAATCTCCTGAGCTTTATCAAATACCTCTCTACTAACAATGGCTTCATGATGATCTTTCAACAGATACTTGTCAGACTCCCCTAAGTTATCCAGTCTTCTGTGTGATATAGGATCTACTGTAAACGTCTTACCTTGCAGCAAATCTCCAACATATTTTTCATTTCGAATAATGCCTGCAACTGTTGTCTGATGCCATGTTTTTGATCCGGAGGGATTTGGGACACCCATTTCTTCAAGTTCACGAGCAATAGTAGATGTTCCTACACCAGATACATATCTATTAAAAATATATTGGACAATCTTTGCCCCTTCCTGATTAACTGTCATGGTTTTGGTTACAGGATCGTAGTCATAACCAAGAGCACCTACAAATCCAACGATTTCTCCTCTGGACATCTTCATTGCCAGGCCCTTCTTTACATTATTTGATATGTTCTCTACTTCCTGCTGAGCCACTGAGCTTAAAACCACAAGCAACAACTCACCATCCATTGATAATGTATTAATCTTTTCATCCTCAAAAAAGACTGCAAACTTCTCGTCAGATATCTTTTCTCCCTCTACCACGAACATCTCATTGTAGGTATACAAAAAGGGGGAAGTAAAACTTCCCACCTTTAATGTACTCTCGCATAGAATCGAAGTAAGATATGCACATGTGGATCCTTTTCCGTTGGTTCCTGCCACATGAATGTATTGTAAGCGTTGTTCAGGATTACCTAGTTTTCGAAGCAAATGCCTTTCTGCATCCAGGGAGAAGAAGTCTTTTTTAGGCTCCTGCTTCTTACCTAGATTTTCTGATTTTGCTTCCACTGGCGGTTTAAAATGCGGCATGTCTTGTAATGCCTGCACCGCCTCTTCATATGTATACTGTCTATGCTCTCTTTGCATCAGGTTAAACACCTT
>Ga0256405_10000717_pt1 | contig 105027 bp, 79 predicted proteins | sample RumenRJG_02DNA_FD_189096 | JGI IMG/M metagenome (GOLD analysis project Ga0256405, IMG submission 189096) | Bovine rumen microbial communities from Lethbridge, Alberta, Canada - RJG_02 | ecosystem: Host-associated > Mammals > Digestive system > Stomach > Rumen | place: Canada: Alberta...
AGTTTTTGGACTGGGCCACAGGTGGTTGTGACGGGGATTTTTGAGGGGTTTTGAAGAAATGCTGAAAAATGCTGAAAATGTTAATGGGGTGAAATTGGAGTTTGGGACATTTTTGGGACACTGGTGTTACAATTTGTAACGGGCGTGGAGAGGCTGGTAGCATATTTGTAACGGTGCGCTGCGGGGGCTACTTGCAGAAAGGTTGATGGTACGCAGATATCTATTTGATTTCCTTCTTGAACTGGTCTATCTCTGCCTGCCAGTATTCATCTTTTATTCCAATGTATTCATGACCTTTCCAAGCCCGGTAATGAGCCGCCTTTGAGGGAGTGACAGCAAAGGATATATCACCTTCATAAACCATAAAAGCTTCAGGAAATCCTGCATATACCTCTGTGAAAACGGGATTGTTTATGTCAAATTCTATCTTGGAGATTTGGGTGTTGACCGATGTTTCCAAAATGGTTGCCTGATCAGACTTGATTTTCCTTTTCTGTGCTTTATCTTCTTCCTTGTAAACCAGGTAATATTTCTTTTTCTCCTTTACCAGGAATATACCCCATAGGTTCTTTCTCCATGCATTACGCATAATATAACCACAGACAAGACCTTCGGGTGCATATTCAAGCAACTGTGCCAAATAATTCTCATTTGTGACAAGGCCGCGATCACTGGGAGTTATGGCGCGAGTTTCTTTCTTCAATTCCTGACCGTTCACCATGAGGACACCGCTATCACTTAATTCTGCTCCAAGTTTACGTGCAATATCCTCTAACGACGCACCTTGCTGTGCATAGGCTGGAATGCAGAGTGACATCAGCAAAGATGTCAATGCAAACAGTTGAACTATAGTTCTCATAATGCAATGATTGTTTGTTATCTAAACTGATTTATACGGAAAATGCGTCTTGTGTTAAAGGCGCATTTTCATATTTGTGCGTTATTTATGCAGACAAAAGTAATTGTCAAAACGACAAACGGCAAACAACAGGCATTGCAAAACTGTGTTTTCATCTGTTCTTTAAGTCTGTCACCCATTGATAGTGACCACTCAGTTTGCCGGCCTTACGAGCCTTGCGATAGTACTTTCTGGTAAGTATCTCAAGGGAACCGCCAGCACCCTTATCACCCCATTTTTTATCCGCCTCCTTATTATCCAATCTCTGTACTGCCTGTATCTTGTCACCACGTATTCCTAACAAATCAGCCAGTTTATATCTGTCAAGGATGGGCGCTCCAAAGTCAAATGTGGACAGTTTGGCTTCATCGACAGAAATAATCTCACCATCGAGGAGTATCAACGGATATATTGATATAGAATCATCACCGTTTTGATTTGAATCTTTATAATAATCAACACCTGTGACATTATAATTGGCAGAACCGCCAAAACCACCGAAGCCTCCAAAACCTCCGAATCCTCCAAAGTTAAGATTGGATTCTGAAAGTGATCCATTGCCTGTAGCACCCGTTGTGATTTCTAATGATCCCATTCTAACATTAGCATTTTCCGGTTCTTTTGTCTGTTCATAGGCCGTAACTCTCTCCATCATATCGGCCGTGATACTATCCAGTTCTTCTTTGGTCTTGTTATTCCGGGCTAACATTGTGTCAACCTGGTGCCTGTAAGTGTCATGATTAAATGAAACGGTATCATTGGACATACGTACAGGAGTTATGGATGGCGTCATTGCGACTTTATTTTCAATTAGTTCCGGCTCAGCAAGAATGCCGCCAAGTTTCACACTGTCAACGGGATTGGATATGCTGTCTGTAGTAGCCAGTTGTTCCTCTTGTGGAGAATGAGGATTGTTCTGTGCGGTCTGTCCGGCAGGAGTTCTGTCTATTGGCAGCAGGAACAGTAACAGCAGGACTGCGGCTGCGGCAGGGATTGATATGGCTGCTGTCAAGAACCGGCGGCGGCGCCTTGTGGCAAGGTCATGCACGGCCTTTCTGGAAAGGAAATCATCCCAGTCTGACTGCGGCAGCTCTGCATTGAGGCCCTCCAGATAGTCAATCATTCTTTTATCTCTCCAGTCCTTCATTGTCCTGTTGCTTTAAGGTAATCTGTAATGGCTTTCCTCACGCTGGCGCGGGCTTTGGCAAGAATGGATGTTGAACCGCTCTCTGTTATGTTCAAAGCCAGGGCTATCTCCTTGTGGCTGAATCCGTCTATGTAGTACATGTTGAACACCGCACGCCTTACGGGTGAAAGTGTTGCCATTATCTGTTTCAGTACGTCATCGGGTATCTCCCGCTCAGGTCCGGCATCGGAATCCGATACATCCAGGATTTCCTTATCACTCACCGCATCAAGAGGAACCTCCATGAACCTGCTGTTTTGCCTGAAGCGGTCAAATACCACGTTGACTGTAATCTTACGGAGCCATGGATAGAGTGAACCATCGGCTTCATTGCGGAAAGACCTGATGCTGTCCATTGCCTTTATCATGGAGTCATGCATAAGGTCACGGGACTCTTCAGTATCACCAATGTATCTGAGACAGAGCGTATAGAGCCGGGATGCATAACGGGCATACAGCTCCTGTTGCGCATCACGATCCTTACGGATGCACCCCTGCACAAGTTCTTTCTCAGAAAGAAAGGGTTTACTCATCACTCTATTCTGCCTTTCCTGTAATAGGACGGCAAATTACTCAAAATGCGTCTTTGAAACAATGAAAAAAGTTTGATTTGGTATACAATTGTTATGGACAGACGGGACGAACAGGCATTCCCAAGAAACGTGGAGCTTCCCCGTAACTTATTTCTTTAGGAGGAAAGAATGAAAATTTGGCGAGTGTGGAACCCCCATTAAATATATCTGCACGATATTGGAGGTCAGATGACCAATATTCTCCTACTATGCCCACTTCTGTCAATTCATTCAGGCTATACCCTCCGGCAAAAGGAATGAATATAGAGTTATTGTTTACTTTACTGTATGCCCTTAAGCCCTTAACTCCATTCAGCTCTTCAAGCACAAAACGGCAGCCTTCTCTGAGTTCTGCAAGTTCATCATTGGTGGGCATACGCCAGTTACCGCCCCAATTAGCATGTGCGGCATCATCAACCAAATCCAAGGTTGTCTTCCTGTCCCTTTCTCCCTGGCGTTTTCTGTACGCATATTTTGAGAACTTCTTGCCTTTACCGTCTGTACAGTATCTGTACGTGGACCAGGAATATTCACTTTTAGGTGCAATCTCTCCCCAAGCAAAATAGTATCCAGACTCTTCTGGGGCCTCTGCACCGACATTACATGTAGCCCATTTGACACTGAGACCTAAATCCATAGACTCAAAACCATCATCTGTGTTTTGTGCTGAAACAGATGGAATTATCCAACAACATAGAGCTGCAAATAATAGTTTTCTCATAAACAATCGTTTCTTTAATAATTCAATTGATGGGTGGAGCCACCCATTATTCGCATTCCTGACGGGGAGGAAGTTTTCTCACCTGCCGGTTGATTAATCTCCCAGATGACGGCTTTCTTGCCGTATGCGTACCAGTTGCCTTCTTCATCAACTGATATGTTGGGATTGTTCTTGAGATACTCATATGGGTCTGTGGGCGCTGAAACGCCCCCCATGCTTCCTAAAGGAAGACTCATATCAATCCTGCTGGTCTCTGGTTCTGCAATATATATAAATCTCTTATTGTAGATTATGATATATGCCTGGGCCTTGATGAGTTTATCAAGATCCTGTTCTTTGATAGAAAGCTTCCGCAAAAACTCCGCCCTTTGATCCATAGTGAAGCTCAAAGGTGAATCACCGCCAAACAGGTTCTTGTCATTGATGTTTGACAGTAGCATCTTGAGATTACGGTAATGAGTGAAATAGTTAATAAAGAAATCATTGTCACGTTCCAACATGTCTGATAGTGTGGCACGAAGGTTTGCTATCTCAAGATTCTGTAGATTCATGAACCTGAGTGGCTCGTGACAGATGGTACCGGCAAGTGTGACACCGTCATAGTTGAATGCGTCTTTGGACAGAGGCGGGAAGATTATCTGGAATGGTGTATCCATATAATCACCGTTACGGTCAAAATCCTTATCGGTAGGTACGCCGTCATAGCGGATGGGCTTGACTTGAGTACCGTCATGCAAAGTGAGCACAAAATCACTGCCTACATAGCCCATAAATGAGCGGGGTTCACGTATCATCATATTGAGATAGATTGTTGTCTCATTGTCAGACAGGTCTATTCTCTCTATTCTCACTTCATCTTTCTGTTGCTCATTGACGTGTGTAGTTTTGAGAAAAGCACCACTCATTACACGTACAGTCCTGATGTTGTCATAATAGGAAAGATCATCTGATACCTGCAGTCCTTTGATTACCGTGGCGTTCACGTCCTTGTTATAAAGATCAACAACTTTTACATCATCTGGAATTGGCTCAAAGTGCATGCTCTGCACGTAGAGTCCGTCATCGGGGCTCCAGAACCAGGCTTTCTCGAAGCCCACCAGACCTTCATACGCGATCTGTTTGTAACGCTTGTCTGCAGCAACCAGTTCCATTGAGTTGAATCCGGTTATCCACAAGTCCGATCCCTGATGTGCCTGATATATCACAATCACTTCATCGGGTTTCTTTACAATATAGCTTATATTGAAGTCCTGGGTGTTGGAGTTATAGAATGTCTTGGGATTGGGTATTGTTGTTCCTTGATTCACATATCCCCAACCAACTGCTGTTTCTCTCTTGATTATTACAGAACGAGCTTTCTCGCCCGGATAATCCTTAGACCATTCACTGCCTTGGGGTATGAGAACTATGCTACGCGTTCCTTGTAGCATCTGATTGATTCCACCAGCACCGCCATTTCCGCCATAGGCGTTTCCGGATATCATTGATACCTGGTTGATGCCACGTTGCCATGCAGCCTGTGCCATCTCCTCAGCATCCGTGTATGCCATATCCACGGGATAGATTCCTACGCCGTGACCGTCAAACATGCCAATCCACTTCTTCATCAGCTCTATATCACCGGTAATGGAGAGGTCTTTGATGGGGGATTCATATTTTTCTCCGTTGCCGAATGTGATGCCACCAATCACCTTGCCGTTTGCATCAGTGAACTGATATGATCCGGATTCACGTATCCTGCGGTTCTCGGCCAGCGAATGGGTATTGAGTTCAAAACGGTACTGGCCGTTACCTTCATCATAGATGCGGGCGCAACGGTACTCCGGCATATAGATTTGGTCTAGCATCTCATCATTGTTGGCCACAGATACCTTGATGCCGAGGTCACTGACCTGCTCGGCAAGGGGCTGGGCATCGGCAAGACCGGCTATATCATACATATAGCGCAAGGTGATGCGTGATATCCCGTTTTTCTTGTTTTGTTTCTTAAGGTAGGCGGGCACAGCTTCCAGTTTCATGTCAACAGGCTGGGCGTTGTCAAGCTTGACCTTGGCATTGCCGTTATCAAACACCCAGACTACATGTTTCTGAAACTGTCCGGGAGTGGGATTGTTTTTCTTGCCATAGACCTTGGTTGCGGTGGCAAACAGGAAGAGGCACATTATTACGGGGATGAACAGGGCTCTGAGCCGGTTCCATCCGTTTGATTGAAATTTGTCCATCATATCTATTCTCTTTTTAAGATTTGACTGTTTTAGCCAGTTGGTCATTACCATACCACGGCTGGATGCTACTGCATCTACCAGCATCAGTTTATATTCAGTGTCATCGGCTCCGCTCTCTATAACGGCCTGATCTGCCTCATACTCATGAATAAGCTCAAACTCCTTATGCAGCAGGATGATGACGGGATTGAACCACTGGAGCGCGGTCATGACATCGGCCATAAGCAGGTCTAGTGAATGCCAACGGCTGGCGTGCAGGTTCTCATGTTTCCATATCAGGGCGTTCTCATGCTCAAGCCATTCACGCGGCATGACTATGAAACGCATCCAGTTAAGTGGCTGGGGAATCAGGTCTGACTCTATTACATCACACCCTTCAAGACGGTTGGCGTAGCGGCCGGTCTTGATGATACGGGCCATGGATGAGACGGAGATTATTTTCCTTACTATGACCCACAGGAATCCTATCCAGTAAATCACAAACAGAGCTAAGACCAGAAGATCTTTAATGCTACGTCTTGCAGGCTGCGGATTAGAGACTACAGCGGGCGTAGCAGTGTTTGTGGTCTGTTGAGAGACAAGTTCATCTGCCGGAGTCTGGGACGACCAGTTTCCGCCTGACGGGATTGACGGCTGTATGGCATTATCATTACCGATAGATTGGGATTCTATGCTTTCAATCCGGGTGGCCGGTAATGGCTTATCAACATATCTGGTAATATGGAAGAAAGGCAAGACAAAGGATATAAGCGCAATGGTTATGAGTACCATACGGTTGAAACGGTGAAATGTTTCACGACCCAACAGCAACCTGTACCCTAAGTAGAATACTGCCAGAAGGACAGCTACCTTAACCTGATATAATAAGAATGCCTCCATATAGATTATTTCTTCTGTTTGATACGTTTTACAAGCTCCTCCAATTCCTCTACAGTGATTTTGTCATCTTTGACAAGCGCAGATACCGCATCTATGTATGAATTCTCATAATAATGGGATATGACACTGCCGATGGATGAGTTCCTGTACTCATCACGGCCGATGATGGCGTGGTACCGATAACCTTTACCCTCTTTCTCATGATCAAGGAAACCGTATGATTCAAGCAAACGGACCTGAGTGGAGATGGTGTTCATGTGAGGACGCGGATAGGGAAACTGCTTGCGTATTTCACTTACGGTTATGGCTCCGTTCTGCCAGAACAGTTCCATAATCTCTTCTTCCTTTTTACTTAGTCTTTTCATATATATCCTTTTTTATATCTTAATCCTTAAACGACTGAAATCACGGCAAATATACAACTATTTGGAATAGTTGAATAATATTTTTATGTTTTTTTTCTTAACTTTGCGGGTAAGCTAAGTTTTGGAAAATGAAAAGAACTCTTGCCGTAATGGCTGTAATTGCGTTTGCATCATTATGCATCCCTGTTGCCGTATATGGACAGAACACCATAACGGGAACAGTCCTTGACAGCCTGACACAAGAGCCGCTACAATTCGCCACAGTCTATATCAACGGCACTACCAAGGGGACTGTTACCGATGCCGATGGACATTTTGAACTGAAAGATGTTTCATACCCGGCTACCGTGGTATTCAGTTTCGTAGGTTATAAGCCCCAAGCACACGATATAGTCCGTAATCCCGGCCATTTGTCTATTGAACTAAAGCCAAACATTGAATTGCCCGAGGTCGTGATAACAGACAAGAAAGTAAAAAGGAAAGACCTGACTTATTTCAAAAGCATGTTTCTGGGCGATGACCGATGGGGACGGCACGCAACCATCAGGAATGAGAATGTCATTATGATTGAGAACACCTATTACACCAGGAAAGTTGCTGTCAATGATATAGGATATGAGGTTGATGAAAAGGTGTCTGTTTTCAATGCATGGGCTAGTGAACCCTTAATCATAGATTTGCCTTTATTGGGATATGTGTTATATGTGGATTTGGTTTATTTCACTGTTGAACACATTGGCGGTAATACGCTATGTGATATGCTTGGCTATTTTTACTACAAGCCCTACACTATAGGAAAAGAATCAAAGCTTGTAAGTTTTGAGAAGAACCGCAGGCAGGCTTATTATAATTCAAGCCAGCATTTCCTGAGGTCTGTTTATGAAAACCGTCTGGAAGAGAACGGCTACATATTGGCTATGGCTGATAACAGTACAATAATACGTCTTGATATTATAAAGTACAACCCAATAGGTATTGAAAAATATTCGGACATAATCGAAGACAGTATTATGCAGATACATGGCCTGAAAGACAAAAGACTGAAAATACTATACTATCACAAGTATGACGGCACACCTTTGAATCTGAAAAAAAACAAGACAACCCTATATCCTTTTTCCGAGTCCGGGATTGCTTTCATGAAAGATACCTGCGTTTTCTATAAAGATGGCATTGTCATTGACAACAATATACGGTTTATGGGTGAGATGTCTGAAAAGAGAGTCGGCGCATGCCTGCCCGATGATTATAACATAGATTAAGGATCTTGAGAAGGGGAATGCTTGTTTTGCCACATATTTATTATATTATTGTGGCAGAGTTGGAGTAAAAGGTAGCCTTTTTAATATACCGCAAATGTTAGAAGACCTTGCAAAGATTTGATGTTGCTTTTTCTTGGGTTTATTTTTGTGGATGATGTTGACAGCCAACTGCCATATCAAAAATCGGCCAACTGTCGCATCAAAAATCGGCCAACTGTCGCATCGGATTTTTGTTGAAATAATTGATATTCAGAGAGGAATGTATTATTTTTGTTGCAAATTTTACCTTTAAAAATATGTCAGAATATTTAAAACGTATTGCAGACCAGATGCTTACTGATAAGTTGGAGTCATCTGGAGCAGTTCTAATAGAAGGGCCAAAGTACTGCGGGAAGACTACATTGGCAAAACAGCAAGCCAAAAGTGTATTGTCTATGGCGGACCCGAATACTCTCAGCCAGAATCTTGCTATTGCCCGTACAAATATTTCCAGACTCCTGGCGGGCGAGACGCCCAGGCTTATAGACGAATGGCAAATTGCCCCACAGTTTTGGGATGCTGTAAGGAATGAAGTTGATAACCGTGATGATGACGGGCAGTTTATGCTTACCGGCTCAGCAGTTCCTGGTAAAGCCCGTAAGTATGATAGCGGTAACAGTATTGGGGATGAGCAAATATTCCATACCGGCACAGGACGCATATCACGCCTTAAGCTACGCACAATGTCTTTGTGGGAGTCAGGGGATTCTACGGGCGATGTGAGTTTGGGGAATCTTTTTGTCAATGCAGATAAGATTGATGGAGTGAGTCATATAGATCTGGACAGGCTGGCATATCTTACCTGCCGCGGCGGATGGCCCAAGGCTGTGTTGAAAAAGACTGTGAAGGCTGCTCTTGCCCAGGCGTTTAACTACTTTGACTCTGTTGTAAGTAATGATATAAAGCGTGTTGATGATATTGACCGCGATGAAGAACTTGCAAAACGGATTATGCGTTCCTATGCCCGGAATCAAGGTAGTCAGGCGACAGCCGGAACCATACTGGCAGATATCCGGAATAATGGAGACGAGCAGATGTCAGACGGTACCGTTTACAGTTACATAAAGGCATTAAAGGAGATTTTTGTCATAGAGGACTCTGTGGCATGGAATCCTAACATTAGGAGCAAGACTGCAATCCGCACATCGGATACACGTTATTTCATTGATCCGTCCATTGCTACCGCATCATTAGGTCTGGGCCCTAACGACCTGATTAATGACATGGAAACATTTGGGCTCATTTTTGAGACCCTTGCTGTCCGCGACTTGCGTGTATATGCCGATGCGTTGGATGGTAAGGTTTATCATTACCGCGACAAGAATAATCTGGAGTGTGATGCCGTTGTTCATCTAAGAAACGGATCATACGGACTTGTTGAAATCAAGATTGGCGGTGCAGACCTTATCAATGCCGGTGCCAAGAGTTTAAAGGATCTGTCTGACAAGATTGACACTACCAGGATGAAGAAACCTTCTTTCCTGATGGTACTGACCGGAATAGGAGATTATGCATACAAACGCCCCGAAGACGGCGTGCTGGTTGTACCGGTAGGCTGTCTTAAAGATTAGAGTGTGAGCAGCGGATATTAGGATTATAACCTGGTGATATGAAAACTGCCAGTGTCGGTATGGGCACTGGCAGTTTTTGTTAGAAAGGGTTCTAAAAAGACAAGTGGATATAATCTATTGTAATCAGATGGAAGATTATTTCCTGCAATTCCGCAAATTTTAAGGCATCACTGGAAAATATAGTAACATATTAGTACCACGAGAAAAAGCGAAACGGCCTACAGATACCTGTAAAGCCGTTTTCAGTGGAGCATACGACAACATTTGGGTGGAAACTATCGGAATATATTTTGGGCATAAATTATTGATATTGTTATAATTCCCCAAAAACGTATTCCGAGGAGTTCCGATGAGTTGTGAAATTTTCAGTAAGGATTCAGTAAGGATTGCCAACATCTTTTGTATCCAATGTTTATTGTCCTTACCTGATAGTTTGGTGAACTGTAAAAAGATTTGTCGATTACTTGAGACGCTGGTAGTCGTTATAAGACTTGTAACGTCTGTATCTCTTTTTGGAGTCATTAGTTTATTCAAACTCTATACGGTCTCCAAAGCGGCGCTTCAGTTCTTTCTTCTGGTCGGCCGATACCTTGCCATTTATTACGAGATGGCCAATATCCATACTGTCCATCCAATCTGGTATCTCAACCTTGTCGGTAAAACGCAGTTCCAGCCTGTCGTAATGATTGACAGAACGCAGTTCCTCAGGGACCTTGTCCACACTCAGAACAAGCCAACCAGCCATCTGTTTGAACTTTTTCAAGTTCTCATCGGCTTCTGACTCGTTTACAGCCCAGCCCAGTTGGAATGACACGCAGTCGTTCTCATCGGCCATGTATCCGGCTATGCCGCCGGTGAGTTCAAGCGGTATGGTTGCAATGACCTGGCCTGTTAAGGTATCCACCTCAATGTATTTGACCGGGGCCGATGCCATCTGTTTGGGCATCTTATCATAATTGTGCGGAACTTTGGCCGGTGTAGGTTTACCTTCCTTGTCATAAGGCATAAGTTTTAGGAACCAGCCGTCAAGCTCAGTGGGCTTTTCCATTGAACAGGCACCGCCACGCAGTCTGTCAGGGGTATTCTTCATTACTATATCCTGCCAAAAAGCTCTATCCGGGTTACCTTGTGCCGCCTGCACAAACTGCTCAAGTATGGGTTTCAACTCTTTTGCCCACTTGCCTGCACCAAGTTCCTGCAAACGGGCAGTCTTATCTACAATAGACTGCCAATCCTCAACTGTTCCGGTAAGTGTTATTGAGGGAAAACCGCAACCGGCATACATTATTATGAACTCAAAGAAAGATTTGGTAGTCTCCATCAGGACAATCTCTGATGCCATACGCTCTATTGTGCCGGTGGTTGAGAAATCGGCAGTAATGAGTTTGGCCACATCATTTTTGGTGTTGGAATCAATCTGCTGGGCAAAACCGTCAACGATTGCGGTCCAATCAAAATCAGGATGATAGAGCGGATAGCGTGACTGAACAATAAGGTCTATCTTACCTTCAAAATCCACAAACTTGTCACGGAACTTTTCAGGGTCGGCATTAACGTCATGTGAGAACGCCTGACTTATGAGCATCCAGATTACATCGGGTGATAGTGTTATGGGCCGATGATCAGCAAAGGCCTGGACCATTCCGGTAAAGAACGGGGCATCAGCAACCATTAACGGTTGATCCCAGAAACTGGCGGCAATGTAGCTGTTGTCCAAGCCATAATATGAGGCTGCGCCTAAACTTTTAAGCCTATCTGCCTGTGAAATCCAGTTAAAATATTCGTTTTTGGGTTTGGGCAGATTCTCGTCAACAACAAAGGTTATGCTGCCCTGTTTCTGTTCCAGAATGCGGGCCTTATCGGCACTGGCTGTTGTGGCTGCGCTTAACAGCAGCATTGCCAGCATGTATGTTTTTATCCCTTTCATAAGCAATCCTATAAACTGTTTATCTGCTGACAAAAATAGTTCTCATATTTACAACTGTCAAGGATCAGGCGTTGCAAAAACGTTGCATTTTGCGTTTCCCTAAAAAAGGTTGACTCGGATTGTCTTATTCCTGATAGAAGTTGACTCTGGTTATTCTTATTACTGCTATAAGTTGACTGGTGGTTGGTTTGATTCGTATGCAACCAGAGCTGGTTGCAAAGGTAATGGGTTTTCCGGTTTCTCCAAACACTGGTTTCTTTTAATGGCTCTCTCCCGATAACTGATCCACCATTTCTTTATCTCTCCCTCACATAAGGCAGCTTGAGCCGGAGTCATCATATTTATGCTCATATGAGGCCTCTTGTTGTTGTAGAAGTCCACAGCCTTGGCTACAGCGTCACGGACTTGGTTGACGTTGGTGAATCGCACACCTCTAAGGAACTCGTTCTTGATGGTGTTGTTTATTCGCTCCGCCTGAGGGTTCTCTGTGGGTTCTCCTGTCTCGGTCATGCTTATTCGGATATTGTTGTCTTTAAGCAGTTTTACGTACTCCGAGCTGACGTACTGACAGCCTCTATCTGAGTGATGTATCAGGTCTGTGGCTTTCTCTCCATTGAGACGATTCAGAGCCATCTTGAGAGCGTTTAAAGGATGTTTCAGCCCCAGCGTAGGACCTACGTCCCAGCCTACTATCTCCTTTGTAAATGCGTCCATGATAAGAGACAGATAACAGAATTTGTAATGATCGGCACTCTTCCACATTGTGATATAAGTGATATCACTTACCCACAGCTGGTTGGGCCTGGTGGGTATGAGATCCTTTATGATGTTTGGATATGTGGGGAGTCCGTGCCTGGAATCGGTGGTGCGGGGCTTGCGTATCTTACGGCGCACTTTCAGGTTGTATCGGTCTATAAGACTTAAGAACCAGTCGCGGCCTATCGGATCGTTGCCGTCAAAATCATCTCGGTACATGTACCATATTTTCTCTCCGCCTATACCCGAGTCTTCCTTGCGTACGGACATGACGTAATCCAACGCTAATGACTCACGCATGGCGCAAGCCACATCCCTGGATTCATCATGCTTGTAATATGCCTGCTTGGTTACGCCAAACAGCGCGCATAGAGACTTGACCTCATAGCGTCTGGGGTCTTTTGCGTGCAGGTTGTCTACTGTTTGGCGCCAGCTTTTTTTCGGATACGGATGTTGAACTGAGATTCGGCGACATTGATCATTTCATCATAGGCTTCCGCCTTGATCTCGGCCTTGGTCAGTTCACGGCGCAGGCGCTTGACTTCTGCCTGCAATGACTCAACATCATCGGGCATGGGTTCGGCGTCGTCCGGCTGCTCTAAGGAATCAGAAGTTTCGATTTCTTTCTTCTCCATAACACATGATTCTTGATCATATGCCGCAAAGGTAGAAATCCATCTCCAGATTGTTGACCTGTCTAGGGGAATAATCTTTGCGATTTGCCACGTGGACAGATGCTCTTTCGTGTAAAGATCAATAACCTTCTTGTAATACTGATCTTTCAAAACTGTACGATTACTCTTCATTGTTAACTCGATTTTGCGAGTCAACTTTTTTTAGGGCAAGACATTTTTGAGACAGTTTGAAACTGTTATGAAGTATTGGTAACTATGGTATATGGTAAAGTATCACATTAATGTTCCGCCAAAGTTTGAAAAAAAAGCAAAGTTTGGCGGAACATTCAAAGAAACAATTTATCTTTGCAAAAAAGGAAAAAGTATGGATAGAATCATTGGTAGGGATGCCGAACTGGCAAAACTGGCTAGATACGACCAAAGCGGAAAAGCAGAATTCATTGCTCTTTATGGCCGTCGTCGTGTAGGCAAGACATCACTTATACGCTACTACTTTAAGGATAAGTTTGACTTCTTTGCCAGCGGTGTACTGGAAGGAGACAAAGAAGACCAAAAGAACGCCTTCCTTTCTGCCCTAATCAAATATGGTTATGACGGGCCACAGCCAAAGAACTGGAACGAGGCTTTCAATGCGCTGGGTAGCATCATAAAAAAATGCAAGCGCAAAAAACGTTGCGTTGTGTTCATTGATGAAATATCATGTTTTGACTATGAGTACTCCAACTTTGTAAAGGAGTTAGGTATATTCTGGAATGACATAGCCGTATGGTATGACAATATTTTCCTTGTGATATGCGGTTCGGCAACATCATGGATGATACGCAATGTGATTGACAACCGCGGAGGCCTGCACCGCCGGGCGACCCATGAGATGCACCTGCGCCCATTCAGTCTGTACCAGTCAGAGATGTATTTCAAGGCAAGGCACTTTAAGTGGGACCGCATGACTATTCTGCAGTTGTATGCTGCAATGGGAGGCGTTCCCTACTACTTCTCACTACTTGACCCCACGAGGAGCGCGGCCGAGAATATTGACATGCTTTTCTTCTCGACCGATGCCGAATTCAAGAACGAGTTCAGACGTTTGTATAAATCACTGTTCCGGAATCCTGAAAAATATATGGATATAATCAAACTGCTTGCAGTAAGCCGCGAGGGGATGACACGGAAAGAGATCGCAAGCGCTCTGAAAATGAGTTCGGGAGAAGACCTTACCAATATGCTGAAGGATCTTGTATATTGTGACCTTATTAGTTATAACAGTGTTTGTGGTAAAAAGAATTCCGGTATATACCGCCTGGTGGATTTCTTTACAATATTCTATCTGACATTCTGCAACACAACCGTAACTGACCGTGCCTATTGGCGTCACACATTGAACACTCCAACACAGAACACTTGGTACGGACTGGCATTTGAGAGAATCTGCATGTTTCATATATGGGAAATCATTCAGTCACTTAGGCTGGACACTATGCTTACCAAATACTATTCATGGCGCAACAAGCCCGGTAAGCCAGCAGGTCAGATTGACATGATTATAGAAAGAGCTGACGGAATAACTGACATCTGCGAGATGAAGTATTCACGGTACGAATACACACAGGATGCCGATGAGAGTAAAAAGCTGGAACGCAGGATACAGGCCTTTCAAAGCGAATACAAGGATCACAAATCAATCCGAACTGTATTGGTTACGACCAAGGGGTTGACGCAAGGAGAGCATAGTGACGACTTTGCCAAAGTACTGACTCTTAAAGATTTATTTGTAGAGAATACAGAGGAGTATTAAGCCAAACTTGCTAATTTTTGCCAACTTTGGCGGAACTTACTATATTGATCAATTCAGTATCTTAAACAGAAGGTATTATTCCGATAGTTTGTAGGTTACGCTGAAAAAATAAGTAAGGATTTAGTAGCGTTAAAAAACTAAAAGTGCCCTACAGATACCTGTAGGCCATTTTTCCGTGGAGCATACGACATTAGAGTTGTACTTTGCATACTTTTTGTGCAATAGTGGGTATTCCCTTGCATCTCTATGTGAATCTCTGATTTTCTGCATGATATGCATTTTTCCAGGATTATCCCCATTGTGCATAGTTATTCAAGAATAAGCCTTCTTTTCATCTTGGTGCAACTTTTTTGACCAAAAAATGCACTGTATTCTTTCTTACTCTATAATCCTTGAAAGGATGTGTTTATCTTTATATAGCATCCATTATTTCATCTACAAAAAAATCATCTTCACAAGAACCTTTAAGAGCAATTCTTGAACCCTCATCCAGAGAGTCATACCATTTTTCAAATAGTTTCTTATCAGCAGGACTCATCATCTCCACTGACTCTTGGAGAAGATTATGTCTTTTAAAATATTTGTCTTGTAGGTACCTAAAAGCTTTGTAGAAGTCATCACTGTATTTTTCCTTGTTCTTTTCAAACCAAATCTGACCAAGTTCTTTTGCATTATCACAAAGGAGGTTAAGGAGCCTTTCCTGTGATTTTGTCATTTTGATTAAAGTTGCCATATTCTTTTGTGGTTAGTTAATCCTTTTTTCAAATATCTCCAAGCCTATATGTCAAAAAGAAATGAGGGGGTGTCTCAAACAATAATCAACAATTTCACTCACCCATCTCCTCATTAATTTCTTCCCAAAATAAAGGGTAATATAATCCCTTATATCATCTTTGTACAACCATAACCCCCACTCTCTATCAATATTCACCATCTCATAATCTATTTTCCATCCCTTCAACAACTTATCCAATTCTGGATGCCCCTTACCTTTACCTGTATCTATACCAATATTGTGCTGTTTGTACCAAGATAAAAGCTTGAATACTTTTTCAGTGACCAATTCTTTTTCTTCATCAAACTGCTGTTGGTCTTCTTTCCTGACAGCTTCACCTGAACCCCTGTCCAGTATATCACCCCAAACACTCATAAAACAATCTTTTAATGGTTAGTTATTACAATCCAAAATATCTCTCAAAGAAGGCTTGTATCTTCTCAATGACAGTCCTCTTCTTTTCTTGACGGTTACCCCCACCAAACCTTGACATAGGTGGTAGTATCTTGTCTATATCTGTACCAGTGGTTCTGACCTGACCATCCCTGAAACTGCTCTCTATGAACTTGGTAGTCTCCTCTGGTTTCAGGTTCTCACTCTCAATGAGTTCTTTCAGGTCTTCCTCCTTCTGTTGCAGTACATATTCCCTCCAACTCTGTTCAACATCAGTGTCAGCATTGACACTGTTGATGAAACTCTCTATGAGTTCTTTCTTGCTCCTGAGCTGCATACTTGACCCTATGGCCTTGGTGATATTGACCAGTATCTCCTTGTTGGTGCAGTTGGTGTCATGGTACTTCTGAACCAGGAGAAGGATGTAGTCTATATTGATTTCCACCTGCCTGATGAGCTCTGTCTCAAACACAAGGTCATCATTGATGTTTTCCTTGTCACCTTTCCTTCTTTTCCTCCACTTCTCTTGGAGGTCAAGGTAGTTACTCTGGTAGTCCTGTAACTGTCTGTCAGAAAGGATTTCCTGACCTTCAAACTGGTCAAAGGTGGAGAGTATGTTTATGGATTTAAGGAGGCTTCCATAAAGTCCTATAAACCTCTTTTCTGCCTCTTCTCCTATGATTGGTTCTCCCTCTGGGAACTCATTTTGGAGTTGCTCCACCAGCTCCTTGTAACCATAACAGTGCTTGCCCTTCTCTGTGTCATATCCATTGTAGTATGACAGGAAGTCTTTGAGTATGACAATGGAGCTTGCATCCTTGTCACCAAACAGGGCAATTGCATCATCTGTCTCCTGCTGCAAATCCCTGAAACAAACAATATTACCAAAGGTCTTGACAGAGTTGAGTATCCTGTTGGTTCTTGAAAAAGCCTGTATCAGTCCATGCTGTTTCAGGTTCTTATCCACAAACAGGGTGTTCAGGGTAGTTGCATCAAAACCTGTCAGGAACATATTGACCACAATCAGGATATCCACCTGTCTGTTCTTCATCCTCAATGACAGGTCTTTGTAATAGTTCTGGAACTTGTCACTGGAAGTGTCATAATTGGTGGAGAACATCTTGTTGTAGTCCTTGATTGCACCTTCCAGGAAGTCCCTTGACTGTTGGTCAAGGTTGGTGGTGCTTTCTGGGTTCTCCTCAGCCAGTATGCCATCATTCTCCTCCTCATTTGCCCCATATGAGTAAATGGTTGCAATCTTCAATCTCTGGGCTTCTGGGAGGTCTGCCTGCTGTTTCTTGAACTCACTGTAATAGGCCTTGGCCATAGGGATGGAGGCCACAGCAAACATTGCATTGAAACCACCAATCTTCTGTTCTGTCTTGTGTTCAGAAACAGTCTCACCCTTCCTTGCACTGGCCACCTTATGGATGTCATCCAGTACCCTGAAAGTGTAGAAGGAGCTCCTCTTGGTCTTCTGGTCAAAGTGTTCAAGGATGTATTTGACAACCTGGGAAACCCTTTCTGGTGAGGCCATTGCCTTCTCCCTGTCTATTGCTGATATCTGCTTGTCCAGTATGCCTTCCTTTTCCTTGATGGTGTTGATATAATCAATCCTGAAAGGAAGGACATTCTCATCATTGATTGCATCCACAATGGTGTAGGTGTGGAGCTTGTCACCAAATGCCTGCTGGGTGGTCTTCAATCTCATATCACCACCTGTCCCGGCATTCTGTGCAAAGATGGGAGTACCTGTGAAACCAAAGAGGTTGTACTTCTTGAAGTTCTTGGTAATTGCTGCATGCATCTCACCAAAGTTAGACCTGTGACACTCATCAAAGATGATGACCAGCCTCTGCTGGAATACAGGGTGGTTCTTGTTCTTCTGGACAAAGATGGAGAGCTTCTGGATGGTGGTGACAATAATTCTGTAATCATGATAACCACCATTCTTATCCCTGTTTTCCAGTTGTCTTTGAAGGACTGCTGTGGATGTGTTACCATTTGCTGCACCATCCTCAAACCTGTTATATTCCTTCATTGTCTGGTAGTCCAGGTCTTTTCTATCCACCACAAAAAGAACCTTGTCTATGTAGGGAAGTCTGGATGCCAGTTGTGCAGTCTTAAAAGAAGTGAGGGTCTTTCCTGAACCTGTTGTATGCCAGATGTATCCACCACCTTTGATGGATCCATACTGTTTGTAGTTGTTAGCTACATTTATCCTCTGGATTATCCTCTCTGTTGCTGCTATCTGGTAGGGTCTCATAACCATCAGCATCTTCTCACTGGTGAAGACACAATATCTGGTCAGGATGTTCAGGAGGGTATGCTTTGAAAAGAAGGTCTTGGTAAAGTCCAGTAGGTCTGTGATGACCTTGTTGTTGCTGTCTGCCCAGAAGGAAGAGAACTCAAAGGAGTTGGAGGTCCTTTTGGACTTGTTCCTACCACCCAGTTCCTGTTCTTTCAGATGGTTTGACCTGGTGGTGTTGGAGTAATACTTGGTGTTGGTACCATTGGAAATGACAAAGACCTGTACATACTCATAAAGACCACATCCAGCCCAGAAACTATCCCTCTGGTATCTGTTTATCTGATTGAAAGCTTCTTTGAGTTGAACACCCCTTCTTTTGAGCTCCACATGAACCAGAGGAAGACCATTGACCAAGATGGTGACATCATATCTGGTGTCATGCTTCCCACCTGTCTCCACATACTGGTTGATGACCTGGACATAGTTGTTGTGGATGTTGTTCTTGTCAATCAGATAGATGTTTTGGCTCTCACCAGTATCCCTTTTGAGAACCTGGATGTAGTCCTCCTGTATCTTGGCAGTCTTGGCTACAATATCATCATTCTTGTTAGCTATGCAGGTATTGAAGAACTGTTCCCACTCATTGTCTGTGAAGTGGTAGGAGTTGAGTTTCTCCAACTGTGTCTTGAGGTTGGAGACCAGGTCAGCCTCTGTGTGGATGGGGAGGTATTCATAACCCTGTTCCCCCAAAAGGTGGATGAACTCCTTTTCAAGGTCAGCCTCACTCTGGTATGCATCAGAGGTCTGTACTGCATGCTCATATTCAGAGACAACAGTATATTCCTGGCTTTCAGCTATGATATTGTATTGAGACATTTATCTTGGTTCCAATCTTAAAACTTCACTGATGGGTGGCCAACAATTATAATAAAGCCAATCTTGATAGTCAATGACACCCACCAAATACACATTTGTCAGTTTCTCATACAAGTGATGGTGACACCATATTGTTACCATTGTCTTCTTTCCATTAAATGCAGTCTCATGGATAAAATCAACATCCTTAATTCCATTGTCTTCACAATATTTGTAAAGCTGTTCCTTCAAGGATGTCTTGGCCATTAACTTTATGACTGAACTCTCTTTACTGCCTACTTTGGGGAAGTACAGCATAGAGTTCTTCTTTCCATCATATTTAAGTGTATCCATAACCTATTCCTCTCTTGTTTATTTCTTCTTTTCCAGTTTCAACCTTAAATCATTTAGAACCTCACCCTTGTACTTGAACCAGAGAGTTCCCTGAACAGGGTGATCAAACTGTTTCAGTTCCTGTGCAAGGGCTGAAAGGGATGTAGTCTGGTCTTTGTAAAGGATATGCCTGTCATCCAGAACTGTGGCTACCACAGTATCATCCTCAATGAAGGTAATCTCACTACCAAAAGGTATCTTACATTCAGAGAACCTGAATGGCCCTCTCCTGGCTTCTGCCCTCACTTCTTCTGCTATCTTCTCATCCTCCACCTCATGCCCCTCTGGTTTCATCTTCTTCAACCTGTCAGTAGTACCACTAATCTTGGCTATGCACTCCAAAAGAGAGTATGCATCCTCTGGTGACATTGCATAGAACTCCTTGACCCTTTGTTTCCCATCAAAAGTCTCAATAGTCCTCAATCCAGGGTTAAGGCTGTCAATCAACTTGTGGAGCTCCTTATCAGTGAGTTCACTCTCTACCTCATAGATGGCATATACCCTGAATGCATATGGGATGGTCTCACTTCTGTTGAGCTGTTTCAGTCTCTGCTCAATATTGTGGGCATAACCAATCTTGATGTAGTCTGGGAAGGAAGGGTTGGTCAGGATGTAGATGACACCTTTCTGTTCTTTCTTTGCCATATCTTATGCCTCCTTTCTTTTGAAGGTTAGTAACTTATCTCTGTAATACTCATACTGTTGCCTCCTCTTCTCAATCTCTGCTGGGAGACCTGCTGTAAGGTCATTGGTTAAAGTGTCAAATCTATCAAGGGTATCAACTATACTCTGCTGCTCTTGAAGAGAAGGAACAGGGACAATTATATTCAATATGTCTTCTTTTTTTAAATTGGTTTGGTCAACCCCATTATCAAACTTTAAAAGCTGTCTGTTTCTATTGGTAATGTAAAAGAGATATTTAGCTAAAAGTTCTTTTTTATTTTTTACAGTCAATGAACATATTCTTTGGTTCAGAGTATATAGATTATTCCTATCAACAATAAAACATTTAGCTAATGCTCTTCCATTGGGCAAATCACTCATAACCATAAGAACATCATCCACAAATAGAGGTGAAATCTGAATATCTGAATACTTCTTGACACATCCCTGAGTTGAAATAAACTTTGAATTTACAACAATGTATTTACCATATTCCACAATGCTTTGTTCATGCCCTTTCCCATTCATAAAAGAACAGATTTCTCCAAGCTTCTTCCATTTCACATCATCCCTACCTTCAAAGGAGAGTAGATTATCCCTGTAATAGTTGTATTGTTGTAATCTTTTTTGCAGTTCTGCTTGCAGTTCTGCTTGCAGTTCTGTAAAAACATCTAATATTCTTGCAATCTCTTCCTGAATGGGAAGAGGAGGAAGTGGGATTGAAGTTGTTTCTATTTGTGTTTTTGAAACTGCTGGAATACCTCCCTTTTGCTGACTTCCAATAAGTTCTTTTTCATATCCCTTCAACACATAGAACAAATACTTATAACTGGTGATTTGTGCATCTAGAATAGAAAGTACATGACAACTATTACCTGCCCAGAATTTCTGCTCAATCAAATTGACAAACCCAGCACCAGCTCCCCTTGCACTAACAATTACTTTATTCTCATCAGAATTAAAATCCTTGTAATAACCAGTATTGCTAATTCCACCATTATAAACAGGGTATGGGGCATTGGGGTCTTGTTTGCTTTTATGGACAAACTCACCCATTGAACATTTGGCAATATCCTTGATTTGTACATACTCCACCCCATCAGGACAATAATGCTGGATAAGTTGTTCTATCCTATTCATAACAGTTCCTCTATTCTTATTTCTTCTTAAATGACAACACTTTTTCTCTGAAATAGATGTACTGTTGTTGCCTATTCTGCAATTCTGCTTGCAATTCTGCTTGCAATTCTGCAAACAGATCTAACATTCTTGCCACCTCCTCTTGGACAGGAAGAGGAGGGAGAGGGATTACTATCTGTTGTAAAGAAGGGACACTTGTATGCACCACTTTACTCTTTACCTTTCCTTTGCCTTTCTGTTTAATTGCATCTATTGTTGATAAAGCATATGAGATGTACTTGGGGTTTTGATTGTGCTTCATCACCACAATATCACCACCAACTAAAATCCTCTCCTTACCAACATATGCCACACTATTTCCCACAAAAGGGATGTCTTCACTAGTTATTGCAAACAGAATATCACCATAGTCTGCATACTTCTTGGAGGGTTGTTTGGCTTCATCAGTGTGGGAGACACATTTATCAAACCAGATACTATAAGTTGTATGGATTTCTCCATATCTGATACAGGGAATACCCTCTGGGGTGACCTCATCTTTCTTTATGCCTGCACCTCTGTACCATTCAGTTGCAAAGTCTCCCAACTTCACATATTCTACCCCCTCAGGACAGTACTTCTGAATTAGTTCCTCCAACTTACTCATAGGTGATCCCTTAATCCAGATCTGCAATAATCTTGTCAATCTCAGCCCTCAATGCATTCTCCTTTGCCACAATCACCTTCAACTCTGCATTCAGCTTCACTATATCAACCTTCTCTCTGGTGTCCTCCTGCTCAACATAGGTGGAGACAGACAGGTTGTAGTCACCTGCTGCAATATCCTCATTGGAGACTAGTTTGCAGACATGCTCAACATCTTTTCTGTCAGTGAAGGCATTCAGGATATTTTGGATGTTGTCATCAGTGAGTTTGTTGGAGTTGGTGACTTTGACACACTCCTTGGAGGCATCTATGAACAGTGTGCAGTTGTCCTTCTTTGCCTTCTTCAGCACCATTATGCAGGTGGCAATGCTGGTTCCAAAGAAGAGGTTGTCAGGGAGCTGGATGACACAATCCACATAGTTGTTGTCAATCAGGTACTGCCTGATTTTCTTCTCTGCACCACCCCTGTACATAACACCAGGGAAACATACTATGGCTGCTGTACCATTGGTTGCCAGCCAGGCCAGGGAGTGCATAATGAAGGCCAGGTCAGCCTTGGACTTGGGAGCCAAGACACCTGCTGGTGCAAACCTGGGGTCATTGATGAGAGTGATGTCATCATCTCCTTTCCACTTAATGGAATAGGGTGGATTTGAAACTATTACTTCAAAGGGTTCATCATCCCAATGCTGGGGACTTAACAGGGTATCCTCACAGGCTATGTCAAACTTGTCATAGTCTATGTCATGCAGGAACATATTTATCCTGCACAGGTTGTAGGTGGTCAGGTTGATTTCCTGTCCAAAGAACCCCTGTCTTACATTGTCCTTCCCCAGTATCTTTGCAGCCTTCAACAACAGGGAACCAGAACCACAGGCTGGGTCATAAACCTTGTTGATTTGGGTCTTTCCAACAGTGGCCAACTTGGTCAGAAGCTCACTCACTTCCTGGGGGGTATAGTACTCACCACCAGACTTTCCTGCATTGGATGCATACATACCCATCAGGTACTCATAGGCATCTCCAAAGGCATCTATGGTGTTGTTCTGGTAGTCACCAAGTTTCATAGACTGGACTCCTCTCAACAGCTTGACCAGTTTCTCATTCCTCTTGATGACAGTAGCTCCCAGTTTGTTACTATTGACATCCAAATCTGCAAACAGTCCCTTGAAGTCTTCCTCACTGGCTGTACCCTTTGCAGAGTTCTCAATGGCTGCAAAGATACCCTCCAAGGTCATATTCAGGTTGGGGTCACTATCACAGACCTTGCAGACATTCTCAAAGAGCTGGGAAGGAAGGATGAAGAAACCCTTCACAGAAACCATCTCATCTCTTGCACCCTCAGCCACACCATCTGCCAAGGATGCATAGTTGAAACCTTTGTTGCCAGTTTCCCATTCACCCTTGTTGATGTAGGCTGTAATATTCTCACTGATGTACCTATAAAAGAGCATTCCCAGGATGTAGGATTTGAAATCCCAACCATCTACTGAACCTCTCAACTCATCTGCAATAGCCCAGATGGTTCTGTGGAGTTCGGCCCTCTCCACTTCCTTTTTATTGTTGGCCATTTAATGTATGTAATGCGACTCCAAAGTGTAAAAGTAATAATAATGGAAAACCTTGGCAAGTAATAACCCCAAAAACAAACAAGGAGTTCTGACGACTGTCGTCGTCGTCAGAACTCCAATCAATAGAATATTATGGTTTTATAGTTACATCACCCTTATAAGTTGTCCTTTATGTCTCAGCCAAAAGGAGTCCTCAAAGGATGAATATATCATTCCTCCTTCACCAATAGCCTCATAAGCTGCCCTCATCTCATCATCCAGGTCTGCCTCATCAAAAGCACTTCCAACCTCACTCTTCAAGTCTTCTGCCTGGGGATGGTCTTCAATCTCTGTCCAGGCTTTGATGATTTCTGACCTCTTCCCCTTGTTGTTTGCAAACTCCTCAATCTGGATTATCCTGTCACTCTTTGGGGTGGTCTCCCTGGGCTCCTCCCTGATGTATGTTTCCATTATATTACTCAACTTCTCCATCACTCACATCCATTCCATTTATTTCTGCAATCTTTACAAGGACTTCATCTGCAATATCATGATAGAGGATATCCAATCCCTGTTCCAATGCCTCCTTTGGAATATCCTTTCCCTTATTGCCATTTGTATCCACCACAGCCAGTTGAGCTTTCTCACCTGACAGATAGTCAATGACCATATCCTTTACATAGAGGAGAACCACTCTTGCTCTGACCTTTGGGTCAAGTGTCTGAATAGCCTCTTTCAGCATTTCAACAGGGTCATAACTCCCCACCTCTGCCTTAATCCTGTCCAAACAGTACTGGATACATTTCTCTTGACAGGAAGCCTCAATTATACCCACCCCAACAGTCTCATTGAGGGATTTGGTATATTCATTGAACTTCTTGACAGGTCTTTTTCTCTCAAATGGGAGGTCATCATAACAGTCCTCCCCATCATCAGGAATGGTATTTGCAGGCTTCATAGGTACCATCTTTATATCCTCTCTATCAGACAGTGTTCCAGTGGGATTTCCTGTATCTGGATCTCCCAGTGGTCTTGTCTTCTCCCTGACCTTGCCCATTATTTCAGCTGCCAATTCTTCTATGACCAGTCCCTTACTATGCACCTGCTGGTTATCCCATCCATAATCACACTTAAAGTCTGTGTACAATGAGTTCCCATGGAACTGAAATATTAGGTCTTTTATATGCTGATTCAAGAGATTGTCATCATACTCTGGTTGTGGGAGAGTCCTACCCAGGATTGCCCATTTCTGTTTGCAGAAACTGATGATTTTATCCCAACCCAACATACCATCACATTCTGTTTCCAGTTCTTGCATCACTTCAACTATACAAACATCCCACCAGTCACATTCAATATTGACTTTTGCCTCATTGAGCTTTTGGGCTTTTAGGAACTGTTTGAAGGTTCCAATTCTCTTACTTTTTTTATCCATAATTTCATATATTTTGTTGTATATTAGATGGTTACCCATCCTAAATATTTATGGATATTTTCAGTCTGGAGGATTGAAAAAGGGGATAAAAAAACAGGGACAGAAAGGTGATTTTCTTTCTGTCCCTAATGAAAAAAGTGTGTCATAACCCTTTCTAATAATTTTCACCAAAGTAGTTCTCCATCTCTGGAATCTTGTCATAATCAGTCATTACAAAACCATAAGAATTGTAGTGGAGTTTGAAAATGTCCCATGCATAGAAGGCCATCTCCTTATCAAAATCAATTGGGGTATTTCTCAATACAAGATTATCCATTACAAGGTTCTTGGTCTCTGGACAATACTCCATCTTGACTTCTCCAAAATCTTCATCAATAAAACTACAAATTACCATAATTACTTTATTTTAAATTGTTAAACAATAATTCTCTCACTCTCTATTTAAGATTCTCCCTTCATCACTTTAAAAGTCCAACCTCTTCCAATAACCTTGGATGCACTTGTTACCTTCCAGTGGTCTCCACAATCAACAGCATAGTATGCTTCCACACACTTGTCAAACTTCCTGTTCAGTTCTTCAAGTTCTTTGTACTCTCTAATGGGGTTTACCTTCTGGATTCTATTCCAAAGACTTTCCCATTCCTTCCTGATGTCTGTCTTTGACAGACCCAGGAACTCATTTTTGTAATTCTTCATAATTCTAACTCATTTAATATTAAAGGTTTAACAATAATAATGATGGACACCAAAATTTCCCTTCTTCATTAAAGGTTCCATAAAAACCATCATGTACTCATCCTCTTTGGGACATCCCTGGGGAACTCTCATATCAAACTCAAATACATCCTGAATATACATCATACAGATCTCTATTATGGTATGTTCAGACACCATCTCCATAGAGACTTTGATACCTCTCTTATTCAGTTCATTCATATTATACTCCACTAACATCTCATACAGAGTCTTGGGGTTCCCAGGGAACAGATTCTTCTTCAAACACATAGTCAGATTCCTCCTGAACTCATCATAATTCTTGGGTTTTATTGAGTAAGGAAGTTGGTCAATCATCTTGTAAAACATCTTGTCTGTAATCATAATTATCTCTTTTTTAATGGTTTGACTTACACAATCTTCCCAAATCATACCTTTTGAAAAGATAATCCACAAACTGGTCACAATTCAACTCTTTGAGGAAGGAGGTATCACCCTGTTCTTCCATCTTTCTGGATTTCTCCATAAAACTTTTAGTAACTTTTTTCTTCATAACTAATTCTGTTTTACTATTTAATAATTACCAAATCTTTGATAGAGATACTCATCCTTTATCCATCTATTGTTATGTATACTCCCCTTCCAATCAGTACATCTGATTTCCTCAATTATATTCAGGTCAGACTGATTAAAAACAGATTTCCCCTTTGGAGTCATCTTGACCCAATTTTTATCATCAATATCTACTGTGACTTCCCAGGAACCAAAGTCATATTTTATCAATCCACCTTTTCCTGTAACCTTCAAATACTGGTTCTCTTCATCATAAGACCAGGGTTCCAGTCCTTTGAGGACAGTTACCTTCTTGTTCCCTGAAACAAGTCCTGACCTTTCCATCATATGACTTACTTCTCCCTTTGAAACAAGTCTGAGTCTTTCCACACAGAACTCAGAGTTGTAGATGTAGGTGAAATACTCACCACTCTTGGACTGATACAGTTCATGAGTCCAATCATTCACAACATAACCACACACCTTCTTTGAGGTTTTAGTGTTGTAGGTCTTACCATTAATTCTTTTTTTCATAATGTATTCTGTTTAATTGTTTTCAACATATCTTCCATATTATCCTTCTGGATAGTCCAGTTTTCATTATACTGATAATGTCCCAACCATTCATCCATTCCCACAGTCTTCATTTTACCTGTCTGTGAGTTATGAATCTCAACCTGGTAATAAAAGAAGTCAGGAAACTTCCCCTGTACATGGAGACCATCAATCACCATCTTCACATATCTCTCACCATACTGATTAATCTGTTCAGGGGTAACACCCATTAACCTTGCTGGGATAACATAATGAGAGTTTGCAAAATCACAACATCTTCCTTTGAAGGGGTATCCATTATTACCATAACCTTCATACTCTCTACCTGTAATTGAACAGGTATGTACATCTTTCTTTTTCTCTGTGAGAGTTGAACCAACCTTGGATTCAATCATCTCTGTTTTCATAAATCTTGACATATTTATTGAATTAAAAATGTTTCTTTTCCATTCTGTTTTGGATGTCCTTTGCTGCATCTCTGTAACAAATATAACATAAAAAAATCGGCCTCCCAAGTATGCAGAGAACCCACAAGGTTGTGCCTGACAGACACAAGGTTGTGGGTTCTAAAAACAAAAAAAATCAAGGCTGTTTTGCCTTGATTTTTATCAAAAAGTTATGTCAAAACTGCTACAATCCAAACTCCCTTTTTATAGTCTCTCTGTTCTCATCAGTAGCCCCAGCTACCCTATAAACATCCTCACTGTAACCATCAATGGAAAACTGATCTCTGGCATAGGTATCATTGGTGGCATCCATAATAGACTTCCTTATTTTTGAGAACTTTGACTTGGAGTTCTCCCAAAGAGTCATCTTGTCTGGCTTACTATACCCTTTGGGCAGCTGTCCCAGGATTTTCAGGAAGGTCTGATAGAAGTCCTCATTATACCCCATCTCCCTGACAGTCAATCCTTCCTTGAATATTATAAAGGTCAGATACAAGGCCTTCCACTGTGCCTCCCATTCCTCTAATGGGTTCTTGCCCTTCTTGTCCAGGGGTTTCATCAACTGTTTCTTGTTACCAAGATTATCTTCCAAGATGAACTTGCAGTTGATGATTTTCCCTGTTTTATCATCCCTTTCAACAACTATATGCAGATGGTATGACTTGGTGCTCTTCTTCACCTCTTCATAAAGGTGAGTGATTTCATCAATGGAAATGCCCAGGTTGTGATAGAAGATGTCTTGGAAAGCATTTCTGATATCAGACAGTGTATCAGGTTTTGAATGGACTGGAAGACATTGAAGGATTATCCTTTCATCTTCTTTTGATGTATGACCTGAGTTGCCAACAGGTATCCTCACTGGATGACTCTCCCCACCAATGGTCACATGCCCCTCATACCTTTTCTTAATAACAATCTTCTTGATTACTTCTGCATAGTCCAGTCCCCAGAACTTGCAGAGCATCTCAATAAGGGAGTCCTTGTCAGATACCAGAATCTGAACACCATCTTTTGTCTTGACCTTGCATATATAACAGTCCCAGAGTTCAGGGGAATCCACAGGTATGGCATAAACAACACCTTTCTGTCCAAGACTCCCAGCAATGGAGATGACAGCTTGAATCTTCTGAACAGTTGTAGATGTAATTCCTTGACTTGGATCAGTCAAGACAAACACCTGACCAAAGGGAATGTTGGTCAGACCCTGGGGTAAGCCATTTTGTGGGATATTAATGGTGCTCATATCAGTTGTTTTGGTTCTCAAAGCTACAAAAAGGCTTCCAGTAAAGCAAATAAAACAAAAGGAGAGACCCCTTGTCTCTCCTGATGAAAATGATATGAAAGTATGGAAAGTAGAGTGTCCCTCCAAATGATAGTTTTGTTCAGTCCTGCACTCACACAGGACAGGTATGGTTTCCCCTGTATTATTTAGGAAAGGGGCCCCCTTTTATTATGATTAAAACAATAAAAACTATGGTTCAAATCCAATTCACAGCTATCTGTAATGGGGTTTTGTGTTATATGCTCTCCCCAAGGACATCAAATACAAAAGTGGATGTCAGAAATCATATGACTCACTGTTTAGAAGGGCAGATCATCTTCCTCAAAACTGGGCCCCTTTTCACAGGGAGTATCATAAATTGGGTCCTTCTCTATGTCATAGTAGAACTCCTCATTGATAATCATGTCATCCTTATTGACTTTATTCTGTAAGAAATCATCCTCATCAACACTAATAGTGACCTCATCATAAGTGAGCCCCAGCTTCTTCCTGCACTTTTCCCCAATCTTAGCCATCCAGTTGTCCATCTTGATATGGGTATGGCCTCTCTTATCCACCCAATCCGTGACACCCCTCAACTCACAGTTTACAGTAAAATAGTCTCCCCCAGAAGACCAGTCATGAAGGCCACATAGGTAACCCACATACTGGTTCAGCTTTACAGGGTCTGGGTCAGTGTTTTCTCTCAGCCAGAACCCATAGATTGTCTGATAATAATAATCATCCTTGTAATCATCCACCCTTATAAGTAGTGGTCTTGAAAATCTAATAATTTTTGCTTCCATAACTTTCTATCTTTTTAATTATAAGGTATTTATGTGTCTTTTTCTGGTGCTTCTCCCTGTAATGTTTGGTCTGTGTCAGTAAATACAGGAGTTTCTTTTATTTCTTTAAGTAGGGTGAATAGGTCATCCAGGCTGTTATCATTGAAGGTAACAGGGAGTTTGAGATGTAGCTCCCTTACAGCAAGGTCATCCTGGTATTCCTGAAATGAGTTATTTATTTCTTCTACTGTCATATGGTATTTATAGTTTTATGCTTCTTGTTCCTGTAAGAGGTGTTATGGCAGGTATGACTCTGTGATTCCTTATACTCTTACTGAACTCCCATAAAAAAAATCAGTCTCATATGCCATATTGCCTTATCAAAAGGGAAATCCTGATAAGCTGAAAGCTTGAAGGATTTCACTTCCAGGTGGAACCTGGCCTTACCTGCTTCTCTTTTTTTTCTTATTATACTGTAGTGAATGTAATGAACTACATAAGTATATTTATATACTATAGAACCATTTGACACCCCCTCTTCCATCTTTGGAGAGTTGATTCACTTATGTCAAGTCCATTGTCCTTCATCTTATCAAGGTTCTGCTGATTGGTCAATGCTGGGTCATACAGTTCTTTAATCCTCATCCACCTTATCTCCTTGTCTTTCTTTCTTTGGAGTCCTACCACCTGACCTTTCTTCTTTCCTTTTTTCAGTTTTGGATCCATACAATATTGTCTGGTATCAACCCTGTCACATATGACCTCATTACCTTGTATTGTGTTTATCAGTTTTTCAATCTTGTCCAGATTGGCCATAGTGGGTCTGAACATCCTTTTGGGGAAAGTCAGTTTCCATATAATATGGCATACAGCAAAGTATCCCATTTCCAGGGTGTTGGTGATTCCAATCTTCTTTAAGAAACACAAGTAACTATACAGCTGCTCTATAACATCCTTTTTATTCCTACATAGAACCTTACAATGAAACTCTTTTCCTTTCATCCTACAAGTGTTGTATATCAACCAGGTCCCATCATTATAAGCATAACCATCAACAAAGGTCTTTGGTGTTTCCCAAATCCCTCTTGGGTAGTAAGATACCCTCTGTCTACTTGTTAGTGGCATAGTAGAGGATGTTAGTATTCTCCTGTACAACTCTTTTCTCTTGTAGACCCACTCTTTCTTGTCATCCAAGAACATAGTAATCTCCCAGTTTAATCAAGTGTATGTAGATAGTAGTGAAGGTCATCTCCTTTGAGTGTTTCTAGAGCATAAGCATCAGTCTCTTTCCAGAGCTGGTCATAGGTCTGTCCCAGGTCATCATCCACCTGATACCACTGAAATATCTTCCAGTTAAGAACCAGAACCAGTTCAGTCAGGTACTTATGGTTGTCCTTCCATTGTTCAAAGACCTGGTTATAGTGTTCAATAACTCCATCAGAACCATACTGGTCAGAAATACTGAACTCCTCCCAGAAGGTTGTCTCAAACTTATAGTCAAACTCCTTCTCCAATGCCAGTTTCTGTAACTGGACTTTTTCCAAATCTATCATATCCATAATTCAAATCCATTTTCTGAAAAGATAACAAAAAACAGAAAATCCAATTTTTGAACACAGTAGTGTGACGACCACGAAGTGGTCGCAGACATCTGAGCTAAACAAAGCTAAAAGATACCTGACAAAGTGTCTAAGTTGCTGATAATTTGCTACTTTCGGAATGAAAGCTGTATTAATATAATTGTATAAAAGCTGATAGATATGACAACTTACATCATCAAGTACAAGGAGTTTGGTAGGAATTGGTCATCCACATCCTATACCAGTCCTGAACCAGTCACCAAGGAGTACCTCATTCAGTTCTTTGGGCTGGAAGATTGTGAAGACTACCTCATTGAAGAGAAACTTTAAACTTTACCACTTATGGAAGAAAAGACTATAACCCCAAGAGAGCAGATGTTCATTATAGTTTCTGCTATCATCCTGGCTGGATTTGCAGCAAATTACTCAACACCCCCTTCCATTCCCTTGGCCAGGGGCTTGGCAAGAGAACTTATGGACAGTATCCTTAAAGACCAAAAAGTATCAGAATAATGGAAATGGGGAAAAGTATCAAAATAATCTTAGAAACCAGTTTTGATACAGTCATCCTCCTATGTCAAACTAACTTAAAAGATTAAAAGGTATGGAACAACCTACAAGAGTATGCATCTATGCAAGGGTCTCAACATCCCAGCAGGACTATACCCATCAGCTGACCAGTTTGAGAGCATATGCAAAGGAGCACCACTATCAGGTGGTCAAGGAATATACAGAGAAAATCAGTGGAGCCAAAAAGGTGGCTGACAGACAGGCACTCTCTGAACTCCTGGAAGATGTGGAGAACAACCAGATCCAAAAAATCCTTGTCTTTGAGTGCAGCAGACTTTCAAGAAGGGCATTGGACTTCCTCACCATCATTGAAAAACTCAATGAGAAAGGGGTATCAGTATTCATCTTACAGAATGGACTGGAAACTCTTCTCCCTGATGGGAAGGTCAATCCCATAGCAAGCCTGGTTCTGGGAATCATGTCCCAGTTCAATTCTATGGAGAGAGACTTGATCAGAGCAAGAATGAAAAATGGATATGACAACCTGAGGGCACAGCACCCAGGGGAGAAGGTTGTTGGAAGAAAGGTTGGATACAGGAAGACCAACTATCAGGAAGAGTATTCTAAGGAAATCTCCTTATTGAAAAAGAATGTCTCTTTGAGGGACTGTCAATCTCTGACTGGAACTAGCATCAACACTTTGAGGAAACTTAAATCAATGTATTTGTTATGAGAAGACCAGGAAGACCAAGAATGTCCCGGGATGAGTACTTTACCAAGTACTACCATGTGATAGATGAGCTCACTTACTATGTGAAGTCCATGAGAGCCATAGCCAGGGACAACCATGTTGGACTCTCCACTGTAATGAGGTTGAAGAAAAAATTTTTCAAAAAAATTTAGGCCTTACAGGGTATTGTAGGGCACTTTTTGAAAAAAAGTTGTGTCATCACCTCAATTTTGTCCAGAAATCCTGACCTTTTTTGTTATCTATTTAAATTGGAAGTAGTTCTCAATTCTGAGGACTAAATAATCAAGGATAATATGAAGGAATTTAAAGTGGAAGACACCATCAAGGATGGTATGTGTTCAGGAGAGAACAAGGACAAGAAGAGAAAGAAGAACCCCTGGGAAGATAGTGGTTATGATGACCCTCCATTTTATGATGAGTTTAGACCCTTCTGGGGACCAGGGTCATCTTACAAACCTTGGATTTATGGGAAATAATTATTCAATTTTAAATATATAATAATGAGAGATTTAAATTTTACAGACAGAAATGTCTCTGTCACAATCCCTTATGAGGATTTGCAAAGGGTGATGAAAGAGTGTGTAACCACCACTATGAAGGAAATTGAAACTGAAAGGAAGAAGGTTGAGAACCAGAAATGGTTTGATACCACACACACTGCACAGATGTTTGGAGTAAATGTATGTACCATCAACAGATGGAAACACTCTGGGTACCTAACTGCAAGGACTGTTGGTGGAAGGGACTTCTTCCACATTGATGAAATCAACCAGAGACTAACCATTAACCCAAAGAAGTCATGAGTACAATCAAGTTTGAACTCTCCAAGAAGGATGATACTTCAAAAAAGAGACAGATACTTGTAAGGGTATCTGTCTCAAGGGAGTTCAGGGTTGGAGGAAAAACCAAGATTTTTGTTTCACCCAAGGACTGGGATGAGAAGAAACAGACCCTAAGAAGGACTTCAAAGACAGAGAAAGTAGAGAAACAGAGAGAGGTAGAGGATGTGAGGAAACTACTCAATGAATTACAGGATCACATTTCCAGGACTATCATTGAGACTACAAATCTGGACAAAATCACAACCAAGAAAGGAAGACAGAATTGGATAGACTATGTCATAGAGTCATTTTATGACCCATGTGTTCAACTCTCAAATGAAACCCACCTTACCTTTGATGATTTTGCAAAGGTATATGTGGAAGTCAGGAGTAAGGAGGAACATTGGAAACCTTCAGATATGAAACAGATGAACCAGAGGAAGGTGTGGGACAACCCCTGTTATGACAAGTTAAGTGCAGTCCAGACCCAAGTCCATATTATGAACCCTAACTTACTAATGGATGACATCACAAGTTCCACCCTGGATGAATACCAGAACTTTCTTATAAATAAGGGGTTCCTGAACACCACCATACATAACCACATCAGTTACTTTAAACAGATACTGAAATGGGCAAATGCAAGGGGGTACCTCAAACATGGGAAAGATGTGGTTGAACACAAAACACCTAAACTGGAACAGTCCAAACCCAAGGCAGTCAATTTTTTGAGGTGGAATGAGTTTGAACAACTGTACAATTACAAGTTCAAGGAAGGTGAAGAACACTTGGAACTAACCAGGGACAGGTTCTGTTTTGCATGTGCCACATCATTGAGACACAGTGATATGGAGATATTAAAAAAAGCAGATTTTGATGACTATGAGAACCCAACTTCCTTCTCCTTGGTGAGTAAGAAGTCCCATGACAGTCTCACTATCTTTCTGAATAAGTACAGTAAGGAATTGTACCTGAAATACAGGGATGTCCCCACAAAGGATGGACTTATGTTCCCACCAAAGTCAAATCAGAAGATGAATGACAACTTGAAAGATATTGCAAAGATACTTGGTTTCACCAGGGATATCACCAAGATGCAGTTTTCAGGAAAGGAAAGGGTTGATGAAACCAACCAGTTATGTGATGTTATTGCAACTCATACTGCAAGAAGAACTTTTGTAGTTCATGCACTTGAAATGGGGTGGTCTCCACAACTGGTGATGTCCTACACTGGACATGAAAACTATGAGACTATGAAACCATATATTGCTATCACTGATAAGACCAGGAAGAACATGATGGAAACTAATTTTTGATGATATGAATAAGGTTACTTGAAGGGGGGAATGACAGATGTTGTTCCCCCTTTTTCTTATGTATCTGGAAGGGGATGCACACTTGGTGCATTTTTGGTGCAACTTTTTTCTGAACAAAAACAAGAAAAACCCCTTCTGAGTATATTCAGAAAGGGTTTTATATTTTGTTGCTGTGGAGCATACGAGACTCGAACTCGTCACCTCTTGACTGCCAGTCAAACGCTCTAGCCAGATGAGCTAATGCCCCGTCTTTGATGATTTCGGGTGCAAAGGTAATTAATAGGATTGAATAATCACTATCTTTGGCAAAATAAAAATTGCATCGGCACAAAAAGGAATGATTAAGCCCGTAGTAGAGAAGATAATCCTGGGTATAGACCCCGGCACCAACGTGATGGGTTACGGCGTCATCAAGGTTGAGGGCACCAAGCCGTCAATCGTAACCATGGGCGTAATCGATATGCGCAAGGAGTCAGATATGTACCTCAAGCTGGGCCACATATTCCAGCGCGTAAACGGCATCATAGACTCCTACTTGCCCGATGAGTTGGCCATTGAGGCCCCATTCTTCGGCAAAAACGTGCAGTCCATGCTCAAGCTGGGACGCGCCCAGGGCGTAGCCATAGCCGCCGCAATCAACCACAGCGTGCCCATCACTGAGTACGCCCCCATGAAGATCAAGATGGCCATAACCGGCAACGGAAACGCCAGCAAGGAACAGGTTGCCGGAATGCTGCAGCGACTTCTGCATCTGGACCAGGCCGATATGCCCAAGTTCCTGGATGCCACCGATGCCCTGGCCGCCGCCTACTGCCACTACCTGCAGATGGGCCGCCCCGATACCGGCAAGAGAGGGCCCAAGAGCTGGAAGGAATTCATTGCCAGCAACCCCGGCAAAATATCAAAAAGAAAAGATTGACACATTGGTGACACATTGGGGACGGTTCTCTGCGTGTTTATGACACGCAGAGAACCGTCCCCAATGTGTCACCGTCCCCAATGTGTCACCAATGTGTCAAGGATAAGCGTTGATAACAGTATCAAGATAATCAAAACGGCTCACAAGCCAATTCTTCAAGCCCGATACCTGAGTGCGGAACGAGTAGTTAGAAATGCCCCACAGAGCAAGGTCATGCCGCGCCGCACCAGATATAGATGCACTTGCCATGTCAATCAGATCCAGCAGATACTGCAGCGTCTTCTCATTCCTGTCATTCCAGATGTTCTGGACCAGCTCCACAAACTCCGGAACCCCGAACAGGTCCGATATCCAATGCGGGTAACTGCCGTACTTGCCGATGCGGTTGTAGGGGTCTGACCCGAACACCAGATAGCTGTAGTTGCCGAAATAGGTATGTCCCCACCCACGGGAGTCATACATGTCGCTCCAGTCATAGCTGAAGCCACCGTCACAGTCCCAGATGGGGCCCATCACCCACTTGGCGGTATCACAGTAACGGTTTATATAACCGCTACGGATGCTTGCACCGTTGTTCATCTCTACATTGCCCATAATCTCCTGGGCAAGCAGATAACCGGCCATGCTCTCCACGTCAAGCAGGCTGCATATCTCATCCCAGTCCATGGACTCAATTGCCTCCTCCAGCACTGCAAACTCTTCGCGTACACGGTCCACAACACTTCCGGCGGCATCATCCGGATACTTTACGGCACAGGCTGTGCCATATACATCCGACCAGAAATTGTCTGTGGCATCGGGCTCGTCATCGGGTCCGTCATTCACGTCAAGAGCCAGCAGGATACCCTCATCGGGGTCCAGGACAACACGGTGACCGCCCTCCTCCACCTGCTCGGTAACGGCGTACAGTCCCATGTCATCACCGTTCAGTTCCAGATGCACGTAACGTATATGATTGGCGTAAGGAACCTCCAGACAGCGTGCCAGCCCGAATCCCACCATATTCATCAGATGGGTAACATCACGGTAATCGGCCATAAACACCCAGTCACGGTTCTTGGGCAAACCCAGAAACTGTGCGCTCTCGTCCAGTTTGAGCCTGTACGGTTTCTTGGCATACCACTCCCAGGTAGAGTTGCCGCGTCCGCGAATCTTCGCCGTCGCCTCAAAGCCCTTTATAGACTCATTGGCCGTAACAGTCACGGTACACGGGATATAGGTCTTCTTGGAGTTTATCCTGCGGTTGCCTTCCGTTTTGATGCTGACCTCGGTAACGTCAAAATTATAGAAACTGTCCCGGGCAGGGTCAGTAAAACTGAAAGATTCCTTTACAGGGGGGCCTTCCTGCCCTTTCTCCGGTAACTCAAAGTCTTCATCCTCCTTAACGCATCCGGCCACCAGAATCATGACCATCATGCCTGCCATCAGTCTGATATAACGTCTCACCATTATCTTATCTTAAACTTGAACACAGAAAAAGTGCTGCCGGCAACCGATGTCTTTAGCACCCGGTCACTCTGCTCATTTGTGTACCATCCCTTCTGCCAGTAGTCCTGCGGATTCAGGCAGGGCGCCATATCCACGTCAACAGTCACGGGCACCACCTTGTCCGGATTGTCCAGAGTATTCTCGGCCATGGCGTCCGATGAATACAAGGTGGTCAGCGTACCCCCGGTCACTGGGCCCTGCAGGCCATCCAGCTCAATGTTCAGAGTCTGGCTGTAACGGCTCAGGTTGGTAATCTTGACTATTATCTCACTGCCCTGCACCACTGCCGATGCATAAAGCTGCTGCTGTCCGGTAAGCGGCTTACCGTCAACAAGCGCAGGCAGCACATAATCACCCTTGTTCAGTGAGTAAAGCTGCTGTACATAATAGCTGCAGCTGCGCATTATGCGGGTATTGTCAAACCAGACCAGGTCCGGACGCCACTGCCAACCCTTGACGTGCGCCAGCAGCGGGGCGTAAGTAGCCATATATACCACATCGGCATTGCGCTCCAGTCCGGTCATGAAGGCCGATTCCACCAGCGCCGCATTGAAATGGTTCAGTTTCTTGCCGTCGGCGCCATGACAAGCATACTCTCCGGCAAACACCTTGGTCCCCTCGCGCGGATAGTTGTCATAACGTGTGGCGTTGTTCTCAAAGAATGACTCGCTGCTGTAGAAATGCTCATCCACCAGGTCACAGCCCAGCTCACGCATCTGCGGCCACAGGTCATTGAACCACTCGCCGCCGGAGTATGGTCCCGATGAGCCTATCAGCTTGATATCCGGATATTTGGCTCGTATCTGCTCCACAAACGGCTTAAGGTGCTCTATGAAATCATCGCCCCACTGCTCGTTACCCACAGCCAGATAGTGCAGGTTGAACGGAGCAGGATGACCCATGTCGGCACGCACCTTACCCCACTTTGATGTGGCGGGACCGTTTGCAAACTCAATCAGGTCCAGAGCGTCATCAATATAGGGCTGCAGCTCTTTAAGGGCGGCATGGGGCTTATCGTTGGGATCGTTCTGGAACTGGCAGGCCATACCGCAGCTTATTACCGGCAGGGCCTCGGCGCCTATCTCCTCGGCAAAACGGAAAAACTCATAGAATCCCAGGCCGTAGCTCTGGTAATAGTCAGGGAACTGCCGCTCGGCAAAGGTGTAGTTCCAGCGGTTCATGTTTACGGGACGGTTCTCTACCGGACCCACGCTGTTTTTCCACTGGTAGCGCTGCTCCAGTGTGGTACCCTCTACAATACAGCCGCCCGGAAAACGCAGTACACCCGGCTTGAGGTCTGCCAGAGCCTGTGCAATATCGGCACGCATCCCGTTCTCATCGTTGTTATATGTATCTACCGGAAACAGCGATATATGCTCCAGGTCCACGCAGCAGTCCTTGCGGTACTCCACGCTCTCATCCTCACTCCAGGTCTCCAGATAGATCCTCAGGGTGGCATCGCTCACGGTACGTGGGGCGGTAAACACCACCTCATACCTCTTCCACTCCTTGCCCTCCACCTCTATTACCTCATCAAAGAACATCTGGTTCTCACCCATGGTGTCGTCATCGCACAGATGGAAAGTGACAAACTCCTTGGCGGCAGGCTTGCCCTTCTTTCCGAAAGGGGCCGTACGTGCCCATACGCTGAACCTGTACTGCTTGCCCTCCTCTATGCCCATTCCGAAAAAACCTTCGTTCTCTATGCCGCTGAACATGACCGGATGGCCGGCATAACCTATGCGCACATAGTGCGGGCAGCGCTCAAACGGACCGTCATCACGCACCTGCACATTCCCGAATGTGGTCCACCCCATAAGCGGGTTGTCAAACTCAAAGGAACGGTTCTTGACAAGCTCGGCATACAGTCCGCCGTCGGCAGCATAGTTTATATCCTCAAAGAACAGGCCGTACATAGTCTCCTGAACCGGAATCTCACGGGCCCGGGTATCAATCTTAAGCGTAGGCTGGGCCTGCATCAGTACAGATATGCAGACAGCCACAGCTGACAGCGTTACTCTTTTCATAGCCAACCGTTTATCTTACATCCCACTCATAGATGCCGGCCGACAGGTTGGCGGGCAGGTCAACCTCAAGCTTGACGGCAGTAGTTGTTACGGGCTCAAACTTGACAGTGCAGTTGGTCCCCTTGGCCACCGGGTATGACTCGGCCTTCACCGGCTGCCATGCGCCATTATCATCCAGGTAGTATATCCTCCATGCCTTGGGCAGTCCGCAACCGCCCCAGGGTTGGTCCTCAAACCAGTAGACCCAGCTGCGGCTTACTGTAGCCTTCTGCCTGAATGTATAAGTCAGCCACTCTGTACCGCCGTTCTTGGGCCACCAGTGATAATAAGGTACGGCCTCGTCGGTACTGCCGGGAGCCATTCCGTCATTCACGGCACTCAGGGCCTGTGTTGGGGTCGATGCCTCCACCCTGCTCTGCGATGCAACCGTTGCCGGCATGCTGGCACGTGTGGCGCGCAGCTCCTGCGGAATCCATACGGTCATCTCGCCGCTGCCTCTGTGACACCATGCATAGTATGGAATCATAACCAGCTTGCGGTCCACCACATTAAGGCGTCCGTCCTCTCCGAAACCTACGCTCTGGGCCTGTGTGGTAATCTTGTTCAGTCCATAGAGATCATCCGAATGCTCCACAGTGAATGTGGGGTTCTGGTTGATTATGATGTTACGTACCGAGAAATCGTTGTCGGGCCACTCGGCGCAATATACTATAGGACCGCGCTCCACGGCAATACGGCCTATATCGGCCTTTACGTTCTGATGAGCCTTCACGGTGCGGGTCTCCATGTCAAAATGAATCTGCACCTTATCACCCTTTTTCCACTGGCGGCCGATGGTAAAGTAGCCGTCGGAAGTCAGAGTACCGTCGGCAGGCTGACCGTTCACGGTGATTGAATACCCCGGGTTCTTGCCGTCCGAGTAGTAATACAGGTCACTCGGCACCACATCGTTGAGCACCCATCCCGGAATCCTTATCTTAAGGTTGAATCCTTTCTTGCCGGCATTCTTGTCTATACTTACGGTAACATCGCCGTCCCAGGGATAGTTTGTGGTCTGGGTCAGACGCACCTCCTTGCCGTTAATCTTCTGTGTCAGGGTGTTCGATGCAAACAGGTTCACGTACAGGTTGTCATCCTTGACTGCATAGATGTAACCCGGCAGTGACGGGATGAAACGGCATATATTGCTGGGGCAGCATGCGCACCCGAACCAAGCCTGACGCTGGTGCTGGCCGATGCTCTCCAACGGATTGGGATAGAAGAACTTGCCTCCGTCCAGGCTCACGCCGCTGATAAGGCCGTTGTACAGGGTACGCTCCAGTACGTCAAAATACTTGCTGTCACCATGCAGCAGGAACATGCGGTAATTCACATATACATTGCCTATGGCAGCGCAGGTCTCGCAGTAGGAGCTCATGTTGGGCAGTTCATAGTTTGCTCCGAAAGCCTCGCCGCTCGATGTGGCGCCTATACCGCCGGTTATGTAGAGCTTCTTGCTTACTATATTGTCCCAGATACGGTCAATGGCATCGATATAACCCTTGTCACCTGTCAGTGCGGCCACATCGGCCATACCGGAGTACATGTAGGCGGCACGTACTGCATGACCCACCGCCTCGTCCTGCTCCAGAACCGGCTTGTGAGCCTGGCTGTACTCGTCCCGGCGCTCGGTATATCCGCGCTTGTCAAGGAAGAACTTAGCCATATCCAGATACTTTTTCTGACCGGTCACCGTATAGAGCTTGGCAAGCGCCATCTCGGCAATCTGATGTCCCGGCACACGCACCACCTGGTCCGGACCGTCGCCTATCTCACGGCACACGCAGTCCGCATACCTGATTGCTATATCCAGGAAATTGCGCTTGCCTGTAGCCTGATAGTGGGCAATAGCACCCTCCACCATGTGGCCCAGGTTATAGAACTCATGGCTCAGGTCCTCTACCATGCTCCAGCGTGTGGGGCCTGCCCACTCGTGCGGATGCTCGGGGTTCATGGTACGTGCCGTGTACAGATAGCCGTCCGGCTCCTGTGCGGCAGCCACCACCTTGAGCACGCTGTCTATGTACAGCTTAAGTTTCTTGTCAGGATATGTCTGCAGCAGGTAACTGGCACCCTCGATGGTCTTATAGACATCGGTGTCATCAAAAGAGTAGCCGCCCACCTCGAATCCCAGGTTATGGTCGGCGTGCAACTGCTGTGCAGCCTTGGTAAAGTTATCATAACGGCCGGTCTCCTGGCACTTGCTGAAAGCCAGAGGTATGGTAACCTCACGGCTGGCCTTGAGGCGCTGGCCCCAGAATGAGTTCTCAACTACCTTTACATTGGTGAACGGCACAGGGTCTGTAGGATAACCGCTCCCTTTGAGCTGTGCATTTAGGCTGGATGTGGTAACGGTCAATACCGTCAACAGGAAAAATACTCTTCTCATAATATAATTGGTTTTTATTTGATTCTAAATCAGTTACGGTCAGCTATAACCTTAAGCAGGAACCCTCCGCCGCTGGCCAGATGTATGCTCCTGCACTCTGACGGAGTGGTCTGGCTCAGCCTGAAGCTCTGTGCCCTGTCGGCATCGGTGTATGCCTGTATGGTGTAATTGAGCCCGCTGTCCAGGAAACTCCAGTCCATATCTATGTTACGGCTGTCCCAGTTGGTAAGTCCGCCCACATACCAGTCCTGACCGCTGCGGCGGGCCACCACTATGTACTGTCCCATCTCTCCTGCCACCACTATCTTCTCATCATAACTGCGGGGCAGTGATGCCAGGAACGATGTGGTAACCTGGTCCTTCTCATAATTGGTGGGGGTGTCGGCCAGCATGGACAATGGCGAATCCATAGTTATATATAGCGCAAGCTGATGTGCCCTGGTACCCATGGACATGGGTTTAGAGTAGTCTACCCTGAAATCCTTACGGTAGGCGTTCTTCATTGCGCCGGGAGTATAGTCGGCATAACCGCACATTCCGCGCAGATAGGCAACCGTAACGTCATACAGCGGGTGGTCCATTGCTTCTGTATCATTCCACTTGCAGTTCTCCAACCCCAGTATGCCTTCATAATTAACCACATTGGGATATGTGCGGCTCAGTCCGGCCGGCGGAAATATACCGTGATAATCCAGTATCATATGATGACGTGCGGCTGCATCGGCAATCCTCCAAGCCATCTCCACCGCAGTCTGGTCATTACGGTCCAGAAAATCTATCTTGAATCCGGCGATACCCATTCCCGAATAATGGCTCATCACGTCCTCCAGCTGTTCATCGACAGTATTGAATATAGCCCACAGGATCAGCCTGACCCCACGCTGGCGGCCATACTGCACCAGAGCCGGCAGGTTAATCTCAGGAACAGGCTGCATTATGAGCCCCTGGTCCACAGGATACCAGCCCTCGTCAAGCACCACATACTCCAGGCCGTTGCGGGCCGCAAAATCTATATAGTACTCGTATGTGCGCTGGTTGATGCCGGGCTTGAAATCCACTCCCTCAAGCCCCCAGTCATTCCACCATTCCCATGCCGAGAAACCGGGTTTGATCCAGTCTGTGCCATTGGCAAACGCCGCCTTGTCCATAGGCTTGGCCAGCGCATATACCAGATTGTCCACCGGCAGCTGGCTGTCATGCCCGGTAATCTTGAGTATGCGCCACGGATAGGTGCGGGCGCCTTTTGAGACCGATATGTAACTGCACGTGGATTCAACGTATGACATATCCCTCCATGAATATTTTGCAAACGTGGCAGGATAATGCGCAAACACAGCCTTTATGCCCCATTCAGGCACATCACCGGCGGCAGCGGTCCGTGCAGGGACCACAAACATACCCGGATATGACTCCAGGTCACTCTCCACAAGAGTCAGGCGCACCCCGTGACCGCACTCCACGCTGGCCGGCAGGAAAGCCGGGACATCAGAGGATTCGGCCAGAGGCCCTGTGGTGTAAGAGTTCTCGAACGATGTCTTGAAAGGGTCTGTCTGCCCGTTACTGTGCGCCCATGTAACCCGGCTGTCACCACTGAACGGGATAAGCAGCACCTCATCGTCTATAACCGTCTCCGTATCAGCCAGGCTGCAGAAACGGTATGCAATGCCGTCATCAAAGGCTCGCCACTCTATCTGCCATGCCTCACCAATACGGTATATGGCGTAGTTATATGTTACGCTAACCTCTTTCTGCCTGTACAGGACAGTGCTTTCTGTCTCGGTGCGCCGCCCCTTCTCTATTCTAACGGCATCTGTCATGTCAATGGTATCACCGGCAGTCACCAATGCCGCCCTGGCATCGTTCACAAGGCAACGCCCGGAGTGGAATATGCTGTATGTCCCTTGTGACGGATTTATTCTCAGAACGGCATCGCCGCCGGGAGAGCTCAGCGTGAACCTGTCATGGTGTGAGCAGCCGGCCATGATGCAGGCCAGTCCGGCAATTGCCGATAAACGGGACAGAATAGATTTCATAAGTGGTTATTTTGTATTCTTTTCTGGCAAAAGTAGTTTTTAAGGGGTGCCATTACACTAACAAATGTCCAAAAATATAGAACAATAGTCCAATATTGGGATTTTTGTATTATGTTTGTCCATAATTGCATCATCTGCATATAACCGTCATTCAGGCTTATGACAAGGACTATCCGTACAGCAATCCTGATTCTGATCTCCGCATTGACCGCTCTGCCCGTTCATGCGCAATATGAGTTCCGCACAATAGACACCAGCAACGGTCTGCCGTCCAACTCCGTAAGGGCGGTAATCCAGGACCGCCACGGCCTTATCTGGATAGGCACCGGTCAGGGGCTGTGCAGTTTTGACGGAAACAATGTCAAGATAGAGCCTTTTGCCAGCCAGGGCATGAGCCAATACGTAAACTGCATCACTCTGGACCATGACGGCAACGCCTGGATAGGGACAGACGATGCTGTCTACCGTCTCAACTCCCCCACGACCCCAATGATTCCGACAGAGGCAGTTGTCAACTGTATCACCGATGACGGGAAAGGCAATATATGGATAGGTACGCGCGCGCGAGGCATTTTCAGATACTATCCGGATGAGACAGACGGGGAATGGCATCAGCAGCGGTTTGCCGACGGGCAGACCGTAGAGAAGATATTTGTTGACCGTAACGGACTGCTGTGGGTGTTCTGTATGGACGGCACCGCCCTCAACTTTGACAATCTGTCCCAGACGATGCAGCCCGCCGGAATCAGATGGCAGCAGGACACTCCTAAAAGAGTTGTCGAGGCATATCAGGACCCGTCGGGCGACATCTGGCTCTGCACCTGGAACGACGGTGTTTACCGACTGGAGCCCAACAGCCTTGACGTACAGCCGACCGTTTTTACCGGAGCCCCCGGAATGAACCACATCCATTCAGCCCACAACACAGAGCCCTACATACTTGTGGTGGGTTCCGATGACGGACTGGCCCGCCTGGACCTGCTCTCGGGCACCATGCGCACAGACGGTCGCAAGAAATTCATCTACACCATCTATAATGACGCAGAGTACGGGCTATGGGTGGGATCATACTTCAGCGGAGTCCATTACCGTATTCTGGATGACTACAGAAGGTTCATAACCTACCCGCTGTCCGACACCGAGGAGTGCATAGTAAGCTGTTTCACCCAGACCCCCGACGGCGCCATGTGGGCCGGATCGGACAACATGGGGGTAATAAGGTATGACAGGGAGACCGGGCGTCCGCTGGCGCGGTTCCTGCCGGAAAGGAACGTACACGCACTGCTGCCATGGAAAGGGAAACTGCTGGCCGGGTCATACTCAGGAGGCATAGACCTGCTTGACTACAGCACGGGACGCTCCGCCAGCCTGGTATCAGAGAGCGTCTATTCTCTTGCTGCCGATGCGGATGACTTCCTGTGGTTCGGTACCATGAATGACATATTCAGGATGCGCCTGCCCCAAGGCAAGCCGGAACTGGTACAGAGCGGCGTAGGACTGGTGACATCAATAAAAGTGTCGCAGGACGGCACCGTATGGTTTGCCACACTGGATAAAGGACTGCTATCCTACAACCCCATAGAAGGGACATGGAAACAATACACCAGACAGGACGGCGTGGAGAGCCAAAGCATCAATTCACTGTACATTTCGGCAAGCGGACTGCTGATAGCCGCCGGCAATGAGGGCCTGTCATACCTTCAGCCGGGCTTGAGCAGATTCACGCCGCTCTATCCCCGGGACAACCCCAACGTGCTTTACGCCACTTCCGACATGCGCAACATCTGGTACACCACATCAAAAGGCCTGTACCGGTACAACACCCACGATGGCAGCACCGAGTATTATGGCGGCGAGGCCGGACTGCACGACGGCGGATTCATAGCCGGGTCCGGATTCACAAGCGATGACGGCCGTATATGGCTGGGCACCTACATGGGAGTCACATCATTCCATCCGGGCAATATACAGACAAACCAGTATTCGCCTCCTGCAGTCCTTACAGACGTGACGTTCAGGAACCGCAGCAGGTCCGGTATAATCAGGCCCGCCCTGCGGATAGACCTTGATGACGACACGCATGAGACCGCGACCCCGCACAGATACAACAACGTGACTTTCAGCTATTCGGCGCTAAGCTACAGGGTTCCGTCCAGGAACAGCTACAAGATCATGCTTGAAGGGTTTGACGATGACTGGATTGAAACAGACCTGAGCAGCACCACCTACACCAACCTTCCTGCCGGCCAATACACATTCAAGGTCTTGAGCTGTAACAGCGACAGGATATGGAGCGATACTCAGACCGTCTTTCAATTCACCATACGCCCCAGGATAGTGTTCAGCAACATGGCCATTGCCATCTACCTGCTGCTTGTCATACTGGCCGGCATCAAGACGCTTCACTACTTCAACTACAAGGTGCAGGAACTGTCACAAAGGAAAATGGAGAGTTTCGTTCGAGAATTCGAGCAGTCCGAGAAGGAGCGCCGGACCATGGATTTTGAGAAGAAGATGAGAGAGATCATAATGCAGAACCTGTCCAACCCCGACCTGTCAAGCGAGATGCTGGCCGACAGCCTGTATGTGTCCCGCTCCGGTCTGTTTGCCAAGGTCAAGGAAATAACCGGGTCCACGCCTCACCAGCTTATTCAGGACGCCAGGCTTGAAGAGGCGGCCCGTCTGCTGCAGGAGGGCAAGCACACAGTCCATGACGTATGCGAAATGGTTGGATTCAACTCATCAAACTATTTCTCCAAGTGCTTTAAGCAGAAATACGGCTGCACCCCGAGGGACTGGAACAACCAATAGCAGAAAACAGTCCCGAATAATACCATTTTACAGTCCAAATTTGTTCAAATATCCATTATTTGGACTTTTTTGCTATGGATTTGGATTTATTGGGCACACATCATATTATAAAAGACGGACCTTTGGGGCAAAATAATCTTAACGCTTATGAGAATTATGAATCGCAAAGGAATCCGTCTGGCCATCATTTCAGTATTGGCCTTAGTCGGCATGACAATGGTACCCGGCAAAACCTATGCCCAGAGTACCATCACAGTATCCGGAGTGATCAGCGACCAGAATGGCGAGCCCGTCATTGGCGCAGGTATACTCCAGTTGGGCACATCTGTAGGAACAACTACAGATCTGGACGGCCACTATTCACTTACTGTAAAACGTGGCTCTACTCTCAGGGTTTCATACCTGGGATACAAGAATCAGGAGGTTGTTGCAGACCATGCGACAATTAACATCACACTTGAGGAAGACCAGCTTCTGCTTGACGAGGTTGTGGTAGTAGGTTACGGTACCCAAAGAAAAGGTGATATCACATCGGCCGTATCATCAGTCAAGGCCGAAGACTTTCTGACCGGTTATGTACCCGATGCCGCACAGTTGGTAAAGGGTAAGATACCCGGACTCTCCGTAACAAAAGGTAACGGTGACCCCAAAGCCTCATCAACCATCATGCTCCGTGGTGTCACATCGCTGATGGGAGGTTACACCCCGCTTATCCTTGTTGACGGAATAGAGGGAAGCCTTGAGACCGTTGCCCCCGAGAGCATCGAAGAGATTTCGGTCCTTAAGGATGCATCGGCAGCAGCTATATATGGTACGCGCGGAGCCAGTGGCGTAATCCTTATCACCACCAAGTCCGGCAAGCGCGGCGAGCATCATACTGTTTCTTACTCAGGTTACGCATCAGCATCAAACTTCTCCAAGAAGATTGATTTCATGGATGCCGCATTCATACGTGACCTCATTGCCGACGGCAAGTCAGAGTACTCGGCTTTCGGTGACCTGGGCGCCACCACAGACTGGCTTGACCTGGTAACACGCACAGGTTTCACCCAGAATCACAACCTGGCTCTTGAGGGCGGTACCAAGAATATGGCATATTCGGCCAATCTGACCTGGAATGATGACAAGGGTGTGATGAAAGGCTCATACTCAAACGACCTTCGCGTACAGGTAGACCTGACACAGTACATGTTCAATGACATTGTGAAACTGAACATGAACCTGCTCAAGTCACTCTCCAAGGGAGACAATCAGGACAGCTACACGATATATCATCAGGCTGTAATCCGTAACCCCACCATGCCTGTCTACCGTGAAAACGGTGACTACTATGAGCAGTCTGCACCTCTTTATTATTACAACCCCCTGCCCTACATCAACGAGCACGAGGGTGGTTCACGCAGCGAGAGCACACGCATGACAGGAAACATCACAGTCACTCCCCTTTCAGGATGGGAGACCAACCTTCAGGTAAGCCGCCGCACCAACAACGGGCTTAACGAGTATTACAACACCCCGCTGTTCCAGAGCAACCGCTGGAACGACGTAAAGGGATCGGCAGGCAAGAGCCAGAGCGATTTTGTGCAGGACATGCTTGAGGTCACATCAAAGTATGAGAAAGAGTGGGATGCACACCGTTTCAGCGGCATGTTGGGTTACAGCTGGATGGAGAGCACATCTACAGGATTCGGTGCATCAAACACAGAATTCCCCACCGATGCCTATCTGTATAACGCACTGCAGCGCGGTAAATACGCCGAACTCCGCTATACTGACCCCGAAGACAAGAGCACTGCATACCTCAAGACCTACGGAGGCGTATCATCATACAAGAACCAGTCCCGCCTTATAGGTTTCTTTGGCCGTATATCTTACGGATATGACAACCGTTACAATGTATTGGTAAGTTTCCGTCGTGAAGGCTCCACCAAGTTCGGTGCCGATCACAAGTGGGGTAATTTCCCCGCCATATCAGGAGGCTGGACCCTGTCAAACGAGAAATGGCTGCGCAGTGTCAAGTGGCTTGACAACCTCAAGCTGCGTGCCGGCTATGGTGTTACAGGTGTCATCCCGCAGAACTCATACATGTCACTGCTGCTCTATGACTATGACACACAATACGGAAACTACGTTGATGCCGATGGTAACTGGCGTCCGTCACTTACCACCACACAGAACCCCAACGATGACCTGCGCTGGGAGAAGACAGCCGAGCTCAATGCCGGTATTGACTTCGGATTCCTGGACGGCCGTCTGTTCGGTTCGGTCGATGTCTATAGCAAGAAGACCACCGATATGCTCTGGGAGTACAACGTACCCGTTCCGCCAAATCTCTACAACCTGCAGACAGCCAACGTAGGTGAGATGGACAACCGCGGTGTCGAGGTAATGCTGGGCGGAGTACCCGTGCGCACCAAGGACTTTGAATGGAGCACCACAGTGACCATGTCCCATAACAAGAACATCCTGGTAAGCCTGTCAAATGATATGTATGAGACAGACAACTACATTGATGCAGGCTGGCTTGAGGAGCCTACCTCCATGCCGGTACAGAGAGTATATGAGGGCCATTCAGTGGGTGATTTCTACATGCTCAAGTCAACAGGCCTGTCCAACTCCAAGAAAGGCAAGGGCTACTGGATGATTGAGAATCCCCAGACCGGCAAGAGCGAGATGTTCGTATCCGGCATGCGTGACTCCGAGTCCGCTTACCGCCAGTACATGGGCTCCGGTCTGCCCAAGATCAACATCGGTTGGAGCAACAACCTGCGCTACAGGAACTTTGACCTGGCATTGCAGATGAGCGGTGCTTTCGGCCACAAGATCTACAACAGCCAGCGTATGTTCTATGAGAACCTCAACATAGGTCTCAACCGCTACAAGTCTGCCGTTGACCCTGTCTACGGAAGGACACTCAACACCGCCCAGGAGCCTGTAGCCGTAAGCTACTATCTTGAAAGAGGTGACTACGTCAAGCTGGACAACGCCACTCTGGGCTACAACTTCAACACAAAGAACTGGAAGTATGTCGATAAGGCCAGAGTATATGTATCAGGAACCAACCTGCTCTGCCTGACCGCATACAAGGGCATTGACCCCGAAATGTCATACGGTGACATCTACTCATTCGGCGTGGACTACCGTAACAAGTATCCCACAATCCGTGCTTTCACATTCGGTGTTAATTTCACTTTCGGTGACAAATAAACAATGAGAATACAGTTATGAAAAAGATACTTAACTATGTTACGTCAGTGCTGCTGGGCATGACCCTCATTACCAGCTCATGCACAAACCTGGATGAGAACATCTATGACAGCCTGTCACCATCCAACCTGACCGGCTCTGATGAGGAGACACAGGATATACTTGGCAACCTCTATGTACAGCTGCGTTTCATGTACTGGGCATGGGAAGGCTACTTTGACATCAACGAGGAGTCCAGTGACCTGCTCATGACACCTTACCGCACATACGGCGGCTGGGGTGCACAGTACATCAACCTGCATCAGCACACCTTCTATGCAGGCATACCCCATCTGTGGCAGGAGTGGTACTACTGCAACAAGGGAATAACCGAGGCTAACCAGCTTCTGGAGGTTCCCACCATACAGAACAACCCTCAGGCCAAGGCCGAGGTCCGCGCATTGCGTGTACTGTACTACTACATCCTGTTTGACCTGTGGCGCAATATACCGCTTGAGACCGAACTGGTGACAGAACAGGGTTATCTGCCCCTGCAGGTGGCCCCTGAGCATGTATGGGATTTCCTGGTCAAGGAGATTGAGGAGGCTGTGCCCGACATGAGCACCGAGAAGCAGTACGGCCGCATGAACAAGTATGCCGCAAGCATGCTTGCCGCCAAGATATTCCTTAACCATGACGCATGGCTGCGCGGCTGGGATGAGAACAGCACCCTTATCATGGCCCCCAACGCCAAGGACAACCGCAACCTTGAGAGCGAGTGGTTCAAGACCAACGCCCAGAATGACAACAAGTGGTACAAGAAGGCATACGATTACGCCAAGATAGTCACCGATGAGGGCGGCTACACCCTTGCCCCCAACTACAAGGACAACAGCAGGGCCAAGATAACATCGCCCGAGGCCATATTCGTACTGCCTCTGGATGGTGCCAAGGCCAGCCACAACTACCTTATAAACAAGTGCTTTGTGGGCCGTGGCGGACAGGCATACGGCTACAGCGGAACCCCCTGGAACGGCTCTTGCGCAGTACCGCAGTTCATACACAGCTATGATCCCGCCGACACCCGTCTTACCGACACATGGGCAATAGGCCAGCAGTACTACTATGAGGACAAGACCATGCCCATCTATGAGGAGGAGCAGAAAGTGGCCAGCGATGACCCGCTGCGTCTTACCCAGGCCCAGTATGATGCCGATGACCGTCATGCCAAGTTCGGAAACTCAGTAGGTTTCTACCCGCTCAACTACACTGTCGAAGTCCACTCCATCAACAACCCCGGAGCATACGACTTTGAGGGTGCCCGTTTCCAGAAACAGGAGATAGTGCCCGGTAACACAGGCACCTACGGAGATGACGTATGTTTCTACCGTCTGGCCGATGCCATGTTCATCAAGGCCGAGGCTCTGCTGCGCATAGGCGGCACGTATGACGGCAAGACCGAGGACGATGCAGCCGCATGGGTTACCGAGGTGCGCCAGCGCGCATTTAAGGACAACCCCGCCAAGGCTGTACGTACCGCCGCCCAGCTTAAGGGCAACAGCGTCTATGATTACGGCATACGCGAGTGCTCAACCAGCGGCTCATCCAATCCCTACAATGATTTCCAGTATGATGCCGACGGCAATGTAAAGTCATCGTCATTCACCACCTATACCGTTGACAACGAGGCTACCATAGAGCTTGGCGGACTGCTGGATGACCTGGCATGGGAGTTTGTAGGCGAGCACCACCGCCGTCAGGACCTTATACGTTTCATGTGCTCCGACGGACGCAACGTATATAACGGAAAGACATGGTTCTGCCACAAGGAGAAGGCAGCCGTGGGCGACTGGCACAACAACGTGTTCCCCATCTACAACGAGTTCCTTACATCAAACGTGAAACTGGTTCAGAACTATGGCTTTGCCGACAATGTACCTGAGGAGGAATAAAAGTAATTACTATAATTATCAATCCAAAAAAATTTGATTATGAGAAAGTTTTTCAGATTTGCCACAGTTGCACTGGCAGCCATTGCAATCGCGGCATGTAACGACGACGAGACCAAGCTGACTCCCGAGGGAGGCGACGAGGACTACAAGGAAGTGACATTGTCATGCTCAATAGACCTCATTGAGGGCGTTGAGACAAATGACTACGGCACAGCAGAGATAACTCTGCCGGGCGATGAGATACTTGAATTCCTGGATATGACCGAAGTGGAATTCTACAAGGCTATGGGTTCATTTACAGGTACCGCCCCGTCAACCACACAGGTTGACAACACCATCTCTTTTGGTGTCTGCACAGGCAATGACCATGACAAGATGAATTTCTGCCCTTCAAGCACCAACAATTTCGGTTGCTGGATGAACGCAGAGTCAGCAGTTACCACATGGGGTGACGGAGGCGTGTTCTATCACGAGAGCAACATTGAGTGGGGTCTTGAGGATCCGTCCGATGAGGAGCTTGCCAACATGTGGAAATTCACCATCGGTTTCAAGCCCGGACAGAACCAGTACAAGGCCGGCGACAAGGTTAAGGCCACATATTTCTTCCTCAAGGAGGCTGAGGACGCTGATGAGGTTGACCTGTACTGCTATGTAGAGATCATATTCAACATCGTAGCCGCCCAGAAGATTAATCTCAATGTCGTAGCCACCACAGAGCTCAGCTATGATATTGACTTTGATTCAGAATACATCCATTATGCCATTGATCTGCCTGTCGAGGATATAAAGGCTAAGATTGGTGTCGATGCTCAGAGCGCCAAGGCATACGCCGTCAACCCTGACGGTTCATACTCAGCAGTCATGGGCAACAACTTCTGGTTCATGAAGGACGGAAAACAGGGCGCATGGGGCGAGGGCGCAGCCGTATGCCTCAACAACAACGAGCAGGACCACTGGATTTACTGCCTGTTCCCCGATGAGACAATTGCCGGAACCACAGTAAACGGTGCCATAGCATTTGCAAATGACAATGGTGACGCATACATCGTTAAGGTAGCCATAAACGTAACAGGTATTGACTATACCGTTATCAACGAATTGGTACCGCTTGAGACTGGTAACATAGATCACGTTCTCACCGCCAACAACATCGCTGCCATATCCCAGGCCCTGGGTGTTGACTCAGTTGACCTTTCACAGGTAACGATATTCGGTGTTAACGCAGACGGTACACGCTATGAAGGTGAATTTACAGCCAATAACGGTTACTGGTATCTGGCCAACGGAAACGTATCAGACTATACCACTGTAACATCAGACCCTGCAAGCGGCGGCTTTATAGAGTACAGAGGCAACAACACATTCGGTTGCGGACTCTGGAAGGATTCGGGTGAGACCGCTACATTCAAGCTGGGCCTGGAGCTTGGCGATAAGAGCTGCGTGCTCACATTTGTCCTAACAGTGGCTGAGCCTGCAATCTATCAGACAACCGAGGTCGGAACAGCCGCCTTGTCTGCCACTCAGGCCCTTACCGATGGATACGGTGGCCAGCTTGTTGACATATCAGACATACTGACAACCCTGGGAGTATCAGACATAACCATCCTTGATCTGAACGGTGGAATGGAATACACCGCCAACGGCGGATTCTGGATGAATGCCGACGGTGAGGCTGTAGGTTATGGAGCTGAGAGCGTATTCTTTGTAGAGCCCAAATATGAAGATGATACTTTCGTAGGTCTTGCCACAGGCATACACCCCGAAAATGCAACTGCCGGTTCATACACCGCCACATTCCGTGTAGCAGACCTGAATACGATGAAGCATGTCACATGCACCCTTACAATTACCGTAACTGAGTAATTCCCAAATCAAAACAGGGGGCGGAATAACGCCCGCTCCCTGTTTTTTATAAAGTATTCCTTAAACAGACATTACAATGCGCAAGATACTATTCCTGTCAGCTGTGGTTATGACCATGCTGGCATCATGCTCAAAAGAAGACGAAGAGGCTGTCATCGGGCCGGATCCCAATGACAAGTATGAATCATCCATAACCCTTACCGCCACAGACCTGGATCTTCCGGCCGACAAGGGAGGCAAGGCTATAATCAGGCTTACCGTTGACCATGAATGGTATCTGGTATCAAATGACAAGGAAGAGCAGACCTGGCTTGAAGCCGACCTTACACACGGGGTATCCACCAAGAACAAGAGAATCACGTTCACTGCTCTTGAGGAGGGACTTGCCGAGACCCGTACCGCCAAGTTCAAGATAGTATCGGGTGCCAACAGCAAGAAGTTCACCGTAACACAGGGCCGCAAATGCCTTATCCTGACCATGGATGATGTCCAGGATTTTGACAAATACTACAAACCGCTGGAGTTTGACTTTGACATGCTGCGCTCGGACAGCAAATGGAGCTGGTGCCGCAGCAAGCAGACAGAGCACGTAGTTGTGTTCTGGGACAAGCAGTACGGTGAGTACGGACTCTACGGAGACCGTATGGGAGTGGCAAACACATCGCCCACCACCTGCAAAAGTTCAAAAATGAGGGTCGATATAGACGACCTGCTTAAGAAAGCCGAAGAATTCTATAAGATAAACACGGAGACACTCAAGTTCTCCGAGCCAGGAACAGGCAAGTCTGTCCTGGACGACTATAAGTTTGAAATCTACATCCTCTACCAGTCAGAGTGGCTTGCCACCGGTAGCGGATATGACAATATGATTGGTGCACTGTGGGTCAACCCCAGCACCTGCCAGCCCGTAGGCAGCACCATTGCCCATGAGATAGGCCACACATTCCAGTACATGACATTCTGTGACTGGCTTAAGAACACCGGCGTGCCCGCTGCCCAGAGACCGTACGTAAGCGGCAACCAGGGCCCCGGATGGCGTTACGGATACGGCCAGAACGGAGCCGGCGGCAACGCTTTCTGGGAGCAGTGCGCACAGTGGCAGAGTTACCAGACCTATAAGGACGAGGCGTTTGAGAACTATAACTTCGGGGCATTCTGTGACCAGACCCACCTGCACGTGCTGCATGAGACCCCGCGCTACGCCAACTACTTCATACAGTGGTGGTGGTGCCATAACAATGATGACATCACATTCCTGGCCAAGATGTGGCGCAACGCCCAGTACCCCGAGGACCCCTGCGAGACCTACATGCGTCTTATGGAGTATGATGTGAACGCCTTTAACGATGATATATGGAACTACGCCGCCCGCTGTCTCACCTGGGATATGGATGAGATACGCAACAACGGCAAGCGCTATATCGGCCGCACAGCCATTCCCGCCACAGCCATAAGCAACGTGGATACAGACTGGTGGCGCATATCGGCAGCCAAGGCCCCGGAGTCAACCGGATCAAATGCAGTACGCATGACTGCCGCTGCAGGCCAGACCGTAAAGGTTACGCTGCACGGTCTGAGCGAGCTGGCAGGCTGCACCGTGGGTCCGCAGGACCTGGCCGGATGGCGTTACGGATTTGTAAGCTACAACTCTGACGGCACCACCACCTACAGCCCCATCTGGAGCGCCCAGGACACTGAGCAGAGCTTTAATGTGCCTGCTAACAGCCAGAACCTGTGGTTTGTGGTAACCGGTGCCCCCGCCAGATACATACGTCACCCCTGGGGTGAAGACAACGGCAAGCCCGTGTCAGTATGGCCCTGGCAGGCTAAGTTTGATGGTACTAAACCCTATGATAGATAACAAAAGGACAAATTTTCTTCATTTAGTTTGACTACTGTGATTAACAAGACCCTGTTTAAGCTTGCTCTGGCGCTGGTTCTCACATCTTGTGCAGGACGCAGCCAAATGCGCACCATCAAGAATGTGGAACCCATCAGTGTAGAGACCCCCCAAGGTACCGTTGCCAGGCTACCCTGGCAGGTGAGGGTCACCTACACCGATGGCCGGAGCGAACTCAGGCAGACCGTATGGACCAACCATGCGGCCGATGTGGAGCGTACCCAGGCCGATGCCTCCAGGTATCCGGCCGGAAGTACGTATTCCATCGAAGGATTCATTACCGGCGATAACACCACCCCCGCCGGCTACCCCATATCAGCAACCGTCAAAGTAACCGGACAAGGATGGAATGCCCCTGCCCCGCAGCCCATAGCCAGCCCCCTGTCCCTGGGCAGCGTAAGGCTTATAGGCGATAACCGTCTAACATCCAACCGTGACCTTGACATACGTGCGCTGCTGGCACTCGATGTCACGCAGCAGCTCTACAACTACCGTGACACCTACGGGCTGAGCACCCAAGGCTATACCATGTCCGACGGCTGGGACTCACCCCACACCAAACTCAAGGGGCACGGCACCGGCCACTATCTGTCGGCTCTGGCGTTTGCATACGCCGGGACTGATGACACAGCGCTACGCAGCCAGCTGATGGAGCGCATCCGCCGCATGGTCGATGAGATGCGCGCCTGCCAGGAGCTGACTTTTGTATGGGACAACCGTCTGGGCCGCTACCGTGAGGCCCGTGACCTGGCCCCCGAGGCCGAGCTCATGCAGCTTAAAGGCACCTGGGATGCATTTGACCAGTACAAGAAAGACTGCCGCGCCTATGGCTACGGCTACCTGAACGCCATACCCGCACAGCATGCCGTGCTGATAGAGAAATACGCAGCCTATAACAATGAGAGCGGCGTATGGGCCCCCTACTACACCATCCACAAGCAGCTGGCCGGACTCATCGACATAGCCGTGAACGTCGATGACCGGGAGGTGGCGCAGAAGGCCCTGCTCATAGCCCATGATATGGGACTGTGGGTATGGAACCGCCTGCATTACCGCACATACGTAAAGACCGACGACACCCGCGCCGAGCGTCAGGCCCGCCCCGGCAACCGCTATGAGATGTGGAATATGTACATTGCCGGCGAAGTTGGAGGCATGGCCGAGTCCCTGTCACGACTGGCCGAGATGTCATCGGATGCCACAGACCGCGCCCGATTTATTGAGGCTGCATCATATTTTGACTCACCCGCCTTCTTTGACCCCCTGTCAAGGAACATTGATGACATACGTACGCGCCATGCCAACCAGCATATCCCCATGATAACAGGTGCGCTGCGCTCGTACAGGACCAACGGTAACGCCTACTACTACAATCTGGCATACAATTTCTGGAGCCTTGTGCAGGGCCGCTACGCCTACGCCATGGGCGGGGTGGGCAACGGCGAGATGTTCCGTCAGCCCTACACCCAGATACTGAGCATGAACACCAACGTCATGTCCGATTACAGGCGCAACATACACCCCAACCCCAATATCAACGAGACCTGCTGCGCCTATAACCTGGCCAAACTGTCCAAGGACCTTAACTGCTTTGACCCGGACAACGCACAGTATATGGACTATTATGAGCGTGTACTCTACAACCAGATAGTAGGCTCGCTGCATCCCGAACATTACAGCGTCACCTATCAGTATGCGGTGGGAATGAACGCCTCCAAGCCTTGGGGCAATGAGACCCCGCAGGAGAGCTGCTGCGGCGGCACCGGAGCCGAGAACCACGTCAAGTATCAGGAGGCAGCCTATTTTGTATCGGACAACACCATGTGGGTGGCACTCTATCTGCCCACCGAGGCCCGCTGGCAGCAGAAAGGCGTAACGCTCAGGCAGGAGTGCCTGTGGCCGGCCCAGAGTTCCAGGATAACCGTGACAGACGGCAGTGCAGAGTTTACGCTCAAGCTGCGTGTACCCTATTGGGCTACAGAGGGCTTTACCGTTAAGCTGAACGGTCGTATCGTAGCCCGGAAATGCCAGCCTTGCAGTTATGTGGAGATTCCTGTGCGCACCTGGAGCAATGGTGACCAGGTAGAGATATCAATGCCTTACAGCAAGCATATCAACTGGGGCCCCGACAAGATGGACCTGGCTGCCACCGGAACAGGCCAGACCAACACCCCGTTCGCCCCGCAGTGGGTGGGTGCACTCATGTACGGACCGCTGGTGATGGCCGCACCCGATATCACATCGTGGAACGATGCCGAGTTTGACATTACCGCCGATATGAGCGATGTAGATGTACTGCCCGTCACCGCCGCCGGTGGAACGGACAGAAACAGGTACGGTCTGCAGTTTGCCGGACACACGTTCCTGCCGGACTACTGGATACGTGACAATTCAACCCACTACCTGCGCCTGAACATGATTAGCGGCAAGCCCCGGAATGCATCGTCCAGACGCGGCGGTATTGACTATAGTGAACTGAATCAGGCCATAGACGCTGCAGCAGAACGTGTCAAGGCTCAGGATGCCTGGAACGCCCTGGATGTAAAGACCCCGGCATTCGCCCCATGGGCAGCGCACGGATACGCCCGCATGCAAGAGTGCATGCAGGCTGCCCGGGCCCTCACTGACAGTAACGTGCAGGGAGTTGACCAGAAGATGGTGAATGATGCCGCATCGGCCCTGAAAGCCGCTCTGGCAGTGATGCGCCCCGGTAACCTGGCCGAGCCCGAGGATCTGGATGAACTGCTCCGCCTGGTCACTGACTGCAAGGAGAACATCCCCAACAAGACCACCCCGCTGCGCGAGGCCATAACCTACGCAGACATGGTGATACAGTACGTAAACGACGGCAGCGGCACCCCGGATATGATCAGCAACGCCCTCAACCGCCTTCGCTCCACCCTTTAACACATTGGGGACGGTTCTCTGCGTGTTAGCCTAACACATTGGGGACGGTTCTCTGCGTGTTTTCTGGTTCACGTGTTTTCTTAAAACACACAGAGAACCGTCCCCAATGTGTTGAGAACCGTCCCCAATGTGTCATCAAAAAAAAGAAAGATATGGATTTAAGAAAAATAATATACAGTATAACGGCAGCGATAGTACTGTCATCATGCGGTAAGAGCGTTGACAAGCAGGTCTATATCCCGAGTGACCTGCAGGGAATGGACCTTAATGATACCGCATCGGACTACTGTTTCCAGCGCAGTGTCTCCACCCCTGATATAATAGTGTTCTGGGAGAAAGGTTTCGGGTCCGATGTATCAGAAGCGCCTGATTATAAAGGCAATAGGATGACCGCCAATCTTGACAATCTCCTTACTCAATCACAATATTTCTACGATTTCTTTAAGGATTCGCTCCATTTTATCACTCCCGGATCGGCTGCCGACAGTCTCAAGATGATGATAATGCTGCGTTATGACGATGAGGGAACGGCTTACGGCGGTGACTACGATGAAAAGATAGGAGCACTCTGGGTAACGCCCCTGCGCACGCAGGATGAGCGCATGAACTGCATAGCCCATGAACTGGGACACAGTTTCCAGAGCCAGCTCTGTATTGACAACAAGAGCGGATTCAGCGGCGGAGGCATCTTTGAGATGACATCGCAATGGATGCTGTGGCAGGTCAACCCCCATTGGGTCGATGATGAAAAATACCACTGGGACGCATTCATGCAGCAGACCCATCTGGCTTTCATGCACCCGGAAAACATGTACCACTCGCCATACGTACTGGAGTACTGGTCATACAGGCATGGCAGGGAGTTTATATCGGATCTTTGGCGGGCGGCCAGACACAGGCACGATATAATTGATGTTTATGAGGAGTTGCAGGGCATTGACGATACCGCTTTCGGCCAGGAGATGCTTGACGCCGCGCTCCACTTCATGACATACGATATGCCCCGCGTAAAGGAGGTCATGAAGCCCTACGCCAACCGCCACACATCAGTGCTGCAGGAGGCCGATGAGGAGGGATGGCAACGCATTGCCGATGACCGCGTGCCCCAGCAGTATGGCTACAACGGCATATCGATGACCGTTCCTGCTCCTGGACAGACTGTCTCTGTAAGCCTGAAAGGCCTCTTCAACCCCGGCCGTACAACATACGCCGAATCCGAAAGGTACATAAACAATGCCGCCTGGAGTTTCGGACTGGTAGCGGTCCGGGCCGATGGCTCCTGCATCTATTCCGATACCGCAGTATCCACAATCGGACATATCGGCACCATTACCTTTACAGCCCCCGCAGCAGAGCCGCTGTCCCACCTCTGGCTGGTTGTAGTGCCCACTCCTTCCAAGCATCAGGATGTACTGGAAGAAAACTCCGCAGATTACATAAACTATCCTTTCGCAATCCGATAACACATTGGGGACGGTTAACACATTGGGGACGGTTCTCTGCGTGCGTACTTGAACACGCAGAGAACCGTCCCCAATGTGTTGAGAACCGTCCCCAATGTGTTATTTAATGCGGCGGATTAGACTCTCACTTATCCCAGTAATTCGGGCAATCTGGCGGATGCTACCCCCTATCTCCCTAAGTTTGCGTATTAATTCACAACGTTCAAAGGGTGAATAATTCTCAATTACACTGAAATAATCCTCAGAACCGCATAGTTCAATTAAACAATCAATAATGGTCTCATCCTCTATCTTCTTAATTGAAGGGTCATAATTATAATCAAGAAACATCTGAGTTTTGGGCAATGGCAAATTGACCAACCCTGTGAGTTCATCAATCGGGATTTTTGAAAGAACAGCCTCTGTTGCACACAAAGGCATCCGGCATGACGCTGGATTTGAATACTCACGCCAACTGCTCCATGTGTACTTGCTCACATCTTTTGTAAGACCTGCTGCAACCGGATTCTGATGAATATAGCGCAGCAATGTAACAAAATAGTCCCAGTCATTAACCGGTTCGCTCTTAAATCTATCCTGGAAGAAATGTCCCACCCTATCGTATTTTTTGTTAAAATACTGCGCGTAAGGTATTGTCATACCTTTAATTGTCGATGCAAGATTGTTATCAATATCTTTGATAAGCAAATGTACATGATTAGACATCAGGCAATAGGCATAGATACCGCAATGAGGTGATAAGGGATAACCGGTTTCATCGATAGGATGGATTAGCCTATACATTAAGCGGATAAATTTCCAATAATCATCATTGGATTCAAAAATCACCTGCTTGTTTATTCCTCTGAGCATTACATGATAAATGCTGCTAACACTAGTTTCTCTGCTTTTCCTTGGCATTCAGAAAATATTTTAAGTATTATCGGCGCTAAGATAATAAAAAAATTATAATAACACATTCGGAACGTGTAACAGATTGGGTAACACATTGGGGACGGTTCTCTGCGTGTTCAAGTACACACGCAGAGAACCGTCCCCAATGTGTTACCAATACGGTCTTAGATTGCGCCGCTGATAAGTATCAGAGACAGAGCTGAAAGGATAGCGTAGAATTCCGGGAAAGCAGCCATCACCATAGTGCCGGCGGTTACGTTGTTACCGCTTGCAGTGGCAGCGATACCGTTTGCGCAAACCTGGCCCTGACGAACGCCTGAGAGCAGGCATACAATACCCACAGCGATTGTTGATCCGAATACTGCGGCAGCCTGCAGGGCAGTCATATCATCAACAACATGGCCACGGATAATGAAATAGCATACAAAACCGTAGATACCCTGTGTTGAAGGCATAGCCGACAGAAGCAGGAAAGTACCAAGTGCCTCGGGACGCTTCTTAAGTCCACCGATTGCAGCGTTACCGCAGATGGTAAGACCGTAAACACTACCTAAGCCCGAAAGGGCAATCATCACGCCTATTCCGATGTAGGCAAGAAGAACACATGAATTCATTGTCTTAATTATTTAATTGTTACTGATTTATTTCTTAGCAAAAGGTTTGTAGGCCTTGCCGCCTCCCTCAAATCCCGCATTCTTGAAAAACTCCACGAATGTAAGACGTATAGGATGCACAAGGGCGCTGATGACACAAAGGAACAGGTTCAGGCCGTGTCCCAACAGCAGAATGAGCGCAGTAGGCAGCCATCCCACCCATACGGGCAGAGCACCGCCGGCCTGGAACGCCAACTGATTGAACACGCCGCCCAGGATACCGCCGGCCAATCCCAGCGCAAACAGACGGATGTAAGACAGAACGTCGCCCAGAAGGCCGCTCACCATATTGTACGTACCCCACAGGCCCGATCCCAGGTTTGCGAACGGGTTCTTGCCCGGGCTGTTAAAGAACAGAATCAGCACGCCGCATACGATGGCAATGCCCAGCATAATGTTCATCGCAACCGCCGATATATCGGCCCCGGTAAGTTTAAGGAGCAGCAGCACAATCATGTCCAGAAGCAGCACCAGCCAGCCAATCTCGCTCAGGGCATACTTAACGCCCAGCTGGATGGTTATGCGCACAATCTTGAATCCCATACCGAACAGAATCTGCAGAATACCCACGCAGACCGCAACCACCATCATGGGGCTGTAACCCATCACGTTATAGTTATTGTCGGTAATGAACTTATCCTTCACGCCGGCCAGCCATGGCCACGCAACAGTATCCAGCGATATGCCGAACACCATACCCGTAAGCAGGCCCACGATTATTGTCGATATGCCCAGCCACTGCCCCAGAGACATGAAATCACGCAAAGCGGGCAGTTTTCTCTTGGCAAACGTGCAAGCCAGGAATATAATCAGACCGTAACCGCCGTCGCCCATGCAGAGGCCAAAGAACAGCATAAAGAACGGCGCAAATGCGGCCGTGGGGTCCAACTCACTGTAATTGGGCAATGAGTACATCTCGGTAAGCGGCTCAAACAGACGTGCAAACCTGTTGTTCTTAAGCTTGATAGGTATGTCATCGCCCGGCTGCGGATCCTCAACGTCAAAGAACACTCCCTTTACATCGAGCGCCTTGCTTATACCGTCGATATCGGCAGCGGGTGCCCAGCCCTCCAGCAGCATCAGGCTGTCATCGGCCAGATGCTCGCCGGTAAGTCTTACCTTACTGAAACTGATGCGATTCTCCAGGTCACGAATACCATCCTTCAGCACATCAAGCCCCACATGAGCCAGATTTGCCATCTTGACGGGTATGGAATCGATAGCAGCCTTGGTCTTGGCAATATCCTTATCTACTGCCGATAACGAAATCGCGGGCAGATTTACCTGCTCTGCATCAATATCGGGCACCACATCGGGATGTGTAACCGTAACAAAGTTGACCTTCTGCTTGTCGCGCTCAATCTCAACCACTCCGTAGGCCGATGCCCACTCATCGTTGAATAAGCGTATCGGGCAGGTATAGAAACGGATCTTATACCCTGCTTGGGCCAGACGGTCCAGACTGTGCGGGTCAAAATCGCCCCACGGCAGCAGCTGTGCGCGGTCGCGGTTAAGCGCCTGCAGAGTCTGCTCCTGCACCACCTTATCGGCCTCCAGGATATCAAACCTCTCCAGAATCTTCTCCGGACACAACAGGGACGGTTCTCCCTGTGTTTTTTTTACAAACTCATCAAAAGTAACACGCAGAGAACCGTCCCCATTGTGTTGCAGGGGTTCCAGTACCTTGAACGCATTCTTATATCGGGACAGCAGATTCAGGTCATCGTGCAGGGATTCATCCTGCAGAGCGCCGGCCTGCTTCTGAACCACATGAACCACTCCCAGAGCGCGCAACTGCTCCAGGAACTGCTCATACTCCTTACTGTGAATAAGGAAGGAGAGTTTTTTCATTTTTGTAATCATACCTGTGCCTCCTCCTCTTCTTTAGCCGCTTCACGCTTTTCAAGCAGCGATTTAAGTATCTTCTGGCTTGATTTGGACAGGTTCTCCTCATCCTCCATGAAGCGTTTTATCTTACGTATGGCATCCTCATAGCCCGGAATCTGCACCTTCTCAAACAGGTTGACCTTCTGAGTGGTCTTTTTGCGGGCTTTCTCCAGCAGACCCAGCTTTGCGGTGGTGAACTCCACCAGGATAGCGTCATGAGCCAGGCTCTGCAGAATGTTGATGCCGTCATAGTACCATGAGGGCTGACTGAACAGGCTGAACGGAGCAACCTCAAAATCCACCTTGTCAAGTAGCGGAATGCGCGTTCCGGCAATCTTGCGCACGGTCAGGTGCACATCCTTTACCTTGACCAGACCCGGGTTGAATTCGTTCCACAGCGCAAACATGGAGTCATATCGGCCGATACCCTCCTCCAGCTCACGCTCCAGCCGGACCAGATCGTCCTTGCATTTCTTGACCTCCATGCGCAGCGCACTCTCCTTACTCTTGATAATAGGTAAGGTGCGCTTCCGCACTTTCAGCTGCTTTTCCAGCACCTGCAGTGAGGTCTTGTTATATTGGAACTTTATCGCCATTTCTTTATATTTATATTACGGGCTTCGCCCTACTTTAGCCTTAGCTTTGGCTACCATCCGGTGCGTTTCATTAGGGCCGAAAGGCCAACGCCAAAGCCAAAGCCAAAGCCAACGCCAACGCCAAAGTCATTTGGGCCAGTATTGCTCTACAAGGGCGGCCTTGATGTTAACCTCGTCGGGCTTGAAGTTCTCGGCAAAGAGCTGCCAGGTAACGTCAAGCATCTCTGTGGTATCCAGGTTCACATCAATAGCCAGCAACTTCTCGCTGTAGTCATGAGCAAACTTAAGCGTACGCTCATCATAGTCTGTCAGGTCAAAACCGTTCTCCACCTTGGTCTTGGCGTTGGCGGCATCGGCATACAGACGCACGGCGGCGTTCATCACCTGCGGATGATCGGCGCGGGTCTTCTTACCGTTAACAAGCTGCTTAAGACGTGAAAGTGAGCGGAACGGGTCAACGATAACCTTACCTATATCACTGTCGCGGCGCAGGAACAGCTGACCCTCAGTGATATAACCAGTATTATCAGGCACGGCGTGAGTGATATCGCCGCCAGACAGCGTTGTAACGGCGATAATTGTAATAGAACCGCCCGATGGGAACTGCACCGCCTTCTCGTAAATCTTGGCAAGGTCCGAATACAGAGAACCAGGCATGGAGTCCTTGGAAGGAATCTGGTCCATACGGTTGCTCACGATAGCCAATGCATCGGCATACGATGTCATATCGCTTAAAAGAACAAGCACCTTCTCATCCTTCTGCACGGCAAAATACTCGGCAGCGGTAAGAGCCATATCAGGCACCAGCAGACGCTCCACGGCAGGGTCCTCGGTGGTGTTCATGAATCCGATGATACGGTCCATGGCACCTGCGTTTGAGAACACGTTCTTAAAGTAGAGGTAATCATCATTGGTCATACCCATACCGCCCAGTATAATCTTATCGGCCTTGGCACGCATGGCCACGGTAGCCATAACCTGGTTGAACGGCTGGTCCGGATCGGCAAAGAACGGAATCTTTTGGCCGGACACAAGAGTATTGTTAAGGTCGATACCCGCGATACCGGTTGCAATCAGCTCCGACGGCTGTTTACGGCGCACGGGGTTAACCGATGGGCCGCCAATCTCCACCTCAGTACCCTCAACGGCAGGTCCGCCATCAATAGGATCACCGTATGCGTTAAAGAATCGGCCAGCCAGGCTGTCGCTCACTTTCAGACTGGGAGCCTTGCCCATAAACACCACCTCGGCGTTGGTAGGGATACCGCCTGTGCCCTCAAACACCTGCAGCGTAACCTCATCGCCTGCAATCTTTACCACCTGAGCCAGACGGCCGTCTATCATAGCCAGCTCATCATAACCCACACCCTGCGCCTTAAGAGAGCAGGTAGCCTTTGTAATCTGGCTAATCTTGGTGTAAATCTTCTGGAATGCCTTTGTTGTCATAGCTATAGCGGGTTAAGCGGTTTTACGTTCATCGATAAGAGCCTTGAGCTGCTTCTCGTACTCAAAATACTTGTCCGATTCAAACGGCTGGTAGTTCATCTGTTTGCACAGGTTGATAACCTTCTTGAAGTAATCTATAACCTCAAGGAAAGTATCAAACTTAAACTCAGTGTGGCAGATGTCAATCACGCGGTCCACGATTGTCTCCTGACGCTCCATCGGAGTCACGGCATCAACCTCATCGAACGCATCCTGCTGCAGCACGATAAAGTCTATAAGTTCTGATTTCCAGAACGTTACGTGATAATCCACAGGTACGCCGTCATCGCCCAGAATGTTAATCTGCTCGGCAATCTCCTTACCGCGCAGCAAGCGGGTCTTGAGCTCGTTAACCTTACCGGTCCACTCACCGTTTATACGGTCAGTGATATATTTCTCAAATTCCGGATAATCCAGATACTTGGAGTAAGAGTCAATGGGGTTGATGGCCGGGTAACGCTTGCGGTCGGCACGCTCCTGCTCCAGGGCGTAGAAGCAGCGGGCCACCTTCTTGGTGTTCTCCGTGACAGGCTCCTTAAGGTTACCGCCTGCAGGTGATACCGTACCTATAAAGGTGATTGAGCCCGGCTGGCCGTTGTTAAGATACACGTAACCTGCACGGCCGTAGAAGTTTGCAATGATACTGGAAATATCCATCGGGAAAGCGTCCGGACCGGGCAGCTCCTCCATACGGTTGGACATCTCACGCAGAGCCTGTGCCCAACGGCTGGTAGAGTCAGCCATAAGCAGAACGCGCAGGCCCATGCTCCTATAGTATTCCGATATAGCCATAGCCGTATAGACCGAAGCCTCACGCGCAGCCACAGGCATGTTTGATGTATTGGCAATAATGATGGTACGCTCCATCAGCTTGCGGCCGGTGTGCGGGTCATCCAGTTCCGGGAACTCTGTGAATATCTCCACAACCTCATTAGCACGCTCACCGCAGGCAGCTATAACCACGATATCGGCCTCAGCCTGCTTGGAGATAGCGTGCTGCAGCACGGTCTTACCTGTACCGAACGGGCCGGGAATGAATCCTGTACCGCCTTCCACTATCGGGTTCAGGGTATCTATTGAACGGACGCCTGTTTCCAGAAGCTTGAACGGACGCGGTTTCTCGCGGTAGTTGGTCATAGCCACCTTGACCGGCCATTTCTGGATCATGTTGACGCTAACGGTATCGCCCTTGGCGTTCTCCAGCACCGCAATCTCATCGATAATGCGGTACTCACCCTCAGGCGCAATCTTCTTAACCGTGTACTCACCCTCCAGCTGGAACGGAGCCATAATCTTGAGCGGCTGGAAATTCTCCTCAACCTTACCCAGCCAGTCCGATGCACGCACCACATCGCCCACCTTCACGATAGGCTCAAACTTCCAAAGGCGGTCATTATCAAGCGGATAGGTGTATTCACCACGCTTAAGGAACACGCCGGTCATCTTGTCCAGGTCATTCTGCAGACCATCGTAGTTGTGTGACAGCATGCCGGGACCCAGCGTAACCTCCAGCATGTGGCCGGTAAATTCGGCGGGGGCGCCCACCTTCAGTCCTCGGGTGCTCTCAAATACCTGGACGAATACGTTCTCGCCCACCACCTTGATGACCTCGGACATCAGCTTATCGCCTCCTGTCTCAATGTAGCAGATCTCATTCTGCGCAACAGGGCCGTCCACCTTTAGTGTGACCATGTTGGCAATGACACCTTGCACTGTACCTTTTGTACTCATATATATTGTTTTTATTTAAACTCTGCCGGAACCTCAGTCTGTTCTTTGAGGTCTCCAATCAATTTACGGAACAGTTGCTGGCCCTTCTCCTTATCCAGGGTGGTCCAGCGCTCCACAATACCCAGGCGCACCATGAATGAGAAGAGGCGCTCCACGCTGAAGTAATTAAAGAAGGTGTGCTCCTCAAGCCAGTTCCAGCGCAGCAGATCCACTTTACGCTCGCGCTGCGACAGGTCCGACTCCTCAACAAGACGCAACACATCATCAAAATAATCCAGTTCCTGGCTCAGCCCCCAGTCACGGGCACCGCTGGTACGCAACGCCTCAGCCACATCATTCCGCCCTACAATCACCTTCTGTATGTCAAGGTTGTACTTGCGTGCGGTGATGCCGCTCAGTATATTGTTAAGATTCAGGTTGAACTCATACCACGCGCTCACAAATGCGTTTCCGGCCTGAGCCATAGCATACTCATAGAACAGGCTCCACAGACGGTCCTCGGCAAACGCGGCCTTCTGACGCCAGCTGTCATCCAGCCACTCCCGTACAAAAACGTACATGAACGGCGGGATATCCCCGCGCGGAGCCTCATCGGCCTTGACATCGGCCACAAGCTGCTCCATCAGGTCCGATCCGATAAACCCGCGGCAGACACTCTCCTGTCTGAGCAGGTCCATAACCTTACGGTCCTGTCCGCTCAGGGAGTCAAAAACCTCGGCACGGAACTGACTAACCGTGAGCGCCGCCTTGCTGTCATCAATAGTGATGTCGGGCAGCCCGGCTATAAGATAGTAGTAATTACGCATCAGAACAGAGTCTCTACCAACTGCGGGCGCAGCATAGACTTGAACCAGTTCATGAACTCATCAGTGCCGAAATTCACCTTGTATGACCCGTCGGCGGGCTGGATGCTGAACTCAGCTGCCTGACCGTTCACCTGAGTGATTTTTACGCCCTTGTCAAGCAGAGCCTTGGCATTTGCGTTAAAATACCTGGTCAGGGCATCGGCATCCTGAGCCTTGATTTCAATCTGCTGGTTCTTGCCCCACTCCTGCGCAATCCTGAGCATAAACTCGTTAAAAGCCTTCTGGTCGGCAGTAAAGCCCTTTACGGAGTCTGTGACAATCTTGTCAGTCACAACGGTGGCAATCTCACTCTTCAGGGCCTCGACAGCCTGAGCGGCATAGAGACGCAGCTCCTTCTGCACGTTCTCGGCATTATCGGCGCTCTCCTTTCTGGCTGCTGCCACTATAGAGTCTGCCTGTTTCCTGGCTTCCGAAATGATTTTTTCTGCCTGCTCCCTGGCCTGGGCCAGAATCTGGTCAGCCTGGGCCTGGCCTTTTGCTACACCTTCATTATAAATAATGTCGGTAAGTTCCTGGATTTTATTATTCATATATGGAAAGTATTATATCATCCTTAAAATTTAAGAATGCAAATATAATCAAAACAAGACAACCTCCCACCTTAATTAAATGAAAAAACACGGCAGGAAAGAAATCCGCCGTGTCTCTGTATAAGGTCATTTCTTGAGATTGTCCCGCCAGACTGCGGGTGTAACTCCTTCGGACTCCTTAAACTTGCGTATAAACTGCGTTGAGCTCTGGAAACCGCTCTTGGCCGAAATATAATCAATAACAGCATCAGGCTCATCCTTGATAAGTTGCTTGGCATGATCTATACGCAACTTGTTGAGATAATCCCTGAATGGCATACCATAATATATGTTGACCAGCTTGGATACGTAGGTGCGGTTGGAATTAAGCTTATGCGCAATCTCATCAATTGTAAGGGTAGGATCCAGAAAACACTGATTGGTAACCATAAGCTCCTTGAAAGAATCCATTATCTTGTCATAACCCGATATTGAGTTGTTAGCCACAGGGCCTGAATCAATACCCTGCAGATACTCCTGTGGAGTCTGGGTAACGGTATTGAAAGGATGTCTGAGACGTTCCATATTAAGATAACCGCCGGGAAGTGCAGGCACGGAAGCCACATAGCCTATAAGAAACAGCACTATAGATGTTACAAATGCCCATATTGTTGACCAGGCTGACATGGGATTCATGAAAACCGTACCGAATGTTATGCATATTCCCCAAAGAACAAAGAATATGATGAAAAACAAACAAAGTATGTTAGCCGCAAAGGAGTTTTTCCTGCCTCTCAAAAAAGATATCACATGTACAAATTTAAACTTGCCGGCAAACAGTTTTGAGAATACAAACACAAGAGACAATGAAAGCAATATAAAGAAGAACAAATGATATAACCTGAATGATAAGACAAAATAGTATCTCTCCAGTTCATCGAGCGCGCCAGGGATAACCGTAGCCTTGTAGATGGATTCCAGCAGTTGGGCCGAATGACTGATGCCCAGGAGTGAAGTCACGACTATGCTGGAGGTCGATATCAGTATCGCGGGCAGGAACAGAAGATATGATACCGGTCTTTCTCCGGTTTCATCAAAGAGAGACCTTATATAAAAGCATATCAGCGGAAATACAGCCAGCGTGGTAAACCTCATCACAATATCATAAAGAACGATACGGTGGTAGTCAGGATACGGAGACATGTGGCTTGATCCGCACAGAAAACTTATTGTAAGAAGCGCCAAAACCCATATCAAAAGGTGCTGTGAATGGTTCTTATGGCTTTTAAGCAGCACAAAGATGAGCCAGACGGCGCATACAGAGAATGGCAATTGAACAATTAGATAAGTAAGCATCGAGTCCTTTATTTTTGGTTTCCGATGCAAAGATAAGGCACAAAATCGCTTCAGAATGTATAATATCGCCCATTTTTTGTTCAATTTGCATTTTTTGTCGATTTGACAATTGTTGTTATATCTATCAATTGTCGTATTGAACACCAATTGTTGATATTTCAACTATTGTTTGATTTTCGTTTTGTGATTTTTGGATGCATTTTTTACAATGTTGGAAAATCGCCACCTATATAACACGTAACTTTGCATCGGAAACAAGAAATGAACAAAAACAGATGAACAACAGAACAAATTCAAACAAGCGCTCCACAAAGATACAGATAATCCTGGGTCTTGCAATAATCATGATGCTTGGTTTTACTTCATGCGAGCGCAAAGATTTGTTCCTCCGCGTAGATCAGACACAGATATCAGTCGAGATATATGACATCCGCCTGGATCTTCTCTGGGGTATTGAATGGGAGACAGAATGGCAGTACAGCTGGAATGAGACTGCAGCCAATTTCGGTGTAATAGGTTACACCAAGCCCGAGCTTATTAAGGGTACTATATATAACGTGGACCGCTACAGCGGCAAGCGTTACAGCTCATTCTTCAAGATATTTGATTCCAAAGGCGGCCGCGTATCACTCACCGCGGGTTCCACCTACGATATGATGTTCTACAACTTCGGTACTGAGTACACATCATTCTACCAGAGCGACGACTACGAGACCTATACAGCCTCAACCCGTATGAGCAGCCAGTCTTCATGGATCCGCACACGTGCAGAGAGCGAGACAAGCGAAATGCCCGACACCACCAAGACATACATCGACTACAACCAGCCCGATGAGCTCTTCGGTACACTGGTAACAGACCTGGAGATTAACGAAGACCCCTCAGCATACGAGAAGGAATATGACATAGACGGTAACATCACCTACATCTACAGGGTTGACGCCGCTCTCCGCCCCTACTCATTCATCTATCTGTATCAGGTTATCATCCTGAACAACGCTGACGAGAAGGGCAACCGCATCATCGGTGCCAAGGGTCTGACAATCACCGGTCTCTCACAGGGCGTTGAGATGTTCTCACGCAGAACATTCAACAACACCATCTCAATCTCAACCGATGATGTAAAGCCCATGCAGAACCACGACAACGTACGTCTCAAGGACGGTTCGACTGTTGACAACGCCGACATCATGGCAGCACGCGTACTCACATGGGGTCTTCCCGGTATCAATCCCCTGGAGAACACCAAGGCCGGCACCAAGGCTGCCGAGCTGGATCAGAACTTCATCGGAATCGGTCTGACCCTGCGTAACGGTTACACATACACCATCACCCGCGACATCACTGAGGATATGCATCAGAAACCCACAGGCGGTGTAATCACAATCTACATTGACGGCAATTCAATCCCGCAGGAAATCCTGGATCAGAAGCAGCAGACCACCGGTGGCGGTTTCAACGCAAGCGTAGAGGATTGGGCTAACGAAATCAATGCAGAGGTAACAATTTGATGCCAAAACGGCCCAAATCAAGTGATTTTTTTAAATAAATAGACAAATAATAAAAAATATAAAATAAAATAGGTATGTTTACAGAATTAAAAAAAGGAAGATGGACCTACATGCTTATCGCGGCGATAGCCTCTATAGCCTTGGCTGCATTGACCTCTCTGTTTACGACCCATGCCATAACGCAGGCCCAGACCGGCGCAGGCAGCAACCAGGAGCCGTTTGTAACCAGCAGTCATGTGCAGACAAACTATAACACTGTAAGATTCATCAACTAAGAGTTAAATAATTAATAACAACAAATAATACACAAGGACTAATGAAAAAAAGCTATTTGATCATCGCATCAGCCGCTATCCTGGCATCATGCGCACAGAACGAGACTCTGAATGAGATTGTAAAGGAGGAGACTCCTACCGTAATCGGTTTCAACACCATATCTGATAAGGCCACAAGGGCTGCATCTGAAATTGACCTTGAGTACTACCACCAGACTTTCGCTGTTTGGTCAACCAAACAGTCTAAGAATGACGAAACCATTATTCAGAAAGTGTTTGACGGTAACGATGCCGCAGACCTTGTAACATTTGACAGTGTAAAACAGTCTCCCAACCACTGGACTTACAGTCCCTATCGTTACTGGGACAAGCAGGCTGTTTATGCATTTGTAGCAGTAGCTCCTAACTCAGACATCATCACTTTCAACAAGCCTGAGAATGTAGGTGACAACGCAGGTACTTATGTTACTGCAGACGCTGCCGGTTACACACTGACTGGTCAGAATCTTCAGACAACTCCCACTGCAGCAGAGATTAGAGTTGGCTTTAACGGTGTTGACGGCAACGATACTGACCTTATGACAGCTGCCAAGATAGAACAGCGTGACGGCGCCGCTAAACTTGAGGATGTAGCTCTCAACTTCAAGCACATCTTGGCCAAGTTGAACATATCAATCGCCAAGGATCCTATATACAATAATGTAAAGGTGGTCATTCGCGACGTAAAGGTTACAGGCCTTGATGATAACGGTGCTTACACTGAAGCTACAACAGGCGACGTGAGCGGTTGGACATCAAGCAAGGTAAATGCTGCTTACCAGCTTTCATGGGCAAATGCCAACGGCGTTGAGCTGCCCAACAGTGAGTTGGTTAATGGTAATGATGTTATCAAGCCTCTCTACTTCATTGAGTCACTTGTTATGCCTCAGTCAATTGAAGAGGACGTTGAGAAGCTCGTTATCAACTACACCATCGTTTCCGGTACAGACGGCAACACACACGAGGAGGACTACAACTACGTGCTGAGTTTCAAGGATGCAGAAGGCAACAAGGTATTTGAAAACTTCAAGGAGAAGAACAACTACACCCTTAAGATGACTGTTAGACCTAACGTTATCACCTTCGATGCTACTACAGATCTTTGGACTGACATTGATCCTGTTGAAAGAGACATTGTTCCCGAGCTGTAATTACCTTCTATATAAATAAGGAGTAAGTTTAAAGAAAAGAGTATTGAAAAGATGAAAAAAAGTTATCTGATAATTGCAGCTGCAGCTGCACTTTTAACCTCCTGCTACGGAAGCGACACCGTCCAAGGTGCCGCTGACGAGCAGCAGGCTGAACAGGCCCTCTCTTTCTCAGCATATGCTGATAAGGTAACTAGAGGAAGCAATTCAAACAAGTTGAATGATTTCTACACCGTGTTCGGTGTATATGGCTGGAAAACAGTAGCAAACACTGCAGGTACCGGTACAGAAGAACAACCGGTTTTTGAGAATACTCCTAACGAGTATTTCACAACCAAAGCCAGCGGTAAGGTTGTTTATGATGCCGATGGTGAGGATCCCGAAGTAGAGTGGTCATTCGCCAATATGTATCCCGCATGGTACTATGAGAGCATCCGTTACTGGGACAAAATGGCTACCAGCTATCAGTTCTTTGCCATTGCTCCGTACGAGGCAGCTCCTACTTATACTGTCGCAGCTAATGCAAACAACATTTCAATTGCTACTGCCAGTGCCAAGTATGATATTTCGACCGAGTACAACCTGGCTCGAACAGACCTTACAGCAAATCCCATTTCTGAGACCGCAGCACCAAAGGGTGAACTTACCTACAGCGGTTTCAAGAAGGATTACATGATTGCCGACAAGAAAGTTGTTTCTCCTCGCGGCACAGTTACCACACAAGATGTACAGCTGGTATTCCACCATATCCTGACCAAACTGAACGTAAAGATTCAGAAGTCAGAGAATTACAAGGGACAGCAGATTCTCAAGGTAAATGAGCTTAAGATTGCGGGTCTTGCAAAGGAAGGAAACTTTGTTTACGACACCAATATGACCACAAATGGTTGGACAAAGGACAAAAAGTACGATATTGACATCAACACTCCGTACGCTCTTGCCAATGCCGAGACCAACTACGATCAGAAATATTGGATTGAGACACTGATCTTCCCGCAGACTACAAATTGTAAGGCAGCAGGTGCCCAGCCCACAGCTGCAGATTTGACGGACCTTTATCTGTACATTCAATATCAGATTGGCCCAGAGGTTTACAATGCATACTATGATTTGGCATATGTATTTGATCCCGCAACTGCTCCTGTTGAAGAAGTTCTTTATACCGAAGAGGATGCAGAAGTGATTGCAGGAACAAAAAATGTTGGCGATGTTAAGACAGCTGCTGAAGCCGGAAAGGATTTCGAGTTCAAGCAGGGCAGTCAGTACAACCTGACATTAACTGTAGGTCCGGACCCCATTCACTTTGATGCAGAAGTTGTTGAATGGACTCCAGAAACTGAAGCAACTATATCTGTCGATTAATAAATAACTTAACAACAGAGAATATGAAAAAGGCATTATACTTACTCGCAGCAGTTGCAATATTCGCATCGTGCGAGGATAATGAGCTCAAGAACGACGTAAAGCAGTATAACGAGAACGCTATCGCTTTTGACACTTATGCCGGAATCCAGACAAAAGGTGCCGACAATAATATGAATGCAACTCAATTGTGGTTGCTTGAAAACCACAATACTTCATTTGACGTTTGGGCCTGGAAGTTCTACAACGGCGCTTGGGTTACCACTCCGGTTTATGACAAGGGTGTTGTGAAATATAACGACAATGCAACAGAGACCCAGACTTATTTCAAGTGGGATGTAACTCCTGAGAAATTCTGGGATAAATCTGCAGACAAGTATTATTTCTATGCAGCATCTCCCTCAAATGCAGCTTGGAAACTTACTGGTACCGGCGATCAGGGCAAATTAAGCTACGCAGACTTTACACTGGCCGGTGGAATAGACAACAACCTCTCAAAAGGCACTCCTACCGTCACCACAGAGGTTAAGTCTTTCAAGGAAGTTGACGATGTTGATTTGATGATTGCTGAGGACAACCTTGTTCCAAGACCCAAGTACAACAAGAACCAGCCCGATAAGGTAAATGAGATTTTCAATCACATCCTTTCCCGTCTGAATGTAACTGTTGCACTTAAAGCCGATGGCGCAATTGACAAATTGAACAATGATGGTGATGACAATAATGATGTAGTTGTAAAGGTTACTTCATTTGAGATTATTGGTGTTAATCTTAAGAACAAGGGAACATTCAACGAGGGTGCAGATCTTGGAACTGATGTACTGGAAGAGGGAACAATCAAACGTTGGCCTACAACTTCTACTGATGGCACATACAACCTTCCTGGAGCCGACATCAGCGACAAGGAGCTTGATGCTACCACTCCGCTGTACATTGCCCAGTACCTCATCATCCCGCAGGCCATAACCAGCGAGGTTATTGACAGAGCTAAGGCAACTCTTCCTGATACATATTTCACTCAGGCTGAAATTGATGCCGCCGCAAATGACAATACCGCAGCTGCACATGGCAAGACCATTTATGACATCAAGGAACAAGGTGGTGCTGTATCTCATCCCTATCTTAAGATTTGCTACACTATCGGCAGCGAGCCTTATACAGCTTACTACAATCTTGCAAATGCATTTGGCATAGCCGAGGGTAGCACTCTCAATTTCTGCGAAGGTTGGCAGAACACCCTCAACATCAAGATTGATGCTGATATAATCGTCTTCGATGCTCAGGTATATCAGTGGAAGGACAAAGCTAATGAAGATGTAACAATCTTTGATTGATACTAATCATAGGCCGGCAGGAGGTGATACTCCTACCGGTTACCAAGCATAAAAAGAACTATTAACTAACAATTTAAAGAAAAGAGAATTATGAAAAAGAGTTTGATAATAATCGCTGCCGCATCATTGGTGTTAAATGGTTGCGCTGGTAATGATACCTTCAAGGAAATAAAGCAGCAAGAGAATAGTGCTATTGGTTTTTCCACATACACCAGTAGACAGACACGTGCTGAGAATTCCAGTGAAACTCATTATGATGCTCTTGAGGCATACAACAACACTTTTAGACTTTGGGGAAACAAATACATCAACAAAGGTGAACTGGACACAAACAACCAGCCAATCTTAACAGCATCACCTGTATTCGGTTTCACAGGTGAAGGTACTTCTGCATCCCCTTACGAGTATCCTGGAGAAAAGGTTGAATTCAAGACAACACCAGTAAGCACATTAATTGGCAATTGGGATTATACTCCCATCCGTTTCTGGGATAAGACTGCTACTCATTATGACTTCTACGCAGCATCTCCGTTTATTCCTAAAAGCACCACAGCAAGTGGAACCGAAGAAAAGGTTTGGAATTTCGATAACGACACAAAAAAAATATCTCTGCCCAACTTTACTGTAAGTGGTATCAACAGAGTCACCACCGGAACTGGCAACGAAAATGCAGCATTTGGTGTTTTAACTACAATCGACAATGCTGCTGTTATGTCATATGAGCAGGAGGACCTTATGATTGCCACAGATATACCCGCCTATAAGGATTATGGTTATGCAACTTATACCACTGGTGTAAACCTTCAGTTCAATCATATTCTTTCCCGTCTTAACATAGCTATCCGCAAGAAGAGTCCTGAACTTGATGACTACACCATTAAGCTTAATTCTTTCAAGATTTACAATATGTTCAAGAATGGAGCATTCAATGAAGCCGATGCCAACAGCACATCCACTCCGGCTTTAGCAGAAGGAACTATAGCACGTTGGACTGGCAGAACAGAAAAATTTGCTCCCGGAACCATGATTTATGAGCCCTCAGAGGCATTGGATATAACTTCCACCTCAGCCGCCACCGATGGATCATATCAATATATATATGAAGGCCTTGTGATACCACAAAATGTAGGTTTCAGCAAGACTGTACTTGTAAATGAAGAAAACAAGCCGGAGGGCTATTTCTTAATTGACGGCAGTAATGCTGTAAGTAGCGGTGATGGCGAATGGAGTAATCCTTATGTCGTCATAGATTATGAAATTGGTACTGGAACCGGTAATAATTATAAAAAGGTAGACAGATACGTATACTATTTCAATCTTGCTGAAATCTTTGGCGCCACCACAAGTGCCGGTATAGATTTCTGCGAAGGATGGCAGAATACAGTAAAGATCACACTTGCACCTGTAGCAATCAAATTTGACGCAGAAGTTGCTAAGTGGGATGAGAAATTTGCTGAAAATTCAACTGAGAATCCTAAGACTGGAACAACATTTGAACTTCAGTAATATAATGATACAGGCCGGCAGGAGGTGATACTCCTACCGGTCACCAGGCAAAAAAACTAACTAAATTTTTAAAGAAAAGAGAATTATGAAAAAGAGTTATTTGATGATCGCAGCCGTTGCTACAATATTTGCAGCATGTGCTGGAAAGGACGCCTTCAGAGATGTTGTAAATGAAGAAGTTGCCATCGGTTTCGAAAGCAGTTATGCCACTAAAACCACAAAGGCAGAAATTGATAACGCATGGATGAAAACAAGTGGTGACAAGTTCGGTGTTTACGGTTACAAACAAGAAACCGACAAAGTTGTAACACTTTTCAACAATGAGCGTGTTTATTACACAACAGATTGGGAGCACACCAGCGTACGTTATTGGGACAAGAGCGCAGATGATGCATATAATTTCTATGCATACGCTCCTTATTCAGCTTCTGCAGTATCATTTGTAAAAGATGCAGAATCACCTGCCACTACCGGTTTTAGATACAATTTAGGAACACAGGTATTTGCTGATGCTACATTACAAGCAACCGTTGACCTATGTGTAGCTGCTGTTGAAGGTACAGACTACAACGAATGCTTCTACGGAGCCAATAATGATCAGGTTTCTGATGGACATGTTTCATTTACATTTGACCATGTATTATCAAAGCTTTCTTTCAATGTAAAGAAAGTAGAGACCCTGACTGCAACAGTCACTTTGAACGCTCTGAAAATGGAATTCCCATCAGCCACATCAGTAAACTGGGCACAGAAAAGTAAGAGTGTTACTTCAGGTGACAAAACGGCTGCCACCCCGGTATATGTAGGTGATATTACATATGGAGGTTATGCTGCACCTGCCGCTGACACATATGATGTAACAATCGTTTCGGGCAAAACACAAACTGTAACAACCACATCCGCAGCCATTGCTGATGCTCACAGCTATATCGTAGCCCCGAACGTAGTAGCTACTCCTGTTGAGAAACATAAGATCAATGTCAAGGTTGAATACACTATTGATTATGGTGACAATATTATTGAGACTCAAACCGCAACTGGAGTTGTTGAAATTAACTTTATAGAAAACTATCATTATACTCTTACAATCAACATTGATCCTGCTAAGATTGAATTTGATGTAGATGCAGTTAATGGCTGGGATGAACCTCATCAGGCAAATGTAGATGTGCATTAATATATTAAGTATTATTAATTAAGACTCTTAAGCAATGAAAAAAAGTATATTATTCCTGGCAACATCAGCAATAGTATTTGTTGGTTGTTCTGAAAACGACTCAATAAAGGAAGTTGTTGCATCTGACACTCCCATAGCTTTCACCAGTTATGCCCAATCAACCACAAAAGCTGAAAACAATGGAACAGATTATAACTGGGAACTTAAAGATCATCACTCAGATTTTTATGTATATGGTTACAAGACTGTAGGCACAACCATTACCAAAGTATTTGACAAGCAATTGGTAGAATGGAACAATCCAGCTATAACTCCTGCTGACTGGAACTACACTCCTGCACGTTATTGGGATAAAGCCGCAACAAATTATTATTTCTATGCAGCTGCTCCACAAGACACAAAATGGACTCTTAACGCAAACACTGCCGCTATAGATGATGATTATTTCACTTACGAATCCTATAGCTTGAGTGATCATGATGCCACCTTATCTGGCAATGCGTATGTTGAGTCATTTAATGCCAGCCGTGCAAATGCCGTTGATCTGATGATAGCTGATAAATGCCCATGGACAAATCTTGGTGCTACAGTCAATCTTCAGTTCATTCATATCCTCTCCCGTCTGAATGTTTTAATCAAGAGGGGTGATAACCTAGATGATAACGATGTTGTTACACTTTTGGATTTCAAAGTGTTCAAGATGTATAATGGTGGTAGTTTTGATGAACATTTAGCCACTGCTGTAAACACCACTCCTGGTATTAACACAAGATGGAAAGATCAAACTGGTACTGTAGATTATACTGCCGCAAATGAGGCTAATATAGAAGTTGGTGATGGAACTACAAAGCAGTATATCCTTCAGTCTCTGGTTGTACCACAGAACATTGTTTGGAAATCAATCAAGCCAAATGGATCTGATGCTACAGAAAGCGCTGCACCTGAAGCATATTTTATGATTAAGTACAAAATAGCCAACGACACATGGACTGGCGATAAGGAAGAGACCTACGAAGGTTATTACAACCTTGCTGCTGCATTTGGTGCAACTGCAGATGATGCAACAACAACTGATAAGGAGGAAAATAAGATTTCATTTACAGAAGGTTGGCAGAATAACCTCACTTTGATAATTAATCCTGATAAGATTGAATTTGATGCAAAGGTATCTGAGTGGGACGATAGAGACTTTGAATACTCTATTACCGAACCGTGATTCATCAGCTAACTCTTTTCTTTAAATAGGCCGGCAGGTGGGTGAAACCCCTGCCGGTCACCAAGACAAAACAGAACAAAAATTATTAACTAAATAACTAATTATGAAGAAAACTCTATTGTTTTTGACAGCAACTGCATTATTAGCAGGTTGCGCAGGTAACGAAGTCAAAGATGACGTAGTTGTGGAGGAGATTGCCATAGGTTTCGGTGACTCTAACATTGGTAAGATTACACGTGCAAACGCAGGTGAAATGACCGCTTCTAGCTCTAACGGTACTTCAAGCGGCACACTATGTACAGATGGTAATACTATGGAGGTTTGGGGTTGGAAATATAACGCTAACACAGACCCGGCATATACTAAGATTTTCGATAATCAGGTGGTAACATACACCTCCTCAAGCAGCCAGACATCAACAAAGTGGGTATATTCACCTATTAAGTATTGGGATAGATTTGCAGATTACACATTTTATGCTGTAGCTCCAGATGGTAAATTCACCATGCCTGATGAGAATTTAACAACAGCTGCAAATAGGGTTCTGAAAGCACAAAACGTACCTGCAGTACAGGTTTTAATGAATAACGCCGGAGCTGCCAAGATCAAACTTGCAACTGATGGAGATGCCGTTAAAGGCACAAAAAGTACTGCCATTGATTATCTGGTAGCTGAAAAGAGAGATTGTGCTAAAGGCTTAGCTACACAAGGTAATGCAACTGACAAGGATGTCACCTTTACGTTTTACCACATTCTTTCAAAACTTGATGTTAATGTCTTAACAACATCAACATTTGCCAATACTGGTAGTAATTATCCTCAGATTAAACTGACAGACCTCAAGATAAATCTTGCTGGAATGTGCCCCACATGGGATCAGAAGACTGCTGGTGCTTTGACACCTTCTGCAACTGATGGAGACAAATGGAGTGGCACTGCTTCATCTGCAACTGATTATGTATGCTTTGATGTTGATGGAACAAATGTAACAGACAATCTTCTTTTAACTGAAACAGCATACAAAACAGCTTCATATTTTGTAGCACCTACTGCTACAGGAGCTACTCCTGCAACATGTGATGTTAAAATACAGGTTGAATATGATATCATCTACGCAGCTAGTGGTGATGCTTCTGTCGAACATTGTCAATCAGATTTGCTTACTGTAACAAACCTGAAGAGTTTTGTTCAGAACACATATAACAAATTGAACATTACTATTGATCCTCAGGCTATTCTCTTTGATATAGAGAAAGTCGAGAACTGGACAGACGGAACCACTGGTACTATTACAGTACAGTAATCCCATCAGACTAACTCTTTTCTTTAAATAGGCCACCGGGGTTTGATCGCCCCGATGGCCACCAAGAGAGAGCGTGAGCGCTAGATGACCAATGATATTTATAAAAGGAATTTGCTGTTGGCTATAATTTAAAACAGCGAGGCTAGAGTGAGTGTATTATAATAAGGTTATTATTAAATAAGGTGTAATGCCTTACTGGACAGACCTTAAAACTATTAAAAAAAAGAGGATTATTAAAAGACAACTATGCTGAATGTAGCAAGACATAAAATACTGGGGTGCCTGGCAGCGGTAATGCTGCTGGCAGGATGTCAGTATGACGGCATTGTTAACCAACTCCGTGAGGAAGCGGGCCGCAATGATAGTCTTGCTATCAGTTTTGGCAACGGTGTTATTGATAATCCAGTCCATACACGAGCTCTAACCCTCTTAAGTCAGCACGCAAACACCATGGGAGTCTGGGGATGGCAGACATCAACTGACGGACAGGAGGTACGCCTGTTTAATAATCAGAATGTCAGCTATAACCCGGATCTCAAGGATTGGACCTACTCTCCCGCACGCTATTGGGAGAAGGGCAGTTCTTACAGATTCTACGCTTACGCCCCCAATGCATCCACAGTACCCGGTGCTTCTGTGTCAATCAATGAGAGTACCGGACGCATTAATATAAATAATGTGGTACTGGAAGGCTGCAATACCATGAGCGACGGAGCTCAGCCTTATCCATACGGCACTTTCAGCAGTGTACAGGATGTGGATTGGCTTGTGGACCGTGAAGGTAAGATTGTCAACCCGGAGCAGATAGGCAGTCTGGTAACATTCAATATGCAGCACATCATGGCTAAGCTTATTGTGATGATTACTCCCAGCAAGACCATCAGCAATGACGGCGTCAAGATTGTAATTGACAGCCTTAGCATAGGCCAGTTCTATAGCAAGGCAGACTTTACCCAGATACTTGATCACAGTCCGGTGGTAGGCATTGCGTCCGATGAGTCCGTACAGGAGTGGCAGATAGACAGCACCTACACCACCTACGCGCTGCAAAGCGCACACGGTGCCCAGATTGACTCAACAGGAAGTTGCGTGATAGAGTCTCTGATATTGCCGCAGAAAGTTGACAGCACCCAGACCATAATGGTTAACTACTCCATGCACTACCCCGGTGGCCGCATAGAGCATTTTGACACACGTATAGGTCTTAAGGAGGCATTCAGTGCTTTCAGGTGTGCCAGCAGTTACATTCTGCATCTGATGATAGGTCCCGACATTATAACATTCAATGCCGATGCAAGAGTATGGGATAACAACGAATGGGAAGGGTCTGTCGAACCGGGAAAAAGTAAAAAGATATAACAATAATAATAACAACAACCAACAATGAAAAAGAGGAGTCTGATTATCCTTACAGGAGCAATGATGCTGCTGAGCGCATGCCAAGACAGCAATGTGATCAACAACATTGACCCGATCCGTGACAGTAGCACACAAATCAACTTTGCCAACTATGTAAGTGGAATTACACGTGCATCGAGGGGCGTAGGAGCCACATTTGTAAGCGGCGACCAGATTGCAGTCTATGGCTTACAGAACATGGACGGTGAATATGGCAAGATTTTCAACAACCAGCTGGTAAGCAACACCGGCCAGGAGATCTGGTCATACTCTCCCGCCAAGTATTGGGAAAAGAGCTCTACATACGATTTCTATGCAGTATATCCCTACGCTGCAGCCGGTAGTTTTAACTTTGACACACGTAAGTTCAACATAACAGACTTTACAGTGGCCAATGCAGCCGATGACCAGGTTGACCTGATGATAGCCAAGCAGATAACTGACCATCAGCCCTATAACGTGGTCAATTTTGAATTCAGCCACATACTGAGTAACATCAATTTCTACATTAAGGCATCATCCGAATTCAACACAGAAGGCATCAAGAGCATTGAGGTGGTAAGCTTTGATGTGACCGGACTGTACAGCAAGGGCTCATTTGAGCAGACCGGCTGGAATACCAACAACGTGTTTACCGGTGCATGGACTGCCGATAATGGCTCAGTCTATGATATGCCCGAGGTTAAGAACGCCGCATATACAATAGGTGACACCAAGGCTGCAGACCTGGCTACAGACCTGCTCCTGCTCCCGCAGCAGATTAACGACAACGCTCAACTGACCATCAAGTTCAAGCTGGTGTACAGCGATGATACAGAGTCTGTATTCAGCCGCTCAGTAGCTCTGAACAAGATTGTAGGCAACAAGGTGTCAACCCCCACCGACAAGGTTACACTGGCCAAGTGGGAGCCCAACTACCGCTACAACTACATAGTATCTATAGACCCGTCTATCACATCGGATGGCGGTCATTTTATGCCTAACGTCAACCCCGACCACGATCAGGAGGAACTGAACAACCAGGATCCCGATAACCCCATCACTCCTATCAACAACATCATTGAGATAGACAATGACGGTGACGGCATTACCGATGAGTACTGGATTGATGAGGATATGGACGATACCCCGGACTACCCCATCATCTGGAAGGATATAGACGGCGATGGTAAGGAGGAGGGTCTGCCCGACCGTGATAATGACGGCCAGCCCGATGATACCGACGGTGACGGCAATCCTGATGTAATCTGGATAGACACAGACGGTGACGATATAGTTGACACAGAGCTGGAGCGTCCCAAGACCAAGCCTGATGTACCGTCAGATCCGTCAGACCCTGACTACCCCACCGAAGCCTTCATTGATTACGATGGTGGTACAGACGGATATAAGAACGCCACAGCATGGATTGTCTCTGATGAGAACGGTGAGTACTTTGTAGATACAGACCACGACGGCAAGGGCGACATACCTGTAGTATGGAGAGATGTTGACGGTGACGGTAAGCTGGAGGGTATTGCCGATAAGGACGGTGACGGTGCAGCCACCGCAGCTGACAGCTATGATAACGATGGCGTTGACTATAACGGCCAGACCAATGACTACGATGTAATCCTGATTAAGGAGAAGGATGCAGACGACAATGAGACCTGGCGTGAGCTTGAAAAGGATCCTTCTGTACCCGAGGAGGAGATAACCTACTACAAGACCATCATTGAGTTCTCCGCAACTGTATCAGACTGGGAGGATGAATATGAGTCATCCTATGTTCTTAAATAAATAACAACTGCCTTAAAACCAATAGACTATGAACGTCAGAACCAAGATAAAACTGAGCATAATAGCCGGCGTGGCACTCCTTTCGTCATGCCAGCAGGAAGGTATCCTGCATCAGATAGATGCCGATGCCAACAAGCAGAACGCATACATTGAGTTCGGCAACTACGTAAACAAGATGACCCGCGCATCAAAGACCAGCGGCGACGGAGGTTTTGTAGTTGGCGATACCATGGCAGTCTGGGGCCTTCAGACCACAGGCACTGATGTTGATGTGATATTCAACAACCAGGATGTCAGGTTTGTATCAGGCTCAACATGGACATACAACAACAAGAAACTCTGGAACATAGGCTCTACATACGTATTCTACGGCGTATTCCCCTACTCTAAGACTCTCTACAGCATGAGTGAGGATGCCAACCGTTACATCACCATTCCGGAGTACACAACTCCCAATGATCCGGACCAGCAGACAGACCTGATGATATCCGAAAGACGTGCGGTTTCACCGTTCAATACGGTTGATATGTTCTTCCATCACATACTGAGTAACGTAACGGTTTACGCCAAGGTGGCCGATGGTTTTGACGATAGCGGAATCCAGAGCGCATCAATAAAGAGCATCAGGATGTACAACGTTCACTCAACAGGTCACTATGAGCAGACCGGCTGGGAGCAGAACCGCGCAGTGGGTGCATGGTCCGACCTGAAGAACTACATGGACATCCCCGAGGTTACGGACCAGGAGATAACCAAGACTGCAACACCCGTATTCAATGACTTCCTGATGATGCCTCAGACCCTCTTTGGCACCGAGTCTCAGCCCAAGGACGTAAAGATTGACGTGACATTTAAAATTGCTTACAAGGACGGAACCACTTCTACATTCATCAAGAACGGCATCCGTCTGGCAGGCATAAACGGCACCAACGGAACCACCAGCAAGCCCATATCAAGGTGGGAGCCCAACTACCGTTACAACTACATACTGGCATTCAACCCCCAGATATCAACCAGAGTTTGGGATGCCGATGGTGACGGTAGCATAAAGATAGACCCCGAGACCGGCGACACCATCACCACTGATGATGACACCCCGTATCCCGGCACAATGAAGTATAGCCCCGACGAGCCCGATACCATCTACATCTTTGAGGATACCGATGGCGACGGTGTGCCCGACACATGGGTTGACTACCCCATCGTATGGGAGGATATCGATGATGACGGACTCCTGGAAGGTGGTATAGACCGCGACGGCGACGGCCACATTGACAATGTCGATAATGAGAATGAGACCCAGCAGGAGCCCGGTGGCGATACCGACAGTGACCCCACAGACGGCAGCCCCAGCAACCCCGACGGCAAGGATGTGATACTGGTTCACGTTGACACTGACGGTGACGGCGATGTGGATGATGATGATGACTGGGTACAGCTCCAGAAGGATCCCGATACAGGCAAGATTGAGCCCGACAGACAGATCCAGGATGCCACCATCGAGTTTACCGCCACAGTCCACGAGTGGGAGGATGCCTACACTATTGAATACAACGTATACAATTAAGAATTTTTTCTTACAAAAGGTATAATCTGAGATGAGACGCTTTAATGACATAATTATCCTGTTGACATTACTTCTTGCGGTAACCGGCTGCTGCAGGCATGACAATATTACCGTCCAGGAGAATGTCATGATATCACTAAGTCCGACCATGTCGGCTGGTGGCACCAAGGCTGTGGTCAACAATAAGGCAGACCTTTTAGCCCAGAGCTATGGTGAAACCGGCACAGGATTCGGCGTGTTCGGATACAAGTCATTAAAGAACGGCTCATCCACAATATCGCAGACAATACCGCAGACACTGGTCTTTAACAACACCGAGGTTAAGCCCAGCGCTGACACAGAGACTGATGAGAACAAGGCTACCTGGTCTTACAGCCCTATCCGTTACTGGGACAGCAACACCAACGTCTACTATCAGTTTGTGGCTTACTGGCCGCACCTGCAGTCGGCAGAGATAACGGGACCGTGGGCTGAAAATACCAATGTTATTGGCCAGAACACCACCGGCAATATGCAGCTTAAACTGCACAACATTCCTAACTGGCAGGATTCGGCCAGTTCTGCCACAAGGGATTATCTTGTAGCCACTTCCTTGGGCAAGTATAAGGGCTCGGAGGAGGGCGTAACCCACTATAGTGATGGCATCGTTAAGTTCAGTTTCAGCCATATCCTGTCCAAGCTGACCATACGGGCCTATTACGTGGGCGTAAAGGAGAATCACGTGTCTGTACACAACATCACTCTTGGAGGCACTGACCTGCTCAGCACAGATGGAGTGGCAGACTACACAAAACCGTTTGGCGCCAACAGCGCGGCAGCTGCATTTACCAGCCCCACCAAGGGAGGCACCAGCCAGGTGTTGTTCAATGCCAATGCTACTACACCTGCAACGCCTCATACATTGAAAGAGACAGCGTTCTTTGACCAGGAGACCCCGGCCAATACCCCCAATTGCGTGCACGAGTCTATCTGCAGCTGGCTGGTGGTACCCACCGGCGGCTGGAACAACCTTACGCTTGACGTAAGCTTTGCCGTTGGTGATGAGACCACACCCACCAGGATAGAGGTGCCGGGAGTCAACATAGGCACTGAAGCACCTTACGCAATGGCGTCAGGGTATCAATATATCCTTACACTCAAGTTTGACTCATCGGGTGGCGGCATTGACGTTGAGACGGTCTATGTAAAGGATTGGATTAACACCGATGTTAACCACGAGGTGTACAATTGGTAAGATATCATTAGGATAATAAATTTTAATTTATTATTTTTGCAAAAATATAGCGATGGGAATTAAAGGACTACTACATAAAACTAATCTGATTCGTTTATGCGCAAGCGTACTGCTTGCCGCCACCGCTCTGGTATCATGCCAGCGTGATGATATAGTAGACAGGAATCTGGTTACACTCTACCCTGTTGTGGAGAGTAACATTGAGACTACAGTCCTTACCCGCGCCCTTACCGGTTACTCAGCATACAACAGCGGCAGCAGACAGACTATCCGTGCATACGCTGTCAATCACAACTATACTCCTTCCGATGAAATAGCAACCGGATTGTTTTCACCATCGGCAGACGGCGGCTGGCGCTCCACCCTGAAGGTTGAGGCCGATACGTCCTACTATGTGTACAGCTACACATCCCTGCCGGGTGCCACAGACTACCGCCTTAACTTTACAGGCCCTAACGATGTGAACCTTACTTTCAGCGGCCTGAGCCTGATTTCCGGCACAGATCCTTTGGTAAGCACAGCGGCAGCCGGCAAGTATCTTGTTAAGAATCCGGCTCAGGTTGATTACCCGGAACTTACAGAGGGCAGTTTCAGCATCGGTGAGGTAAAGACCCCGGCCAACGACAAGTCAACCAAGGTTTTCCTGGCCATGAAGCACCTCTTTGCCAAGGCCACCCTGTCATTCAAGGTTGACCCCACATATAATGAGCTGCGCACCATCAAGGTAAAGCAGGTTACCGTATCAACAACAGCCGGCGGCACGCTGCCCGGAAACCATAAGATTAACTTCAAGAAGAACACTGATATTGCCCAGTTGGTCAAAGATGAGACCACATCCGTAAGCAATGAGTCCCAGACCAGTGTTGACATACTGCGCGGAGAGTCATCGACAGTAACGTTTGATGACCCTGACGCCAAGGATTGTGTTACTCTTGTGCCGGACTCACTGATAGAGTTCGGCTGGTTTACATTCCTGCCGGCTACCTACCTGGGCGGTAACAATCCCAGCCTGAGCATTACCGTTACATACGATGTCTATGACAAATCCAATCCGGCGGTACCGCTGCGACAGGATCAGACCGCCACAAACGGCAACATCTTAAAAAACTTGACATCGGGAGGCACGGCCGGAAACAATTACCGCATAAATCTTACAGTAAACCCCACATACCTGATAGTGCTGAGTGACACCGATGTGTCCGAGGGGTTGAAAATAGAAATTAATTGACTTAAAGGACTACTCTACAGATATGACCCGAAATAACGACATAAAGACTATGATGAAACCTATCAGGCTGTGCCTGACAGGTATTTTGTTCATTATAAGCCAGGCTGCAGTTGCACAGACCGCCACCGGAATTGTGATTGGAGGCGATATTTACGGCGGCGGACGTAACGGAGCGGTTGGTACTGCCAAGACCGACAATGCCAGTGCCGAGACAAGTGCCGTCACACTTAAGGATGGTGCACTGAGCGATACAACCACCAATATCGTTATCAACAGCGGTCAGGTCCGTACTGTTTTCGGCGGCGGACAGAACGGCCGCACATTCGGTATCACATCTGTAAAAGTAAATGGCGGTACTTTGGGTGATGCACAGTGGAACGGCTCCATACACGGAGGTATATTCGGCGCCGGCGATGGTCAGTCGGCCGTGGTGTTTGGCGGCAGCAACGTTACCATGCATGGCGGAACGGTAATTCAGAACATATACGGCGGCGGCAATGAGGCCGCACTGATAGGAACCACATCAGTCACACTTAAGGGCGGTGATATCCAGAGCACCATATACGGCGGTGCCCGAGTGGCCGACATCAACGGTTACACCCTGCTTAACATTGACGGAGCCCATGCCATCAATGACCTGACAATAAAAGCCGCATACGGCGGTAACGATATAGCCGGTAACATCTCCATACCCGATGGCACCAACTGGCAGTGGATAAGAGGCCGGGGAGCCCCCACGGTCTGCACTGATGCCGGCACCAATGAAGTGGACGGCACATGGAACGCATTTGTGACATCAACCCCCAGCGCAAACCACACGGTGTATGTTGCACAGCTTTTTGGCGGCGGCAACGGTGACTATACATACGGCGGCAGCGATGGCAACTGGACCATGAGCCAGCTAAAGCAGTGGGACAGCCAGAAGACAGCCTGGAATGAGCAGAACTACACTTTCAGCAACATAACCCGCAAGCCTGAGGTCCGTAACGTCTATCTGGAGCTTAAGGGAGGTATCTACGGTTACGTGTACGGTGGCGGAAACAAGGCTACCGTTACCAATAAGACTGTTATCTGCCTTGATGACACCACAAAGGTTGATGACAGCAACAAGAACCTGTACAAATTCAGCAAAGACGGTCTGCGTGCCATGGGTATCAACCTGGATGTTGACAAGCTGGCTTATGATTCAGTTCTGGCCGATGCAGACTCTGTGTATCCCCATTATCAGTTTGACCGGGTGTTTGGCGGCAACAAGCAGGCAGATATGGCCATCCAGCCCACCTGGAAACTCAAGAAAGCCAATATCAACTCACTGTACTCGGGCGGTGATGCCGGTAACATGACCTATGCCGACGGTCTGCTTCTGGCCATAACAAGCCAGGACATAGAGGTCAACAACGTTTACGGCGGCTGCCGTATTGCCGATGTCGCCCCTGCAGGCTCCAGCATTGCAGAGAAGTCTTTCAACATTGATGGCAAGAGCTACACATTCCCTGCCGACCTGTCAGCCAGAGTGCTGATAACAAACGGCACAATCAACAACGTCTATGGCGGTAACGATATATCGGGAACCGTCTATGGCGGATCGGCCCTGGAGATACTGGACTCCATTAACGGCGAGGTTTACGGAGGCGGTAACGGATCTTACGTTTACACTGATAACGCAGCCCTAAAGGATGATGCCACATACGGAGATTTCTACTATAACCCCGGATCATCATCAATTGATTCGCTGAATGCTTTCCGTCCCAACACCAGCAAGACATACATCCATCTGGCCGGTACGGCAAAGAAACCAATTAAGGTCACAACAGTATATGGCGGCGGTAACAGTACAACGGTAAGTGACAACATACGTCTGCGTCTGGGAACCTACGTAACTGTAGATAATATTTTCCTGGGCAGTAACGGCGTCAACATGAAAGCCGACGAGACCCTGCAGACATTTGCAGGCACACATAACGGCCAGGACATAAGCTCACTCAACTTCAATGACGGTAACGGTACGTTCGATAAGTTCATGCTGGGTACCGCAGTCTCATCACAGCCTGTTCTGGAATTTGACAACTTATACCCCAGCTCTAAGGACACCGCTAAGCTGGCCAAGGTAGGATCATTCTACTGCGGCGGTAATGTGGGCAGCATGACATCGGACAACCTGTTTAACATCAGTTTCAGCAAGCCCATTGTCATTACCAACAAGATTGTAGGTGGCTGCAATACCGCATACGTGGCTAAGAGCGATCTTAATGACCTACATCAGGGTGGTTTCATAGGCGGGTCAAATACAGCCGACAAGATTATCCTTAACATAGACGGTGTGATATTCACCACCACCCCGCAAACCACCGCCACCGCAGGTAACCAGGGTAACATATTCGGAGGTTGCTTTGAGAGCGGCCGTATGGTCGGTAACGTTAAGATCAACCTTAAGGAGAATATCATACCCGCCACCTATTTTGCCAATACAGATTCGCTTAACGCTTACGTAAACAATGATACCACTCTGTTCAATACGCCGCTTAGCGTATTTGGAGGCGGTTTTGGTGAGAACGCCCTTGTGGACGGAAACACCACCGTAAGCGTATTTGACGGCACCGGCAATGCAAGCGGAAGTGCCCTCAAGGTGTTCGGCGGCGGTTACGGCGGAACAGTCAAGGGTAATACAACCGTAAACATATACGGTGAGAACAGTTTTATAGGCCGTGTCTATGGCGGCGGTTTTGAGGGTCCGGTAAATGGCAATACCACTGTCAATCTGGACGGCGGCACTGTTTATGACTCTTTCGGTGGCGCCTGCAATGCCAATATAAGCGGTTACGCACAGACCTACGCAGGAGCCGGTCTGAGCGGTGTCAGCGGACTGACCACTATATTGGGCAGCATTTACGGTGGCAATGACTTTGGCGGCAGGATTACAGGCCTGGGCGATTTCAGTTCCAGACTTAACGGTGCAGGCTCAATGGTTTACAATCCCAGCGGTGCCAGTGTACCCGCAGTACTAATGGCATCATCTTACGTAGAGTACCAGCAGGGCAATGTGGCTGACTATATATTTGGAGGCAACTGCGGATCATACAACTATACAGAACTTGCTCATGAACATGTTGACCCGTACCTGGTTGGTTCATTTGTACATATAAGACCTTTGGACAAGGTTGACAACGCGGTTGACAAGGTGTTTGGCGCAGGTCGGGGTTACTCCGGAACATCAGAGCAGGCCAATCATCAGGACCAGATGCAGGACCGCAGCTATGTGCTGGTCAACATTCCCGGTGCCCAGACAAACTTTACAGAGACCGAGGTGTTCGGATCCGGAGCATACAGCGGACTGGGCATGAGGCTTACCGCTGCCCAGGCCAATGCCAGCCTTGATTCTGTGACAGCAGTGGTTGACCTGGTAAGCGGTACCATTAAGAATGCCTACGGAGCCAGCTACAATGAGGGTGTAACCCGCCGCACGGTGGTAAACGTGCCCCAGGGTTCAACAACAGTGCTCAGCAACCTGTTTGGAGGCGGCTACGGCTCACTGATGTCATCACCCTGTGACGCCATAGAGACCAACGTGAATTGGAGCAGTAACGATGCTATTGTTACAGGAGCCGTGTTTGGCGGTAACAACAACCGCCGCCGCACCCTGTTCAGCACCATCAACGTCAACTCTAAGGTGCGGTCCAACCTTTCCAATCCCAATTATACAGGTTGGATATACGGAGGCGGTCTGGGAGCAGACACATGGTCATACTATACCGTTGTGAACCTGAATGCCAATACCGACGCATACATGGTTTACGGTGGCGGAAATGCGGGTAACGTGCTTAACAAGGAGTCTTTCGCAAAATGGAAGACCATCTATGACAGCGAGAATACCGGCGCTGCCCTATACGATGTACTGGGAAGTGACTATGATACTCCCGAAGGCATGGCCCAGTTGGAGAGCCAGCTTGTAAGAGCAAACGGGCTGGGCACTATAACCAACACAAACGTTTACTTTAACAAAGGCTCGTACCTGAGCGGTTACTGCTACGGCGGCGGTAAGGAATCGGACGTAAGCGGATCAACTTACATCGGCCTGCACGGCGGCTATATAAACAAGGACATGTATGCTGCCGGTGAGAGCGGTAATATATGTGACCTGTACAGGACGAAAGCTTTCACCCCAACTGCCAATGCATTTGTTGAGGGTGGTAAGGTAAGGCGTGTCTATGGTGGCGGCTGGAAAGGCAATGTAGGCTCCACCCAACTGCCTTTCACCGTAAGTGCTGACACACTGAGCAACAGCACGCTGTTGGATAGCATTCTGAGAAATGACCTGACAGGCGTGACCAATGTGGTGATTGGAATTGACGAGTCCGAGGCACGTCTGCGTAAAATGGGCTCTGACTACAACTATTACAAGGGTATTCCCGCGGTTGAATGGAACGCATACGGCGGAGGTGAGCGCGGCGGTATAATAGGAACCGCTAACCTTACTGTGTATAACGGTTACATAGGCTACCGTTATTATGAAGATGCACAGGATTCCGCGGCTACAAAAATCAATGAGAAATACAAGGAGAAAGTTGATGATGAGACTGCCGATGACAAGATTGGCCGCAACTACCTGATTGAGCACGGAAACCTGTTTGGAGGCGGCTACGATGACGGCAGCTACACTGACTATGCCAACGTAAGGGTTTACGGCGGATACATAAGGAACAGCGTATATGGCGGCGGTGAGATAGCAGCCATAGGTCGTGGCCAGACTAAAGAGAGCGGCCAGTCAAACACGGTACGTGAACTTCTGGGTATAGCCAAGGCTGGAGGCTCAAACGTAGAGATTTACAGCGGTAACATACTGCGCAGCGTGTTTGGCGGCGGTAAGGGTTACAGCGCCACCAGGGCCGAGGATTATGCCTACAGCGCCACCCGCCGTTATACAGACGGATATGTATTCGGCCAGACGGCAGCCAACATATATGGCGGTATAATAGGCACCCCCACAACCCTGCTTGAGGGCGAGGGTAACGTTTTTGGAGGCGGTAACATAGGTTACGTATATACCAAATTGGGTAAAAAATTTGACACCGGTACTGGAGCTGACGGTTATTATTATCAGGTTAACACAGACGGCAGCTGGGCCCTTCAAGATGGTGAGAAACAGTTCACCGAGGACTCCAAGGTTGTAGTATCACCGTATTGCCGTGTGAAGGACGGCCAGACCGTAGTAATTGGCGGCCAGACATACAAGGGCGCCTACATAGATGGCAGCGGTGTGTTCCATCATGCAGATTATGTACCCACGAGTGCACTTAACACAATATCTAACAAGAACAATCTGGACGGGACAAAGATGGATCTTGAGTCCGGTATCATAATATCCAACGCAGTATTTGCCGGCGGTAACGTAAGCCAGGGTTCGGACCTTCTGTACGCCGAGGCCAAGACCGTGTTCGGAAACGCCACAGCGTCAATCATTGACCTCTACAGCATGGACCTGATTACACTGGGTCAGGAGGGCGTAGGCGGTCTGTACGGCGACGGTAACCTGACATTCGTGGACGGCTACCGTGAGCTTAACATCACCAACTTCGGTACGGACTACTACGGTCTGCTGCAGGAGATATCGTATGAGCAGTATCTCAGACTTAATGACCGCGAGCGAGCATATTTCCAGCTTAAGTACAAATGTAAGACTGCGGTTTCAAACTACAGCGTTGGCAATGAGATTACATCAGAGATCTACAACGAATTATCACCCGAAGAGAAAGCCTGCTTTGAAGTGACCGGTGTATGCAGTATCTATGCCGGACGTATGATGAACACCATACAGCGTGCCGACTACTGCGGCGTATTCGGAAGCCGTATGGTTATGAGGGGTGCCCGTGACCGTGTGCCCGCCGAGGTGGACTACACCAACTACACCATAAACCGTGTGGGCGAGGTTGCACTGCATAAGCGTACTGTAAGCGGTGACAGCCACGGCAACTATTTTGGAATCTACAATATTGTACACTACCTGGGTGCCCTTACATCGGATGTAAAGTTCAAGGAAGACTTTAGACGCGAAGGAGAGACCACAACGAACAAAACTTATTACGAGTATAAGTCAGATCTTAAGGGCAAGCGTTCACGTAACAACGGATCAAGCCATAATGAGGTGGCTCTGGCATCGGGCGTATATCTGGAGCTGCTCCAGGAGCCAGAACGTAACTATGTGGGCGATGACAAGGTTTACGGCCCTATAACCGGTGTGGTACAGCTTAACCTTATAGCTGCGGCTACCGGCGAGGGCGGCGGTTACGTTTATGCCCAGAACATACACGGAGCACAGACATTTAATGAAAGCCTTAAGCACCTTACCCTGGCACAGTCCAACCAAGGCGGCATTACACACAGGGCATATACTTACAGCAAAAGCTCCACCACATGGATGCAGAGTTCAGGTAACTTTGTATCGGCCGACAAGACTATCATAGACGAGTGCTTCCCCACTGTAAACAGCTATGATGAGGGCGGGTCTGAGGCACACTACTGGTTTATCAAGGGTGACTTCTACGTTTACAACCAGGAGATTTCGGCCTATACCGGGTCTGCCCAGTCTTACATAAAGAACGTAAGCATTCCGCTTACCATTCTGGCACAGGGTAACGGCAGGATTAAGATTGAGGACATAAAGACCAACCTTTATGCCGACGCCACCAAGTTCCCAACCGGCGAGGATCATGTTATATGCAACGGCGTAACATACTACAGCAATGACCCCATTACATGGTGGGACTACTCCAACCTCTCTGCCCTTGACCAGGGTTACTTTACCTATGACAGCTATGTTTGTGCAAACGATGTATGGACAAGTGCCGACGGAGCTGAGCGGGGTGCAAATCCCGCCTACACACAGGGCACCGTATTCACCACAGCACAATACAATGCTCTTGCCGGCACCTGGTACAACAACAAGGGTGATAAACTGACCAAGGACCGTGCATTCCGCCACACCAACGCCCTGACTCATGACAACGGCTATATGCTTGCCGTATCGTTAGACCAGCCAAGTATATGGGATGAGTACTACACTCATGAATCAAGCGGTGTCTCATTGACAAAAGAGCAGTATCTGCAGCAGAACCAGCCTGCCGGATACAAGCTCTCCCCCACATTCAAGCTTAATGATATCGGAAATGTAACCACCTATATCTTCGGCCAGTCTGAGTATAGTGAGGGTGATCTTGTTGAAAAGGCTGTAGTTGACGGTTATGAGGCTCTTAATTCCACGGCCAAGGATAATCTGTCCAATCAGGCTGAATTCAAGCCCGCATACATGGCCATGACCACCTGCGATATAACCATAGACGGTGTGACCCACCATGTGGTAGAGCGCAGCGCCATATCGGAGGATGAATATAACGCCATAACAGACGCTACCCAGAAGTCTTATTTTGCCAAGGCGTTCATAGCCCTTGAGACAATAAAACTCTCAGACAAGCTGCTGCTTAGCGGTGGACAGCTCTACTCATACAATGAATTGGCAGAATATGCCGCCCAGTTCGGTGATGTGATACACACAGAGGGTTCTGGTGACAACCTTATATTCACCGGATTCCCCAGGGCATACTACTGCACCGAGCCAGGTTCTTATGGAGGCACTGAGTTCAGCACCGGCCAGAACTATCAGGCCATGATGTACGCCAACCTTGACAAGACTGAGCGTGCCAACTTTACGTTTAACTATGACGCTCTTGACATAATGCTTGACCCGGCATTCAGCGGCGACATACGCCTCTATGACAAAGGCAGCACCTTGTACTCAAACACACAGAAGATTGACTACCAGGCCAAGTATATAGGTGAGAATGGCAAGACCTTATATGGATACGGCACAGGTACAACCTTAAGCCCCGTAAACGGAACCATATATACACGTGACGTGTTTGAGAGCCTGGCCAATGAAAAACGCCATTACTCACGCATAACCACAAATGTGGGCAAGTTTGAGAATAATAAGCTGACACTGTATATAGTATCCGATGAGTTTGGCCGTGCCGGACGAATATTCACAGTGGGCGAGCAGGTAGATGCGGCTGACTATGCAAAGCTTTCTGATGACCAGAAGAGTAAGATAGACTCTCTTACACTGACCAAGGACAGCATCAGCTACACTTACTCTTACGCAGGTACATCCGGCACATTGACTGACGCAAGTATCGGAGAGCTGTCATTCTATCTGTGCACAGAAGGCTACACCAAGCCTAACAGCAATGTGACAGTAGCCAAGAACACTCTGATTGACCAGAGTGGGTTCAGTCCCCTGGTAAACTACCAGAAGGACTTTGAGGTGGTAGCCGGAATACCCGAAGAGAAATCAGCCCTGTACGTATCACGTGACTGCGATATCTATGACTTTACAGGTGACCGTATATTTACCGTGATATACCGTTACAACTACACAGAGCCCGATGATGATGGTGATGTGTACAGGAACGTATCAGAGCGTCACATACTGAACATACGTGTACATTTTGAGAGCGGTGAGCCTATCATTGGTGAGCTTATAGCGCCTGCCAAGATGCTGCCCGGCACAATCATCGGACTTACCAAGCCATCAGTCCAGAAGGGCGCATTTGAGGTCCTGGGCGGTGGCTGGGAACTCTATGAAAATGAGAACAACGCCATCAACCACAAGAACGGTATACCGTATAACAACTACGTGACACCTATGTACTGGTATCAGGACAACTGGTATGTGGCCTACTACGCCGAGACATATCTGGGCCGTACGTTCTCCAACCCGGTTCCGTTCTCAATAGCCAACTATCATGACCTGGATGCCGTGATGGCCGACAATACCAACCACATGTACATAGACCATCCGGGCGTTAAGGCAAACAGCAGGATTTACATTGACAGCCGCAGCACCAGCTCTGACAACAGCAAGAGCAAGCTTGACCTTCTGTATGACCTGTTTGACCTGAGCCTGCAGGGACATGGCAAGAAGCAACTGCTTGATGAGAACGGTAAAGTGGTTATTGACAACAACGGAGACACGGTTATGATTGATGACTATGACATTAACTATGACCGTGAAGGAGAACTCAATAAAAAGCATTCGGCACTAAATGAGCATGTCAAGGGTCTGGATAACCTTGAGTTCATACTTAAGAGTGATGTGGAGCCAATGGCCTACACAGACTGGACTCCCATAGGTACTGACGACAACTGCTTTGAGGGTACACTGCACGGCAATGGCTACACCGTAAGCGGTATAGACAAGTCTCTGTTCGGTAACCTGTGCGACAGTGTGTTCAACCTGGGCGTACGCGGTGTCATAGACGGATCAGGTATTGCCGAGAAGGGTGGTTATGCCCAGAACGTATGGCTAATAAATGATGCCAATATTGACCTGAGCGACAAGAAGGCCATAATGGGCACCGGAATTGTTGTAAACGGTTACTACAACGATGAGAGTTCAAGCGCCGGATATGCTGTTGGCAGCAATGCAATACGCAAGCCCATGAGCGCATTCCTGAACGGAGAGGTGGCATATAACCTGAACGGATTCTACCTTAACAAGCGTTATAAGGATCATCTAAAAGACCACTCAGGCACACGTTACTACTACTATACTGTAAATGGCGAAAATTCGTTGTCAGATCCTATAGAGGCTTACGCAAGTGACAATATCCTATACGTAGAGAACTACTATAAGGACGGACAGTTTGTATATGCGGGCGGAAGCATTCCTGCCGGTAATAACATCAGGTATGCAGACCAGGAAGGCAAGCACTATCCCATCTACCCGGATGACTATATCTACTTTGGTCAGAAACTTACCTACGGACTGACCTCAACGGCTCACGATGTACAGCCTGAGGCAGTTTACAGGTCCGGCCAGTTTGTTGACAAGTCTGCATCGGGTAACCGCGTATATCGCGCTCCGGCATACTTCGGATCAAGCACGCAGGATATGGCATACTTCAACACCAATGCGGCGTTTGCAGCCACATATCAGGGTACAGATGCATACGCCGGAATGACTGCCATAGACTTTACCGGTTATAACGGTTATAATGATGCGACATGGACCGATGGTTCTGACCAGGATACATATTTCAAGCCCACACTGGACTATGCCGGCCTTACCGGATTCAATGTCCAGGGTCTGACCAGGAACCTGCTGGTTTATGTTGACTGGACCAATGACCACGACTCATATACAGAACTGGAACGTGTTCTTATTGAGCCAGAATACACCACAACCAACACGGATTACGGAACAGTAAAACCCATAACCCAGACTCAGTCCAACGGCATCAAGGGTCATCTGGTCAATAAGGTCGGCAGTGAGTATGTGGCAAACGGCCGCCACTTCCTGGTAGACCTTGAGGACTTTAACGCTCCTATAAGCTATAAGTTTGATAAAGACAAGAATGACTTTATGTGGTACCAGCGTACTCCGGGGGTCTATGTGGAGAGCATGGAGGGTGGCTGGGAGACCATAAGCCTGCCGTTCCAGGCAGAGCTTGTCACCACCCAGCAGAAGGGTGAGATTACACACTTCTACACTGGCAGCACCAAGGGTCATGAGTACTGGCTGCGTGAGTTCAGCTCTGTTGATACTGATAACAAGAAAGCTCAGTTCAAGTCACCTGCAGCAGGCAGCTACAGCAAGACAGTAGGCAGCACATTCCTGTGGGATTACTACTACAACGGCAGCAACCATAAGGATGATAATAGTGACAACTACATAGATGCGTCCAAGACAGACTACAGTGACAGTCGCAACTATACTGACTACCCGCTGGCAGCAGCCGGAACACCGTATCTGATTGGATTCCCCGGCAGCCGTTACTATGAGTTTGACCTGAGCGGCAAGTTTGAGGCTCAGAACACTAACCATCCGAGACCGGCCAAGCTGGACAAGCAGATAATAACATTTGCATCTGTTATCGGTCAGGAGATTAAGGTTACTGACAGTGAGTATGCTGATGGTAAGGTTTCAGAAGACGGCTACATCTTCCACCCCATCTACCAGGCCAAGACAGTTGATAATGCGTACATGCTTAAGGCCGACGCAAGTGCCGATGCCGGAAAGTCATTCAACCTGCAGGCACAGGCCACAACAGTTCCGTTCCGCACCTATATGACAGTGGATACCTCAAGCCCGGCTCAGAGACGTGCCGGAACACGTGCCGATGTCCCTACGTGGGCTACACCGGCGATAACGACCACCTGGAGGAGGCTGTTGTAAGCCGCGGTCTGAACATCTACTCAGAGCACATGAACATTGTGATTGAGAGCACTCTGGATGTTCCGGCCAACGTGACCATAACCACCACCGCAGGCCGCACCCTGAAGCAGATCAGCGTGCAGCCCGGCACCAAGGTTACCGTTCCGGTCAACAGCCGCGGCATCTACATAGTCAACCATCAGAAGGTGGCTGTGACACGCTAAAAAAGCACAAAACAGTACAAAAGGGGACAGTACCCTTTTGTACTATTTTTATATTTTTGCAGTACAATAGAACAGAAACCTATAATTATGGCTATGGCAAAAATCAGAAAAACGCTGACAATAGCTGTACTTGCAGTAATTGGAAGCGTTTGCAGGTTATCTGCCCAGACCTACATAAGGCCTCAAGCTGGCTATTATTATATAAGCAATGCCAAATTTCCTACCCGATACCTTACTCCGAATCAAGCAGTCTATGCAACAGACCAGCCCTACCTGTGGACAGACACCGGGAAGGGAGGCGATGCCATCTGGGAGATAATGCGAGTCAGCGGGGATTACCACAATATAATACATACATCCGACGGCAAGTATATACTCTATAATCGTGAGGGTGCACAGGCCGTACACATAGCGACTACAAACAACCCCGGCAATAACGGGCAGTTCAGGTTCTGGTCTGTTACCGGAAACGAGCTGGCCATAATACCCCGCAGTGCCAGAAACCAGAACAGCGGAGACAACAACTCATTCAACCCTTATGAAGGAGAAACCGGAATAATAGGACTCTACAGGTTTGATTATGACCAGGCGTCACGCTGGCTGCTTGAAAGGATTACCGCCATCGAACAGCCCAGCATCAGCGTGAATACCAACACAGGCCAATGCACGCTGTCTTATCAGGGAACCATTCCGGCCGACATACATTACACGCTTGACGGGACAACCCCCACCGCCACATCAACCCTGTACAGCGGTACGCCGTTTGCAATAGACCCTTCAAGACAGGTTACAATAAAAGCCATTGCGGTAAGCGCCCGATACAATGATGTCAAGTCAGATGTAAGTACCTACACGATTACCGTTACTGACATCAACAACAGCAACTGGAACACAATGACCGCCGACGGCCACTACCGGCTTACAGAGGATATCACCATAACCGGCAATATCCTGCCTACCTTTACCGGCACACTGGACGGCAACTACCATACCATAAGCGGGCTTACACGCCCGTTGTTTGAAAACGTAAACGGCGGTACGGTAAAGAACCTGATATTCAGTAATGTAAATATATCGGGCCGCTCAGCAGGTGCGGTATGCGGCACGGCCTCAGGGTCTGCCAGGATCTACAACTGCGGTGTGCTGGGCGGCAGTGTAAGCGCATCCGATAACGCCGGCGGACTGGTGGGTACCATTGCGGCCAACTCTAATGTACGTGTTGTAAACTGCTACAACTATGCCACCATAAGCGGCGGCAAGTATGCGGCGGGCATTGTAGGGCGCAACCAGGGCACCATAAGCGGAACCACCACCGTTGGCACAACAGGCGTACGTATCACCAACTGCATGATGTACGGTGATATGACATCGGGCACCAACCGGTCGCCCGTATATGGCGGCAACCATACCAATAATGTGCAGAAACTGACTGAATACAACTACTACCGCTCACGCGCCAACCTTACCTATACGGCATACAATGACCAGCTGGCCATTGACAAGGATGAGTTCCTGACCCGGTTCCCGTTTTACCGTCACATACAGAACACCCACCGTGAGATGGCGGCCTATTTCCTGTTTGGCGAGAAGCCGTCGGCTGCACAAATCAGCGAGATTGGACATTGGGTGCTTAAGCCCGATGTGGCTCCCTACCCCATAATTGAGCCCTGGCAGACCGGGACCCGACGCACCACACAGGATATAAGAGACAATCTGCCCGCCACTGCCGACGACTACGCAGGCAAGCTGATAAGCAGCATGGGCAATGGCGGCTACCTGACGGTAAATTACACGGTAAACGGCACATCAGGCAGCATAAGCCTGCCCATAACCGATATGGACACGCTGCGTTATGACTACACCTGGGGTAAGGTGGTGCTGCCTTTTGCCAATGAGTTGTGGACGCAGACTGACTACAGCAAGGTGGTTACCGGCTGGAAGATAACATCGGTCACCAAGAACGGCACCACCTACAGCTCATTCAGCATACCGGCCGACCAGCCTTACAACATGGCCGACCGTGACAACCCGCAGAAAGATATCTACGACGCCACAAACAATCCCTATATATTTGCCCAGGGCGGCAACTACATAGTGCCCTACGGCGTGACGGCCATACGCATTGAGGCCAACCTGGCCAATGCGTTCTATCTGAGCGATGCCCAGTCGGACTTCAGCTACAACACCTCCTACGGCGGGCAGACCAGCCTGGGCTGGGCGGTGCCCACCTCCTACCACGGCCGTACGGTCTACACCGACCTCAACACCCTGGTGAACGCCCTGAGCAACAGCACCAACCCCCACAGCCAGGCCATCGTGCTGGTGGGCAACTACCACTACAACCAGAACACCATCGGCGGTGTGCGTTTCAACGCCGCCAAAGCCGTCACCATCATGAGCGTGGACGAGGACCGGAACCAGGAGCCCGACTACGGCTGGTACTCCTACCACACCACCGACCGTTCGGCGATACCTCCCATACGCTTCGACTTCGTGCCCAACATCGGCATGGGTATGGCCGAGCGCGTCACGGGCAGCACCCCCTATCCCACCATCGGCATCTGGCACGGCAGAGGATGGTTCGAATTGACCGAGACCTGTGTGAGCTTCATGAGCGAGTGCGAGATAAACGACGGCGCTTTTAATGCCACCGACAACGGCCACGGCAACAACCGCTGGATAGCCAACAGCGGCTACTTCATACAGATAGTCCGTGCCCGATCGGGCAATGCCAACAAACTGAGTTACCTGCAGATAGGCGGTAACGCTTACGTCAAGGAGCTCTACCCCGGCTCGCATACCGACAATCAGCTCGTCACCACCATCAGGCCCATCCTCGTCACCGGAGGCGAGATTGAGGAGTGCTACATGACCGGCTACCGCGCCGGGAGCACGGCTACCGGCAGCGACATACGTTTCTGGGGTGCCGGCGGCAAGATACACAAGTGGCTTGGAGCATACATGGAAAAGCCCAGTACCCAAGGCGTAAATGTCACGGCCAGGATAGACCATGCCCGCATATACCGTTTCTTTGGCGGCGGTACGTCATCATCGGCCCCCATAACCGGCAACATTGATATCACAATGAACAACAGCCTGGTTGATTTCTACTGCGGCGGTCCGGAGTTTGGCGATATGGCGGACGGCAAGACAGTAACCACCCACGCCACCGGCAGTACATTTGGAGAGTTTTACGGAGCCGGATTTGGCGGTACATCAATCACATACAACCGTCAGGGCAACAATACAAGTGTAAATTTCGGAAATGATGTTGATTTCCCCATACCGTTCGGCACCACTTACAAACGCCTGACCAATGACAGTAACTACGGAACCGGCAGCTGCTACAAGTTTGAGTTTATACTCTATGCCGGCGGTAGCGGAACAGGTGTGGCGCGCTCATACACAGGATATGCACAGTTCTCATTAGCCACTACCGGAAGCGTAACCAATGTGCTTGACAACTGCATAGTAAAGGGTAATTTCTACGGAGCCGGCTGTCAGGGCAAGGTAAACGGGACTGTAAACTCCACCCTGACCGGATGCACCCTGATGGACAATGCCTTTGGCGGCGGTTATAAGGCTACGTCAAACACACTCGATGTATATCCGGCTACAGAACCCACAAAGTCCCGATACACCAAGGAGACCGGTCTGTTCAGTGACTTTGGCACCGTCCGCCCGGAGACATTCACATGGCAGTACCGCAGCACCATAGGCTCTGATGATGCCAATAACATACTCTACACCAATACAGACATGAGCCAGCTGGGCAACGTGACAGGCGCCATAACACTGACCATAAACGGCGGCAGCGTGGCCCACAGCGTATTTGGAGGCGGAAACGAGAGCCCGTCAAACAATGACGTAACGGTTGTAATAGACAACACCGCCACTATAGGCGAGCACGTGTATGGAGGCGGCAACATAGCCAATGTAGGCGGCGCCACAACGGTCAGCATAAACTCCGGAAATATAAGCGGCAGCGTATATGGCGGCGGTATGCAGGCCAATGTATCGGGCAATGTAACCGTAAACATCAGCAAGGATGGAACACCGGATTCCGTTGTAATAGGACGTGATGTCTATGGCGGCGGCGCATTGGCCAACACCAACACCGGCAATCTGAACGGAGACAGTTGCAAAACAGTGGTAAACCTGTACCCCGGAGCCACCATCGGCCATGATGTCTATGGCGGCGGACGCGGACAGAAGGCAGACCAAACCACCCAACCTGTAACTCAGGCCGTTGAGGCCATTGTCTATGGCAATGTCACCGTTTACCAAATGGGTGCTGTGCTTATAGCAGACTATAACAGTGAGGGTCTGGCCACCGGAGGCCGCATATTTGGCGGCAACAATGTGAACGGTACGCCCAAGGGCCACATACTGGTGTTCGTAAACAAGACCACCGGCAACGCCGCACAGCAGCGCAGCAGCGCCGATGCCAGAGCCGATGCCGATGCCACACACACTTATGAGTTGGCAGCCGTCTATGGCGGCGGTAACGAGGCCGAATACAACCCGTACAGCGATACTGACTTTGCCGAGGTACAGATAGACGGCTGTAATGACGTAAGCATACACTCTGTATATGGCGGAGGCAACGCGGCATCAACGCCTGCCACAAAGGTTACCATAGGCGGAGCGTACGAGATTGAGTATGTGTTTGGAGGCGGTAACGGTGCAGGCACGGGCAATCCGGGCGCCAACGTGGGTTATCATGCTTACGGTGATGACCATGCCGGAATAACGCAGGAGGATATTCAGTATAGGCTGGACCATTACAAGTACGGAACAGGTGTGGCCACAACAAACATCTACGGCGGACGCATACACCACATCTACGGCGGCAGCAACACACGCGGTAATGTGCGTGAGACCGCTGTGGCCATGCTTGATGAGGTCAATGCCTGCCCGCTGGTGGTGGACGGCATTTACGGAGGCGGACGCGAGGCCTACATGGAGGGCAAGGCCAGCCTGGAGATGGGATGTATAACCGGAATGGGCGAGATTTACGGAGGCTCCGAGAAAGCCGATGTGGGTAACAACGTTGAACTGACGCTTACCAGCGGACACTTTGGCAAGGTGTTTGGAGGCAACAACAAGGGCGGCAGGATTTTCGGCTCCATCAAGGTAAATATTGAGCAGACCGGCTGCGTGCCCATAACCATCGATGAACTCTATCTGGGAGGTAACAACGCCCCCTACTCCGTTTACGGATATACAGATAGTGCACATACGGTAACCATAGAGGGTGAGCCCGTGACACACTATGATCTTAATGAGTCCGGCAGCAGGCTTTACGCTGACCCGGAGCTTAACATACGCTCATTTGAGAGCATCGGAAACGTTTACGGAGGCGGCAAGGGTGAGCCCGCCACAATGGTCGGCAACCCACAGATAGACATCAACGTCACACAGGGCTGGGTAAACGGTGAGTACGTAGGTGTGGAGCCCGCTTATACCCGGTATAAGCAGAAACCCGGCATACTGCCGGCCGACGGTGTGATAGATACCGTGTACGGAGGCGGTAACGCGGCAGACGTGATTGGCGACCCCGCCATCAGGATTGGTGACAAGATGGGCAGCACTGTAACGCTCAAGAGCATGCAGAGCCTGCAAAATGCCACATCCGATACTTACGTAAAGAGCGGAATAACGATTGAGAAAGTTGACGGCAACAGCATCAAATACACTGCTACCAACAACAGCACCAACACCATAACCGTAGGAGTAAGCCAGACCGTAAAGGGTGCCACCATATCGGGCAATGTCTACGGAGGCGGTAACCAGGCCAACGTTACCGGCGACACCAACATCCAGATAGGTCCCGCCCAGTGACGCAAAGTGACGCAAAGGGGTCGTTTCCCAATGCGGCGTTTTTTCGACATCAACTGTACCACCGAAAGCGGTACCCACATCACTGTCGAGATGCAGTGCGCCAAGCAGAGCGACTTTAACAACCGTATGGTATATTACTCCAGCTACACGCTACGCAACACACTTAAACGCGGCGAGGAGGGTTTTGAGTACCCGGAGCTTTATGTGATAGGCATCCTGGATTTTCTGCTGCCCGGCGTCAGGGAGAACCCCGAGGTGGTAAACCACTACAGCCTGAGGAACGACCGCGATGACGGAATCATGCTTACCGACACGCTTCACTACGTAACAATAGAGCTGCCCAAGTTCAACAAGCAGATCAGTTAGCTGGACGGGCAACTTGACAACATGCTCTATCTGTTCTGTAATCTTGGCAGGATGAAAGAGATTCCCGCTTATTTTAAGGACAAAAATTTGGACAAGTTATTTGAAACCACTATGTTTGCAAACATGACACCAGAACT
>Ga0256405_10000718_pt1 | contig 104949 bp, 86 predicted proteins | sample RumenRJG_02DNA_FD_189096 | JGI IMG/M metagenome (GOLD analysis project Ga0256405, IMG submission 189096) | Bovine rumen microbial communities from Lethbridge, Alberta, Canada - RJG_02 | ecosystem: Host-associated > Mammals > Digestive system > Stomach > Rumen | place: Canada: Alberta...
AGTCAAACATCTCTTCCCCGATCCTTTCCTTATGGTAGGTACAGCTGGGGCAGCAGATGGAATTCCCGAAGAGAAGGGCCGTCTTCTTCACCCAGGTCCTGCCGGAAAGGGGTTTTACCCGGAGCGGAAGCCGCAGCACCTTCTTCACCAGCCAGGGAAGATTCATGGAATCATCCTCCGCCTTCCCGTTCCTCATGCGGATGGTAAGATAATCGCTGGCAAAGACGGTCATATCCGGCCATTTTTTATAGGCCTGAAGGAGCTCCTCTGTGTAGTTCTTCCGGTAGATATCGTCCTGGTGGGCGATAGTCACGAGAGCACTCTTCGCCGTCTGATAGGCAAACAACCAGTCCTCCCGGATCCCCGGCTTCTCTTGCCGCACAAAGAGCGGAATCTCATACTTTTTGGTCAGTGTCCGAAGCCAGGGAGAGGGCGTCGCCGTACAGCAGATGACACGGCTCTTTACCGTCTGGTTTAAAAGAGACCGGATGCACTGCTCCAGATACGGCGATTCCCCGTAGGCGCAGATGGCAAATGTATGCAGCTCAGAATTCATCAGTCCGGTCCTCTCTTCTTGCACCCCTGATTTCCCGGGTGCTGAACATTTACAGATTATCATAAAATTTTTCACCGCGCTTGTCAATTAGTGCTTACCGGCAGAACAGCATATAGATGTCGCTCCACCAGGTGGATGAAAGAATCAGCGCGGCCAGTCCCAGCACCAGTGCATTGTATTTCTCCTCCCGGATCTTCAGGCTTATGCCCGGAGGCGAGAAGATAAACCAGAGAAGGAAGAGGAACGGCAGGTAGTAGCGCCCCTGTACGCCTTCGATGGCGGCCTTTCCCGGTACGGTAAAGGCGATATACATGGAAGTCCAGACGAGAACGGCCGTAAATCCCGCAAGAAGGAATACCGGAAGCCGGAACTTCCATCCCGGGCAGGAAAAGGCTCTCTCTTCCTCCTGCTTCTGCCCTGTTCCCGTGAGGATAACCATCGCCGCGCCGGCATAGAGAAGCCAGGTGTGGGTGATGGTCCGGATATGGCCCAGAAGGCCGAGAGACGCTTCCCCGAAGCAGTAGGAGGGGAAGGTCCGGAATATGCTCTCTGCAAGGATTTTTGCATAACCCAGGGGCTGTCCCAGAATATAGGCCATCTGCCCCTTCTCGCTGGTATCGCCGCCCCTAAGGTCCCCGATGTCCCGCGGCGCCATGACCACGGGCAGCACAAAGGAGAGAATGAGTCCGGCTGTGAGCAGCAGGAATCCCGCCCGCATAAGAAGGCACTCTCTCCTGCTGCGGTACCTCTCCTTAGGAATAAAGAGTCCCAGGAGAAGCAGCGGCGCATAGACTGCCTTGATGCGGCAGCCCCAGAAAAAGGTGAGAAGAATCAGCGCGTACATTTTCCAACTGATTTTTTCCTGCTGCCCCGGCAGAATGTACCGGAGCATGAGGGCAAAGGACAGCCAGAGGAATGCGTTCACCGTCGGATCGTAGGAGTAGGTGCCCGCCAGAAACAGCGGCTCCGGCATAAGGGCGAGGAAGGCCATGATTGCCTTCCCGGCAGGACAGAGCCGTATGGCAGCGTACATGATGGCGCAGTATACCAGAAGATTTCCCAGCCGCCCCAGCTTCCACAGAATCTGGAAGGGCAGATGGAGGATCTCCGCTGCCTTAACCATGACGGCGGATCCGGCATAGCCGGTCACGGTCGTCCAGTTCACATCGGCGCTCCAGTGATGCTCTCCTTCCCCGTACCGCGCCTGCTCTTCCAGATAGGAATCCAGAAGTTTCTGCTCTTCGGCGCCGCCGGGCTGGTTGTAGGGCCAGGTATCCATGCCGGTGATGAACTCCATCAGCACCGGATTTGTGATATCGATGGGTTTCTTATAATTCGCCAGCCAGAAAACCTGGGAAAAATGCACCTCTTCATCCCAGCTGACCTTGTTGGCGGGAAGACTCAGGGAAAACAGCAGCCCGAAGCACAGGGCCATCACCAGAAAGCCCCGCTCGATGTGCCGCGCAAAAACATCCCGCAGACAAAAAACCATTCCCGCTACAGCAAACACGGCCCAGAAGAAGCCGAGCCGGAGAGGATTGACCCTGGGCACACAGCTGCTCTCAAAGGCGGTAAACCGGAGGGGAAGGTTTGCAAAGTCCATCAGGTCTTCCAGCCCCTCGTCTCCCAGCTCCCACCGGTAGACGGACAGCTCTATATAGTCTGCCTTATCCCGCACCGGCACGATGGACCGGTGAAGGGGCGCCATGTTCCGGTCGAAGTACTGCAGCGCCTCCTTCTCGCGGACTTCCCCGTAGGGGTTTCTCGTTCCCAGCGTAATCCGGGCATTCAGCAGCCCGTCATAGGCGTAATCATAGGAAAACTCGGTAATGTAGCTTCCGTCCAGCGGAATGTGGATGTGGACCTCAGTCTCATCCGCCGAGAGAAACTCCTTCTCTCTTGCAAAGCCGGTGCCGGTCACGGACGACAGCTGGATCTGTTTTGCCTGATTCCGGGCAGGGGAAAGAAGCGCCGGCAGATTGGCCAGAAATTCACAGAGAATTCCCAGCACCAGCACCGCGCAAAGAATCCATATTCCCTTTTTCATCCGTTCCCTGCTCATCCGTTCTCCACTTCCCGGTTCTCTCAGTGTTTTCTCTCTATGCCCCGGTGGGCCAGAATCCGGTCATAATCCTCGATATAGTCCACTTCCGCCCAGAACATGCCGCCCACATCCTTTACGTAGACCGGCCGTTCGCTGCACATGGAGTAGACCACATTTTCCCACCATACCTGGTGCTCCTGCCGTCCGATCATCTCTTCCATCCGGCGGAGGAAATCCGGCATGAAGTCTTTGGAGAACCGGCCGATGCCGATATACTCTCCCGTGATGTCATCTCCTGCCAGCTCTTTTCCGTACTTCCTGAGAATCCCGTCCTCATAGAAGAACTTGTAGTCCGCCGTCTCCCGGCGGCTCTCATCGGCATACATCACCGGACTCTCCTGTTCTTCAAGAATCCGGTCCAGAAGGGCTGCCTCCAGATACACATCCCCGTTCATGATGAGGATGTCATCCCCGGTCAGGAAGTCCTTCGCAAACCAGGCGGAGGCGATGCTGTTGGTGACATCGTAGAAGGGATTGATGTAATAGGTCACGCCGCATCCTTTAAGCACCTCTTTGATCACATCGGCCCGGTATCCCAGGGAAATGGCGATGTCCTTAATTCCCCTGGACTTAAGCAGCTCCACCGTATAGCGGATCAGCGGGATCCCGCCGATATCCACCGTGCATTTCGGCTTTCCGGAAAGAAATCTTGAAATCCGGGTTCCCCGGCCCGCAGCCAGAATAAATACTTTCACAGCAGTCCCCTCCTCACAAGGTCACGGAATGCCCGCACCAGCGTCTCATTGTCCGCTGGCTTAAGGTTTCCGATATGTCCGACCCGGAACACCAGGTGCTCCAGCTCTCCGCCGTTGGGGCAGACAAAGATATCATACTCATCCTTCAGAACCTCGAACACCTTCCTCGCACTCACCGGGCTTCCGTCGGCGTAATGCCCCGTGGGATGCAGGGGCGTCACCGCATTAGAGAGGGAGGATGAGACAATCTCCAGCGGGAGGTCCTTAATCCGCTCCCGGAAGTCCTCCGCCTGGGCCTTTGCCCTCGCCAGCTCCGCAGAAAGGCCCCGGGAGAGAATCTCCGAGAGTCTTTCGTGGAGCTGCAGCAGCACGCTCACTGCCGGCGTGTAGGGTGTCTGGCCCCGCTCGCCGTTTATCAGATAGTCCTTTAAGTCGAAATAGAGGGATTCCACCTCATGGGACATTACCCTTCTTACGCCCGCAGGGCTTAAGGTGAGGATGGAGAGTCCCGGCGGCAGCGCCAGGGCCTTCTGGGAGCCGGTCAGCGCCAGATCCGCGCCCCATTCTTCCATTCGGAATTCATCGGTAAGAAAGGAGCTCACCGCATCGGCCACCAGGCAGATTCCGTGCTCTCTGCAGAAGTCTCCCACCATCTTCATGTCATAGAGGACGCCGGTGGAGGTTTCATCGATGTTGATGAGAAGGCCGGTAAATCCGCTGCCGGCGGCATGGTCCAGGTCTTCTCTGGTAACCGGTGTTCCCCGCTCCGGGCAGAGCTCTTCATAGGGAATATGGTGAATCCGGCAGAGCTTTGCAAAGCGGGCGCCAAAGCTTCCGCCGTTGACCACAAGAACCCGGTCCTCTTTTGTAAACATGTTCATGACCGCCGCCTCCATGGCCGCAGTTCCGGAGCCCGTCAGAAATACGGCCCGCGAGCCCTCCGGCGCCTGCATCAGGCGGCACATCATCTCCTCGTTTTCCTTCATCAGCCGGGAGAATTCCGGCGTGCGGAAATAGGGAATCTCCTCCGCACCGATCCGCCGGATTTCCGGGGACATCATCACCGGCCCCACCGCAAAATTAAGCATCTTTTCTCCTCCGCTCTCTGTAGAAATACATGGTCATACCCATGAAAAACAGTGCCAGGAACGCCATCAGCGCCACATAGGACAGGGCGCCGCCGAAGATTCCGCATCGTTTTACCGCCGCCGGGGAGATGAGGACGGCCGCCGCCGCCGCAATCACATACCCCGCAAAGATAACCGGCTTCCGGTCCATAATGACCAGCGTGTAATAAAACAGATTGATAAAGGCATTGCAGGCCCCGCCGAAAATGATCAGCAGAAGCGGCACCCTGCTCTCCGCCAGCATATATCCCAGCTTCGGATAGAGCAGCGAGAGCACCGGAATGCCCAGAAGCCAGGCAGCCGAGAGGGCCAGCACCGTAAGTCCCGCGATGATGGCCGAGATCCGGCGCACCACGCCCATGAACGAGGAAAGCCTTCCCTCCGCCCAGTCGTCGGAAAGGATGGTCACGTAGGGGCGGATGACAAAGCCGGCCACCAGGTTAATCACATTGGTGGGCATGAAGATGGCCGCAAACAACGCCTGGTACTTGTCCGCCATGTTCTGGTCGATGGCATACTTTGCCGCGGAAAATACATAGAAGTCCAGGATGGCCGATAAAAACAGGGTCCGGTTGTCCAGGGCGAGTCTCCGCACCTTCCCTTCCCCCCGGCTCCAGTCCGTGCCGGGAAGAATCCGGATAACCCCCGTATCAAAGAGAACAAACCCCAGAACCTGGGCGGCCACAGCCGCCGTGCAGGCCGGCAGAAGCTGCCCTGTCGGAATCAGCAGCGCAAGGAATGCGCAGACCGAAAGGCAGGTTCGAAACGTCAGGGACTTTCCCGTCAGGTACAGACGTCCGTTTCTCTGAAACTCCGATTCGTAGACATCGGCATAGCCGTCAATCACCTTATAGAGCACCATCAGGAAGATGATGGCGCATTTGTGCACCGTATAGGTCCCGCAGAGGTATTCATACCCCAGGTACAGGCAGCAGATGGCGACGGCAGCGGCGCAGGTCCTTTTCCGCAGCGCCAGATACTCCCCGAAGGTGTACCGGCCGGAGATATCCGTGATGTGGAACGGGCGCATGCCGTAATAGGCCACCATAAACATATGCTGGCCGAAGGTGGAAAATGCAAAGGCGAAGATTCCGCCCTCGTCTTCCCCCGCCGCCTGCACGGCAGCGATGGTGAGCAGCATGGACGCCAGCGCGTAGATAAAGCTTCCCGCCATATTCCAGCTGACGTTGCGCCGTTCGATGTTCCGGTCGCTCCCGTACAGGAGCGATGTAATATAATTCATGAACACTACTTCCCTGTTTCTTCAAATTCCAGCCGGTAAGGATAGTGGGTCTTCCGCTTCTCCTCCGGCGGCATAATCATATAATCTCCGTACTGCAGGCGGAGCATGCTGTCAATATTTGCCGGGAATGCCAGCCGTCTCCCCTCAAAGGGAATATACAGCAGGGGATAGAGCTGTTCTCTGTCCACCGTATTCCAGAAGGGACTGCTGTCCCCGAGAAATGCCATTCTCTTTGTGGGATACCGGTTGTATCTGCGGCACTCCGCCGCACATCTCCGGTAGAGGTATTCCGGGGAAACCTTAAGCAGCCGAAGCACACGGTTTACCATCCGGCAGGCCAGCCAGATAAGCTTCGCCGTCATCCCCTTCTGGGCCAGGGTCGGTTTCTCCAGCGCCCGGAGAATCATCAGCTTGCTGAAAAACCAGGCAGTCCAGGCCTGTTTTTCATAGGCGGCCCTGTCATCGGCAATATTGTCCAGCACATAGAGGTCCAGGAAGATGCCGAAAGGGCAGTCCACATCCTTCATGACCTCTTCCACAAATACCGTCCCCTTCTTCACCATCCGGGTGGTCATCAGCGGGTAGGCAGGATAATTCTCCGCATTCAGGATGAGATACTTATCCCCATACTTCTTTTCCACGATGCGGCAGAACCGCTCAAAATCCCGTCTGGGCATCGCGATGTCGATGTCATCGTCCCAGGGGATAAATCCCTTATGCCGGATGGCCCCGATGGCCGTGCCGGCGATTCCGTAGTATTCCAGACCGTTTTCCCGGCAGATCAGAAGGAAATCATCCAGAATTGACAGGATCTCCTGCTGCAGCCTCCTGAGGGTTTCCGGGTCATAAAACTTTGCTTCCATGCCTGCTATCCTCTCTGTGCGGCAAATACGTATTTTCCAAGTCTGGCAAATGCTTCCGCCACCCGGGCATAGGGCAGCGCCAGGTTCATGCGGATGCTTGCGGGCCAGTCAAACATGGTGCCGTCCTGCCAGGCCACGCCCACATCCCAGCCGGCCTTCAGCAGCTCTTTATGGGGCATCTGCCGGCTCTTAAGCCAGTCAGCGCAGTCCAGGAACAGCATATAGGTTCCCTCGGGCTGTGCGCACTTTATTTCCGGCGCGTGCTCCGCAAGAAACTTTACCGCAAACCGGGTATTCTCCGTGAGGGTCCGGCAGAGTTCATCCACCCAGACATCCCCGTCCTCCCCGTAGGCCGCCATCAGGGCGTGCATGGAGAGCACATTCATCGAATCATACCGGGTCCTTGCGGCTTCCCTCCGCACCATGTCCCGGATTCTCGGATTATATATGATATCATAGCTGGCATCCAGTCCCGCCAGATTAAAGGTCTTGGTCACCGCGTACAGCGCTGCGGTGCGCATCGCGGCATCCTCCGAAACCGACTGGGTCGGGATGTGCTTATGTCCGTCCAGTATAATATCCGACCAGATTTCATCGGAGATGACATACACGTCATACTTCCGGTAAAGCTCCATCAGCCGGGAAAGCTCCCATTCCTCCCACACCCGTCCGCAGGGATTGTGGGGTGAGCAGAGAATGGCGGTATGGATGTGATTCTTCCGAAGCTTCTCCTCCATATCCCCGAAGTCCATGCGCCAGACGCCCTTCTCATCCCGTACAAGAGGGCTTACCGCCGAATGATATCCGTTATCCGCAAGGGTTTTGCGAAACCCCACATAGGTGGGAGAATTGATCAGCACCGTATCCCCGGGAGCGCACAGCACGCGCAGCGCAGAGACCACGCCGCCGAGAACGCCGTTGTGATAGCCGATATGCTCTTCCTTCAGGTTTTTTACGCCGTTGCGCTTCTTCTGCCAGCCGATGATCCGGTCATAATACCCTTCCGCCGCCCCGAAATAGCCGAAGGCCGGATGGGACGCCCGGGCGATGATGGCCTCAGGAATCCGTGGAAAGGTCACAAAGTTCATATCCGCAACCCACATGGGAATTGCATCGAAGCCTTCCTTCGGCAGGTCGGGCGCAAAACCCGGCATCTTTCCCAGGCTGTCGATGGCCAGCGCATCCTTCCCGCGCCGGTCGGGAAGGGTTGTAAAATCATATTTCATATCCAGGTCCCCCTGCCTGTTCTATGGTTCTCTGAGCGCGATGAATGCCCCCAGATTGCCGCGCCTGCCGTGGCTGGCCCTGTGGGAAAACAGCTCCTCCGGATGACAGCAGGTGCACACCCCCATCACCGTCACATGGTCCGGAAGCACTCCCGCTTCTATAAGGATCCGCCGGTTGGCCTCCCAGAGGTCCAGATGATACTTTCCTCCGCCGGTCTCCCGGAGAATTCCCCGGACATCGCCCGCGAAGGTCTCCCGGAACTGCTCCGCCACATCCTCGCCGATCTCATAGCACTTTTCACAGATGGAGGGTCCCACGGCACAGATAATATCCTTCGGGTCGCACCCGAACTCCGATATCATGCGAAGGATGGTCACTTCCCCCATCCGTCCCGCGGTTCCCCGCCAACCGGAATGGGATATGCCGATGGCTCTGCGGACCGGATCCGCAAAGAGGATCGGCACACAGTCCGCAAAAAAGGCGCCCAGCGCCAGTCCGGGCACATCGGTGATAAGCCCGTCCGTATCCGTATAATCCCGGGCGCGGGTCAGCCCCTTCCCGGCATCTTCTTCGGTCACCGTCCGCACATTGACCGTATGGGTCTGGTCCGTAAATACAAAATGATCCTCCGGGATACCGAGAACCTCGGAGATCCGCCGGAAGTTCTCCCGCACCGCCTCTTCCTTATCCCCCCGGGAAAAGCTCAGATTCATGGATCGGAAGATCCCCTCGCTCACCCCGCCGCCCCGGGTGGCAATCACATGGTGCACCATGGGCAGCGCCTCCAGGGCCGGGACCGAATAGTAGGGAAGGATATCCCCGCAGGCCAGTGTATATGTCTTTAATTCAGCATTCTTCATGATTTTTCATTCCATACTTCCGCTATCTTGCGCCAGCCGAACATCTTCGCCGGCAGGCAGTATCCGAAGCCGATGCCCACGCCGATGGCCAGCGCCAGCTTGATGCAGTCAAGCCCCCGTTCCAGGGCGGTCATGTCCATGCCCGCCACCAGGGCATAAGCCATATAATAGACGCTTGCCCCCGGCACCAGCGGGAAAATGCCGCAGACCAGAAACACCGTGGTGGTGGCCCGCAGAAACACCGCGAGATAGCGGCAGACAATGGTCAGAATCACCGTCGCCACAAAGGTTCCCACCACCGGCATCTGCAGATACCGGCCGATAAACAGATAGATTCCCCAGCTGAAGGCGCCGGTAAAACCGCACCAGCCCCAGAGCCGCTGCGGTGCCGCAAACAGGATGGAAAAGCCGAAAGACCCGATAAAGGCCATCAGCACCTGCATCAGAATCTCAGTCAAGTTCATACATTATCCCCTCAGACAAGCAGGCCCAGACGCATGGCCAGGCCAATCGCGATACCAACGCCCACCGCCAGCGCCCCCGCGGTAAGCAGGGTGTCAATCAGGCGGATCAGGCCGGACAGATAATCATTCTCCGTAAAATTCCGGAAGGCATTGGTCAGCGGCACGCCCGGCACCAGCGGGAAAATCGCGCCGATCATGATGCTGTCCAGGCTGTCTCCCCAGCCCAGCCGGTACATGAGGCAGACCAGGAACGCCACAAAAAAGGCTGCCGCGGAAGTGCGCATCGGCTTGGAGGGTATCACATCCCGGAGTACCCACAGCACAAAAGCCCACAGCAAAAGGCCCGCTGTGAGCGCCACGAAGGAATCCGCCACCGTTCCGCGGAAAAGATAGCAGAATCCGAGACTTCCGATTCCGGCCCCGAATACCTGAACGCCGGGGGCCGGCATGGGTATCGCCTCAATCCGGTCCAGCTCCTGCGAAACCTCCTCCGGGCTGCATGCCCCTTCCCCGATTCTTCGGGAAAGAGCGTTCAGCTCATCCACCCGGTTCAGCATGATCGGGGAGAGCGGCACCTGGAAAACCCTGCTGGAATAGAGCTTTCCCTCCAGGGACATGGTGGCAAAAATGCCGTTGGTGAGCAGGTAGACCTCAAATTCTTCCAGCCCCATTCTGCGGGCTGCGATGTGCATTGCCTGTTTGGTCCGGAATATCTCGCTGCCGTTTGTCAGCATATCCCGGCCCATCCTGGTTACCAGGTCAAATCGGTTTTTCAGCGCTGTGACGTTCTGCTGATTTAAATTGATACTGTCCATCGCACTCCTGACAACTTGACGTTCTATTGTTATTCCTGTATATTGAGTAGTAAATGTACTGAAAATAACCGGCAGTAGCCTGTTCTGCCGCCAGAAGGAGCAACAGTATGGACCACAAAGCCAGTATCGGTGCACGGGTGAAAGCCCTGCGCACCTCCAAGAAACTCACCCTGAAACAGCTGAGCGAGCAGTCCGGTCTCTCCATCGGTTTCCTGTCACAGCTGGAGCGGGGACTCTCTTCCATCGCCATCGATTCGCTGGCCAAGCTGGCCGAGATCCTGGATGTCAGCCTCTCCGCCTTCTTTGATGCCGATCAGCAGCCGGAATCTTCTCCCATAAGCCGAAGCTTTTCGCTCCGCTGCTCCCAGGTGGCCCCGCAGATCATCCAGTACCTGCCCAACGGCCAGGCTTCGGACTTCATCTGTCTGCCCCGTATCTTTGACCTCATGCCCAATGCCGAAGAAGACCTGAAGGATCTGGTCATGAATCAGCACGAGGGAGAAGAATATATCTACGTACTGGAGGGAATTCTCACCGTTCATCTGAACGGCGCCAAGTATTTCCTCAATCCCGGCGACAGCGTCCAGATCCATTCGGAGGACCCACACCACTGGGTGAATGAAACCAACCGTGTCGTAAAAATCCTGGTCATCAATGCCCCGAATCCCTTTACCCACGGAAGCGGTCTGGTACTGTAACAGTCTACCATTTTTTCTTATGAATAACAAGCGGCCCGGAGTGTATGGCTCCGGGCCGCTTTTCTGCTCGCCCCGCAGGGGTGCGGGCACATATCTCTGCTGTTTACTCTTCCGTGTAGAACAGACGGTTGACCGCACTGAAAATACCGCGGAAGGATGCTCTGGTGATGTTGGAGCTGATGCCCACGCCGTAGGTGGCCTTGCCTGTCTTCTGATCCATCAGGTGGATGTAGGAGGCAGCCTGAGCCTCGGAACCGGTGGTCAGCGCGTGCTCGCTGTAATCCAGCACCTTGATCTGGATGCCGAGAGACTTCTCCAGCGCCCGCTTCACCGCGTCGATCGGTCCGTTTCCGGTACCCTCCACGCTTCTCTCACCGCCGTGATCCGTAAAGATAAGATTTGCCACCGTCATAAATGCGCCGCCCTCGAACTCCTTGTCGATAATCTGGCACTTCCGGAAGTGAATCGGCTCCTTGCGGTCCACATAGTTTTTCTTGAACTCGGCCATGATCTGCTGCGGTGCTACCTCGCCCTGACGCTCTGCATCGGCCTGGATGATATCCGCAAACTCCTTGTGCATTCCCTTCGGAAGCTTGAATCCGTAATAGGTATCCATGACAAAGGCGACGCCGCCCTTGCCGGACTGGCTGTTGATGCGCACCACCGGCTCGTACTTGCGGCCGATGTCTGCCGGATCGATGGGCAGATAGGGCACTTCCCAGATGCCGTCATTGCGCTGGGCCAGCGCTGCGGTTCCCTTGCTGATGGCGTCCTGATGGGATCCGGAGAAGGCGGTAAAGACCAGTTTTCCCGCATAGGGTTTCCGGTCATCCACCGGCATCTTGGTGCACCGCTCGCACACCTCCACGATGTGATTGATATCGCTAATCTCCAGCTGCGGGTCGATACCCTGGGAGAACATATTATAGGCCAGATTCAGAATGTCCACGTTGCCCGTTCTCTCACCGTTTCCGAGAAGGGTTCCTTCCACGCGCTCCGCGCCGGCCAGCATGGCAAGCTCCGTGGCTGCAATGCCGGTACCCCGGTCATTGTGGGGATGGATGCTGAGGATGATGCTCTCTCTGTCCTTGAAGTGGCGGTCCATCCACTCAATCTGGTCTGCATAGACGTTCGGCGTCGTCATCTCCACCGTTGCCGGCAGGTTGATGATGATCTTATTCTCCGGAGTGGCACCCCACTCCTCCTGAACCGCCTCACAGACCTCCAGCGCATAGTCCAGCTCTGTGCCGGTAAAGCTTTCCGGAGAATACTCCAGAATCACCTGGCCGTCATAATCCGCCATGTATTTCTGCACCATGCGCACGCCGTCGATGGCGATCTGCTTTACTTCCTCCTTGCCCGCGTGGAACACTACTTCTCTCTGCAGGGTGGATGTGGAATTATAAATATGCACAATTGCCTTCGGAATTCCCTGAATGGCTTCAAAAGTACGCTTAATCAGATGCTCGCGGCACTGGGTCAGCACCTGTACCGTAACATCGGCGGGAATCATCTTCCGGTCTACCAGAACGCGGAGGAAGTCAAATTCAATCTGGGAAGCTGCCGGGAAACCGATCTCGATCTCCTTAAAGCCCATCTTCACCAGCATATTGAACATCTCTATCTTTTCTTCCACCACCATCGGCTCCACCAGAGCCTGGTTGCCGTCCCTCAGGTCCACGCTGCACCAGATCGGGGCCTTCCGAATCTCGCGGTTCGGCCACTGGCGCTCCGGATAATCCACCACCGGCACTCTCTTGTACTTTCTGAAGTTCATCATGTTTCTCTTTCCTCCTGCATAGAAATAGAAAAGCCTCTGCAGCCCTCAGGCTGCAGAGGCGAAAAACTATCCGCGGTACCACTCTGCTTGCTGACTTCGTCAGCCACTCATTTCCGTCGGGGGCCGATGCCCTGAACGGTTTTCATCTGTAACGGGATTTCCCGGCCTCTCCTATGCACTCCCGGAGGAGATTTGAGATCGGCAGCTCCGAGGGGAGATCGGTCCAGTTCCGCCTGCTGCCTCGCACCCTCCGGCAGCTCTCTGAAAGGTATTCCTGTACGATATGTCCTCATCAACGCTTTATTTTCTAAATTTATATCATGAACCTGTCGCCTTGTCAATTGGAATTTTATGCACAAAAGTGAAAAAAGCAGAAGAGACACGGTACGTCCCCGTATCTCTTCTGCTGTACTCATATGTTAATTGTCTGTGTCAGTGTACTTCTGTCGGAGTACCGAATCAGCCAACAAGCTTTGCGACATTCATCTTTACGCCCGGGCCCATGGTGGTAGCCAGGGTTGCGCTCTTGATGTATGCGCCCTTGAGGGAGCTCGGCTTAGCTCTGAGAAGTGCATTGATCAGCGTCTGGAAGTTGTCCGCTAACTGCTCCTCTGTAAAGGAAGCCTTACCTACTGGCACGTGAATGATGTTGGATTTGTCAAGTCTGTATTCTACTTTACCAGCTTTGATCTCCTGAACGGCCTTTGCAACGTCCATGGTAACTGTTCCGGCCTTCGGGTTCGGCATTAAGCCCTTCGGTCCGAGTACACGGCCGAGACGTCCTACAACGCCCATCATGTTCGGTGTAGCAACAACTACATCGAAATCAAGCCATCCCTCGTTCTGGATCTTCGGAATCAGTTCCTCAGCGCCTACATAATCAGCGCCTGCTGCCTGTGCCTCGTCTGCCTGCGGTCCCTTTGCGAAAACAAGGATGCGGACAGTCTTGCCGGTACCGTGCGGAAGCACGACAGCGCCACGAACCTGCTGGTCAGCGTGACGGGAGTCACAGCCGGTTCTTACGTGAAGTTCGACGGTCTCATCGAATTTTGCAGAAGCAGTCTTCTTAACCAGAGCGATTGCATCTGCAGCTTCATACTGAATAGAGCGGTCTACTAACTTAGCAGCCTCTGCATATCTTTTACCTTTTTTCATTACAAAAAACCTCCTGGTGGTATTGTCGGGATTGCCCTCCCACTCTGCTTCGCGCCTTTCAGTGCGAAACGGTTATTAATATCGTATATGCGGATAATTACTCGGCAACAGTAATACCCATGGATCTTGCAGTTCCGGCGATCATGCTCATAGCTGCCTCGATGGAAGCGGCGTTGAGGTCCGGCATCTTTGTCTCAGCGATCTTTCTGAGATCTTCCTTGGAAATCTCAGCAACCTTCTGCTTGTTCGGAACACCGGAACCGGACTTAATCTTGCATGCCTTCTTCAGAAGAACTGCTGCCGGCGGAGTCTTGGTGATGAAGCTGAAGCTTCTGTCCGCATAAACCGTGATAACAACCGGGATGATAACATCGCCCTGGTCAGCGGTCTTTGCATTGAACTCCTTTGTGAACTGTACGATATTTACACCGTGCTGGCCCAGAGCCGGACCAACCGGCGGAGCCGGCGTTGCCTTGCCGGCCGGAATCTGCAACTTGATATATCCAGTAACTTTCTTAGCCATTGTAATAGACCTCCTCTAGTATTACATAACCTTCACATCAGCGAAGTCCAGCTCAACCGGTGTTTCACGGCCGAACATTTCCACGTTGATTGTCAGAGTCTGTTTACTCTCGTTGATGGACTTGACTACACCAACGGTGTCTTTCCAGGCTCCCGCGATGACTGTAATAGTGTCACCGACTTCAAAGCTGACAACCGGACCGGCCTCTGTCTGACTGGTCAGTGCGGCTATCTCTTCCTCGGACAGCGGAACCGGTTTGGAGCCCGGTCCTACGAATCCGGTTACGCCGCGGGTATTGCGTACCACGTACCATGTATCATCATTCATGATCATCTTTACGAGTACGTATCCCGGGAACATCTTTCTGGCAACCTGCTTGTTCTGTCCGTTCTTCAGCTCGGTAACTTCCTGCATCGGTACGGATACTTCCAGAATCTGTTCTTCCAGATGCCGGTTTGCGATTGTCTTCTCGATGTCCACCTTTACCTTATTCTCATAACCGGAATAGGTATGCACAACATACCAATGTGCCCCTGAGATTCTCTCATCATCTGACATAGTTTCAACTCCTGTCTCTGCCTGTGTATCTCTGTTTCCTGACTGCCTGACTTGCAAAGCGGCGATCAGATGGCAAAATGCAGCAGGAATACAATCACCGTATCAAGTGCTGCAATTAAGAGTCCCAGCACCACAGATGCCGCGATAACGGAGCTTGTCTCCCTCACCACCGTCTCTGTGTCAGGCCAGATGATTTTCGAAAATTCAGCCTTAAAACCGTCCCAGAAAGACTTCTTCTGTGTCAGTCTGGTATTTTCTGTGTCACCCATCTTTGACCTCCGAAGTACAACACAATCTCTGCCTTATGCAGTGATTATCTTGTCTCTTTGTGCGTAGTGTGCTTTCTGCAGAACTTGCAGTACTTCTTGGTTTCCATTCTGTCAGGATGCGTCTTCTTATCTTTGGTCATGTTGTAGTTTCGCTGCTTGCATTCTGTGCATGCCAGAGTAATTCTTGTGCGCACGACTTCCACCTCCATTTTCATTTGTCAGCTGCGCTTCTTCTGTATTCTCCGTCCGTTCCGGGTTCGGTGGGTGCAGCACGTTACTGCAGAAAAATCCGAAACAGCCTTCCGGTCTTCGCCCGGCCGGGTAAGCCGGTCTCAGACTTTTTGACAACACAAAAAAGGCGCTAAATCTTCCATAGCCTTGCTACTATAGCACAAAGACAGCTCTGCGTCAATCATTTTCCCTGCCAAAATCTCTCACATCTGCGTCAGCTCCGCGGCGTGTTCCCGCAGAAATGACACGAATTCCCTGGCCGCCCGCACCGGCTTTTTCGGCAGCGTCGCACCGATTACCCGCTTAATGGGCGGCTCCACATCCAGAAGGATCACATTTTCCGGCACCCGGACCGCCCGGAGGCTCAGCTCCGGAAGAAGCGCCACTCCCAGCTCCTTCGAAACCATGCGGAGAATCGGCGTATTGTCATCCGCCTGCACCCGAATCGTCCCCGGTGCTTCCAGGACCCGGTCCGCCCCTGCAAAGTGCATATCCAGGCTCGCCGCAATCAGCGGATACTCCCGCAGCTCCTCCAGGGTGATAGAGCTTCTCTCCCCCACCGCATACTTCTCCGGAACCACCGCGTAGAAGGGGTCTTCCATGACGGGATGCCATGTTCCTCTGCCCCGGCGGTACTCATCCGCCAGAATCATGTGAACGCCGCCCTCTTCCAGCAGTACGGGCAGATTATCCGTCCCCACGATAATCTCAAACTTTACATCCGGCCGCTCCCTGCGGAAGGCATTGATAGCCCCGGGAAGCCAGGTGGCGCTGATACTGGAAAATGTCCCCACAATCAGTTTTGTGCCGTCCCCCTTTGCGATCCTACCGGCCTCTTCGGCCAGTTCGGACAGTGCCGCATCCGCCGCCGTAATATAAGGGAGAATCCTGTCCCCTTCCTCGGTCAGGGCAACGCCTTTGTTAGTACGCGTAAAAACCGCAAAGCCCAGCTCATTCTCAATGCTGTTCATCATCTGGGTGACAGCCGACTGTGTGCAGGACAGCCGCTCCGCCGCCGAATTCAGGCTCCCCGCCGACAGCACGGTCAGCAGCGTCCGAAGCTTTCTTTCATCCATAGTATTTTCCCCGTTTTCGGATTCTGTCTTTAGTTATAAGCGCTTCTTATATATGCCATTCAGCTTCTGTCTTCTCTTCTGTCCTCTGTCATAATAACATAGAATCAGGAACAGGAAAATTCTTATCTATACATTAAGGAATTATTAGTATATCTAATAGCGTTATCATGAAAACTGTCTGCAAATAATCAGCGATTCATATCAGAATATAACTGATTGAATAATCTCCAGATATGCCGGAGAAGCCCCTGTCCGATGACACCCACCCATCGGCCAGGGGCTTCCTTTTCTGTTTCGGATATATTTATTAACGGACCTCCACGGTGAGTGCCGCCTGACGCTCCACTTCCGCAAGCAGAGCCTCCCGTTCCGGACACCCCTCCGCATAATTCATGCAGTACTCATTTTTCGGACGTACCAACTGAAAAATTCCATTGCGCATAGGATTGACCTCCTGAATATGTTTTAGTAAAATATTAATTAACTCATTCGTATTCTACACTGACCGATATTTTTTGTAAAATTATTCATATCTATGAACTATTAATATCATTTATTATCTTTCAGAAGATTCTATCAGGAGGTAATCTATGGAGCTGCGTCAGCTCAGATACTTTGCTGCGGTCCAGCAGCACCGCAGTTTCACCCGGGCCGCCCAGGAGCTTCATGTCACGCAGCCCACAGTGACAACAGCGCTGCGAAACCTGGAAGAGGAACTCGGCACATCCCTTATCGACCGTTCTTCCTGTCAGCTGACCCCGGCCGGTGAGGAGCTTCTTCGGCGGGCTGAAACCATCTTCCGCAACCTCGATGCGATTACCGAAGAGATCAAAAACGGGGCTTACCGCCAGCACAAACTGTGCATCGCAGTACCCCCGGTATCCTGCGCCTCTCTCTATGCCCCGATTCTGAATGAATTTGCCCCCTCCCATCCGGACATCGCACTGCGCATTGACGACCGGTGCAATGCGGAGCTGCTGAAACACCTTCAGAATTACGAGAATGACATTGATGCCGGCTTTATCATACAGCCGGAAGGGCTGCCTGAAAACATTGCTTATCTCGATCTGACCGGCGGCTCCCTCTACGCTCTTCTCCCCGCCTCCCATCCACTGGCCCGGATACAGGGCGGCATCCGTCTTGAGGACCTCACCAGAGAACGAATCCTGATGTATGACCGGGGCACCTCTTATACCGAAGCACGTATCACAAAAGAATTCGAACGCCGCGGCATTCCTTTCTCCGCGACGCAGTACTTTTCCAATATCTCCACCATCCTCGATGTTGTCTCCCAGGGGTACGGCATATCCTTCATCCTTGAAACCGAATCCCCGACCCTGACCCACACGCCGAATGTGGTTATGAAGTCCTTCAAAGACCCTATCCGCTACCGCATCGGCCTCATCTGGAACAAAAGCATCCATATGTCCGCCGCATGCCGGGAGTTCATCCGGTTTATCAAAGACCGATATCATCTGACGGAAGAGTAAAGAAAGACTGTCGCATCATCTGATGCGACAGCCCCTTCGTGTTCGTTGATAAATGACGCTGCCTTCTTGCGCTGACGCGCAAGAAGTACGTCTTACGAGGTAATATAATCTCAAAAACAGAATCCCCGCCACAAGCAAGCTTGCGCGGGGATTCTGTTTTATCGCTTATGCAGCGTCATTTATCTCGCTGATTACTCGATGATCTTTACAACTCTGCCGGAACCTACGGTTCTGCCGCCTTCACGGATAGCGAAACGAAGACCCTCTTCCATAGCTACCGGGTGAATCAGCTCAACGGTCATCTCGACGTTATCGCCGGGCATGCACATCTCGGTGCCTTCCGGAAGCTCGCAAACGCCGGTAACGTCAGTTGTTCTGAAGTAGAACTGCGGACGATAGTTGTTGAAGAACGGTGTGTGACGGCCGCCCTCGTCCTTGGTCAGAACGTAAACCTGAGCGGTGAACTTGTGATGGCACTTTACGGAACCGGGCTTGCAGACAACCTGGCCTCTTTCGATCTGGTCACGGTTGATACCACGAAGCAGAGCACCGATGTTATCGCCGGCCTGAGCCTCGTCCAGAGTCTTACGGAACATCTCGATACCGGTAACAACGGACTTCTGAGTCTCTTCGCTGATACCAACGATCTCGATTTCATCGGATACGTGAAGAACACCACGCTCTACACGGCCGGTAGCAACGGTACCACGACCGGTGATGGTGAATACGTCCTCAACAGGCATAAGGAACGGCTTATCCTTCTCACGAACCGGCTCCGGAATGTAGCTGTCAACAGCATCCATGAGCTCGATGATCTTATCGCCCCACTCGCTGGACGGATCCTCAAGAGCCTTAAGAGCGGAACCTCTGATAACCGGAATGTCATCGCCCGGGAACTCATACTCGTTAAGAAGCTCTCTGATCTCCATCTCAACCAGGTCAAGAAGCTCTTCATCGTCAACCATGTCGCACTTGTTCATGAATACAACGATAGCCGGAACGCCTACCTGACGAGCAAGAAGGATATGCTCGCGGGTCTGAGCCATAACACCATCGGTAGCAGCAACTACGAGGATAGCGCCGTCCATCTGAGCTGCGCCGGTGATCATGTTCTTAACATAGTCAGCATGTCCTGGGCAGTCAACGTGTGCATAGTGTCTGTTATTGGTCTCATACTCTACGTGTGCAGAGTTGATGGTGATTCCTCTTTCTCTCTCTTCCGGTGCCTTATCGATCATATCGAAAGCAACTGCCTGGCCCAGACCAAGTCTCTGGTTCAGGGTCTTGGTGATTGCTGCGGTCAGAGTTGTTTTACCGTGGTCAACGTGACCGATGGTACCAATGTTGCAATGCGGTTTTGTTCTCTCAAACTTCTGCTTAGCCATTGTAATAATCCTCCTAAGATTTTATACCTTATTCTGCGGCTTTTGGGACTGCAGTATGCTATCCGCCTTCTGCAGTCCCGAATAGCTACATTTTAGCATCTCATGCTTATTTTATCAAGTAATATTTGTAACTGTTCAGCACCCTGTGCTGCATTCTGTGACGGAGGTGCTGAACGGACCAGGAACTATATTATCTGCCCTTCTCACCGGAAAGAATCTTATCCTGAACATTCTTCGGAACCGGCTCATATCTGTCGAAGAACATAGAGTAGTTACCACGTCCCTGTGTTCTGGAACGAAGGTCGGTTGCGTAACCGGACATCTCAGCCAGCGGAACGAAGGCCTTGACCATCTTGCCGCCGCCGATGTCTTCCATACCCTCGATACGGCCTCTTCTGGAGTTGATATCGCCGATAACATCGCCCATGTACTCTTCCGGCATGGTTACATCGATCTTCATGATCGGCTCAAGGAGAACCGGAGAAGCCTTCTGCATAGCCTGCTTGAATGCCATGGAGCCTGCGATATGGAACGCCATCTCGGAGGAGTCGACCTCGTGATAGGAACCATCGTAAACATTTGCATGTACGCCGAGTACCGGATAGCCGCCCAGGATACCGCTGCCGGTAGCCTCTCTGACACCGTCCTCGACTGCCGGGATGTACTCCTTCGGAATAGCACCGCCGACAACGGTGGACTCGAATGTGAAGGTCTCTTCTCCGTTCGGATCCATCGGCTCGAACTTCATCTTTACATGACCGTACTGGCCCTTACCACCGGACTGCTTAGCATACTTAACTTCAACCTCAGCCGGCTTGGTAAATGTCTCTTTGTAAGCAACCTGCGGATCGCCGACATTTGCCTCTACGTTGAACTCACGCAGCAGACGGTCTACGATAATCTCCAGATGGAGCTCGCCCATACCGGAAATGATGGTCTGACCGGTCTCTTCGTTGGTCTTTACGCGGAAGGTCGGGTCCTCCTCGGCCAGCTTCTGCAGAGCGTCGGTCATCTTGCCCTGGGACGCCTTGGTCTTCGGCTCGATGGCGATGCTGATAACCGGCTCCGGGAACTCCATGGACTCCAGAATAACCGGATGCTGCTCGTCGCAGATGGTATCACCGGTGGTGGAGTTCTTGAAGCCTACTGCTGCAGCGATATCGCCGGAGAATACCTCATCCAGCTCGTTTCTCTTGTTCGCATGCATCTGAAGCAGACGGCCGACACGCTCCTTCTTGCCCTTGGAAGCGTTCAGTACATAGGAACCGGACTTGCAGACGCCGGAGTAAACACGGAAGTAAGCAAGCTTTCCTACGAACGGGTCTGTCATAATCTTGAATACCAGAGCGGAGAACGGCTCCTCATCAGAGGAATGTCTCACAACCGGGTTGCCGTCCAGGTCGGTACCCTCGATATCCGGTACATCGGTCGGAGCCGGCATATAGTCAAGAACTGCGTCCAGAAGCTTCTGAACACCCTTGTTTCTGTATGCGGTACCGCAGAGGCACGGAATCGCTCTGTTCTCGATGGTTCCCTTGCGGAGTGCAGCCTTCATCTCCTCTTCGGAGGGCTCCTCGCCGTCAAGGTACTTCATCATCAGGTCATCATCAAGCTCACAGATCTTCTCGATCATCTCGGTTCTGTAGAGCTCTGCATCATCCTTCAGGTCGTCCGGAACGTCGGTAATCTCGATATCGTCGCCCTTGTCGTCCTTATAGTAGTATGCCTTCATCTCGAAGAGGTCGATGATGCCCTGGAAGGTCTCCTCACGGCCGATCGGGATCTGCACCATGATGGTGTTCTTGCCCAGACGGTCATGAATGGTATCTACAGAATGGAAGAAGTCGGCACCGACAACGTCCATCTTATTGATAAATGCGATTCTCGGAACGTGGTAGGTATCAGCCTGACGCCATACGTTCTCAGACTGGGGCTCAACACCGCTCTTTGCGTCAAATACGCCGACAGCGCCGTCCAGAACACGGAGGGATCTCTCAACCTCTACGGTAAAGTCAACGTGTCCGGGAGTATCGATGATGTTGATTCTGTGCTCCAGAGCACCCGGAATCTTCTTGTGGAACTTCTCGTGTGTCCAGTGGCAGGTGGTAGCAGCAGAGGTGATGGTGATACCTCTCTCCTGCTCCTGCTTCATCCAGTCCATGGTCGCCGTACCCTCATGGGTATCGCCGATCTTGTAGTTAATACCGGTATAATACAGGATACGCTCGGTCAGAGTCGTCTTACCCGCATCGATATGGGCCATGATTCCGATGTTTCTGGTTCTCTCTAACGGATATTCTCTTACAGCCAAAGCCCAATCCTCCTATTAGAATCTGTAATGAGCAAATGCCTTGTTAGCCTCTGCCATCTTATGCATATCTTCTTTTCTCTTCACGGAAGCGCCGGTATTGTTAGCTGCATCCATGAGTTCTCTTGCAAGACGCTCTTCCTGTGTCTTCTCGCCTCTCTTGCGGGAGAACATGGTAATCCAGCGAAGGGCCAGAGTCTGTCTTCTCTCCGGCTTAACTTCAATCGGAACCTGGTAGGTAGCGCCGCCGATTCTCTTTGCCTTAACTTCCAGAACCGGCATAATGTTGTTCATCGCCTGATCGAAGACCTCAAGGGCATCTTTTCCGGTCTCCTGTGCGACGCGATCAAATGCGCCGTAAACAATCTTTTCAGCAACACCCTTCTTGCCATCAAGCATAATGTTGTTGATGAGCTTTGTTACAATCTTGTTGTTGTATACCGGGTCTGCTAAAACCTCTCTCTTAAAATTACGTTTTTTACGTGGCACGTTACTTCCCTCCTTAATAACTGCTTCAGCAGGCTTTACGCCGAAGCTTTCTCATTAGATCTCAGGTACTCACCTTTCAGTGTTTCGTAAGGCGTTCGTGTCCGAATCTATGAATCCCTGCAACCCACAGGTCAATATCATGGTCCGGTACATGTGTTACCTTATAACTGAGCTGAATTACTTCTTAACCTTCGGTCTCTTGGCACCGTACTTGGAACGGGCCTGCTTTCTGTCAGCTACGCCGGCGGTATCCAGAGTTCCTCTGATGATGTGGTATCTGGTACCGGGCAGATCCTTAACACGGCCGCCGCGGATAAGCACGACGCTGTGCTCCTGCAGGTTGTGGCCCTCACCCGGGATATAGCTGGTTACTTCGATTCCGTTGGAGAGACGTACTCTCGCAATCTTTCTCAGAGCAGAGTTCGGCTTCTTCGGTGTAGCTGTCTTAACAGCTGTGCAAACGCCTCTCTTCTGCGGTGAAGAAACCTCTGTTGCCTTCTTCTGCAGAGAATTGTATCCTCTGTGCAGTGCCGGAGCAGTAGGTTTTTTCACAGATGTCTGTCTTCCCTTTCTTACTAACTGGTTAAATGTAGGCATCCTTTTCACCTCCTGTGATATTGTCTGTGGTTGCAAATAGCTTATTTTAGCGCGCAGTATGCCCCCTGCGCGCACCATAAGATTATATATGGTCAAAATCTCCCTGTCAAGCAAAATGTATATCGTAAAATAAAGGCCGCCCCGCCTAAGCGGAACGGCCCAGAAGATCGATATTCAGAATCAGAAACCGAAGAACTGATTGATTCCGGCAAGAAGGCCCGTGGCCAGCTGCGAGAGCGTACCCTCGGAGTGGTCGGACACCTTGTCGCCCAGCTCGATATCCACGCTCGGAATGGTGGAATAGGAGGTCTGGGTCAGGTCCATCTCCATGGAGCCGCCGGAGAAAATCTTTACGCCGTTGGACTGCAGTCCGGAAATCAGGCTGTCGCCCAGACGGTTGTGCTCCTGCCAGTGGGAGGCCACCGGTTCCATGGCGCGGTAGCTTGCCACATTCGGCACGCTCATATAGAAGGCGCCCTTGTTGCTGGATGTGGAATCCCAGTGAATCGCGATGTGACAGTCCGCCATGTTGTTGGCGATGACGGTTCTTGCGATATTGTCCAGCTGTACGTCGCTGCTCTCGCGGATCATCAGAACGTCATATCCTGCAGCCAGAAGCTTCTCTTTCAGGATCATGGCCTCCTTCAGGGTCACCGTGGACTCTGCGGTTCCGTCCGCAAACTCCATGCCGGAGGAGATGGCCGTGGACTTCACCGCGCCGGCCGCCGTTGTTCCGCCGGTTACCTTCGGTGTGCCGTCGGGATGGCTGAGCGTTTTGTAGTTGCCGCCGCCGCTGCATCCGTGTCCCGCATTGACGCAGACCGTCTTGTTCTTCCGGTTTCCGGATGCGCGGTACAGTGTTGCCGCACCGCTGTGAATGGCCGAGAAATCCGCATACTTCCAGGACGGATTCAGTGTTACCGTCTCCGTGCCGGAAGAAGCCTTTGCAGTCTCTGCCGCTGCCGTCTCCGGTGCTGCAGTGGTCGCCGGTGCCGTAGTCTCGGCCGGCTTTCGGTCTGCCAGGAACTGGACGGACACATAGTAATTCGCGCCGTTCAGGCTGATGGTTGCCCACTCGCCGTTGATCTCCGTCACCGCCACATTGTCGCCATAGCGCACGGTTCCGATGATGTTGCCCTCCTTCTGTTCCGGGCTCTTTCTTACATTGACCACATCACCGGTTACATACATATTCTTAAGAACCTGAGCTGTAGTCTCCGCAGCTTGCGTAACCACCTGCTGCACCTCCGCCACAGTCTGAGCCGGACCTGCGGCCACCGCCGCGTCCGCCTTGCTTCCGCAGCCGCTGATTGCCATGACGGCCGCCAGCACTCCCGTTGCCGCGATCCTCTTTACTTTGCAGGATGTGAGTTTTCTGCTCATAGCCGATATTCCTCCTGTTGTTCTCCCCGCTGAAAAAAGGCTGCCGCCAGGTAAAAACCATTCTGTTCCCCCGCGACAGCCCCGTTTTTTCCTGTGCCCGGCATGTGCCGGGCACTCACAGATTCTTTACTCTATGATGGATTCCTCTTCGTTCAGGACAATGCGGTCTGCCTCATCCAGCTCAAGAGGTTCTCCTTCCCCCGGTGCCTCATAAACCTCCGGCACCTCAGCCTCTTCCTTTGCGTCCGTGCTGAGCTTCACCCTGTGGTAACGCTTCATGCCGGTTCCTGCAGGAATCAGCTTACCGATAATGACGTTCTCCTTCAGGCCGACCAGCTTGTCGGTCTTGCCGTAGATAGCCGCCTCTGTCAGGATCTTGGTGGTCTCCTGGAAAGAAGCCGCAGACATGAAGGAATCGGTTGCCAGAGATGCCTTGGTAATACCAAGGATAATCCGGCGGCCGGTGGCCGGGGCCTTGCCCTCTGCCTCCAGTTTCCGGTTCATCTCTTCGAAGTCGAGGAACTCCACCGTCGTGCCGGGAAGCTGGTCGGAATCACCCGCCTCATCAATCTTGATCTTCTTCAGCATCTGATGAACGATCATCTCGATATGCTTATCGTTGATCTCAACACCCTGCAGGCGGTAAACTCTCTGAACTTCCTTCAGCAGATAATCCTGTACCGCGCGCACGCCCTTGATCTTAAGCAGATCGTGGGGGTTCACGCTTCCTTCGGTCAGCTCATCGCCGGCCTCCAGAATATCTCCGTCCTTCACCTTGATGCGGGATCCGTAGGGGATCAGGTAGGTCTTGCTGTTTCCGGTTTCGTTGTCGGTGACAACGATCTCTCTCTTCTTCTTGGTATCCTTCAGGGTTGCCACGCCGCCGAACTCTGCGATGATGGCAAGACCCTTCGGCTTACGTGCCTCAAACAGCTCCTCGACACGGGGAAGACCCTGTGTGATATCGCCGCCGGCAACGCCGCCGGTATGGAATGTACGCATCGTCAGCTGGGTACCCGGCTCACCGATGGACTGTGCGGCGATGATGCCGACAGACTCGCCGACCTGTACCGGCAGTCCGGTTGCCATGTTGGCACCGTAGCACTTCGCGCACACACCCAGATGGGAACGGCAGGTCAGCACCGTACGGATCTTCACGGACTTGCGGCCTGCGCGGTTCAGCGCATCCATGACCGCGCCGGAGGTTCTCGGCGTTACCATGTTGTTCTTCGCCAGCACCACCGCGCCGGTATCCGGATCGGTGATATCCTCGGCGATGAATCTGCCGGTGATACGGTCCTGCAGAGACTCGATGGTCTCCTGGCCGTCCATGAAGGCCTTGATCTCCATGAAGGGGATCTCGCCGGTGGCTGCGCAGCAGTCATCCTCACGTACAATCAGATCCTGGGAGACATCGACCAGTCTTCTGGTCAGATATCCGGAGTCTGCGGTACGCAGCGCCGTATCGGAAAGTCCCTTGCGGGCGCCGTGGGCGGAGATGAAGTACTCCAGAACGTCCAGACCCTCACGGAAATTGGAGCGAATCGGAAGTTCGATGGTGTGTCCCGTTGTATCAGCCATCAGGCCGCGCATGCCGGCCAGCTGCTTGATCTGCTTATCGGAACCACGGGCACCGGAGTCCGCCATCATGAAGATGTTGTTGTATTTGTCCAGTCCTGTCAGAAGGTCGTGGGTGAGTCTGTCATCCGTCTTCTTCCAGGTCTCGATAACTTCTTTGTATCTCTCCTCCTCGGTGATAAGACCGCGGCGGTAGTTCTTTGCAATCTTGTCCACAACCTCCTGTGCGTCGTCCAAAAGCTGTTTCTTGGTCTTCGGCACCTGAATATCGTGGATGGAAACGGTCATGGCTGCTCTTGTGGAGTACTTGTAGCCGATGGCCTTGATGTCATCTAGGGTGACGGCGGTCTGAATAGCGCCGTGCACGTTGATGACCTTCTCCAGGATCTGCTTCAGCTGCTTCTTGGCGACAAGGAAGTCAACCTCCAGCTTCAGCTCGTTGCCCGGAACGGAACGATCCACAAAGCCCAGATCCTGCGGAATAATCTCATTGAAGATGAAGCGGCCCAGTGTGGACTCAATCACATCGGTGATGGGATTGCCGTCCGCATCGGTTCCCTTCACGCGGACCTTGATGCGGGAGTGCAGCTTGATGTAGCCGTTCTCATAGGCGAGAATAGCCTCATTCACGCTCTTGAAGGCCATGCCTTCTCCGATGGAGCCTGCTCTCTCCTGGGTCAGATAGTAAATACCGAGAACCATATCCTGAGACGGAACCGCCACAGGACCGCCGTCCGACGGCTTCAGCAGGTTGTTCGGGGACAGAAGCATGAATCGGCACTCTGCCTGCGCTTCTACGGACAGCGGCAGATGGACAGCCATCTGGTCACCGTCGAAGTCGGCGTTGAATGCGGTACAAACCAGCGGATGCAGCTTGATGGCGCGGCCCTCGACCAGCACCGGCTCGAAAGCCTGGATGCCCAGTCTGTGCAGTGTAGGTGCACGGTTCAGCATAACCGGATGTTCTTTGATAACGTCCTCGAGAACGTCCCATACCTCCGGCTGCAGGCGCTCCACCATCTTCTTCGCGTTCTTGATGTTGTGGGCGGTGCCATTGGCCACCAGCTCCTTCATAACGAAGGGCTTGAACAGCTCAACGGCCATCTCCTTCGGCAGACCGCACTGGTAAATCTTCAGCTCCGGTCCGACGACGATAACGGAACGTCCGGAATAGTCTACACGTTTTCCGAGAAGGTTCTGGCGGAAACGCCCCTGCTTGCCCTTCAGCATGTCGGAGAGGGACTTGAGGGCACGGTTGCCCGGGCCGGTGACCGGACGGCCTCTGCGGCCGTTGTCAATCAGCGCGTCCACCGCTTCCTGCAGCATACGCTTCTCATTGCGGATGATGATGTCCGGTGCGCCCAGCTCCAGCAGGCGTGCCAGACGGTTGTTTCTGTTGATGATTCTGCGGTAGAGATCATTCAGGTCGGAGGTGGCGAAACGGCCGCCGTCCAGCTGTACCATGGGACGGATATCCGGCGGGATAACCGGAATCACGGTCATGACCATCCACTCCGGCTTGTTGCCGGAAGCGCGGAAGGCCTCGATGACCTCCAGTCTCTTGATGATTCTTGCCCGCTTCTGGCCGGTGGAATCGGCCAGCTGCTTTCTCAGATCCTCGGAATCCTTCTCCAGGTCAATGGCCCGGAGCAGTTCCAGAACGGCCTCGGCGCCCATGCCGGCGCGGAAGCTGTCATAGCCGAACTTCTCGACGGCATCGCGGTACTCCTTCTCGGAGAGCACCTGCTTGTAGCTCAGATCCGTCTGGCCGGGATCCAGTACGATATAGGATGCAAAGTAGAGCACTCTCTCCAGAATTCTCGGAGAGATGTCCAGTGCAAGGCCCATCCGGCTCGGGATGCCCTTGAAATACCAGATGTGGGAAACCGGCGCTGCCAGCTTGATGTGGCCCATGCGCTCTCTTCTCACGCTGGATTTGGTGACCTCGACGCCGCAGCGGTCGCAGATCACACCTTTATAACGAATCTTCTTGTACTTGCCGCAGTGGCATTCCCAGTCCTTGGTGGGACCAAAGATTTTCTCGCAGAAGAGTCCGTCCTTTTCCGGTTTCAGTGTTCTGTAATTGATTGTCTCCGGCTTCTTTACCTCGCCGTGGGACCACTCCAGAATACGCTCCGGGGACGCAAGGCCGATCTGGATCGCGTCAAAGGTCAACGGCTGATAAGTATCTTTTGTCTCTGGCATGAACGGTACTCCCTTCTTTATTCTTCACCTGAATAGTCATCTTCCGCAGCGTCGGCGAAATCATCCTCCATGGGCATATCTTCCTCGAAGGACTCTTCCGGCTCAACCGCTTCCAGCTGGCCATTGCGGAACTCCTGCTCGGAATAGCCGTAATCGCCGAAGGACTCGCTGTGCGCGTAGCGTCTGGATTCATTCTCCAGAACAGAGCGGAAGCTGGTCTCGGGTTCGTCGATATTCTCGGACATATCCACCTCGGTGCCGTCCTCGTTGAGAACTCTGACATCCAGCGCAAGCGCCTGAAGCTCCTTGAGAAGTACCTTGAAGGACTCCGGAACGCCCGGCTCGGGAATATTCTCACCCTTGATGATGGCCTCATAGGTCTTTACACGTCCCACAACATCATCCGACTTGACGGTCAGAATCTCCTGCAGTGTGTAAGAAGCGCCGTATGCCTCCAGCGCCCAGACCTCCATCTCTCCGAAACGCTGGCCGCCGAACTGAGCCTTGCCGCCCAGAGGCTGCTGCGTAACCAGGGAGTATGGGCCCGTGGAACGGGCATGAATCTTATCATCTACCAGGTGGTGCAGTTTCAGGTAATTCATGTGGCCGATGGTAACCGGCGCATCAAAGAACTCTCCGGACCGGCCGTCGCGCAGAAGAACCTTTCCGTCGCGGCTGATCGGAACACCCTTCCACAGCTTTCTGTGCTCCAGGTGGGTTCCCAGGTATTCCATAACGCCCGGGTCAACCGAATCCTTATACTTCTCCTCGAATTCCTCCCAGGAGGTGTTGACATAGTCATTGGCCATCTCGAGGGCATTCTGAATGTCTTCCTCGTCGGCACCGTCGAAGATCGGGGTGGCGATATCCAGACCGAGCACCTTCGCCGCAAGGCTTAAGTGGATCTCCAGGATCTGACCGATGTTCATTCGGGACGGAACGCCCAGCGGGTTCAGCACGATATCCAGCGGACGTCCGTTCGGCAGGAACGGCATATCCTCCACCGGAAGGATGCGGGATACGCAGCCCTTGTTTCCGTGACGTCCGGCCATCTTATCGCCGACGGAGATTTTTCTCTTCTGGGCAATGTAGATGCGGACAGACTCGTTCACGCCCGGCGGCAGCTCGTCGCCGTTCTCTCTGGTAAATACCTTCGCTGCCACGACGATACCGTAAGCACCGTGGGGAACCTTCAGGCTCGTGTCGCGGACCTCTCTCGCCTTCTCACCGAAGATGGCGCGGAGCAGTCTCTCCTCGGCAGTCAGCTCGGTCTCACCCTTCGGGGTAACCTTTCCTACCAGGATATCACCGGCACGGACCTCCGCACCGATGCGGATGATGCCTCTCTCATCCAGGTCTTTCAGCGCATCATCGCCGACGCCCGGAACATCGCGGGTGATCTCCTCCGGTCCCAGCTTGGTGTCGCGGGACTCTGCCTCGTACTCTTCAATATGAACGGATGTGTATACGTCATCCTTTACCAGACGCTCGCTGATAAGAACGGCGTCCTCGTAGTTGTAGCCTTCCCAGGTCATGAAACCGATGAGCGGGTTCTTGCCCAGGGCAATCTCACCGCCGCAGGTGGACGGACCGTCCGCGATCACGTCGCCGGCCTCCACATGGTCGCCCTTGTAGACGATCGGCTTCTGGTTGTAGCAGTTGGACTGGTTGCTGCGCATGAACTTGGTCAGATGATACTCATCAAGCACGCCGTCGCCGTCTCTGCGGATAAGAATCCGGTCGGAAGAAGACATCTCGACCGTGCCGGGAGCGGTGGCAACCATGCACACGCCGGAGTCTACCGCAGCCTTCGCATCGATACCGGTGCTGACAGCAGCACGCTCGGTCATCAGCAGCGGAACAGCCTGTCTCTGCATGTTCGAACCCATCAGGGCGCGGTTTGCGTCGTCGTTCTGCAGGAACGGAATCATGGATGTCGCCACGGAGAATACCATCTTCGGGGATACGTCCATCAGATCCACGCGGGTCTTCTGATAGGAAGAGGTCTCATCACGGAAACGTCCGGAAACGTTGCGGTTGATGAAGTGTCCCTCCGCATCCAGCGGCTCGTTCGCCTGTGCGACGACGAAATCATCTTCCTCGTCGGCGGTCAGGTATCTTACCTCTTCGGTAACTCTCGGCTCCTTCGGGTCGCTCTTGTCCACCACGCGGTAGGGAGCTTCCACGAAGCCGTACTCATTCACCTTCGCATAGGTAGCCAGGGAGTTGATCAGACCGATGTTCGGACCTTCCGGGGTCTCAATCGGGCACATACGTCCGTAATGGGTGTAGTGTACGTCTCGGACCTCAAATCCGGCACGGTCTCTGGACAGACCGCCGGGACCCAGAGCGGAAAGTCTTCTCTTGTGGGTCAGCTCGGACAGCGGGTTGTTCTGATCCATGAACTGGGACAGCTGGGAGCTTCCGAAGAACTCCTTGACCGCAGCTGTCACCGGCTTGATGTTGATCAGGCCCTGTGCGGTGATCGAATCGATATCCTGGGTCGTCATGCGCTCGCGGACCACACGCTCCATACGGGAAAGACCGATGCGGTACTGGTTCTGCAGCAGCTCGCCGACGGAACGGATGCGGCGGTTGCCCAGATGGTCGATATCATCCGCGCTGCCGATGCCGTACTCCAGGTGCATATTGTAATTAATAGAAGCAATGATGTCTTCTTTGGTAATGTGCTTCGGAATCAGGTCATGGATCCGGTTCTTCAGCTCCTGTGCCAGTTCATCTCCTGACAGTCCCTGTCCGAGGATCTCCATCAGCACCGGATAATAAACCAGCTCGTTGATTCCCAGGTCCTTCAGTGCATCCTCGTCCATATCGAGGTAGCAGCCTGCATCCACCATCATGTTGGACAGAACCTTGCAGTTCTTCCGCTCGGTCTGAATCATGACATAGGGCACGCCTGCATTCTGGATGTCGGCAGCGCTCTCTCTGGTGAGAACCGTGCCTGCCTCGGCGATGATCTCGCCGGTTTCGGTATTGACCACATCCTCTGCCAGGGTATGGCCGGCCAGGCGGCTGCGGAAGTGAAGCTTCTTATTAAACTTATAACGGCCGACCTTTGCCAGGTCATAGCGCTTCGGGTCGAAGAACATGCCGTTTAAGAGGCTCTCCGCGCTGTCCACGGACAGCGGCTCGCCGGGACGGATCTTCTTGTAAAGCTCCAGAAGGCCATCCTCATAATTGCTGGTGGGATCCTTCTCAAAGCTCTTCTCCAGCTTCAGCTCGTCGCCGAAGAGTTCCTCGATCTCCGCGTTGGTTCCGTAGCCGAGGGCACGGATAAGCACGGTAACCGGAACCTTTCTGGTACGGTCTACACGGACATAGAAGACATCGTTGGAATCGGTCTCATACTCCAGCCATGCGCCGCGATTCGGGATCACGGTGCAGCTGAACAGCTCGGTTCCAACCTTGTCATGGGTGATATCATAATAAATACCGGGGGAACGGACTAACTGGCTGACGATAACTCGCTCTGCACCATTGATAACGAAGGATCCTGTATCTGTCATAAGCGGAAGCTCGCCCATGAAGATCTCATGCTCATTGATCTCATCGGTATCTTTATTGTGGAGTTTCACAGTTACCTTCAGCGGAGCAGCATAGGTCGCGTCGCGTTCCTTACACTCCTCGATGGTATACTTGGTCTCATCCTTGCAAATCTTGAACTTGCCGAATTCAAGGCTGAGATGTCCCGCGAAATCCGTGATCGGAGAAATATCATCGAAGGCCTCGCGCAGCCCCTCGTCGAGGAACCACTGGTACGAGTTCTTCTGGATATCGATCAGGTTCGGGATCTCAAGTACTTCCTGATGTCTGGCAAAGGTCATTCTCTGACCGTTACCGGATTTGACCGGATGCATTCTGCATTTTTCCATTCGACGTTTCACCCCTGTTATCTTTCATCTGCGTTTCTCTTCGTGCCTGTTCTGCTTCACTGCGGCTGCCCGCACAGGCGGCATAAGAGCCTACGTTTCCATAATAGTGCAAATTTCATAATATCATGCGTTTGTCAATAAGTCAACGCATTTCATCATGAAAAACTGCCAAAAATCCCCCCTGTTTTGCCGTTACTACTTGCCAATTTTATCAGCGGATGCTATAATATTTTTCCGTATGGTTACCCTTCAAGGCTGTGCCTGTGAAGTGCAGCCAGGCAATAAGCAGCGCTGGAGGTATATTTATGAACAATCTGACTACCGTATTGCTGGTCATTCTGGCAGTGCTGGTCGTTCTTCTGGTAGTCCTCTATTTTCTCGGAAACCGGATGCAGAAGCGCCAGGCAGAACAGCAGGAACTGCTGGATGCCGCGAAGCAGACCGTGTCAATCCTGGTCATTGACAAGAAACGGCTTCCGCTGAAGGAGTCCGGACTTCCGAAACAGGTAATCGAGCAGACCCCCTGGTATGCAAAGCGGTCCAAGCTTCCCATCGTCAAGGCGAAGGTCGGTCCCAGAGTCATGACTCTCATCGCACAGGACACCGCCTTTGAGCAGCTTCCCGTCAAGACGGAAGCCCGCGTGGTGGTCAGCGGCCTGTACATCACCGAGGTCAAGAGCGTGCGCGGCGGCATCCCGCCCGTACCGAAGAAAAAGAAGGGCTTCTTTGCCCGGATGTATGATTCCGCGCAGAGCCGTCTGCGGGCCAATAATACCGCAAAGAAGTAAAACAACCAATGATGACAAAAGAGCTCGGAGGCATTCGCCTCTGAGCTCTTTTTCTGTCCATCGTTCTGTCCTGCGCCGCAGCATACGGGGGTTACTCCCCGTCCCGGTCTTCCTCCCGGACCTGCTTGGAGCGGGCCTCTATCACCACCCGGGAATCCGACGTCTTCACTGAATTCATCTCCAGGCTGTACAGAATCTCCGCCCGGACGCTGTCCTCTTCTTCCCGGACCTCCATATCGAAGGTGGAGATCGTCAGGATAATCTCGCCGAAGGGAGTACTGTAGCAGTTTACCGTGGTCTTTCCCACTTCAAATTCCATGTGAGCCCGCACATCGCCGCCCCGGATAATCTCCGCCTTCCGGTCATAGAGCTTGATGGTGCAGCGGAGCGGCCGCTCCAGTCCTTCCTGGAATTCATCATATATAATGTAGTGTTTTCCGTTCTTCTTATAGTAAATCCCGGAGGTCACCACGGCGACATCGCCGGATTCTCCGTCTACCGTATGAATCCCGCTGACACTAACCATCACGTCTCTTGTCATCAGCCTGCCTCCTGCCGCATATCAGCGCATATAGCGCTTCATGCCGTGTTCAATCAGGTTTGTCACCAGCTCTTTTCTGCTTACGCCGGCTGCATCCATGATCATGGGATACATGCTGATGCCGGTGAATCCCGGCATGGTGTTGATCTCGTTAAAGATCACGGAACCGTCCTCTGTCACGAAGAAGTCGACGCGGGAGAGGCCGTAGCCGTCCACCGCACGGAACACTTCCTCCGCATCCTTCATCAGTCTCTCGCGGACGCCCTCCGGCAGCGCCGGCTCCACCACAGTCCGGGAATCCGGATTGTTGTACTTAGCGTCGTAATCATAGAACTCGGCTGCCGCCAGAATCTCACCCACGCCGAAGGCCCTGACCGGTGTCTCTCCGCCGCCGAACACAGCACACTCAATCTCTCTGCCGCGGATCATCTCTTCCACCAGGATTTTCCGGTCATGCTCCGCCGCCACCTTAAGGCCTTCTTCCAGCATTTTCCGGTCATCCGCCCGGGAAACGCCGCAGGAAGATCCCGCATTGCAGGGCTTGATAAATACCGGATAGGCAAAGCGCTCCTCAATGCGCCGGCACACCCGGTCCATATCCTTCAGCTCTTCCTTCATGACGCCCACAAAGTCCGCCTGACGGATGCCTCTGGCCGCCACCACCACCTTGGTGTACAGCTTGTCCATGGATACGGCAGATGCCAGAACGCCGCAGCCCACATAGGGGATCTTTGCCAGCTCGAAGATACCCTGCACGGTACCGTCCTCGCCCCAAAGGCCGTGGAGCACCGGGAATACGCAGTCGATCCGGATTTTCTGTGCTCTGTCTTTGTCCAGCACAATCAGCGCCTTTTCCTCCGCATCGGGCGAAAGTATGGCCCGGCGGCTTCCCGCCGTCCAGAATCCGTTCACGATATCATCCGCACTCTCCGTGAGGAGCCAGCGGCCGTCCTTCGTGATGCCCACCAGCACCGGCTGATAGCGGTCGGTATCAATGCTGCGGATCACATTCACCGCGGATTTGCAGGACACCTCATGCTCCGAGGACTGTCCGCCGAAAAGTACCAGAACATTTATTTTCATAGCTTACCCTTCTCTCATTTCCCAATCTGTCTGAATACAGGATATGCCCGCATAATCTGCGCACATTCCAACTAACTATAGCACAGATCGAAAGCCGCTTCAACGGTCTGGCGAAACCATTTCCCGGAGTAGATATTCTATGTTATAGTATAACTACAGTGGGGTTCTCCCCTCTGCGTTGTACGCTCCGCGAGGATGCCCATTAAGTTTACAAAAGGAAGGGAGAAATCTTGTCATGAAAAACAAACTGGATTTCCTGATGACGCTTACCGGTACCAGAAACAGTGTGCTGAGCAAGGCAATCTCCTTTGACCCTTCCTATATCAGCCGCATCCGGTCCGGCAGCCGATCCATTCCCCGCACACCGCAGTTCGCAGACCCTGTCGCAGCCTATTTTTCCCGAAATCTCAGAACAGAATCCCAGAAGCTCCTTCTCCGGTCGGAAATCTGCCCCGGAGAGCCTTTCCCCGAAACCCCCGAAGCCCTGCAGGAGGCAATCTGCAGATGGCTTATATCGGAGGACATTCCCGCTCCCGATTCCATCGGCAATTTCATTCTTCACTTTTCCAGCATGGCGGTTTCCGGGCTCCCGGTTCCTTCCGCCGCTGGTGCCTCTTCCTTCCCGGAAGAACTGAAGAAACGAATCGAAGCCCTGGAGGAAACGGCGGATCCCGCCGGGTATTATTACGGGAATAACGGAAAACGGGAGGCGGTGGAGCTGTTTCTCGGTAAACTCTGCCTGAGCGGCCGTCCCCATTCGCTCCTCCTCTTCTCGGACGAGGATATGTCCTGGCTCTATGAGGACCCGGCCTTTGCCGCGCGCTGGGCCGCCATGCTTTTCCACCTCTTAAAAACCGGAAGCACGATTCAGATTCCCCACAACATCACCCGGAGCAGTGAGGAGATGTTCGCGGCCTGTCAGAACTGGCTTCCCCTCTATATGACCGGGGCCATCAGTCCCTGGTACTGCCCCATCCCCCGGGACGGTATTTACCGCCGCTCTCTGTTTATCGCCGCCGGTCACTCTGCGCTGATCTCCTCCTCGGTCCGGAATCTCTCCGAGGGAATGCTGAATCTTCTCATTGACGACAGGACGGCGATCCGGGCGCTGGAGGCAGAATTCCGGAATTTCCTGAATCTCTGCCGGCCTCTGATGCATGTGCACAACGCCCAGGATATCCCCGGGTTTTTCCGGAGTCTCCGGGCGCTGGAATCGGAACCCTGCAGCATAATAACCGCCCAGCCGATTCCCTCCTTCTTCACGATGCCCCACGCGGTCATCCGGAGCATTCTGAAGCGCCACCCGCTGCCGGAGCTGTCCCTGCGACACCAGAGCTCCTGTGCCGGTTTCCGGAACGTCATGCGGAAGGGCTTCCACTACACGGAAGTGATTCACCTCCCCTCCCCGGAGCAGGTAAAGGAAGGCCGTTTCCGGCTTCCCATGTGTGACCTCTTCGGAGAACCGGACTTCTTCCTGACACCGGAAGACCTGACCAAACAGCTTCTGCATGCCATCCATCTGCTGCTGCAGGAGCCCGCCTATCACATCATTCTGTCGGAGCGGATTCCCGATAATGTCCTGATCCATGCTCAGGACGGGGGCGATGCCCTTCTGGCCAGCGCCCAGCCGCCCACAACGGCCTTCGCCATCACCCAGCGGGACATGTCCGCCGCCCTCTTCGGCTACATCCGGACTGCTGCCGAAACCGAAGGCCAGGAAAGCAAAGAAAAAACTATCCGCAGACTGCGGGAGTACATCCGCAAGCTAAACTAACTTCTTTTTTCAGCCAGCTGCTCTTCAAGCAAAAAGAGGCTGTCGCACTGTAAACATATGCCGTATAAATATGTTAAGTGCGACAGCCTCTTTTTCTAATTACTCTTAAACTCCTGCAATATACCCCTTCAGCGCCCACTGGTAGGTCTCCAGCGCCTGCTGCAGGTTCATATCCGCTGTCTCCAGCTCAATCTGTCTTGCTGCCAGGGAGTTCTGCGCATTCAGATACTCCAGGTTTCCGATCATGCCCAGCTGCAGCTTGGTGTCTGCGATGGACTGATTCTTCGTCTCGGTGGCCAGTGCCGCCTCCGCCGCCTGCAGGGCGGTCTGATCCATCAGCACCGTATTGTACATGGTCCGCACCGAAGACCGGATGCTCTGCTCCTGGTTTGCGATGGTCCGTTCCATGTTCTTCCGCTCCGTCGAGCCCTCCGTCATGTTGGACAGGAGTCTCTTGTTGACTTTCAGGGAAATGCTGCTGTCAACGGCCGTCTGTGCATCCACCTCGGGATTCATTCCCGCGATCAGTGCCCGGTTGGCCCTGGGCAGGTCCTGAATCTCCGGCTGGTCGTTGTACTTCCATCCGGTGGCCAGGCACAGCTGCTGCCGCAGGTTCTCCACATTTGCCTCCGCGGAGGTAATGCCGGACTGCAGGGACTGCACGGAATTCTGCGCCTTCAGCACATCCGTTGCGGTGGCCATGCCTACCGACTGCTGCCTCTGGGTCATCGCCAGAGACTGCTCCGCCAGCGCCAGATTCTGCTTCAGGGTCGCGATGGACTTCCGGGCCAGGTTGTAGGAAGCAAAGAGTCCCTGGGTCTGCACGATAAGCCCCGTCTGGGTATTCTGATGTGCCAGGGCCTGGGTCTCGCTGTCTTCGTAGCTGGCATCTGCCGCCTGTCTGGTGGAGATGGAGGACTGTTCAATCATGGCCGCCGCTGCCATCAGGGAGGCATAGGAGGAGCTCATGCTGGAAATCTGCTTCTGTGTGGCGGAATCCAGGGTCATCCCCACGGCCATGCCGCTCATCATCTCCAGCGCATCCTTCATGGTGTCCGCGGTATCCCGAAGGCCTTCCGCCGAATCCTCCATGTCGTTGGCGCTGTCATACTGATTCTGCCGGATTTCATTCTTATTCTTGACGGATCTTCCCTGCTGATAGGTGCCCTGATTGTTCAGATAGTGGGGATTGTACTCCTCCACCAGCATCTGCAGCTCATCGTATTCCATGACATTGTCTCTGAGCCTTGCCCAGGTTGCCTCATCATGGGCAAACTGCGGGTTTTCCGCCAGCGCGGTCACAGGTGATGCGGCCGCACACGCCAGGCTCAGCACAAGTGCTGCCGCACGATATCTGATTCTTTTCATTCGTTAGCCTCCTTAGGGGAATCCGCTTTAATAAGAGGATTCCGAGATAAGTCCGTGCATCGCCCAGTCATAGTCCTGCACAGCCTTTACCAGCGCCAGTCTCGCGCTCTCATGCGCCGCCTTCGCGTTCAGATAGGACATCTCCGCATTCAGATACTCCAGCCGTCCCATCATGCCCAGGGAATTCTTCCGGTTGGCCGCATTCATATCATTCTGCGCCGCCAGCCAGCTGCTCTCGGAAGCTGCCAGTCCCTGCTGCTTTGCCTGCACCTCCCGGTACAGCTTTTCCATGGCGGCCCGGATGGTCTGCTCCGACACGTCAACACTTCTCTTCTTGGACGCCCGGTTAACTGCGCCGGCAGCGGAAGCATTCTTGATGCTCCGCAGGTCATAGTTGGTTCCGATGGCCGCTTCCGCATCGGTCTGCGGATTCATGGCGGCGATCCTTGTGATGTCCGCATCGGGAATCGGTGCAAATTCCACCAGGTCGTCCGCATTCCAGCCGAGAAGAACCTGAATATTCTGCCGCATGGTGACAAGGCCGGACGAGGCCTGCTCCTGTCCCTTCATGGCCGAAAGCAGTCCCTGCTCCGCCGAGAGCACCTCCGCCTGGGAGGCGAGTCCCGCCGCGGCCAGCCGCGTCTGCATATTCACATTGGCCTGGGCCAGCTCCACAGCCTTGTCGGCCACCGCCGCTTGGGCCTGCACCGTCTGGTACTGAATCACAAGATTCTCCACCACGCGGACCAGGGATCCCCGCACCTGCAGAAGGGTATTCTTCTGGGCGGTGGGCAGCTCCCCGTTGGTCATCTTCTGGGCCTCGCGGCGCAGCGCCTGGGACATGGCGCGGTACTGCTCGTAGAGCACCCGGTCATCTTCCTTGATATCCTTTGCCTCTTCCATCAGGTCCGAGGCCTCATCGGTCAGACGGCCCGCGGCGTCCGCATTGAGAACCGCGCTGCTTATGGTGCTTCTCGTATTCCGGTAGGTCGGGTTGAACTTCTCGACTCTGCCTGCAATCTCGTCAAATTCCAGAACATTGTCTGTAAGCCTTGCCTGCAGCGCCGCATCCTGCTCCAGCTCTTCGTCCGTCGAACCGGGGCCCGCTGCCAGCGCCGGCACCGCCGGCGTAAGGCAGAGCAGAACCGCCGCAAGAAGAGCGCCTGACAGACCCTTGTATTTTCTCATCAAAAGCCTCCCGCTGCGCATGCCGCAGCACACAGTCATCAGTCAAGATCCGGGAATTCCTCCTTGTGGCCTCCCCGGTTCATCACCTTGTAATATACCGGCAGCATCAGGAGGGAAAGCAGTGTGGATGCAAAAAGTCCGCCCACGTTAACCATCGCAAGGCCCTGCATAACTTCGCCGCTTCGTCCCAGGCCCAAGGCCATCGGTATCATCGACAGCACCGTGGTCAGCGTCGTCATGAGGATCGGGCGCAGTCTCGTCGCTCCGGCCTCAATCAGTGCCGTATCCACATCCATCGTATTCTTGTAGAGATTTGCCGTATCCACATAGAGGATTCCGGCATTTACCACCGTTCCGACCAGCATCAGGAATCCCAAAAGGGACGTCATACTGATAGAAACGTCAAAGAGGAACAGGGAGCCGAAGACGCCGATCAGGGAGAAGGGGATCGTCGTCATAACCATGAAGGAGAACTTCGGGGACTCGAACTGGGCCGCCATGACGACAAAGACCAGGAAAATAGCGGTCAGAATCGCCTTGCCCAGGGAGCCGAACTCCTCATTCTGCATCTCCATCTGCTGGTTGCCCGCACGCTCGATGCCTGCAATCAGGTTCGGCGCCACGGTCTCTTCATAGATCTGTGCTTCCAGCGACTTCTTCTCCTTCTCGGTCACCGCGTCGGAGAAGGAACCGCTGATGGTCACCCGGTATTCCCGGTCGTCCCGGATAATAAAGGTCGGGCTGTCCTTGAAATAGATGTCCGCGATATCCGTCAGCGCAACAGAGCTGCCGGTCGGGGACTGCAGGACGATTCCCCGCACCTTGTCGATGGTGTCATACTCATCGTCGGCGTATTCCACCATGACGCTGACATCATCACCGTCCACATCCAGGGTGGTGGCTTTCTTGCCGCTCAGCATCATGTTGACGGTACCGCCCACCTGGGCTGCCGACAGGCCTTCTGCCTGGGCCTTCAGCGGGTCCACCTCAATCTGGATGACCGGCGCGGAATTCTCCAGCGTGGAGTGAATCTTGGTCACCTCCGGTCTGGCCTTCAGCGCCTCCACCACATTGGCCGACACTTCCTTCAGATCCTCATACTGGGTGCCGGTGAGAATGTATTCCACATCGTTGGTGGTGAAGGAGGACATCTGGGTATCCGATGCCATCTTCAGGGAAATATTGGTGTCCGGAAGCGCGGTCAGATCCGGCTTCCAGTCATTGATAATCTCTTTGGTCGAGCGCTTTCGCTCATCCTTCAGGTAGGCCGTCAGGGTCGCATCGGAGCCCTGGGAAACGGAAAGGCCCGTGCTTCCGTAGGAAAGCATGTAGGACTTTACATCCTCGTCAGCCGCAACATAAGCCTCGACTTCCTGCAGAATCTCGTTGGCCGCCTCCACGGTAATACCGGGCCTGAGGCCTACGGTAACCTGCACCTGTCCGCCGTCCGTCTCCGGCATCAGCTCCGTGCGGATCTGGGTTGCCAGTCCGAAGGAAACGATCAGAAGCAGCACGCTGGCCAGCATGACCGCCTTCTTCCGCGGAAGAATCTTCTTCATGATCCAGCGGTAATCCTTCTGCAGCTCCGCCACCATGCCGGAAAGCGGCGCATTCGTCTTCTCTCTCGGCCGGTACAGGGTGTAGCAGAGCGGTACCAGCGTCATGGCGGAAATGAGGGATGCCAGCATACAGAACACGATGGTAAAGCCCAGAGGCTTGAACATCTGTCCAGAAAGACCCTGCATCATGGCCAGCGGCAGGAATACGACGCAGGTGGTGATAGTGGAACCGATGATGGAAGCCAGCACGATGCCGCTTCCCTCCAGCGCCGCCTGGTGGAATTCATTGAATCCCTTTCCTTCCGTGGCGCGGAAGCAGCTCTCCAGCACAACGATGGAGTTGTCTACCATCATGCCGACGCCGAGTACCAGGGCGCCCAGGGTAACAACGTTCAGGGAAAAGCCCATGGCGCTCATGGCAATCAGAGCCGCCAGAATGGAGAACGGAATCGAGGTTCCGACAATCAGGGATGCCTTGATGTCTCCAAAGAACAGGAAAATGATAACCATGGAGATAATAACCGCCGCCACCATGGTCTTCATCACCGTTCCGAGGGCCGAGTTGATGGAATCGCTGCTGTCATAGACCACGACAGCCTCCAGGTTCTCATTGCCCTCCTTCAGGCGGTCAATGGTCCGGAGCACGTCCCGGGAAAGCTCCGAAGCGGAGCTGGAATCCTGCATGTGAATTCCCAGGGCGATGGTGTCCTTGCCGTTGTAGCGGCCGATGCCCGACGCTTCCTTAAGGGATGTGGTGACATTTGCCACATCTCTCAGGTAGATGACATCGCCGGAGGCGAGGGTGATGGGAACATCCTTCAGACGTTCCATGTTATCGAACTCTACGCCGGTGCTGACCGACAGCTTCTGGTTGCCGACCTTCACCGTACCCGCCGGATAGGACAGGTCCGCGGAGCCCACGGCCGTCGCAAGGGCGCTGAGACTCAGGTGGTACTGCGCCAGCTTCTCCGGCATGACCTCCACCTTGATATACTCTTCCTGTCCGCCGCTGACGTCGATGCTGGCGACGGAACCCAGCTTTTCCAGCTCGGGCACTACATTGTTGTTTACATAGTTATACAGATTTGCCGCCGCATCATTGTTGACGGCGATGGTCATGGACGCCATGGAGTTGATATTGAACTCCACGATCGTCGGGGTATCCACGTCATCGGGCAGACTCGTCTTCACCGCATCCATGGCCTTCTTTAAGTCCGTGTAGGCCTTGTCCATGTTGGTGCCGTACTCGTACTGCAGAAGAATAAAGGAAACATTCTCCATGGAGTAGCTGGTGGTCTGCTTGACGTTATTCAGAGTGGACAGATCGTCCTCGATCGGCTTTGTGACAAGCTCGCTCACATCCTCCGGAGCCGCGCCGGGATACATGGCGTAGACGACCATCATCGGCAGCTCCATATCCGGCGTCAGCTCCAGCTTGGAGGACAGCAGGGAAGAGCTTCCGAAGACAATCAGGCACAGCACCACAAGAAATGTGGTGACCGGGCGCCGGAGAACCAGTTTCGTCAGTCCCATCCGTTACGCCTCCTTCTTCTGTGCCTTTGCCCCCTCAAAGAGCTCGGACGTCCAGGTAATAATCACTTCATCATTCTTGGAGATGCCTTCCAGAATCTCCGTCTTCTCGGAATCATAGATGCCGACGGTCACCGGAACCTCGTGCACCATCTCCCCGTCCAGAGTATAGACATAGGCCTGTCCGCCCGCATAGCTGACGGCCTTGGTGGGGATCACCATGGCATTCTCCGTCTGCTCGGAGGTCACGTAAAGCTTGACCTGGGCGCCGGTTGCCAGAGCATTCGCATTGTCCACGGAGGCCTTCACCTTGAAGAGACCCGTAGCCGCATCCACCATGGAGCTGATCTCCGTGATGACGCCGGTATAATCGCTGCCGTTCTTCTCCAGCTCGATGCGGTCGCCCACATTGAGATTTCCGACGATGCGCTCTGTCACGCTGAAGGAGACGGACTTGCTTCCCTCCCCGGAAATGACGCAGATCATATTCTGCTGGGACACGTTATCGTGAACCTCCACGTTCACCGACTCCACCTTTCCGGAGATGGGGGCGGTCACGTCGCTGAATTCAATCTGGTTATTATAGTTGAGCTTGGCGGAATCATACTGCAGCTGCGCCATCTTCGCCGCGGACTGGGCGGACTCCAGCTGCTGCTGGGAAATATCGCCGCCGGCTGCTAAAACCTGCATTCTCTGCAGGTTCTTATTGGCGTCACTGACCGATACCGCAGCGGTATCCAGGGCAATCTTGGCGGAATCCACCATCTTGGTGTCGATATGCACCAGCTTCTGGCCCTCTTCCACCATATCCCCGGCCTTCACCGAAACCTCGGTGATCTCGCCGGCGGCCTTCGGAATGACATAGACAATGTCGGCCGGTTCGATGGAGCCGGTAAGACCGGTCTTCAGGTAAATGCTGTCGGTGGCCGGGTTCTGGGTAGTTACCACCGGAACGGACGCCGCAACTTCCTTCTCCTGGGGTTTCAGGAGGCGCATGGCGACCAGGGCTAAAAGCACCAGCACAGCAAGGCCGATTATCAGTTTTTTCTTCATCTCTTTTTCTCCTCCGTCATTGTCTGATTTTCTGTGCCGGCTGTCCTGTCGGTACGGAGCACGCCGTACTTCAGTATCGTCAGCTTGTTCTCAAAGTGTTCCCGCACCTCTTCTTCCGGCATTCCGCTCGTGGAATCCCGCATCTCCATGCCGATCACCATCATGGCCAGCTGCAGAAAGCTGAAGGCCTCGCCGTAGCTTATCTTCCATCCGCTCCCCACAACATACTTATCATAAAAGGCGTGGATATTCGCCTCGGAACCGCCGAATTCCTCCAGTGTTTTCCGGGACGTACCGAACATCTCCGAGGAATTCACATAATTGACCACATTTGCCATAAAGGCCTGGGTCTGTTCCGACTGATAAAAAGCCAGACAGTCGTCAAAAATCTTGTGGAGCATGTACCAGATATCTCCTCCGGATTCCGTAAGATACCGCCCTGCGCTGGCCTGCATCACATTCCGCATTTCTTCCATGATAAACCGCAGAAGATCCCACTTGTCCTCAAAGTAGGTATAGAAGCTTCCGCGGGAAATCTCCGCATCCCGGATGATCCGGTTGATGGATACCTTATCGATGGGCGCCCGGGCAAATTCCTTAAACGCCGCGTCACAGATGAGCCGCCGTTTCTCTTCCGGAAGCCTGTAAAACCGGTCTGAAGCCATTTCCTTTCCCCTTTTCTTCTTCCTCTCGCCTGTCTTTCACTCAAAGAGAAAGTGACAGGCTGTCACCATTATAGTGACAGCCTGTCACTTTGTCAATGCTCCCGCGGAACATCTTCTGTAAAATTTCCGTAAAGAGCCCTCTTAATTCAGCGCCTCTATCTTCTCCCGCAGCCCGGTCCGGTCTTCCACGTGATCCACGATGCTGCGCAGGCGGTAGCTGCCGCCGCCGGATGTCTTCACAAGGACGCTCTCCGCCAGGACTTCGCTGTCCCAGCAGCTCGGGAAGGCGCCATCCTCCCATCGTCCCGGATAGGCGGAGAAATGTGCATTCGGGTCTGTGGCAACCCCCGGGTCCGGAAGTCCCAGCCTCTGGTATCCCATGATGATGGCCTCTGCATAGTTCTTCGCCCCCGCAGTGACGGCTCCCGGATTGGTATACATATATCCCTCATCCCCGAAGAGCACCTCCTGGGTGTAGTTTTCCGCATCGGAGTAGGTGCGGAAGGAGTAAGCGATCTCGCTGCTTCCTCCGTCGGATTTGCCGACCCACCAGAGCCTCCGGAAGGTACTGCCGTCCCAGCCGATAAACTCCGTGTCCTGCCCTGCGCCGTCCGCAAAGTAGGCGCTGCCGACCGTATTATGCCAGAGACAGGTCTGTCCCTGCACCTCCATAAGCCCCAGCTCGTCCAGATCAAAGCTGATTCCGTCTGCGGAGCCGACCGAAAGGGTCTCATGCTCGGTCACCTTCCCGTCCGTCTCGGTGTACAGCGTTGCCAGGACCTCCCGCCGCACGTAGTCCGGATTGTTGCCCGGCTGCGGCGCAAGGCGGTACAGAATCATGTCCTCATTGTCATCCCCGGTAATATCCGCCACATCAGCGCCCAGAATACCGGTTCTCCGGTTCCAGCCGTAACTGTCCATCGAATTGCCCGAGGACACGTCCCGGCTCATATCATTCATATCCGCATATCCGTAAATCGGCAGAAGTTCATCCCGGATATAGACGTACCAGTCAAAGGTTCCGAGATAGGCCTTCTCAGCCTCTGTGCTGCCGCCGGGCACAAAGTCCGGCTCCACGGTATCCCGGCCCGCCACCGTCGGCGACGTAAAGGACAGGAAAATCTCCATCTCCGGACTGTCTGTATAGGGAAGAATCCCCTGGGGCTGCCAGAGCGGAATCATCACGTCATAGGACCCGCCGGGCGTTCCGGCAAAGGTTCCCGGCTTCTGCTCCTGTCCCTGGAAGACGGTTCGGATACTGCATTCCGCATCCTCCACGGGCTCATCATTCTTCGAGTGGTCCACGACGCCGCCCGAAACCTCCTCGTAAAGGGGATAAACCAGCGGCAGAACCGCCTGATTGAATCCGCCGCCCTTGAGATAGCCTGCCCGGGTGATAAGATTGTCCGGAAGAGTATCGTCATCGTCGCAGCAGCTGGTCATCAGGGCCATCTGCTCCAGCAGGTAATCCTGTCCGCCGATGGATTCGCCCAGCGCCGATGCGCCGAGACTGGCAGCGGTATAACAGCTCTTCAGATAAAAATAACTGAGCCGGAAGGCGTCTCTTAACTCCGTCTTCGTCACTGTGGCCGCATTGCTCCGGTTAAAGAAGCCCGCCAGAGCATCGCGGGCGTCATATTCCAGAGGAATGGCAACCAGCGAAATCTGGAAGTTTTTCGCCCGGTCCAGGCCCTCGCTCAGCTGGGGGATCAGCGCCGATCCCAGCTGATATGCGACCAGCAGGGGGTTGGATATGCTGAGCAGGTCCGCCGCAGTGGAAAACCAGTTGTCGCGGAGGTACTGCCCCATGGCCTGCAGAGCGCTGCCATCGCGGTAATCCGACATCCGCTTCTCCATGGCGTCTCTGCAGACCGAATCAAGATTCATATTTTCTGCCGCAGCAATAAAGTTGTCCCAGGATTCCACCGCGGTCTGGTCCCGGGTGTCAAAGGCAGCTGCCGCTCCCGCCATGCCGATAACCGTGGAAACCAGCGTCAGACCTGTGCCCACTTTATTGCTGAGGCCTTCCACAAATTTCGCATTGTCGGCATTCTCCAGAAGAGCGCACTTATAGGCCAGCGACCGGCGCAGCGCCTTGTCGCCCTCCTCAACCCCGCCGTACTTGAAGGCCGCCGTGAGGGCCGCTCCCAGCCCCTTCTGCGTGCCGGCATAGCCCCAGTCCGTCGCCAGGGAGAGAGCTGCGGAATAATTCGCATTGCTCTGCTGCATCTGCTTTGCCGCCTCATCGGCGCCGGTGCGGATAAGCACATCCGTCAGTTCCGTCGCCATGGCCTGCTTCCAGTCATCCTCCGAGGAATCCCAGCCGAACAGTTTCTTCCCCCAGAGGTCCGTCAGTGCCAGCTCCTTCGCCAGCATTTTCCAGGAGGTCTTGTCAAATTTCAGCAGTCCGTCCATGTAGGTCGCCGTCGCCGAAGAAGCATTGGCCCTTCCCAGCTGTCCGTCCGCGTAATAGTAAAGCCAGCCGTTATAGCTTCCCGCAAGCCTTGCCAGCGCATCCATCCCGTCCTCCGCCGGCTGATAGATAACAAAGAAGTTCTCTTTATCCAGATGGGGATTCAGCCCCAGGTACACCGCTATATCGGTCAGCGGAATCCAGAGCTCCCCGCCATACTTAAAGGGCTCGTGGCTCAGCAGAAAGGCCAGCCGTCCGAATCTTCCTCCGCTGTTCTGAACCTCCCCCAGAGTATACATCGCCTGCTGTTTTCCTTCGGTGAGATACAGATTGCGCTGGAAGACATTCAGCTTAACCTTGCTTCCTTCTTCCGTTACCTGCAGCCCGGAGATCTCTGCGAGCGCATCTGCGCTTACCATCACCACCTCATCCATCACCAGGACGGGAAGATAGATTTTCTCCGTCTCCTTTTCCTTCACCTCATCGGTCAGCATGGTGCCCGGCACTTCATAGCGGGTCGGCAGAAGCCCGTAATATCCGTCCGTCTCCGGATCATAATCTGCGATATTCTCTCCGAAGGGAATTTCCGGCTCCCCGGCCTGTGCGGTCATGCAGGGGGAAATGGCCATGGCTGCCGAGAGCAGCAGGGACAGAATGCTTTTTTTCACAAATACTGCGCTGTGTCTTCTCATCCGTCCGTCCCCCCGATCTGTCCTGCGATGTTTTCCAGGTCCTCCGCCGACTTCTCCCGGTAGAAGGTCAGGGCGCCCCCGTAGAGGGCATCCAGCAGCTCGAAGTTCTCCGTCTTCCAGAGATCCGGCCCCTCCAGCTCTGCCGTCACTTCCGTCGTTTTCTCCGTAAACTCTCCCGCCGCAATCTTATCCAGAACCGCCTGCCGGAAGGCATCCGCATCCGGATAGGCCGCGGCATCCATGCCCGAAAGAAGCGCATACATGTCCGGTCCCTTGACAGACACGGTCACCTCCGCCGGCCAGGAGGCCGGTTCCTTATAGGTAATCTCCGATACACCGCTTAAGACTTCGTAGAGGCTGCCTGCCCCCGGGCCGCCTTCTTCCTCCGGTCCCAGGAATGCGCCGTACTGCTCCTCCAGCATGGCGTCAAATTCCTCATCGGAGAGCTCCAGCACCGTGCCCGCATCTTCCAGGCCGCGGTACTCCTCTTTTTCCTTCTTCTCTTTTCCGGCAGAAGCTTCCTTCTGTGCAGAATCCTCCTTCTCCTCCGCTTTCGTGTCCGTCCGCGCCGTAAGGGCCATAATCCCTCCGGTCAGCAGGGCTCCGCCGCCCAGGGCCACGGCCAGAAAGATGGCAAGCCACTTCCCTGCGCCGCCCTTCTTCGGCGGTCTTCCGTTTCCCGGAGTCTTCTGCGGGACTCTGCCCGTCCCCTGTGCCGGTCTGTTGGGAGGCATCTCCGGCGCTCTCCCGCTCTCAGGCACTCTCCCGCTCTCCGGCAGTTTCCATCCGCAGGAGGTGCAGAATTTCCCTCCCGGTCTGATCTCTTTTCCGCAATTCGGGCAAAACATACTCTCCCCCCTGTCAGCTGCTACTTCTTCCGTCCGTTTTCCGTCCCGGCGGCTCCGTTATCCTCCTGTTCCCGGAGATTCCGGAGCACATTGTTCTCCTGGTTCACGATATGCTCGCCCGCCGCCTTTTTCGCCAGCTCCACATCCCTGCTCCGGAGCGCGGCCATCATCCGCTGATGCTCCTCCAGAAGGGACAGTCTGGATTTCTCATCCTTGATGTGCTCCAGGCGGTAGCGGTACATCTGCTCCCGGAGGTTGTTCAGAAGCTGTACCAGCTTCGTATTGCCGGTACTGTTATAGATAACGTCATGGAACTGTTCGTCGGTCTCGGCGATCCGCAGGGCGTCGCCCTCATGGACGGCTGCACTGAATGCTTCCTCCGCCCGGTTCATCTCCTTCATATCTTCTTCGGTCATACGCTCGCAGGCCAGCTCGACTGCCAGCTTTTCCAGACTTTTTCTGACCTCAAGCACATCCCGCAGGCTTTTTTCGGAAATCCCGGCCACCTGGGCCCCCCGGCGCGGAATCATCACCACCAGGCCTTCCTGTTCCAGCATGCGGATGGCCTCCCGGAGAGGTGTCCGGCTGACCCCCAGCTTGTTCGCAAGGGGAATCTCCATGAGACGCTCTCCCGGCGCCAGATCTTCCCGGAGAATCGCCTGCCGGAGTGTCTGGAATACCACGTCCCGCAGCGGCAGAAACGCATCCATCTTCATCTCGAATTTATCCAGCATCTCTTTCGCCCTCCTGCTCTCAGTTTTTCCTGCCTGTGCGCGGCTGATAGGGTTCGGTCAGATAAACCTGCTTTACCTGCAGGGTCTCCGCCTCCGCCCGCAGAACCTCCAGCGCCGCCTTCGCCTTTTCCGGATCCGTGAAGATGCCGAAGACCGTGGGACCGCTTCCGCTCATCATGGCTCTCGCCGCCCCCAGTGTCTCCATCCGTTCCTCCAGGCGGTGAATTTCCGGATGCATGGGAGATGTTACGCACTCCAGCGTGTTGCCCATACTGCCGAGGAGCATCTCCAGGTTCTGTTCATGAAGCGCCCGGATGAGTCCCTCCGTATCGGGCTGCATGGCACGGAATGCCTGCGCCTCCGGTGAATCATCCTCCGCCGCCGGCATCACAAAATCCAGCTTCGTGTAGATCTCCCGGGTTGAGACGGAAAAGCCGGGTTTTGCGATAAGAATGGGGCAGGGCATCATCGGCGGAAGCTCCGTTAATACCTCCCCGATTCCCTCTGCCAGTGCCGTTCCGCGGAGGACACAGAAGGGAACATCCGCGCCCAGCTTAAGTCCCCGTTCCATCAGGCCCTTCCGGTCCACGCCCAGGGAAAACAGGCGGTTGATGCCATGGAGAACGGCGGCGGCATCACTGCTTCCGCCGGCCATTCCGCCGGCCACGGGAATAAACTTTCCGATCCGGATATGCACTCCCTCCCGGACATCAAACTCATCCATCAGAAGCTTTGCCGCCCGATAGGCCAGATTGGTCTCATCCACGGGAAGAAAGGGCAGGCTCGTCTCCAGCCGGATCCCCGGCGTCTTCTCTGCCGTCAGTTCCACCGTATCATAGAGGCCCACCGACTGCATGATCATCCGGACCAGATGATAGCCGTCCTCCCGTCTTCCGGTCACGTCCAGGCCGAGATTGATTTTTCCGTGAGCGCGCAGTTTCAGACACTGTTCCATGTTGTATCTCCCATCTGTTGTATTTTGTACTCTGTATACAGTATAATCTTTTCCCCGGCAAATGCAATGAACTTATCCCCGGGAAAATGCAATCCGCCGTTCCTGCATCCCCTGTCCGCTTCCCTTTTCTGCCGGCGCAAATCCCAGCCGGTCCGCCAGCCTGGCCGATGCCTGATTCTCCGGGGAAACCACAAGTCTTACCTCACGAAGTTCCAGTTCCTCCCGGGCATAATCCAGAATCGCGCTGCATGCCTCCAGGGCAAATCCCTGTCTGCGGAATTCCGGATAGATATGATAACCCAGCTCGTCTCCGGTGATGCCCGCTTTCCCGATGATCTTCCCGCTCCTTTTCTCCTCCAGGGCCCAGAGGCCGCACTCGGAAAACCGGTACTGGTTTGCAATATATGCCCTCCGCGCCTCCCGGTCGGAGAATACGCCGCAGTCCCAGGGGGAGGGCTCCTCCAGCGGGTCTTTATCGCAAAACTCCCGGATAAGCAGCCGCTTCGTCTCCGCAATCTCCCAGGGGAGGCCCAGCTTTCTTCGAACCGCCCGCACAAGAAGATTCTCTGTCACGTCGTCCGGGTCCTCCACCAGGTAAAGGCAGACCCCCGGCAGCTCCTTTCCCGGCCTCCATATGCCAATAGCGGCCCTTCCCGCCGCATCTGCGGCGAGAAGAGCCTCTCTCTCATCTGATATCACTGCCGTCAGCAACTGGCCGGCAGTGATGATCCGTTTTTCAATTACCATGGTCTCAGACCTTCTCCGGCTCCGGATACTCCACGCCGAAGGTCTCCACCGTCATCTTCTTAATCTTCTGTTCCTTTAACGGACGGTCATTCCAGTCGGTGCGGACCGTCGCGATCTTGTCCACGTTCTCGATGCCCTCAACCACCATGCCGAAGGCCGCATACTGGCCGTCCAGGAAGGGGGAGTCCTCATGCATGATGAAGAACTGGGAGCCTGCGGAATCCGGAACCTGGGTTCTCGCCATGGACAGCACGCCCTTGGTGTGCTTTAAGTCATTCCGGAAGCCGTTCATGCCGAACTCACCGCGGATCTCATAGCCCGGGCCGCCCATGCCGGTTCCCTCCGGGTCTCCGCCCTGAATCATGAAGCCCTTGATGACCCGGTGAAAGATCAGGCCGTCATAAAAGCCCCTGGAAGCCAGGCTCAGGAAATTGTTGACCGTATTCGGTGCCACCTCCGGGTAAAGCTCTGCCTTGATGATGTCGCCATTTTCCATCTCAATTGTTACCATCGGATTGCTCATGTCTGTTCCTCCGTTTTCTTATATTCTTCCGCCATCAGCTGATGACAGGTAAAATACAGTATCTGATAGTCCTCCGAAACCCGGCGCAGAAACTCCATGCCGCGGGCCTGCTTATTATCATCCAGGTTGACAAAGGGGTCGTCCATGATGAGGAAGGGCTTTTCCTCCCGGTACATCGCATCCACCATCGCCATGCGGCTGCAGATGCCCACCAGGTCCTGGTAGCCGGCGCTTAAAAGCTCCGTATCCCGGAGTGCTCCGTCCTCCATCAGCGTGACGTTCAGCTTCGAATCCATCCGGAACGCATCCGCGTCCTGGCCGGTCAGCATGGTGAAATACCTGCCGAAGCTGTTCCGCACCGGATCCATATAGCGGACGGAAAAGTGCTGCATAGCCCGCTCCAGGTACTTCCGGGTATCGCCCAGAAGGTCATACCGGTGCATTCTGCTGTCGATATCGCGGGCGATGCTGTCGCCCAAAGCTTCCTTCTCGCCCAGGTCATCCAGCTGCTCCCGGATGCCGTCCAGCTGTCTGGAAAGTCCCGCAATCTCCTGATCCAGCATATCCTCTCTTACGGCCAGCTCCTCCCGCTTCCGGTTGAGGTCCGACACGGAGGATTCCGCCGCCGTCCGGGCCTGGGCCCGGAGAGACTCGAGATCATAATTCTCCTCGAATTCCTGCCGTCTTCTTCTCCGCTCCTCCAGATTGTCTTCGTGGAGGCGGATCTCCTTCACCCGGTCGCGGATCTCCATCATCTGGCCCGCCGCGTCTCCGGTCACCGGAAGTCCCAGGGAAAGCACAAACTCGCCGAGATTTCTCTGCATGCCCCGCACCCGCTCTCTGGCCCTGCGGGCCTCGGAAAGCCTTGCGGAGAGGGCGGCGTACTCTGCCGCATCCGCCCGGAGCTGCTGCAGAAGGTCCTGCCAGCTGCCCTCCAGCGTCTCATAGTAATTCCGGAAAAAGATGCTCAGATCCTCTTCCATCCGCAGGCAGATCTCCCCGTAATTCCGGTCCTTCCAGGTATCATACTGCACCGAAAGGCGCCGGTAATCCTCGGCCGCCCGCCGGATCTCGTAGAGCCTGTCGTCCACCTCTTCCGGCATAAACCCGAATCCGTAGTTCCGGAAGAACTCTTCCATCTCCCGGTCAATCTCCGCGATGCGCTCCTTTTTCTTTTCCATCTCTTCGCGCATCTCGCCGGCTCTTCCGCCCTCCATGGCAGCCGCTCTGGCCTCCTCGAGATATTTTCCGGTTTCCTTCTTCTTCTCCGTCTTCATCAGAAGACCGACTAACAGCAGAATACCGCCGGGAATTCCCACGCCGAAGCCCGGCATCGGGTATCCGAACCGGTCCAGACCGAATCCGGCCACCAGAAACACCAGGCCCAGAAGAATGATGGTCAGCTTTTTCCTGTGGGCCGCCGCTTTCCGGATCTCCATCTGATGGTCAAACTCTCTGCCCTGCATCAGACGCATCTCTTCCGCGGCCTCCCGCTCGGAGGCCTCCGCGCCGGCCAGGCGCTCCCGCTCATTCCAGTCATCCACCAGCGCATCCAGACGGGAATCCTCCGGAATGCCGCCCTCAAACAGAGCCGCTTCCTTCCTCCGCCGCGCTTCTTCCTCTTCCGTGAGACGGTTTGCCGCCTCCCACTGCCGCATCCGGTTCATCTCCGCGATGCTGCGGGAAACTTCGCCCATCTTCTCTTCCGACGGCACCCCCGCATTGAACATGCGGATCAGGGAATTCATCCGCTCCGTCTCCTCATGGGAGAGGGCCAGTCCCTGGGCCGCCTGCATGGCGCCGTATACCCGGCCCGCCTCGGCCGATTCCACCTCGACCCTGGACAGTTCCGGAATCTCACCGGGGAAATAGGCCCTGGCGCGGGCCAGCTTTTCCGATTCCTCCTCCTCGTTTTTCACAAGAAGGGAATACTTTTCCAGAAGCGAGCCCTGGTCATGGAACCCGGCGGCATCCTCCATCCGGGCCGCCAGCTCCTTCTGCTTCTTCGCAAGAAGCCGGCGCTCCTCCTTCTTCTCCGCGATGGCCTGGGTCAGCCGGTCCGCATTCTTCTCCGCCGAGGCCTTTCCGCCGAGCACGGCTCGAAGGCCCGAAAGCCGATCCGTCAGCCTGCTGATGACCCCCGTCTTCCGCGAAGGCGTGAGAAAATCCATCTCCTTCTTGAAGCTCTCCTGAACCTCCTCATAGCGGTTCACATCATCATCGAACCGGGACAGATCCCCGATCTTTGCGTGGATCGAAGAATTGGCCCCCGTCCGGATATCCTGCTGCCCCGTGAAGGCGGTTCTGGAAAATGCGGCCGCATCGATCTGGAACAGCTCTTCCCCGATGCGCTCGCTGAAATCACTGCTGGGAAGGTTGGTCGCATCGTCATAGAGCCGGAAGGTATCCTCCCGGTCCTTCTGTCCGAAGGTGCGCTCTATCCGATAGCGCCTGCCCTTCTGCTCAAAGACCAGCTGTCCGCCGTAGACGCCGCTCTGTTTCCAGGGACGGTATCTGCGCCGCTCATTCTCCGCATCCCGGCGCTTCCCCTCCCCGGTGAAGGAATAAAACATCACCCGGATAAAGGCTGCGAGGGTGCTCTTTCCCCAGCCGTTTTCCCGCAGAATCACATTCAGGCCCGGTTCCATATTCAGAGTATAATCCGACAGCCTGCCGAAACTTTCTACATGTAAACTGATCAGGCGCATGTCTTACTTGCCACTTTCCGCTGCCACTCAACAGCCCTGCTCGCTCTCTCCCATCAGTGCCCGGATACCACAGCGGATAATCTCCGCCTTCCGTTCCTCCGAGAGCGTCTCATCAGATTCCACAGTCCGGACAAACTCCCCCTTCAGGGAGGCGTCCAGTCTGAAATCCCGGTAATCCACAAACAGACGGGTATCATCCTGTACCCGGAGCCAGTAGTAATCCCCTGCGAACTGTGCCGCAATGAATTCCGGATCCTTCTCGCACTCCACCGGCACCTCGCCGGTGAGCACCACCTTCACCAGGTGTTCCGGGGACGCCTCCGAAAGAAGTGCCTCCCGGACCCGGGCGCACATCGCCGCCGTCGTATCCAGTCCGCTCACATCCACGGGGACCTCCAGCACAAGCCTTGCGGCAAAGGGGACAAATTCCGTCGTGACATGGTAGGTCTCGTCGTCAATATCCACCACCACAAAGCCGCGCGGTCCGCACTCGTCAAAGCCCCTGCCCTCGAGGCAGCCGGCATAGCAGTACTTTCCCCGCGGGTCAATCCGGCCTTCCCGGTATTCGTGGTAATGCCCGAGAGCCAGATAGTCAATACCCCGTCCCCGGAGTCTGCTCAGGGGAATTCCTTCCTCCCGGTCCTTTGCGTCATACTCCGCAAGGGCCCCGTGCAGCATCACCAGATTCACGTGGCGCGGGTCCGGGCAGAGGGAGTGCAGAAGCGCCTCCCGGTTTTCTCCGGTGAGTTCCGCGCCGGTGAGCGCAATCCGCATATTCTTCTCGTCATCCAGGGCGTAGCTGGTCCAGTCCTCTCCGAAAAGCTTCAGATTGGCCGGCATCTCCTCCTCGGCCGCCGACAGCGCATCGCTGTCGTGATTTCCGGCCAGGTAATAAAAGCAGATATCCGGATGGTCTGCAAATGCCGCCAGTACCGCATTCCTGGTCACCGCCGTCACATTCCGGGAATCAAAGAGGTCCCCGGCAATCAGAATATGATGTATCTGATGGGCCGCGGCGTAATCAATCATCTTAAGAAACGTGCGGAGAATCTCCTGTCTTCTCTCCTTCGCCTTCTCCGGCGTAAGAAAAGACGTCATCGGGGAATCCAGATGTACATCCGCGCAATGGATAATCTTCATGCTGTCTCGCTTTCTCCTGCTCAGGCCATATCGCCCATATACAACAAAAGACCTCCCCAGCAGTGGGAGGCCTTTTGAAAAAAGGGAGGAGAGCTGAACTGTTATCAGCTCGGTATTATGAAAAAAATCTTGTAAGCTGTATCCTTGCTACATTTCAAAGTATAAAGGGGAGTCGTGAAGGAATCATGTTCTTTTTGTAAAAGGATTTTGAAAAGATTTTGAACAAATTTTGAACAAGTGCCTTCTAATCCCCGATCCTCCCTCAGGCCCGGATACGCCGTCGATCTTATTCTTCCGTCTCCTCGGAACCTTCTTCCTCCGCGTCCGCACCGCTGTCCGGATTCCGCTTCATGTAAGCCAGCGCCTCCGAAGTATGCGGAAGCTCAAAATCCGTTCCGGCTTCATAGGTCACATCCATAAACCAGGTTTCCGGATCCTCCTTGGTGCTCTCGGGAATGATGCCGACCGACAGGCCGTATTCCTTCCAGAGACCGCCGTAGGAATCCACTCCGGCCCGCTCGATGGTAAAGTCCTGAGATGCTACGACATTGTTAAACTCCTTGACCAGGTCTTCCGCGTAATGATCCAGCTCCTCTGCCGGAAAATCATCGGCCACAACCCAGAGCAGCTGCAGCTGCTTCTCTGTCGGCTCCAGAAGAATCACCAGGTCTCTGGAGTAGGGGTACTCTTCCTTGTCCAGGAACAGTTCTTTTGCGTCATCACTGACCTGCTGCCATTCAATCTCCACATTTTCCTTCTCTTCAAAGTCGGGATTTGCAGCCAGCGTATATTCTTGCGGACTTACGATGGTACTCTTGGTGCATCCGCCAAATACGAGGGCCCCTGCACAAACCGTAAGCAGCAGTAACTTCTTCATGTAATTCTTTCCTCCGTAACTCGATAAGTGTTCGTATTATACTCTATCACCGATGAGAAAAACAGTAACTTTCGGAAAGTTTAAAACTTTTGTAATTAATCCGCCGAAGTCTTCTCTGCCGGGCGGCTTCCCGGCTTTCTGCGGGACCTGGGCTTTGCCGGCAGAGCCTTTTCCGGAACGGGATTTTCTGCCGCCGCGCTTTCCGGCAGGACAGCCTCGGGTGCAGCTGGTGCTTCTGCCGTCACCGGCTTCTCCTCCCGCTTTATCCGCGGGAATTCCGCCGTATCCGTACCATCCAGGTCCATGATATTCTCAGGCTTCAGGTTTTCGGCATCCGCCGCTCTTACCTCGTCTGCCACCGCCGCGGCAGCCCGCGCAGCCTCGGCGCTTTCACCCCAGTGCTTATCCACGAGATGTGCAAACTCTTCCTCGCTGACGCCCAGCTCCTGCAGGCGCTTTTTGCGCCGCTCTCTGCGGTTCTCCAGGTCCTTTTCCGCCTTTCTGGCCCGCAGTCCCGAGGTGACGGTAAAGTATAAAACAATCAGGCAGACCAGGAGTCCGCCGACTGCGCCGTACAGCACATTCTTCGGTATATGCTCCGTCTGCTTGGAAAGATCCCGGAAGAAATAGCGGACAGTGCGTCCCACCTCATGCATTCCTTCCTCGATGCCGCTGATGAATTCGGCAAACTTACCGGAGATGGTGCCATTTTCCCCGGACTCGGACTCGGCCGTACCGGTTTCCGTGCTCTCTGTCTCCGTCGGCGCCGTCGCGGCGATGGCCTTCGATTCGCTCAGCACGTAGACACCGCCGATGACACGGTCATCGTAGGAATACCGCAGATAGGCCGCCGCTCCCGCCGGGGCGTCTGCCGGCAGCTCCTCTCCCGTAAGGACCGTGCGCTCCGCATCGGAGAACTCCGCATCCACAGGCAGGGTCACCACCGCATTCTCGTCCATGGAAAGATCCGACGGCTCATACATCTCGCCGCCCAGTTCCACGGGCGCATCCCCGGTCACCAGGTTCTGTTCATATTCTGCAATGCCCACATTCTTAAACTGGTTGAAGCCGAAGTTTAAGAGGGCAATGGTATCGCTGTAATGGGTTCTCGCCGTGCTCTTCATCGTCACCGCGATGAGGCGGCGATCCTCCTTGACGGCGTAGGTCACCAGGGTCTGTCCCGCGATGGAGGTATATCCTGTCTTTCCTGCCACGGCGTAGGGATAATACTCCGGGCTGGTCTCATCCTCCGTGATGAGGAGCTTGTGCTCCATCTTGACCGTGGGGCCGCCGGGATAGTTCTTGGTGGGCCCGATCTTGTGGCTGGTGGCGGAACCAATCTCCAGAAGCTTCTCGTTGCTGTAGGCCGCCTTGCCGATCAGCGCCATGTCATAGGCGGAGGTCAGCTGGGTCTCGTCGTTCAGGCCCGAGGGATTGGCAAAATGGCTGTCCTCGCAGCCCAGCTCCTTCACCTTCCGGTTCATCATGTCGACGAATCCGTCCCGGCTTCCCGCCACATGCTCTGCAAGGGCGTTGGCGGACTGGTTAGAGGATGCCAGCAACAGCAGATAGAGGCAGTCCTCCACCGAGAGGACATCTCCCTCATCCAGGGAATACTTGTTTCCGCTGCCTCCCTCCACGTTATAGACGGCGTCGTGGGAGAATACCACCTGTTCGTCCAGGGCCGCGTTCTCGAGAACCACCAGGGCTGTCAGAAGCTTGGTGATGCTGGCAGGCGCCTCCTGCATGTGAATCCGCTGTCCGTAGAGGACCGCGCCGGAATCCAGATCCATGACAATGCCCGACTCGGACAGTACCCCCGTATCGTAGGGCCATACCGGCCGCCGGAGCATAACGCCGTAAGCTTCCGCTGTCCGGGGAAGAGGAGCCCCGTAGGCAGCCGCAGCCGGCGTCAGTGCCAGCACCGCCGCGCCGAGGATGGCGCAGACGGATGCCGTCCATCTATATTTAAATAAATGCATTTTATTCTCTCTCCTGTGTCGCTTCGGACTTCTCCCCATCCTCACGGTTCACAACCCTGCGGACAATGTAGATGGGTCTGTCCTTGAGTTCTGTGAAGAGAATCGAAATATACTCTCCGATAATCCCCACCACAACAAAAAGCATGGCAAACATGAAGCAGAGGGCCACGACGATGGTGGCGTATCCGCTCGGTGTGCCGGTTCTGACACGGCTCCAGATCGTGTAGATCATCAGCAGGAGCCCGAGAAAGCCCACAAAAAGTCCCGAATAAACCCCCAGCTTGAGGGGCAGATCCGAAAAACACAGAATGGTATTGATGGAAAAACGGACCAGCTTCCGGATGCTGTACTTGCTCTGCCCGGCCACCCGCGGTCTTGCCGCATAGGTGATGGTGGTTTTCCGGAAACCGATATTCTGAACATATCCTCTGAGAAAGCGCACCTTCTCCCGGTAGTTTTTGCGCAGCACATCCGCCGCATTCTTCGAGATGGCAAAGAAATCGGAAGCATTTTCCAGAAGCTCCACATCGGAAATGCGGTTGATAAACCAGTAGAATCCGGCGCTGGTGATATTCTTGACAAGTCCCGCGGAGTGATTCTCCGTGCGGACCATGCTTATGACCTCATAACCCTCTTCAAAGCGGGCCACAATATCCTCCGCCAGTTCCGGCGGGTGCTGAAGGTCGGCGTCCATGCAGACAATGCCGTCTCCCCGGGCGTAATCGATCCCGGCGATCATGGCCGCCTCATGTCCGAAGTTTCTGGAAAATTCTATGACCACAACCCGCGGATTCTGCGCTGCAAATCCCGCAAGGATCTCCGCGGAACGGTCCGCAGAGCCGTCATTTACAAAGACCAGCTCGTAATCCCAGGGCAGGCCTGCAAATATCGGTTCTGCAGTTTGATAAAATTCCTCCAGGGCAGCCTCCTCGTTATACACGGAAACCACCACGGACAATGTCTTTGTCTTCTCCATCTCAGGCTTCTTCTGTCCAGAATGTAAAATCCGAATGCTCCGGAACCCGCTTCTCCTTCGGCGGAAGCTGCATGTAGTCTCCGTAGAGCTGTGTGAGCATCTCATCCGCCCGTGCCGGGGCCATGAGGACCGTGTCCTCAAAGGGGATGTCCACAACCTCCTCCAGCCAGCTGGCATCCAGGGTCACGTACATCCAGTCCGGTGCATAGTTTGTATAGTATAAGTGTCTGGTTTTCTTTTTGCGGTCCTTCATGGCCAGCCTCCGCTGCAGCTGATAAATCGCCGGCATCGGAAGCAGCTTTCCGGCCCCCGCGAGCACATGCACGCGGAGTCTGTCCGCCGGAGCATATTTCTTATAATCCAGCCCGCGGCGGTGTCCCATGGCGAGCCCGTATACCGCTTTCTGCAGAAACCGTGCGGTCCGGTCGCCGTTTTTGCTGTCGGGTATCCGGTCGATCACGAAAATATCGATCCACAGATGATTCAGCCGCTCGTCATAAAAGGCGGTCTCCTCATTCTCTGAATACCTCTTGCTTTTCTCATATATAATTCTTGCCGTAAAATCGTAGAATACCTCTCCCTGCCGGATATCCTCCGGTCTGAGAAAAGTGATGCCCTCCGGAAGCTCCCGCTTCGCCACCTTCTGAAACATCTCATAGTTGGGCCGGGTCATGGCGATATCCACGTCATCGTCCCAGGGAATAAAACCGTGATGGCGCACGGCCCCCAGGAGCGTCCCCGAATCCAGGATGTATTTCAGCTTGTATTTCCGGCAGATACGGTCAATTTCCTTCAGCATGACAAGACTTTTGCGGTGTACCTCGGTCAGGTCAAATGCTTCATTTCCCATCACTTACCTCCGCTTCAAGTCCCGCTTACACTGCTGCCTCTGCAGCCTCAGTGATAATCTGTGCCATATAATCGGTCTTCTCGTCGGTCATGCCCGGGTATACACCCACCCAGAAGGTATCGCGCATGATCCGGTCGGTGTTTTCGAGGCTTCCGGCAATCCGGTAGCCCTGCCCTGTTTTCCGCATGTCGTCAAAACAGGGGTGCTTGGTCAGATTCCCGGCAAACAGCATCCGGGTCTGAATTCCGTGCTCCTCCACATAGCGGACCACCTTTGTTCTGTCCACGCCTGCGCGGCAGGTGAGGAGAAATCCGAACCAGTCCGGATCCGCATGCTCCGCCGGCTCCGGCAGAATGAAATACTTCTCCGCATTCCGTGCCTTAAGCCCTTCCAGGAGCCTTCTGTGGTTGTGTCTTCTGCGCTCTGCAAAATACGGCATCTTCTTCAGCTGGGCACAGCCGATGGCCGCCTGCATGTCCGTCGCCTTCAGGTTGTAGCCGAAGTGGGAATAGACATACTTGTGGTCGTAGCCTGCCGGCAGCTCGCCGTACTGGCCGTCAAAGCGATGGCCGCAGGTGTCGTCCTTTCCGGACGGGCACACGCAGTCCCTGCCCCAGTCCCGGAAGGACCGGATGATGCGGTTAAGGAGCGGATTGTCAGTATAGACCGCGCCGCCCTCGCCCATGGTCATGTGATGGGGCGGGTAAAAGCTGGAGGTACCGATATCACCGATGGTTCCGGTGAATTTCTTCTCCCCGTCCAGCTCGTAGGTGCTGCCGAGCGCATCGCAGTTGTCCTCCACCAGCCACAGGCTGTGCTTTCGGCAGAAAGCCAGAACCCCGGACAGGTCGAAGGGATTGCCCAGCGAATGGGCAATCATCACTGCCTTTGTCTTTTCGGACAGTGCGCCCTCGAGAGCACTTACATCGATGTTGTACTGCGGAATGGTGACATCCACAAAGACCGGAACCGCCCCGTACTGGATCATCGGGGTAACCGTGGTGGGAAATCCCGCCGCCACGGTGATGACCTCATCGCCGCGCTTAATCTGCCGCTCTCCTAAAAGGGGGGATGTCAGCGCCATAAACGCCAGCAGGTTGGCCGAGGAGCCGGAATTGACCAGGGATGCAAAGCGCACGTGAAGATAGTCCGCCAGTCCCTTCTCGAATTCGTCCGTATACCGGCCGGAGGTCAGCCAGAACTCCAGCGCGGAATCCACCAGATTCACCATCTCATCCGAATCATAAACCCTGGATGCGTAGGGAATCCGTTCTCCCGGGACAAACTCCTTTTTCTCATTGTGATATCTATCGCAGTAGTCGCGAACACGCCGGAGGATATCCTCCCGCGCCTGTTCTTTCTCTGTCATGAAATTGCCTCTTCCTTGATATTGTTAAAAACTAAGAACCTGTCTGATCTGGGCATCGGTCACGGCGCGCATATCTTCGCCGGCAAGCCACGCTTTCGTCCAGTCCACGGTCATCTCCACCGCTTCCGGCAGATGGAGCTTCGGCTGCCATCCGAAGGTTTTTCTGAGCTTTGCACAGTCCAGCTTCAGGAAATTCGCCTCGTGGGGGCCGTCCTCGCAGACATTTTTCCAGCGCATGCCCTCTCCCCAGGCGCCGCAGAACAGATCCGCCAGCACGCCGGTCTCGGCACAGTCGCTGTCATCGGGGCCCACATTATAGCTGCCCGCAAGCTCGGGATGGAGCTGCTGCTCCATGGCCAGCATGAGATAGACATACAGCGGGTCCAGCACATGCTGATAAGGCCGGATGGAATAGGGATTCCGGAGAATCACCTGTTCTCCCGCCATGGCTGCCCGGACACAGTCCGGAATAATGCGGTCCTTTGCAAAATCGCCGCCGCCGATCACATTGCCGGCCCGGCAGGTGGTGATGGCGCAGTTTCTCTTATCCTTCCCGAAGAAGGATCGGCGGTAGCTGGCTGTCACCAGCTCCGAGCAGGATTTGCTGTTGGAATAGGGGTCAAAGCCGTCCAGCCGCTCATTCTCCCGGTAGCCGTACTCCCACTCCCGGTTCAGATACACCTTGTCGGTGGTGACATTGACCACGGAGGATACAGACTCTGTCATGCGCACGCATTCCAGGAGATTCACCGTGCCCATCACGTTAGTCGCGTAGGTGCCCACCGGGTCCCGGTAGGACTCTCTGACGATGGGCTGCGCCGCCAGATGCAGCACAATCTCCGGCTGTACCTTCCGGAAGGTTTCCGAAAGCTTCTCCAGATCCCGGATATCCCCGGTAACCTGGCGGATGGTCTCATCCAGCTTCAGAATATGATAAAAGGCCGGGTCGGTGGGCGCATCCATCGAATACCCTGTCACCTCGGCGCCGAGAAGCGTCAGGATCCGGGTAAGCCATGCCCCCTTAAAGCCGGTATTCCCGGTCACGAGTACTCTTTTTCCTCGGTAAAACTCTGATAAATTCATCTGTCAGCTCCAGATTTTCCAGGGCGCGTTTCCGCCATCCCACATTTCTTCCAGCTGCTTGTGGTCCCGCTGGGTGTCCATGCACTTCCAGAAGCCGTGATGCTGATAAACCATCAGCTGGCCGTCCTTTGCCAGATTCTCCAGCGGCGCCTTCTCCAGCACCGTATCGTCGCCCTCGATATAATCAAAGATCTTCGGATTCATCACCATGAAACCGCCGTTCACGATACGGCCGTCGTCGTCATTCTTCTCCCGGAATTCCCGGATCTGACCGCTCTCGTCGATGGCCATCACGCCGAACTGCTGTCCCACGTTGACGCCGGTGATGGTACAGATTCTGCCGTGGCTCTCATGGAACTTCACCAGGGCGTGGATGTCCACGTTCGATACGCCGTCCCCGTAGGTCAGAAGGAAGGGCTCCTCCCCAAGGTATTCCCGCACCCTCTTGATCCGGCCGCCGGTCATGGTCATGAGGCCGGTATCCACCAGCGTCACCTTCCAAGGCTCCGCATGCTTGTGAAGCACCTCCATCCGGTTGTTGGCCAGATCGAAGGTGATGTCCGCGGTATGCAGGAAGTACTGGGCGAAGTATTCCTTCACCACGTACTGCTTGTATCCGAGACAGATAACGAAATCATTGAACCCGAATTCCGAATAATACTTCATGATATGCCAGAGAATCGGCTGTCCGCCGATCTCCACCATCGGCTTCGGCTTCAGGTAACTCTCTTCACTGATACGCGTGCCGAACCCTCCGGCCAGGATAACAACTTTCATAGCACTAACCCCCTGAACATTCTAATTAATACTATATTCAAACAGGAAAACAGGCAAGTAAACTTTTTCTTAACTGAGCGGCATCGTCATGTCAAACCAGACCTCGCCGCCCCAGACGGAAATGGCCTTTCCGCCGTATAAAAAGCCGAATCTCCGGTACATGTCCACCTTTTCTTCATGGCAGGTCAGCACCAGACGCTCTCTTCCCCTTTTCTTCTCCCGTTCCGCATACCGGCGCACCAGTTCCTTCGCCAGCCCCTGTCTGCGGTATTCCGGAAGCACATCCAGCCCCAGAAGCATGACGCTCGCTCCCCCAGGCTCATGAAGGGTAATATCGGTAAAGAATTCATCTCGAAGCCTCGTCTCGTCGGTGGCTACTCCGTTGAGGAATCCCGCGATATGCCCGGTTTTCCGGTCAATAGCCAGAAGAAACAGCTCCGGGCAGGTCTCGGTCCGCTCCCGTATCCGCTCCGGCCGGCAGGCCTCATTGGGCGGAAAGCATATGGCTTCCACCTGTCCCGCCTCCTCCGCATCGGCAGGGGTGGCGCTTCGGAATAAAAATCTCTGTTCAAGCATTTCAGTGGAACACATTCAGGTGATTCTCCTCCAGTATCTTCATCGCTTTTCTGACTTGTTCCGGGTCATGCTGCAGATAGAGCTTCAGTTCCGCGTCGGAGGCCTCCCTCCAGTGCAGGGCCACCTGCTCCGCTTCCTGCATCATGATCTTCCGGTAGGGTGCTGTTTCGATCTCTTCCCGGTCGGTATAAGCCGTCGCTCCCAGGACCGCCGTCACGGCCAGCGCCATCGCGGCCACCTCCAGCACCCGCCGGGGTCTTTCAATCGCAAGCCCCGCCTCTCTGCGGGCAGCATCTGCCGTGAAAAACACGCACAGAATGCCCAGAAGTCCCATCCGGTACTGCAGGGCGTAGCGGGAGGACATGCCGTACCCGTCGTCCATGAAAATCCAGCGGGCCGCCAGCACCAGCAGGTGATTCAGGCCGCCGGAGAGAACCAGAATAATCGGGAAAATGGTGGTCTCCCACATGCGGGTCTGCACGATTTTCCAGAGGGCCCACAGGTACAGAAGAATGGCCAGGATGCCGGTGCCGTACACCGCGGCCTTCCAGGCAAATCCGTGCTCCTCCCAGGAGAGCAGCACGTCAATCCCCACAAGGTCCGAGGCGAAAGCCTTCACAAGAAACCGCACGGGAAACAGCATATCCCTGGCAAATGCGGCCGCAAGCGTCAGCTCCGTGGTCTCCCGGTGTTCATACACCGCATGGGAATTGCTCCAGAGATAGAGGGCAAATGCCGTCATCGCAAAAATCAGGCCGAAGCTCCAGACCCAGGTCCGCTTCTTCATGCCCTTATCCCGCACCAGCAGGAGGACGTAGGCAAAAAACAGCATGGCTGCGTAGGCTGCACAGTACTGCCCCGCAATGAGAAGAATCACAATAAAGGGCAGAAGGTATAATGTCAGCCGGTCTCTTCTCCTGCTGGCCCCGTCCCAGGCCGCATAGTCCAGCACCGCATAATGCCATAAAAATGCGGAAATGGCGAGATAGCAGACCCAGCCGGTGCCGTTCGTCAGCATTTCCCACTGATGAAGGCTGTAATAAACTGCCATCAGCACCAGGAAATACAGCGGGTTTACCTCTCTTCTGCGCGCCCAGAGTCCCAGGGCAAAGGCGCCGAGTCCCATGGACAGAACGCCCAGGATCATATCAAACCAGGCGGTATAGTGAAACAGCTTCACATTGATGATCCGGAAAAGATAGGTGATCGGGCACCTGGTCAGGATATCCGGCACCAGAAACTTCGCCGGGTTTGTCACATCCGGCAGATAGGAATTCACCAGGCGGATATAATCCGTGTAGCACAGTCCCGTGGCCGCCCTCCTGAGATACCACAGGCAGAACACCATGCCCAGAACTGCCGGCACATCGTACATAAGCCGCTTCCAGCGCCCATCCATCCGGATTCACCTCCTCCCGGTCTTTTCTCCTGTCATTTCTTCATCATTTTCATCGGACAGGACCCGCAGACGGGTCCTGACTCCGGTTCTCTATCTCCGGCTTTCCCGGATTACTCCGCCGAGAAGGCGTAGACCGTCTCCGTGTGGTACATCTCACCGCCCGGCAGGATGCTCGACTTGAACTTCGGCTCATTGCAGGCATTGGGGAAATACTGGGTCTCAAAGCAGACGCCGTCCCGGTCGTGATAGACCGCGCCCTTCTTTCCCTCGACACTGCCGAGGAAATTCGCCGTGTACACCTGCATGCCCGGAAGGTCCGTCCGAATCTCCATCCGGATGCCCGTCGCCGGACTCATGCAGCTTCCCACCACGTGAACTTTCCCGTCGCCGGTCTTCAGCACATAGTTGTGATCATAGCCGCCGCAGGCCTTAAGAGGCGCATAATCTGCATCAATCTCCGCCCCGATGGCCTTCGGATTGCGGAAATCCATAGGTGTTCCGGCAACATCGGTCAGCTCTCCGGTGGGGATGCCCTGCTCGGCCGCAGTATAGTAATCCGCGTCGATGGTGACGATATGGTCCAGGATATCGCCCCTTCCCTGCCCCGACAGATTGAAGTAGGAGTGGTTTGTGAAATTCACCACCGTATCCGTATCGCAGGATGCGTCATAATCGATGATGAGCTCACAGTCCTCGGTCAGGGTGTAGGTGATGGTCATATCCAGCGCCCCCGGGAATCCCTGTTCCATGTCCGGCATGATTCTGGAAAATGCCACCGACGCCCGGCTGTCGTCTTTTTTCCCCGCCGCCTGGTAGTAGAACTTTGCGGAGCGGACGCTTCCGCTGTGGAGGTTGTTCTCCCCCTCGTTCTTCTCCAGCTCGTAGACCTTTCCGCCGATGGTGACCTTCGCACCGCCGATGCGGTTGGCATTTCTTCCCACCGCGCAGCCGATGCTGCCGTGGTTGTGCACATAGCCTTCCACATCGTCATAGCCGAGAACGCAGTCCACAGGCTTCCCGTCCCGGTCCGGGACGATGATGCGTACCAGCGCCGCGCCGTAGTCGGTCACGGAAACCTCCATGCCCCGGCTGTTCTTCATGGTATATAAAACAGCCTCCCGGCCGTCTTCTGTCCTTCCGAATGCTTCTCTTACCAGTTCCATCTTTTCCTCCTGAATTCTTCCGCCGCATGGGCAGTCTCTGCAAGATACCTTACTGCCTCCGCGGGGTACGTTCCCACCGCGGATTCTCCCGTGATCATAACCGCCTGCGCTCCGTCCAGCACGGCGTTGAAGATGTCAGACACCTCCGCCCTGGTCGGCACCGGATTGTTCTCCATGCTGGCCAGCATCTGCGTTACCACCAGAAAGGGCTTTCCCGCGTTCCGGCAGGCCGCTGCGATGTCCTTCTGGACGCCCGGAAGCTCCCACAGGGGATAGGCGTTTCCCAGATCCCCCCGGGCAATCACGATGACGTCCGCCTCCGGCAGAAGCTGCTCTAAGTGCTCGGCCCCTGCCCGGTTCTCGATTTTTGCAAATATCCTGAGATGTCCTGCGCCCGCCTCTTCCATGGCCTGCCGCAGTTCTTTCAAATCCTCCGCATCCCGCACAAAGGGCTGCATGATGCCGGTTACCCCGCAGGATACGGCATTCCGGAGATTCTCCCGGTCCTGTAGAGTCACCGCCGGAAGCCGGAGCCCCGGCAGGAGTTCCGCCGTGCTCTTTTCCGGCGCTCCCGGGTCCGAAACGGCCAGGCTCTTTCTGCTGATAAGGTCTCCTCCCCGGAGAATCTCTGCCCGGTCCTCGCCCGTCACCTGAAGCAGGATCTTCCCGTCATCCAGGAGAAGCCGGAGCCCCGGCCGAAGCGCCGACAGCACCTGCGGAAGGATGGGGATAACACACCTTCCGGCGTCCTGCTCTCCGGGTCCGACGCAGTCCTCCGGCCGGCACAGACAAACCTCCGTACCTTCCCGCAGCGTCAGCCTTCTGGGAAAGCTTCCTATTCTCAGCTCCGGTCCCTGCATATCCACCAGAAGATCCGGCGTCCTTACGCCCGCCGCCCCGGCGGCAGCGTGATACTCGTCCAGGACGCTGCGGCTCTCGCGGAGCGTCACATGGGAGAGATTCAGGCGGTTACCGGTCATTCCCGCCCGAAACATATCCGCGAGAACTTCCCTGCTGCCGCAGGAAGGTCCCAGTGTTCCGTAGATTTCCATTGCATATCCTTCATTTTCCCGGCACGGGGGGGCCTGCATGGGGTCTTTTTCCCGGCACGGGCAGTGTTTTTCTGCAGGGCTTTTTCCCTGCATTGGGTCTTTGCCCGGCATGAGGGCTTCATCTCCGGCGGGTCAGGTCGGTTTCCGGCCATGTCAGGTCAATTTCCGGCCGCACCTGGTTCATTTCCGGCCGCACTGCATACCCCCCTGGGGTATATTGGTGTTCTGTCTCCCACAAAAGCAGATCTCACATCCGTTTTTCTGCCCTTTGGGATGCATCCCCCGGATTTGAAAAACAAGTTCTGTTCTTCATTATCTGTCAATAATATAGGTTACATCCTGCTGTCAGTTACTTTAGCAAGTTAATGCAGCCTGTAAGTCATCTTCAGAAAGCGGCTCTTCGTATACCCCGGCAAAAAAGGGAAAAAGCAGATCTCATGCGCCAAAAACATGCTTATGGGATGCATTTCCGCCCTTCTTCAGGTTTTCTAGCCTGGCAGCGCTCAAGTCTGACCAGGTTCAACCTGCCATCAGTCAAACCAGCCGCGTTCAGCCCGGCAAAACCTCCAGCCAGGATGCATTCGTCACTCCCCGGGGAAGAAATGCTCTTCCAGCATCAGGCACAGGGTGTGATAGATGGGAAGATGCAGCTCCTGAATCTTGAAGGTCTCCATCTCCGGCACTACCACGGCCGCATCGCACAGGGGAAGCACCTTTCCTCCGGTTTTTCCCAGCAGGCCCAGCACGGGGATATTCATTGCCCGCGCCACCACGGCCGCAGCATAGATGTTCCTGGAATTTCCCGAGGTGGAGATGGCAAGGAAGATGTCTCCCGCCTTTCCCTGCGCCAGCAGCTGCTGACCGAAGTACCAGTCACCGTTGACATCGTTGAGAAAAGCGGTGGTAAGCCCCGGATGGCTGTGAAGCGCCAAGGCCGGAAGTCCCCGTTCCAGGCCTTCGGCAAGCTTCGGACCCAGCTCCGGGTCAATCCCCGCAAGCTTTTCTGCAAAATCCGCGGTCACATGGCGCTTTTTGCAGAAGCCCTTTGCCAGCTCGCCCACGATATGCTCCGCGTCGGCGCAGCTGCCTCCGTTGCCGGCGACCAGAAGCTTTCCGCCGCTTTCAAAGGTATCCTTCAGCATCTCGTAGAACCTCCGGATATCCTCCTTCACCGGCGAAAGCACCGGATAGCGCTGTATCAGGTCATCAAGATAGAATGCAGTGTTCATAAAAACCTCATTTCTATTCATTCTTCATTTGGGAAATTCACATTTCTCATTCCGCGGGCGCAAAACCCGCACCGCTAACTGGCGGGCGGAAAGTTCACATACACGCCGGCGTCAAACATGGCCAGATTCTCCGCCGCCCTCTCTTCCGATACCGGGCCGGAAGCCGGCCGCATCAGGCAGTTGCCGCATTCCACGTACAGGTCGTCCACCCGGCCCTCCCGGATGAGCTCCCGCATCAGCCAGTAGCTCCACTCATTGTCCGGGCAGAAATAGCCTGCCTCGGCGTAGAGATAGTCGGTGCCCGCCCATTTCATGTATTCGGAGAAGGCCTCCGTCGTCATCACCAGGTCCACATTGCCCCAGGGACTGGTCACATCAAGATATCCCTGCACATTGCAGGGGAACTGCAGGCAGTAGGGCATGTAGCCGAAGGCGATCACCCGGCTGTTCCGGTCGGCCGCAAGCATTTCCCAGATGTTGGTGTTGCCGCGGACGATAGCCGCGTAATGCTCCTGCGCCCAGTGGTTCATCCGTCCCTTATTGAGAAGGTCAATCTCGTTGAAGCCCGTTCCCATGATCCAGTTGGTCAGCGCCGTCATCACCAGGCAGAACAGAAGCATGGGCGTAAGCGCCAGCCGAAAGCTCCGCAGAAGGACTCCGTCGGTAACCCGTCCCAGCGCGTACACGGTCCAGAGAATCAGCATGCTGTAGAGAAGCAGGAAATAGTTTCCGTCAATCTGGTACAGCATGAGAAGGCTCAGGGAGTTGACGGCAAAAAAGGGCCAGAATATCACATGAAACGCCAGCACCGCAATTCTCCGTTCCGGAGAAAGGTCCTCTCTCCGGACAAAGCCCGCAGAAAAACGGGCTAAGAGAATCATAACCAGAAACAGCAGCAGAATCGGCGTGCCCCAGGCAAGAATCACATGCCGCATGTCCTTCCCGCAGGGAAGAATCAGAATCTGAAAGATGCGCCGGATGTAGGTAAACCACAGCGGCTCCTCCTGCCAGTTCTGCGGCAGCGCGCTCACGCCAAAGGGATACTGCATGGAGAATCCCAGCTTTTCAAAAATCGAAGTAAAGATAGATGTCACGGGCATTCCCGTGATCCGCCAGGTTCTCGCCCATACAGCGCAAAGGGTGCTGAAAGGGACAAGAAGCATCGCCCATGCGCCGAAGGAAGCCCTAAGCTTAAGCCTCCGGGTAAAGATCAGGAACAGCCCCATCATGCCGAATATGGCCGTGGAGAATACCAGTGCCGTGGGCTTGAGCGTCAGGGAGAAGAAATATCCCGCCGCTGTACATAGAAGAAGCTCCGTCCGCTCCTCCCCAAGATACCGGAAAAACAGGTGAAGCATCGCCAGCTGGACCGCCCAGGTGATGATATCCGCCTTCGCCGTGATGGACATATTGGTGATGGCCGGCAGAAGGAGGGTAAAGAGCGGCGCAAGAAGCGCCGTCTTCCGGTCGGCAAAGTGGAACGCCAGCCGGAATGACTCCCAGGCCCCCAGCACCAGAAGCCACACATTCACGCACACCATATAGCTGTGGGATGCCAGCGAACAGAGGGGCAGCGTAAGGATTTCAAAGCCCTTCGAGTACACCGAAACCATGGTCACCATGCCGGGGTTCGTGTAGATGGACCCGTCGACCATCAGAATGTAGCGGGACCGGACCCCGTACCACAGGGAGTCAAAGTCCAGCCACCGGTTCATCCGGCCGGTCTGAATCAGCAGCACCAGCAGCATCAGGATGACCATTCCTCTGGAAAATGTTTCCGCCGGCCGCTCCCCGCTCTTCCATCCGGCAAGCTTTCCCCGGATGGTCCCCGCAATAGCTGAAAGATAGTCTCTCTGAAGCACCGCCGCGAGTGCAGTCAGGCCCAGGAATGCCGCCTGGGTCCCCCGCTCGGTGCAGAGATGGAACAGGGACATGCCGCAGAACAGCAGAATAATCCCCGATGCGCCGAGGAAAAAGTCTCCCTCGGGACACTCCTCCGGCATACGGAACAGTCCCCTTCGGATCAGACGCCCGATGAGAAAGACACCGGCCGTATACAGGAAAGATACCAGCACCGGCAGCGTCATCACGTGGATATAGATAAAGACGCCGGAGATTACAAGAAGCGCCCCGTAAAACTGCAGCGGATCCTTTAGAAACCGGGCGGCGCCGCACATAAGCACAGCGAGAATCGAAAGCTCCAGAAGCATCTGCCAGGTGGTATCCATCAGAAATGTATGGTCCATCAGGCCGCCCCAGGGGAACAGCACTCCGCAGGGCAGAAGGATTCCGGCTGCCACGATAAGTGCCAGGCATGCGGCCGCAATCCGGTTATTCTTATTCACGAAACGGGCCACCTCCTCCGGACCGCCATCTGCAGAGCCTTCGCCAGCTTATCCGCAAGGCGCCCGCAGGTCATTTCATATACAAAAGCCAGAAGTACCACAGCTGCTGTGGTAACGGCCAGAATAATCACAAACACCCGGTTGTAGGACATGGTATTTGCCATCCGCAGAAGCAGGCGGAAGGAAAATGCCGCAATCACCGGCCAGTGAATGAGAAACACGGAAAAGGAAATCTCCGAAAGTTTCCGGAGAGGTCTGCTCTCCAGAAGCTTCCGCGGAAAGCCCGCATAGCGGATGGCCCACAGAAAGAGAAAGCTGAAGGCCATGCAGTACCAGGTATTCCACAGAAGAAAGGACGGAATCCTATCACCGAAAATACACTTAAGAAGCGTCACATACCCCTGGGCCTCCAGGGCAATCCCGGAAAGTGCCAGCACATTAAAGAGCATCCGGTACTTCTCCTGTTTTGCCTCTCCCACCTCCGGAAGACGCTTAAGAAGGATTCCCGCAAAGCAGGCCATCACCAGATACATGCCGTTGATATGAAGGGTATGCTCCGCATAGCGGCAGACCCCCAGCACGACGATGACTGCCGCTGCATCAAACAGCGGTCCCTGAATCCGCTCCCGCAGGAACGAATACAGGTAGACCCCGCAGGTTGCCCCCGCCAGGTGCCGCATCATCCACAGCGGCCCGTTGGCCAGTGACCCCAGGGTCAATGCCTCCCGCACCGCCAGATATGGCGTCACCGGGATCACATAATATCCGCGCACCCAGTCATTGTGCAGAAGTTCTGCGGCCGGCTGGGTACGGAATCCCACCGTGTACCAGATGACACATACCAGGAGATTAGCAAAGAGAAAGGGCAGGACAAACCGAAAATACCGAAACAGCACCGCCTGCCACAGCTCCCGGAAGGTGCGGATCTTCTTTCCCGCCGCCAGATAGCCGCTGATCATCATGAAAATCATGAGCATCATGGCCGAATCCGTAAAGATCTTTAAAGGCGAGTGGGTCAGAAGAAACTCCATCCGCGGGCCAAGGCCCGGGTTTACCGCACACAGCGAATAGAACGCACCGACAAAATGCGTCCAGAAGATGATCATGCATGCGATAAACTTGATGCCGTCCAGGCAGTATTCCCGGCGGCTCACGAAAAGTCACCTTTTATTACTTCCCAGGCTGCCTCGGTGCTGAAATGCTTCCGTATGTAGTCCTGGGTCGCCCTGCTCATGGAGCAGAGTGCGTCGGTATCCTCATAGAGCGACAGGGTGCGTGCGGCGAAGCTTTCGGGTGTATCCTCCACTGCGAGCACATTTTCCACATCTTCTATGCCTTCGCTCCCCACTGAGGTGGTAATTATAGGCGCTCCGTTGTAGATCGCCTCCACTACCTTGCCCTTGACGCCTGCGCCGTACCGAAGCGGCACCACCACCAGGCGGCAGGCCTGATAGAGTTCGGAAAGCTCTTCATCGCTGACAAATCCCTTCACGATGATGCCTTCCTCCGGGTTATGCAGCGCCTTGATCTCCTCGGTGGCCCGGGAACCCACGATATAGAAGTTCACCGGCAGCTTCTTCCGGATGGCGGGGAAGATTTCCCGCACAAACCAGAGGACCGCGTCCGCATTCGGCGGATGGGCGAAGCCGCCCACAAAGAGGAGGCCCTCCCGTTTCGCGAAGTCTTCGTTGATATGATCCAGGAAGGAGTCGTAAACGTAGGCCGTGATGGCCTTGGCCGGGATCGTGTCGTCCTCGGCGTGGATCGCGTCGATCTCCACCTGGGACGGATAATAGGACATATCCACCTTGTGCATCAGGGTGAATTCCACGGACTTCCAGTACTCCGACTCCTGCCGGTCCTTCACATCCCCGGACAGCTCGTACTCCCGGAACAGCCGCAGGAAGTGGAGGTCGTGGCCGTAGAAAATCACCTTCAGCCCCGTATGCTCTTTAATATAGTCCACATATTTGGTGGCGATATGGGGCCGGTTCAGGTAAACTGCGGAGATTTCCTTCCAGTTCCGGTCAATCCAGTCCCAGATGCCGGTCTCATACTCGGCGCCGTAGATGACCTCGATGCCCATCTGCTGCAGGGTGGTGGTGTAGGGTTCCTCATGGAGGAGATTGTCCCCCAGGAACTTGACCACATACCCCTGGTGCAGGAACATCTTCAGATACTGGAAGGTCGTCTTAGAGCCCGCATCCCGGTCCCAGGTGGGCACGTAGTGGTCCACCACCAGGAGAATCTTCTTCCCCACGCTCCGCTCTCTCGCGCGGAAGGGATTGGGATTGCCCGTATTATCGCACTGCTTCGCGAATTCGTCGCTCCACTTCTTGCGGAGCTTTTCGCTGTTCTCCACCTGGTAGCGCTTGAGCCCCGTCCCCGTGACATCGGTGCCGTTGGAGACGCCCTCGAAGTGAATCACCTTCGACAGCGGCTGGTAAACCACCCGGTATCCGTGGCGGCGGACCTCAAAGGCCAGGTCCGAGTCCTCGCAGTAGGCCGGCGCATAGCGGTCATCAAACCCGCCAATCTCCTCCCACAGGCTTCTGCGGATGAGAATCGCGGCGCCGGAGATATAGTCCACATCCTTGACGTAGTTGTATTCTGCCTTGTCCGGATCATCCAGGCGGCCGTAGTTCCAGCCGGATCCGTCGCTCCAGATGATGCCGCCGGCTTCCTGCAGGCGCCCGTCGGGGTAGACCAGCTTGGAGCCGCACATGCCCACGGTGCCGTCCTCTTCCATCATCTTCACCAGGGAAGAAAGCCAGCCCTCGGTCACCTTCGTGTCATTGTTCAGGAACATGATGTAGGTTCCCTTCGCCGACTTTGCCGCATTGTTGCAGTTCCGGAGGAACCCCTGGTTTGTGCTGTTTCTGCAGATCACCAGGTTCTCGGCAAATTCTGCCAGATGCTCCGTCGCATCCTTCGACACGTCATCGGCGATGATCACCTCATAGCTGACATCCTTCGTGTGCTCCAGAATGGACACCAGGCAGAGATAGGTATAATGGATCTGGTTGTAGCAGGGGATCACAATGGAGACCGTCGGATGCTCCTCCTTCGGAAAATGCAGCTTTCCGTAGGTCCGGTAATCATCCCCGATCTCAAAATCTCCCTTAATCAGGTTTTTGCCCTCATCCGAGCGGTACATCCTGGTGTACTTCACGGGATGGAGCAGCGTGTTCTTGGCATAGGTGATCTTCTTCCGCTTTGCCGTTCCCTTCGGATAGGCCCGGTTGAAGGCCTCGCCCAGCTTCCGCCGCACCTTGAAGACGGCCGCTTCATGCCGGTTGAGATAGGCAAGCGTCTTTGCCATTTCCCCGTTTTCCCGTCTGAGATCCGCGATCATCACGTTCAGGTTGGACACATGGTTGTTGGTCAGCCGGTGGGTCTCCCGCTCCTTCCGAAGCTCCAGATCCTTTCTGCGCAGAAGCTCCTGCACCTGGGCAAGCCGCTCCTTTGTCCGCAGAAGCTCCCCGTCCACGGCGGCCAGATCCTTCATGCTCTTCGTGCTGACCATGTAGTCTTCCTGGTAGGTGCGCTGGTTTTCCCCGTGCACATACTCCTGGAAGCTGCGCTCCATCTTCTCGTAGACGGCAAGAATGGCCGGATCCTTGGTTACATATTCCGGGAAATGCCCGAGAAACTCTTCTTCTGTCATATCCCCGAGAATGCCCGCAAAGCGGCGGTAAGCATACATAAGGGTGCGCCCGCGGACGAATCCCGCCGGCACCGGGAAGAAGAATACCCACTCGTAATCCAGGCCGCAGATGCCCTCCGCAGTCAGGATAAAGTTCTCCAGAAGGCCGTCGATATTGGACACCGGGTAGGAGGTATCCGCAAGGAGAGCCATGTCTTCCTCCGAAAGCTCCCCGGATGCGCAGAAGACCCGGCGGAATTCTTCCCCTGCGCCAAAGACAATCGACGCCTTCTTGCGGCTTCCGTAGAGAAGCCCCATGGCCTCCCGGACCTCTTCGATAAACCGTTCCTGCCGCTTCTCCTCCGGGCAGGCCATCACCCGGCCGGCGATCTGCTCTGCCAGTGTCTCTCCCGTAAGATAGGGGAATTCCACCCTCATCTTATCCTCGGACACCGAAGGATATGCAAACGTAAGGCCCGGATTCTCCGCGCTAAGCCGTCTGTACTTCTCCGGAAAAGAAGCAATATGAGCCCGTCCCTCCGGACCGAGAGCCGCCTTCACAGCCTTCTTCTCCCCGTCCTGCAGGACAATTTCTGTCTTTATCTGAAACCGTTCCCTGCGGGTCCGGTTATACTTCACATACAGAACCTCTGTCATGTCTGTGCTCCGTTCTGTCAACACAACGCCTCAAAGCCCCGGTGCCTGCACCTATGGGGCGGTATATACCACAAGGTAGGAATTTGCAAATTCCGCAAACTTTCCGTCGGCCACAGCCTGCTCCAGGCTCTCGCCCATATCGGTCAGCTGATACTTCGGCGCATCATAGAGGGCCGGCATTCCCGCAAAATCGCCCTTCTGCGGAAGATATCCGTCGGAATAGATGACGGACGCGGTCCGGTAATCCGGCATCGGATAGTAAAACCTGCCGCCCGGGAGAAGCTTTTTCAGCTCCTCTCTGGTCATGGAAGCCTCCGTCCGGGGCGTCCCCGAAAGAAACTTCATGCCGTACCGGTTCTGCACCGCAAGAAGAAGAACTCCGCCGGAGGAAAGTCTCGCAGCTGCCTCCCGGACCTGCCCTTCGGCCGGGATATCCATCTTCAGGGTCCCGATCATGGTGATGCAGTCAAACCGCTTTTCCTCCGGAATCTCCTCCGGAGAAACCACAAGAAGGTTCTCTGCACTCTCATACCGGGTCCGGACCACCTCTCTGGCCCCGGCGTCTTTCTCCGCCACCGTAACCTGCCTGCATTTTCCGAGCAGAAGCCCGGTCAGAGCGCCGAAATCCGCACCCAGCTGCAGCACCTCCCAGGAGGGGGCAAAGGAAAACCATTCCAGCACATTTTCCCGGAGGGGAGACAGTGCATAGAGGTACTCCAGCTTCTTGTTTTCCTTAAGAATCCGCTTCGTATCCCCGTGATACCGCGTAAGCAGCGTCAGAATCTCACTGTTTATGTCTCTCATCATACCAATCCCTATTTCGCCGGCGGCGGCGTAAGCTCCGCCTTCACCGTCGATTCCATATCGTAGATGCCCACCGTGTTCTTGTTGGAAATCACGGTCAGGCTCAGCAGATCATACAGTCTGTGGTACACCACGTGCTCCCCGTGCTCAAAGCCGGTGCAGCTCATGGACAGCAGGTATTCCCCGCCCTGCAGGTTCATCTTCTGGGTAAATTCCACCGTATAGATGCTGCCCCGCCCGGCGGGCCGGATATCCGCCCCCTCAAACATGGTGTTGGTGCCCGTCAGGTCCGTCCCCTTCTTATCGCGGATGGTATAGGTAAATATGGGCGCCTCGATGGTCTCGTTAAACCGCACAATCTCGCGGATCGTAAACATTTCCCCCTTGAGAAGGAGGTTGGTGATGCTCCCCCGCTCATCCAGAAGCCCGATGTCGATGAACTCGGCCCGCCGGTCGCCGTACTCCTGCCGCTTCGCATTCACGGTCATCTGGTCCAGCATCCGTTTGCCCTTCACCGCGTTCTGGCTTCCGAGAAGCACCGCGCCGTTTTCCTGCGACACTTCCTTCTCCCCGGAATAATCGCTGTCCAGGGCCTCCTTCAGCTGATCCATCTGTCCCGCCAGGATCTTCTTGTAGAGGTCCACCATCTTTCCCGCAGACCCTTCCGCCACAAAATCGCCCTTATTCAGGACGATGACCTTGTCGCAGTACTTGATGATGCTGCCCATATCGTGGGTTACCATCACGATGGTGGTTCCGCTCTTCCGGATTTCCTCCATCCGCCGGTAGCACTTGGACTGGAAGAACACGTCTCCCACGGACAGCGCCTCATCCACAATCAGAATCTCCGGCTCCACATTGATCGCCAGGGCGAAGGCCAGACGCACGAACATACCGCTGGAATAGGTCTTGACCGGCTGATAGACAAAATCCCCGATCTCCGCGAAATCCAGGATGTCCTGGAGCTTCTCATCCATCTCCTTTTTGGAATAGCCCATCATGGTGCCGTTCATGTAGATATTCTCGATGCCCGTGTAGTCCTGGTTGAATCCCGCGCCCAGCTCCAGCAGGGCCGAGATCTTCCCGTTCACCTCCACCGTGCCGGCACTCGGCGTGAGGACGCCGGTGATGATCTTCAGGATCGTGGACTTGCCCGAGCCGTTGGTGCCGATGATGCCGACCGTCTCGCCCTTCTTCACATCAAAGGACAGGCCGTTCAGCGCATAGAAATCCCTGTGCCGTACGGCGTGCGTAACGCTCAGGGATTCCTTCAGCCGGTCGATGGGCTTGTTATACAATTTATATACTTTCGTCACATTTCTGACTTCAATCGCATGTTCCGGTGACATAGACTCTCTCTTTCATAACGGCCTTCGATCCTTTTCCGGGTAAATGCATCCGCCCGAAGGCACAGATAAATTAAGTATACCACATCCTGGTCTCTCATGAAACACCCGGCCCCGCTTTTTCCACGCTCCCCTTCCGGATATCGCTGTCTTCCGGAATCAGGCCGTTGACGCCGTAAAAGATGATGGCGCTGACATTCTTTGCCATAATCTCCCGGTCCATCCGGCAGCCGGAGTTGAACCAGGCCTGGTAGGCGGAGATGATGCCCCCGATCTCAAAATCCAGGGCAAATCCCAGAAGCTCCTGATCCACCGTGACCATCCGGTTCACCTCGTCCCGTATCATCTCCTTCATGACCAGAACCAGCTTGTCCAGAAGGGTCGCGTTGACGCCCTGGGAAAAGACGTGACTGTAAAAATCAATATCGTTGTTGATGATGTCCATCAGCCGGGACACGATCAGGTTGGGGTTCCGCAGCGCCTCCGACAGATCCACCGAGCGCAGCGCTTCCGCGAAGGCGGTCACCACCTCATTCTCCACCTCGTCCATCACCTGGAAAATGTCGCTGTAATAGTTGTAGAAGGTCTTCCGGTTGATATCCGCCTCCTCCGACAGCTCCTTCACCGTAATCTCCCCCAGGGATCTCCGGGAAATCAGTCTGGCAAAGGCGTTCCGGATGGCTTTTTTGGTCCGGACCACACGGCGGTCCGGCTTCTTCTGCTCTGTTGTTTTCTCACTCACGGCACTGTCCTCCCTCCGTTTTTACGGATATACCTGCGGATTTGCCTGCAGATGCACTCTTTACGGATTTGTAACGCCGATTTCGGCAACATATCATGTCTTTTCTGTTGCTTATTCTATAAGGTGCCCGGGTTCCTGCGCCAAAAGCAACATATTTCCCCGCTGTATGTCCATTGTAATTTTTGGACAGACATATCATAATACACACATGTGGCATAACGCAAGCAGGAACAGGAGAAAATATGAGCTATCAGATTATTGCCGATGCATCGGGAGACCTGACCGGAGACCTTCTCCGGGATCTTCCATTCATTGATATCATTCCCATGGAAGTCGTTCTCGACCAGCAGAGCTTTACCTACGGTCCCGGCGGCGACCTGACCATTCCCGATTTTTACCGCGCACTGAGGAGCGGCAAGTGCGCCAGCACCTCCCAGATCAACCCGCTGGTCTATCAGGAATGCTTCCGTCGATATCTTTCCGAAGGAAAGGATGTCCTCTATCTGGGTCTCACCGCCGCCCTCTCGGGAAGTCTCGGGAACGCGCGGATGAGCGCCGACGAGCTCCGGGAAGAATTCCCCGACCGGAAGATCTTCTGTCCCGACACCTGCTGCGCCTCCGGCGGACAGGGCATGTTCATCCGCCTCTGCGCCCAGAAGCAGATGGAGGGGTACGACATCGAACAGCTGGTACAGTTTGTGGAAGACAATAAAGATTACTGCTGCCACTGGTTTACCGTGGATACCCTGGAACACCTGAAAAGAGGCGGCCGAATCTCTCCGACCGCTGCGGCTATCGGAACCCTGCTGCAGGTAAAGCCTCTCCTGCACGTCATAAAGGACGGCTCCCTGGAAGTCGCCGAAAAACCCCGGGGAACCAAAAAGGCCATGAAGGCCCAGATGGCCCGCATGGAAGCCGGCTGGAGACCGGATATCTGCAAAACCGTCTGCATCGCCCATGCAGACTGCAGAGACCGGGCGGAAGAACTCCGGGACCTGATTCTTGCAAAGCATCCGGAGGCGGAGATCCTTCTCTCCGAAATAGGCCCCGTCATCGGCGCCCACGTCGGTCCCGGGATGCTTATGCTGGGATTCTGGGGCGATGCGAAGTAATAGAATATAATACGGCGCAGTTCTTTGAAGGCACTGCGCCGCTTTCTGTTTCTGCAATTTCTGTTTTTATATTCTTATGAATCAGGATACCTTTACGCCGTTCTCATCCAGGACAGAGCCGTCCGGAGCAGTGGTATTGACCTGCTTCTCACCGGACTCATTGAAGTAATACATCTTTCCTTCAATCTCCTGCCAACCGGTTACCATGTAGCCCTCGGCGTTCATCCAGAACTCGTGGCCGTTATCCTTCAGCCACTGGTTTGCCGCATAGCCGCTGGGGGTCTTGTACCACCAGCCAACCGCATCCTTCTGCCAGCCCAGTCCGTTTCTGGAAAGATAGCCGAACTGTGCCCGGTTGACTTCCGCGGCTGCCTCATCCACCACATAGGGGAATTCGTTCTCCAGCCATACGCCGCGGCTGTGGGTTACCGGATTATATTCCCGGATCATCATGGTATACTTGCCCGGAACCAGCATGTAGGGGTTCAGGTCGCACACGGCAGAGCCGATGGGCAGCTCGATGTATCCCGGCAGCTGCTCGCCGTCCCGCATGAGCTTAATCTGATAGCCGTTCTTGCCTACAGAATAGAACTTTACGTTGCCCGGCTGGTCCTTGATCCACTGTACATCCTCCACCGCGCCGGCTTTTCCGATCAGGCTGTTCAGCTGCACATAGATGACCAGCTGCTCGCCCTCATCCCGCTTTTTTCCGTCCACGTAGGTGGGCTTAGTGTCGCCGGAAAGCTTGACCTGGGATGCCTTGGTCAGACTGAAGGTATTGTCCTCCGAGGTCTCCAGTATGATCTCCAGCTTCGGGGCCGAGGCCGTCGTCAGATAAGCCACATCCTCATCCACGAAATCCCAGTCCACCACGTGATACTTCTCCTCGGAAGAGTTGGGGATGCTGACGTCCACCACATCGCTCTCGGAGTAGGAACCGACCACGAACTGGTCATCCTCCGACGAAATATTAATGCTTACGGAAGTAATGGATGCCGCCTGCGCCGCAAAGGGAACCGCCAGGGTCATCCCGGCCGCAAGGGCCGCTGCCGTCACTGCATGAATCATTCTTCTGCTTCTCAATTCTGTCACCTCCGAAAAACGCTAAGTTTCATCCGCCGGTTCATTCTCCGGCTTATCGGCCGGTGCATTTTCCTCTGCCCCGTCCGCCTGCTGTATGTTCTTCTGTTCCTTCTTCTGTTCCTTCTTCTGCTCTTTCTTTCTGCGGATTCTCCGGATAATCCGTCGGATGATGAATACGGCCGCCGCAATAAAGAGCCCCAGCACAATCAGGGTCGGGATTGAGGACAGGAGGAAAATGCCGAGTCCTGCCAGCGTCTCGCCCACATCCTCCAGATTCTGCTTAAATCCCTGCCGGATCTTATCCCACGCGGAGCTCTCCGCCGCCGGGGTCAGAATCTTCGCCTCCTCCACGGATACGCTGACCCGGGAGTACTGCACCTGATTGTCATACATCCGGAGGTTGGATTCATAGGAATCCAGCTGATACCGGATCTCCGAGAGCCGCTGATTCAGCGCCAGGATGGCATCCATGCTGTCCGCCTGCTCCAGAAGCCTGAGCAGTGTGTCATACTCCGTCTCCAGCGCTTTTTTTCTGCTCTCCACATCGTGATATTCCAGGGTCACATCCTGGGTGTACTCGGACCGGTGCAGGAGATTCGCCTCACCGTCCAGTCCCGTCAGGAAGCTGTCCAGCTTCTCCTTCGGGATCCGCAGCTCAAAATAGGCGTGCCGGATGCTGCTGTAGGCATCCTTGCTCATGTCCGAGGATTCGATATAGCCGCCGAGCTTCGCGGTCTCCTCCTGGAGCATCGCCGTAAAACGTTCAAACTGATCTGTCTGGTATCCCAGGCTCACATTCCGGATAAGCTTCCGATCTGCGGAAATCTCCTCCGGCATCACCTGGTTTGCGGAAAGGTCTCCATCCGAGACTCCATCCGCCGCTGCGGCGCCGGCTGCTGCCATCTTCATCTCAGCGCGCGGTGCCATGTCCATGGCAGCTTCCTCCGCCATCTCCATGCTGTCGTAATTATAAGCTGCCGCGGCGGCTGTTTCCTCCACGACCATGTTGCCGCTCTCCCGGCTGCCGCAGCCGCCTGCCGTAACCGATACGGCAAGAAGTGCTGCAAGAAGCCCTCCTGTTATGTGTTTTCTCATTGCTGTGCCTCCCTTTTACTGCAGATACGGGCAAAGGGGATTATTCCGTCGCACTGGCGAGAACTAAGGCCTGTTCTGCTGTCAGGCCGACATGCTCCGGCGCACAGATCGCATAGCTGTGAACGCCGTTGGTCCATGTCACCACCGAAACGGTCTCCGCATTGCCCTTCAGATTAAGCTCTCTTCCGGCATACTGAACTCTGTGTTCGTACTCGAAGGTGTCATAAACTCCGCTGATGTCCTCCGTGCCGACCGCCTTGCGGATGCGAAGGCCTTCGGCGCCGCTGTCATCCCTGTAAATGATCTCTGTCATGGTGTCCGGAATCACCCGGTATGTCAGGTTATCATATTCACCCATGGACGAAGGCGCCGCGACCGGGATACCCGCGTTGCTCACTGCCTCGTCGATGGAATCGTATTCATGGTAGGGATTGGCCATCTGGACTCCCGGCTCCTGGGTATGCCCGAGGGCTTCCTCGATGGGCCGGAATACGCCCGCAACCTTCGGCGCGTTGATCTCCGCCGCCGGTCCCTGGGACTCGTTCTGTCCTGCTGCCACCATATCCGATGCGGGGCCGGACGGCGCCGCCTGGGTCTCCGTCGGTGCCGCGGGAAGGACCTCACTCCAGGAGGTCTGTCCTGCCTCCTCCGGCGGTGTCTGAATACCGGCCTGCGCGGCCATATTCTCTTCCGCTGTCATCGGCGGTGCGGCGATTCCGCCGCCCGCAGGCTCTTCTTCGGCCTCCCGGCTGTCCGGTCTGGTTCCGGTAGTTTCCGCCGGTTTTTCCGCCGGTCTGCTCTCGGAAACCGCAGCTTCTCCTGCCGCCTCTTCCGTCTGCGCTCCGGCTGCTGCCGTGCCGCCTCCCGTTTCCCCTGCCGTTTCGGTCTTATCGGACTTTTCGGTTTCTTTTATCTCTTCCTTAGCCGTCTCATTGCCGGCGGTCTCTTCTGTCTTATCCGCAGCGGCGTTTCCTTCCTGCTGCCCGATGGCTGCCGCATTCTCCTGCGTCTTACCGGGCACCGCTTCGGTTTCCGTGCTTTCGGCATACTCCGTACGGATGCCGTTCTGACGGTAAATGCCGATGGAAAGCGCAAGAACAAGGCAGGCGGCCACTGTGCTCATCGCACGCCAGGGAACCTTCTTCTTCCTGGCCTCCGCGATGCTCACCACCTGCTTACTGGCACCTGCTTCGGGCGCCGCTTCTTCGATGTATTTATCACTGATCCCGCCAAAGGCTTTCAGCAAGCGCTCTTCACTGTTCATATATGAATGCCTTCCTTTTCCAGATACGCTCGAAACTGTTCTCTGGTACGCATCAGACTCATCTTGACCGCACTCTCTCCCATGCCGTACTCCGCCGCAATCTCCTTGACGCTGCTCACATACCAGTAGCGGCGCACAAAGATCTTCCGGGTCTGTTCCGGCAGTCCGCCGAGGAACCGGTCAATGGATGCCGCCAGCTCCTTGTCATCTATTTCCTTTTCCACATCGCTGGAAGCCGAGACGCAGCCGGCCAGCTCATCCAGGGCCGCTGCGGTTTCTCCCGCTCCACGCTTCTGTGCACGCGATTTTTCATAAAGATTCAGCGCGAGATTCCGGGTGATTTTACCCAGAAACGAGGAAAACCGTACCGGTCTTGTCGGTGGAATCGCATTCCAGGTATGCAGCCATGTGTCATTGACGCATTCCTCGGCATCCTCATCGCTGTACAGTATATTCCAGGCAATCTTCCGGCAGTACTTCCCGTACTTCAGGGAAGTTTCCGCGATTGCCTGTTCTGATCGCTTAAAATACAGATCGATGATCTCCCGATCTTCCATTCAGTTTCCCCCTCACAACTACAGACAGCAAAACGTCCCATTTGGTCACACATTTATGCAAAAAAGGGTGCATGAACGTCCTTTCCTATAAAGGGCATACTGCCGCAGAATAATTCTCTTTTATCAGTTTATTATATCCCATTTCCTGCCCTTCCGTAAACACGAATTCCCTTACAATTCCCGGAAATTTATGACACTTTTGCTTCGTAAACGTAAAAAGCGGCAGATTCCCGCATCGTTCAGACCCCGCAGGCTGTGCGCACCCTGTGCCCGCAAAAAACAGCCGCCGCGGCAGGCTTTTTTCCTGCCGGCAGCGGCTGCGCCGTATGATATCTGTCTGTTCAACTGCCTGTGTAAGAATGATTATTCAAAGAGCGGCTTCAGAGCCTCAGCCAGCTCCTCTTTCTCCTTCTTAGCCTCATCCAGATTCTTACCGAGGGTTGTGTAGTAAGCCTTGATCTTCGGCTCGGTTCCGGAGGGACGTACAACGACGGTTCCGCCATTTTCCAGCTGATAAATGAGGACGTTTGCCTTCGGAAGACCTGTCTCCTCGGGTTTTGCGAAATCCATGGCCTTCGCCACTTTTCTTCCGTTAAACTCCTTCGGCGGATTCTCGCGGAGACCATTCATGATGCCGGCCATCTTGTCCATGCCGGAAAGACCCGGGAATTCAAAGCTGTCGACCTTGTTGAGATAACGGCCGTACTGGGCGTAAATCTCTTCCAGGCGCTGCTTGATGGAGGATCCGATGCTTCTGTAATAAGCCGCCATCTCGCAGATCAGCATGGAGCCGATGACAGCGTCCTTATCGCGGACATAGGGGCCTGCCAGGTATCCGTAGCTCTCCTCAAATCCGAAGATGAAGCGATCCACCTCGCCTGCTGCCTCCAGCTGGGCGATCTGGTCGCCGATCCACTTGAAGCCGGTCAGCGTGTTGCGCATCTCTACGCCGTAGTGTGCCGCCACGGCGTCTGCCAGCGGTGTGGACACGATGGACTTGACCGCCACCGGATTCTTCGGCATGGTGCCCTTCTCGATGCGGCCTGCGCAGATATAATCCAGCAGAAGAACGCCCATCTCGTTTCCGGAAACCAGCTCATAGGAGCCGTCCGGACACTTCATGGCGATACCCACGCGGTCTGCATCCGGGTCGGTCGCCAGCATCAGGTCCGCTCCCGTCTTCTTTGCCAGTTCCAGTCCCTTCTCCAGCGCCGCGAAGATCTCCGGGTTCGGATAGGAGCAGGTGGTGAAATAGCCGTTCGGGTATTCCTGTTCCGGGACAATGGTAATGTCGGTGATTCCCATATCTTTCAGGACTCTGGTTACCGGAACCAGGCCTGTGCCGTTCAGCGGGGAATATACCAGCTTCAGTCCTGCGGTCTTGCACAGACCCGGACGAACCTGACGGGACTCGATGGCCGCATAGAGTGCCTCCTTGCAGTCATCGCCCACAAACTGGATCAGTCCCTTCTCGACGCCTTCCGCAAAGGACATGTACTTTGCGCCGGTCAGCACATCGGTCTTCTGGATCGAATCGTAAACCACCGCAGCGGCATCGTCCGTCATCTGGCAGCCGTCCGGTCCGTAGGCCTTATAGCCGTTGTACTGTGCCGGGTTGTGGGATGCGGTCACCATGATGCCCGCGTTGCACTGATAATACCGGGTTGCAAAGCTGAGCGCCGGAACCGGCATCAGCTCGTCATAAATGCGTACCTTTATTCCATTTGCAGCGAGTACGCCCGCGGCGTCTCTCGCGAATGTCCATCCCTTCAGACGGCTGTCATAGCTGATCGCCACCGTCTGTGTGCCGCCCTGGGTTTTTACCCAGTCCGCAACACCCTGTGTTGCCTGACGAACCACCCAGATATTCATGCGGTTGGTGCCTGCGCCCAGGGTTCCGCGAAGTCCTGCAGTACCGAACTGAAGTGCCACCGCAAACCGCTCCTTGATGGCATCATCATTCCCCTCGATATCCTGCAGTTCCTTCTTCAGATCGAAATCCAGAAGCTCTGCCTCAAGCCACCGCTTATACTCCTCCTGATACATTATCACGTCCTCCTGTCTCGCGGAATTGTCCGCGATTTTTTCACTACTGTGTCCTAATTCAGATTTTACTGAGTTCCCGGATCCTTGTCAAGGCACGGCCCGAAGGCCCATTTGCCCGCCGTGCCGCCGCTTTCATCCTCCAAAAGCCCGGATTTTCGCGGTTTTTTAACAAAAAAACCGCATTTTGCCGTATTTATGGGGTTTTCTCGTTCTCAGACTTATGTTATAATAAGACAAAATTGCAAAAGCAACAATAAACAAAGGAGGCACGAAGTATGAACAAAGGTGAATTAGCTGCTGCTATCGCTGAAAAGTCTGGTCTGACCAAGAAAGATGCACTGGCTGCTGTTGACGCGTTCGTAGAAGCTGTTGAAGAAGCTGTTGCTGCCGGCAACAAGGTACAGCTGATCGGATTTGGCTCCTTCGAGAGAGGCGAGAGAGCTGCAAGAGCAGGCAGAAACCCGAACACGGGCAAAGCCATCAAGATCCCGGCCACAAAGACTGTTAAGTTTAAAGCAGGCTCTGAATTCAAGGTAAAAGTAAATGCCAAGAAAGAGAAAAAAGCCAGAGCAAAGAAAAAAGCATAATATTCGACGTTCATAGCGATGTGCGAAAAAAACATAAGAAAAACCGGGGCCGAACGCCCCGGTTTTTCTGTGTCTTCCGCAATATGCCCTGCCTGCGGCCGCCCGAAGACGGCCGAACAGGCTCTGCTGCTGCATTGCCTCCGTTACTTAATGGCAATACTCTTCAGAATAATGTCTCCCGTGGTTCCCTCATCCACATCCACGCGGACGGTGCCGACCGAAAGGGCCGTCTCATCGTCGATCTGGGCGATGTACTCGATCCAGTCATACCCGATGTTCTTATAGGACCGGGCCTGGAAGGTGATTCCCGAAATCTCACGGGTGCCCAGCTCCTTATAATTCTCGAACTTATCTTTGTAGAAGTCAAAATCTTCCACCTTATCCTTCGTGCTGAACTGAATAAAGCCTGCGCCGAAGGCGTCCGGATCCTCATTGTCCACCAGTTTGATGCCGCTGCCCTTATCGGAGACGGACCAGCCGGACTGGGGAATCTCCACGTCAATCTTCAGCGGATTGTCGTGATCGCCGAACTTGAAGACCTCCAGGGAATGCTTTTTCTTCGGGGCATTTGCCGCCTGGGCCTTGTCGGCCTCCTTCGCCTCCTCCTGCATGGCCGCCAGGTACTTGTCCTTTGCCTGGGACCCGGTAAAGCCGCTGGAGTTATAGCTGCTGATATGGTAAATGCCGTCATCGTCTTCCTCAAAGTTGACATACAGGAAGACGTTTTTGTCCTCCTCGGCAATCCATTTGAAGTAGCATTTATAGCGCTTCATATGGTCGCTGTATTCTTCTTTGTCGAAGGCTCCCGGCACGCCGAAGTAGTCCTTCAGCTCATCATAGGTCATCTTGAAGGCGTTGGCGCTGTTGATCTCCGACAGATAAACGTAAGCCCGCATAACCTGCTCCTGGCTCACAATGCCGTCTCCGCCCCGGGCGGCAATCTTTCCGACCTCGCCCTTCGGCGGCGGTCCGGTGAGCGCGGATGCATTAGCCGCTTCTGTTTCGGCTGCTGCCGCCGTGGTTTCCGCTTCTTCCGCCTTCTCGCCGGCCGCGGTCTCTGCCGCCGCATCCTTCTTGACCGCCGGATTATTGCCCGCAGTCTGGCCGGATGCGCCGCCCTCCCGCTTCATGGTATAGATGGGGCCCTGCATATTCAGGATAAGCGTGTCCCCGTCCAGCTCATAGGTATATTTCGACGTTCCGAAAATCGTCACCACGCCGGGCTCCCAGGTGATGTCCGTCGGATTCTGCAGAAGGTCCAGGGTTCCCGTGCCGTCCGCATTCAGCTCCAGGTAGATGTTTTCCGCTCCGGCATCCTTCAGCATATCATAGGTCACGGTATGCCCGCCTGCCGTATACTCATAAACCACGTATCTGCCGACATCCGCAGGAGTCTCCTTCTCTGCCTCTCCGGCTTTCTCCTCCCCGGCTTTTCCTGCTTCGGCATTCTCCGCCTCAGCCTTCTCTGTATCTGCACTGTCCTCTGCTTTTTCTTCCTTCTTCTCCTCCGCTGCCGTCTCTTTGGCTGTCTCTGCCGTCTTCTCTGCGCTCTGTCCGCCTCCGCAGGCCGAAAGTGCCAGAGAAAGCGCCAGCGCGGAAATCAGAAACAGACTCTGTTTTTTCATGTCCCATCCTCTCCTTTCCGGTGACCAGATCTCAGATTCCATAGTATTATCATACTCTGCGAAATGCCCCGGGACATCCATCCAAAGGATAATTCTGTGGATAATTCTGTGCAGAAATTTCAGAAGTCCCTCGCTTGTAAAATTTCCATCGGTAATATACAATAATGTATCTGAAATCATCCTGAATCATCTTTGGACACGCAGCCCGTGTCCGGAAAAGAGGCTTCTATGCAAACATCACACACCAGACGAATGGTCACGGCCGCCCTTCTGGCAGCTCTCGCCGTCGTCGGTTCCACGTTTTCTTTTCCCATACTCGGTTCCAAATGCGCGCCGGTGCAGCACCTGGTCAATGTGCTCTGTGCCGTCTTTCTCGGTCCCTTCTGGGGACTCGGCGCGGCATTTGTCTCCAGTCTTGTGAGAAACCTGCTGGGACTGGGCACCCCGCTGGCCTTCCCGGGCAGCATGTGCGGCGCCCTCCTCTCCGGACTTCTGTATCAGAAGTTCCGCACCCTTCCGGCAGCCTGCGCAGGCGAAGTCCTCGGCACCGCCGTCATCGGCGGCATGCTGGCCTTCCCCATCGCGAAGTTTATCATGGGCAATGGGGGCGCTGCCCTCTTCACCTTTGTGGTGCCCTTTCTGGTCAGCACCGCCGGCGGAAGCATCATCGCCTTCGCGATCCTGACCACGCTGCAGCAGACAAAGGTGCTTTCCCAGATGCAGCAGATGCTGAATTGAGAAGGTACGCCGCAGGCGTACCTTTGAACCGCTCTAAGCCGCGGGGCTCTCGCCCCTCCGGGGCGAGCAGAATTGAGGTTTAACCATATGATATTCACGCCCGATGACAGCCTGGTTTCCCATTACGGAAACCGGGTTTTTGCCCTCCGTCCTGTGGTACAGTGCATCACGAACATCGTCACGGTCAATGACTGCGCCAACGCTCTCCTGGCCGTCGGCGCCTCCCCCACCATGGCCCATCACCCGGAAGAAATGGCAGATTTTGCGGCCATCACCGACGCCCTGGTTCTGAACATGGGCGCCACCGAATCCATCGAAGCCATGAGAATCGCCGGAAAGGCGGCCTCATCCCTCGGGCATCCCATCATCATCGATCCCGTGGGCTGTGCCGGCTCCCCCTGGCGCCGCTCCGTCTGTCTCTCACTCATCAACGAAGCCCATCCCACGGTTATCCGGGGCAATGTTTCTGAAATCCGCGCCCTTCTCACCGATAAAAACAGCGGCCGCGGCGTGGATGACCGAAGCCCGGAAAGCATTCCCGTGCCGGAGCTCTGCACCGCCCTGTCCGAAAAGACCGGCGCCATCGTCATTGCCTCCGGCGCCACCGACTATATCAGTGACGGGAAGAAGGTTCTGGCCGTCCACGGCGGAAGCCCCCTGATGGCAAGAATCACCGGAACCGGCTGCATGCTCTCCGCCCTCCTGGGCGCCTTCCTGGCAGCGGAAGTCTCCGCAGAGAGCGCCTGGGCCTGCTGCCGGACCATGGCCCTGGCCGGCGAAGCCGCAGAACATACCACCGATGCGTGCGGCGGCGGCACCGGCACCTTCCACATCGCACTCCTCGATGCCCTCACCGTCCGGGATGCCCGGGCGGCTTCTGCCGCGGATTCTGCGGTCGGCCAGTGCAGCGCAGCTGCGGTGGACCAGCCTGCCCGCGTTTCCAAAAAGGAGGACCTATGAACGGAATCCTCTACGGCGTCGGCACCGGCCCCGGCGACCCGGAGCTGATGACCCTGCGGGCAGTCCGGCTGATTCGTGAGAATGCTGTCATAGCCTGCGCAGGAAAAGACGCCAGAGCTTCTCTTGCATACCGCATCGCCCTCCAGGCCGTACCGGAGCTTGCAGACAAAACCATACTTTCCATCGACATGCCCATGACCCGGGACAGGGATATTCTCATACAGAGCCACCGCGTCGGGGCAGACCTCATCGAATCCCACCTGAAGGCAGGAAAAAACGTAGTTTTCCTTACCCTGGGCGATCCGTCCATCTACTCCGGCTTCTCCTATCTGCAGAAGCTGGTAACCCAGGACGGCTTTCCGACAGAAACCGTAAGCGGCGTCACCTCCTTCTGCGCAGCGGCAGCAAGTCTTAACCTTCCCCTGGTCACAGGAGAAGAAAGTCTGTGCATCCTGCCGGCCGCGAAGGATGACCTCTCCTGCACTGCCGCCGGCGCCGAGGCATCGGATGCTCCCGCTGCGGCGGATGACCTCTCCTGCGCTGCCGCCGGCGCCGACACTCTGCTCCTCATGAAGGCGGGCCGTGCGCCCAAGGCACTTGCCAGACGGCTTGAATCGACCGGATACGAAGTTTCCATGGTCGAAAACTGCGGCCTGGCGGAAGAAAAACTGTACCGGGAGGCCGAATCCATACCGGAACATGCCGGTTATTTCTCTCTGATGATCGCAAAGCGGACCCGAGGTTGATTATTTCAACCTCGGATCCGCTTTTGATTTCAATATTCTTCCCTATACGGTTCTGTAAACCGATCTAAATCAGGATTTCAGCTGTCAGATCCGTTATCCCGGTCAGGAATCCCATTTTCCAAATGAGATTGGAACCGACGTGACGGATCTTAGCGTCATTCTCCGGCTTAGAGATCCGAAAAAGTCCGTTTCTTCCTGCAGGCCGTCTGTTTCCATACGGATCCCGCAGCGCAAAACGCCAACGCAGATCTGCTTTCACCGCACATGGAGACTTCATCCGGCATTTCAGTCCGATTGAACGCCGCTCCAGCCAGATTCATCATCCGCCCGCTCACCCTATCAGCACAGAGTCGCGTAGATGACCGCCTTGATGCTGTGCATGCGGTTCTCCGCCTCGTCGAATACCACCGACTGGTCGGACTCGAAGACTTCGTCGGTTACTTCCATCTCGGTGATGCCGAACTTCTCGGCGATCTCTTTGCCGATGGTGGTTTTGGTATCATGGAAGCTGGGCAGGCAGTGCATGAAGATGGCCCGCGGGGACGCATTTTCCATCACTTTCTTATTGATCTGATAATCCTTCAGAAGCTCAATCCGGTGCTCCCAGATCTCTGCCGGCTCGCCCATGGAAACCCAGATATCGGTGTACAGGATATCCGCATTCTTCGTGCCCTTTTCCACATTCTCGGTCAGTGTGATGGTGGCTCCGCTTCTCTTTGCAATCTCTCTTGCCTGTTCAACCAGGTCCTCCGCCGGGAACAGCTCCTTCGGCGCGCAGGCGGTATAGTTGATTCCCATCTTGGCGCAGACCACCATCAGGGAGTTGGAAACATTGTTTCTCGCATCACCCATGAAGGTAAAGTTCAGGCCCTTCAGATATCCGAACTTCTCCTCGATAGTCATAAGATCGGCGATCATCTGGGTCGGATGGAACTGGTCGGTTAAGCCGTTCCATACCGGCACGCCGGAATACTTTGCCAGTTCTTCCACGATGGACTGGTCAAAGCCTCTGTACTCAATGCCGTCAAACATTCTGCCGAGCACCCGGGCGGTGTCCGGAAGGCTCTCCTTCTTTCCCATCTGGCTGCTGCCCGGATCCAGGTAGGTCACGCCCATGCCCAGGTCATGGCCGGCCACCTCAAAGGAACAGCGGGTGCGGGTGGAAGTCTTCTCAAACAGGAGAACGATATTTTTGCCCTCCAGATAACGGTGGGGTGTCCCCGTTCTCTTCAATCTCTTAAAATCCTTGCCCAGATCCAGCAGATAGCGGATCTCAGCCGGCGTATAGTCTAAAAGCTTCAGAAAACTTCTTCCTCTCAGATTTACTCCCATGTCAAACCTCCGGATTACCGTAATGTATACTGTGTATTTTTATAGAACAGGCACTTATTATAACTTGAATTTGTGCCGCTTTCAAGTGGTAAAGAATACCCAGGGCACATTTTCTAGTGCTGCCCCTGGTACGCCAGGCACTTTTCCACCGCTTCTTCGATGGAGGAGACCGTGATGGTCTGCCCGAAACTGCCTTCCCCGATAAGCACGGTTCTTACGCCTGCCGCCTGTCCGGCTCGGATATCGTTTTCCCCGTCGCCGATCATCCAGGACGCAGCGAGGTCGATATTAAAGTCCGCCGCCGCCTGATACAGCATCCCCGGCTTCGGCTTCCGGCACTCGCATTCAATCTTCAGCTCCGGAATCTCTCCGGCATACCCTTTATGCGGGTGGTGGGGACAGTAATAAAGGCCGTCCAGATAAGCCCCCTCTTTGCCCAGCAGGGTCTCCATCTTTTCATGAATCCGGTCAAGCTCCGGCACCGTCACTTCACCGCGTGCGATGACCGGCTGGTTTGTCGCCACAATGGCGAGATATCCCGCATTGTTGATCTTCTTTACGGCCTCCGCCGCTCCGGGTAGAAGCTCGAAATCATCGATATTCCGCAGAAAACCGACATACTTATTGATGGTTCCGTCCCGGTCCAGGAAGATGGCCTTCTGTTTATTCTTCAGATTTTTCGCCTGCACCCTGCCTTCCGCAAAGTCCCGGCTCACCGCCGAAAACCGCTCCGGCGTGCCCATGTCCTTCACATACTCCGGACTGTCGTAACAGAACATTTTCCCCGTGCCGCACAGAGGTTTCAGAATCTGCCGGTCCAGGTCCACCTTATAGACTTTTCCCTCGGCATCCTTTCTGCCGATGCGCTCTGCGTCCACGCCGGAGAGGGCGAGGGCCTCGGGACTCAGCACGTGAAGTCCCGCATTTACCCGGTTCTTATAGAATTCCGGCCGCACATCCTCTTTGGTCAGCCACTGCCCAACACTTCCGTTCGTGTCTGCCACCACGATTCCGGAATCAAAGGGATGGGAATTGGGGTGGGTAAATAGTGTCACAAGCCCCCCGTGAGCCCGGTGAAAGTCGACGAACCGGTTAAAATCAATATCAAAGACCGCATCCGCATTCAGCAGCAGGAAATCCTCGGTAAGGCCGAGCTTAAAGAGAGCGCCCGCATTGCCCAGGGGCTCCTTCTCCTCAAAGTATTTAATATGAATCCCCAGACGGGAGCCGTCGCCGAAATAGTCTTCGATCTTCTCCGCCATATGGGAGACCGTCAGAATGATATCGGTAAATCCCTGGTCCCGGAGAGACAGAAGCTCCCACTCCAGCACCGGCTTTCCCATGACGGGAATCAGCGGCTTCGGAATATCCGGAAACAGGGAAGAAATCCTGGTTCCCCGTCCGCCGGCCATAATCACTGTCTTCATAGACTTCTCACTTTCAACTGCGCTTTTCATATTTCATGCGTTCCGCAGCCTTCCGTACCTCATCACCGGTGATGAGAACGACCTGCGGATTCTTGTCTTTCACTTCTGATACAGCCTTTTCATAGCTGCTGATGAAATAATCAATGCTTTCCTTCATCCAGACAAGGGCGGCGCTTTCATCGCTTTCCGATACGATCAGACGGGTGTCCGTCATCGCATCCGCCTCTGCGTGGTTGATCTTATTGCGCACAACGCCAATGTGGTAGTAAGCGAACAGAAGGTTCTGCAGGGTTTCCATGCTGTCGCAGGCGGTATAGCCCGTAATCTTTGAAGAGTCCTCATTCCCGACAGAACGGCTTCTCATAGCCGCATACACACGCTGCGGGTCTTCGCCCCTGTTTCCCATGCCTCTGGTCGCTCCGCGGTCATAGGTTTTGATGAAATAGTGGTCGACGTTATCGATCTTATAATATTCATAGGGCTTCAGTCCCTGCCGCTGCTTCGCGAACAGCTGGGTGACCTGCTCCCTGTTCTTCTCATCGCTGCAGTAATAGAACATTCCGGATTTCACCAGAACCTCCGGAGCCTTGGACTCGATAAGCGTCAGGGTCTGCTGGTAAAACCGGTGCCGGTATGCCCATTTCACCAGATCAATGAACGGAATACTTCCGTCTCCCTCCAGGAGCACGCCGTAGTCTTCCCGGATGCTTTCGGCAATCACGCCAAACAGCATGCCATAGTAGCCGATTTCCCGCCAGGTTTTTTCCGCCCTGAACAACTCCCGCAGGCGCAGAATACCCTCCTCCACCTCCGGGATATTGCACATGGAGAGTCCGTCGTCCACATGACGCATGGCGTAGATCATCCGGGCAATACTCTCGTTCTGTTCCCCGCTTTTTTTCCAGATGTCCACGATCATGTCCGCCCTGCCATAGTTGAGGAATGCGCGGGTCGCGTGGATCAGCTCAGTGACGCCGTATCCGTCGGTATCATCGCGGATGAGCCCTGTCAGACTCCTCTGCCGGCTGCGCACCGTGAAGATCTTCTTCAGGCGAACGCCGCTTCCCGGCATAGAAACCAGAATGTCCAGCATATTCATGATGATAAATGTGTCCGCGGCATTATCGCTGTTCAGCGAAACATACAGATTGATGTCCTCTTCCCCGTAAGCGATCGACTTTTCCATCGTCAGCATGCTGTCGACCCACTGTCCGCTCTCTTCCATCTGCTCCTCGGGAATAAAACCGATCCGGACTTCCTCGTTGACAGGCAGAAGTTCCAGCTTCGCAGATGGCTTCAGCTCGGAATAGAGATAGTTCTTCACCCACTGTATACAGGGATCGGGATAATCGCGAAACTCCGGAAAAGCTTCAAAAAGCGCGGTCTGAAACTGCTCAAAGGTCTCACCCTCCTGCGCGAGCGCATCAAACAGCCGGTTAACCTTCTTTGCTTTGAGTCCCTCATTTCCCTCATGAAACTCCCGGACAAACCGGGTCAGCTTCTCCCGCACTTCCGCAGGCATCGCCCCGTCTTCCGCCTGCAGGTCCAGGCTCAGTTCGTCGGCATACTGGGCAAGCCGATACCGGAGCAGACGATAAGTGGAAAATGATGTCCTGTCCGCGGAATACAGAGTGCTTCCCTCCCGGAGGGTGCAGGGCGTCAGGCTGTCCTTTTCATCAAACGTATCAGCCTCGCCGGCAACGATGATCTCATCAATTTTGTACCGGGCCAGCACGGCTTTTATGCCGGCTTCCGCACCCAGAACGGCATCGCAGTAATCAAAACCGAATTCATTTCTTATAGAAAAATACCGAAGCGGCGGAGTACTTTCCGCAGCGCTCAGGGATGTCAGAAGAATGTTTCTGCTCATCGTATCAGTCCTCCATATCCGAAGCGAAAACAGGCAGCAGCCATTTTGCCGCGAAAAACAAAAATCCCGGAAACAGCTTATAACAAGCCATTTCCGGGGTTCTTAAACCTGGTTTCAGATTACTTAAGGGTAACCTTTGCACCCTGCTCTTCCAGCTTAGCCTTGATGTCCTCAGCCTCTTCCTTGGAAACAGCTTCCTTAACGTTCTTCGGAGCGCCGTCAACAAGATCCTTAGCTTCCTTCAGGCCAAGACCTGTAAGCTCACGGACAACCTTGATAACCTTAACCTTGTTAGCGCCAACCTCGGTCAGCTCTACGTTCCACTCGGTCTTCTCTTCCTCAGCTGCTGCTGCCGGGCCTGCTGCTGCTACAACAACGCCTGCTGCTGCGGATACGCCGAACTCTTCCTCACATGCCTTTACCAGCTCGTTGAGCTCTAATACGGACAGTTCTTTAATAGCTGCGATAAATTCTTCAGTTGTTAACTTAGCCATTTTCATTTCCTCCTTGGAATAATTGTAAATTATGCTTCCGGAGCAGCCTCTGCTGCCGGAGCTCCCTCGCCGTCTTTCTCCGCAATCTGCTTAAGCACACGTGCGAAGTTTGCGACCGGCGACTGCATGCTTCCGAGAAGTCTTCCGAGAAGGATCTCTCTGGACGGAATGGAAGCGATGGTCTGCATTGCTGCTGCATCATAGTACTTTTCCTCTACGATGCCGCCTTTGATTTCAAGCTTTTTGGCTGTCTTGGCGAACTCTGCAAGAAGTCTTGCCGGTGCTGTCGCGTCTTCCTTGGATACTGCGATAGCGGTCGGGCCTTCAAGAACCGGGCCGAGTGCTTCGTACGGTGTATCCTTGGCAGCGAGACGGATCAGAGTGTTCTTATAAACTTTATAAGTGATACCAGCTTCACGAAGCTTCTTGCGGAGCTGTGTATCCTCTGCTACAGTAAGACCGCGGTAATCAACCGCTACTGCAGTCTGCGCACCGTTGAATAATTCTGCAATTTCCTGTACAACCGGCTGCTTTAATTCAACTTTTGCCATGAAACATTTTCCTCCTGTATTAGTCTGTAACCGCCCAAGAGACCGCGAAAAATAAGAAAAGCCTCTCTGCCACGAGGACAGAGAGGCGTAAAATCACTTTTACGTTCTTCATGTTTCCCTCGGCAGGCGTCCATGGGACTTATACCTTGCGGTACCTGCTGTCTTCGGCAGCTAACACCATGATAAATTACCACACCCGGGACAGAATGTCAAGAAGTTTTCTCTGATATTTGTCCGGAAAATGCAGTAAAACGGGGCAGCCCCGAAGGACTGCCCCGACAATTTCTTTATTCTATTTTATTTCGCAGGAGCGGGTTTTACCGGCTTCGGCGGCTCTACGATCTCATACTCGTGAAGCGTGTCGGTCTCCTGAAGATACTTCAGATAAGCCTTGATCTCAGCCTTCTCGCGGAATGCTGCCTTTAAGAACATGCTCTTCTCCTGCATAAGGCCGCACTTTAAACCGATATCGCTGACCTGATATAATTTGTACTTTAATTCTTCCATGGGTGTATTCTCCTTTCACGCGGTCATCACCGCAAGTAATACAACTTACTGAAAGATAGTATAGCACACTTTTTACGGTTTGTGGACAGGTTACTATGAATTTCTGTGAATCATCCTGTCAGAATCTGTCGGACGCCTGCTTCCCGTATCACGCAAAGAGCGGCGTACTGAAGTAACGCTCTGCGGTATCCGGCAGAACCGTCACGACGGTTTTCCCTTTTCCCAGTTCTCTTGCCAGCTTCAGGGCCGCGCAGACATTGGTGCCCGCGGAGATGCCGCAGAGAAGGCCTTCCTCGGCCGCCAGCCGCTTTGACATGGTCAGGGCTTCTTCATCTTTTACGATGGTGATGCCGTCATAGATGGTCTGGTCCAGGATATCCGGCACGACGCCGTCGCCGATGCCCATCTGCAGATGGGAACCGATAGACCCGCCCGAGAGGATAGCCGCATGCTCCGGCTCCACGGCGTAGATCTTCATGTCCGGATTTTCCTTCTTCAGAACCTGGCCGATGCCGGAGATGGTACCGCCGGTGCCGATACCGGAACAGAAGCCGTGGATGGGCCCGTTCACCTGGGCAAGAATCTCTTTCGCCGTGTTCTCACTCTGGGCCCGGAGATTGTCAAAGTTGGTGAACTGGTCCGGCATATAGACATTCGGGTCTTCTGCCGCCATCTTATGGGCAAGGTCAATGCAGTCGCGGATGCACTTGCCGATGTCATCATCGTCGTGGATGAGAATCACCTCGGCCCCGTACTGCTTCACCAGCTTTCTGCGCTCCTCGCTGACGGAGTCGGGCATGATGATGATCACCCGGTAGCCCTTCACCGCGCCCACAAGGGCCAGGCCGATGCCCTGGTTGCCGCTGGTGGGTTCCACGATGACGGTGCCTTCATGGACATCGCCCCGCTTCTCTGCCTCTTCTATCATATTAAGAGCAGTCCTGGTCTTGATGGAGCCGCCCACATTCAGTCCCTCAAACTTGACCAGAACCTCGGCATCTTCCGGCCCGGTCAGACGGTTCAGACGGATCATCGGGGTGTGTCCCACCGCCTCGAGAATGTTGTTGTATATCATGGTATATGTCACCTCTTGCATGTCAGGCATAGTAACGCTGTAAAGTATAACACAGCGTTTTCGGCACGGTCAACGGAGAATCTGCAGAAATGCCGCCTCCAAACACGCAAAAATACTGCTGAGCCCCATCGGATTCCTCAGGACTCCGGTGGAACTCAGCAGTAGACAGTTTTTCTCTTAATTATACAGCTGTTATACAATCACACCGTAGATGCCAATCACCGCCATAATCGCAAGCACCGCCAGATTCAGGAAGGAGACGGCGAATAGCTCGATAAAGAGCTTGTTCTGGGGGAAGCGCTCCTCTGCATTTTCCTGCTGGGCAACGCCCGCCATAATCAGGGCACCGGTGGTGGAAATGGGGGTATACCCTGCGATGGTACCGCCGATGACGACCATGGCCACCAGAAGGACGCCATCCGCACCCAGGCTCTGCGCCAGACTTCCGCATACCGGAACCAGAGTCGGGAAGACTACTCCAAGACCGGAGGAGAAGAAGGACATGATGCCTGCCGTGAGAGCCATGATGGGAGCCGCGCTCTTCGGGCCCATGACATTTTCCAGAGCTTCCACCAGGAGGTCGATGCCGCCGGAGACCTTCACGATGTTCATGAGCATGCCCACGCCGAGAACCATGATGATAACGCTCCAGGGCACGCCGCCCACGGCCTTTTTCTCATTGCCGCAGCCGGCGACGATGAGGATGGAGCCGATGAGGAAGCCGGTGAGACCCACGTTCCAGCCGAGGAAGAGAACGCCGACGGCCAGGACCGCAAGGCCTGCCAGGGAGAGGAGCTGCTGCCAGGAGAAGGGCGCAAGTTTCTCCTTCTCGCCGGTTGCGCTGCTCTTCTCCACCTTCCAGCCTTTATAATAGATGTAAACCAGGGCTGCAGTAATCACACAGGTGAGGAAGGTACAAAGCATGATCGGAACGGTATTGCCCACCATTCCCTGCTCTTCCATGAGGTTCCGCACAACCGCGGCCTCGGGAGTCAGCGGACTCATGCGGCCCGCCATGGCGCCCATGTCGCCGATGATAGCGGTCATAATCGGGTTAATGCCTGCCGACACAGAAAGAGGAATCGCAATAACCGGGATAATAGCAAGACACGGAATAGAGCCTGGGCCGGAGGCCGACAGGGCCATACCGATGGCAAACATCACGAAGGGAATTGCCCGGGCCGGAACAAGGTTTACGATCTTCTTGGCCATCAGTTCCAAGGTGCCGTTGCTGTTGATGATGGCAAAGAGATACATGACGCCCGCCATCTGGATGAAAAGGGAGGTGCTGAAGCCGGAGACGACGTCTTTGGCCACCACCTGGCCCGGGAACAGCAGGGTCAGAATCATGGCAAAGCCGATGCACATGATACCGACGTTGGCGTTGCGGAGGAAGCCGAGAACGATGGCTGCCAGCAGTAAAATCAGTGATAAAAATCCAAGGTTCATTATTTCCTCCTTATTCGGCAAAGGTCAGGCATACCGGACTGCCGGTACGGACGATGTTCAGTGTTGGGGTAAGCTGGCCGGTCACGCTGTCAAAATCAAACTCGATGACGGTATCGCTGTCCTCATTGGCAACGTAGCACTTTCCGTTCGGTCCGAAGCAGAAGAAACGCGGCGTTTTGCCCAGGCAGGGGAAGAATCCCGTATTCTTCAGATATCCGGTGACCGGGTCAATGCGGTAGACGGCGATGCTGTCGGTGTAACGGTTGGACACCAGCACCCATCTTCCGCTGGGATCCACCATAACCTCACTGGCATCGGAATAGCCGGTCACGGTCTCCGGAACAGTGGTCAGCTCCTGCAGGGCTTCGAACTCACCGGTCTTATCGTCAAACCGGAAGTAGAGCACCTTATTGCCCTTCTCCTCGCACATATACACCCACCGATTGTTCGGATGCACCGCAGCGTGTCTCGGCTCATCCCAGGTCCGGGAGAGGAACTTCGCCGTCTGGGTGAACTCGCCGGTCTCGTGGTTGTAGCGGAGAGCCCGCATCTGGCCGTACCCGTTCACTCTTCCCTGGGCACAGGCAAAAAGGTAGTTCTTTGTGTGGTCCCAGAGGCACTGGTGAATGGTGGAAACCTTTCCCTCTTCCTTGCCCTCGTAGGTGTATTTCGCCACTACCTCTCCCAGGGTTCCGTCCGCATTCCGGGCGATGGTATAGAGGGTTCCGCCCTGAAGGGTGGCCACGATGACATGACGGTTTTCCTTATCCACGGTCACGTCCACCGGATTTTTTCCGCCGATGTCGATGGTGTTCAGGTGCTTCAGGGTGTGGTCCGGAAGAACTTCATAGGAAGAAACCTTCGTAAAATCACCATGAACAGAATAGAGATACTTTCCTTCCCGATCCAGGGTCTGAAAGGACGGATTCGGCTCTGTCTCCAGGCACTGCAGCTCCTTCCAGCTGCCATCCGCCAGAATCTCGTATGTCTTCAGCCCTTCTCCCCGGGCATTGCGCTCTTTTGTTGTTCTGCATCCCACATATACGTAACTCATTTTGACCTCCATTCTCCGTTTCTCTGTCGATATACGCCTGCCTGCCCGCAGGCTGCTGTATATTGTTCTACGCATTCGCGCCGGCATTCTTCTCCTGCAGGCATTTCTCCAGATACCGGAGCTGCCCTCCGGCCAGAACCACCGCCACCTCGTCATTGGTGAGGTCTAGGTTTACCTCAAATTCAAAATGCTTTGTTGTATTCTTTACCGTCACCTTCCTGGTGGGAATCTGATCCAGCAGGTTTTCCACCTCCAGCACATCCCCCTCATCGATGCTGTCATAGGCTGCGCCGTCAGCAAACAGCATCGGGATAATGCCGTGGTTCACGAGATTTCCCTTGTGAATCCGGGCAATGCTCTTGGCAATCACGCACTTTACGCCGAGATACATGGGATTAATGGCTGCATGTTCTCTCGAAGACCCCTGGCCGTAGTTCTCACCGCCGACGATGATGCTCTGCCCCATCTCCTTTGCCCTGGCGGCAAATGTGGGCGCATACCGGTGATAGCAGTACTGGCTCATCAGCGGAATGTTGGACCGCATGGAGGAGAACTCCGCGCTGGCCGGGGTGATGTCGTCGGTGGACACATTGTCCAGAGTCTTGAGGCTTACGCCGCAGGAGAGGTGCTGTTCCGGCACATCCGGCACCGGCAGGAACTTGATGTTGGGGCCCCGGGTAATCTCCACTTTTTCCGCCTCTTCCTCCGGGAGGGGCGGGATAATCATGGAATCATCCACCATGTAGTGCTCCGGCTCCGTCACCTTCTGCAGTTCGGCAACCCCGTCGCCCATCAGGTCTTCTGCCGTGGCAAAGGTTCCCAGAACCGCGGTGGCCGCGGCGCTCTCGGGACTCACCAGATAGATTTCCGCGGTAGGATTGCCGGCGCGTCCCTTGAAGTTGCGGTTAGAGGTCCGCACCGCCACCCCGTTGGTGGGCGGCGTCTGGCCGATGGCGCAGCAGGGGCCGCAGGAGATTTCCAGCATCCGGACGCCCGCATCGAGAAGAATATCGATGTAGCCGTCCCGCAGCAGTTCCTTGTAAGTCTGACGGGAAGCGATGCCGCAGGTGCACTGCACGTCTTCATGCACGTGATGCCCTTTGAATACCATGGCTGCCTTCGCCACATCCGCATAGCTGGTGTTGGTGCAGCTTCCGATGAATACCTGCTGCACCTTCTTCTTCGGAACCTCCCGGAGAGGCTTTACATTGTCCGGCAGATGCGGGCACGCCATCAGCGGCTCCAGTTCGCTCATATCCAGGTCAATGACCTCATCGTATTCGGCATCCGCATCCGGAAGGTATTCATGATAGTCGTCTCCCCGGCCCTGGGCCTCCAGGAATTTCTTTACCTGAGCGTCCGCCGGGAAAATGGAGGTCGTGGCTCCCATTTCCGCGCCCATGTTGGCGATGGTAGCGCGCTGGGGAACCTCGAGGGACGCTGCGCCCGGTCCCACATACTCGTAGACCTTGCCGAGACCGCCCTTTACAGACTCTCTCCGAAGCATCTCCAGGATGACTTCCTTCGCATTGACGCCGGGCTTAAGGGTTCCGGTCAGGTTTACCTTCACCACCTTCGGCATCTTAATCCGCATCGGTACGCCGGTCATGGCTGTAGCCACATCCATGCCGCCTACACCGATAGCCAACATTCCGATGGCACCGCAGTGGGGAGTATGGCTGTCGCCGCCCATGCTGACCTTGCCCGGTATTCCGAAGCGGGCTGCATGTACCGTGTGGCAGATGCCGTTGCCCGGACGGGAAACATAGACCCCGAACTTTCGGGCCGCCGACTGGAGATAGATATGATCATCCGGCGTCATGCTGTTGACGTAGAGCAGGTTGTGGTCCAAATAGCTTACGCTGGTCTCTACCTGTGTTCTGGGAAGACCGATGGCCTCAAAGGCCAGGTAAGTCATCACCGCGTTGATATCGTGAGTCAGGGTCTGATCCACTTTAATATAGATTTCTTCTCCCGGAATCATATCCGAGGGTCTGGTCAGATGCTCCATCAGAATCTTTCTGGTCAGGTTCATTCCCATGTTCGGTTCTCCTCTTCCGCACCCCATCCTGTGCTGTTTGGCCCGCTTTCTCCCGGCGGGTCTGCCTTGTTCTTTCTGATTCCAGTATATACTGCCTTGTATCTTGTGTAAAATATCAAACTCTGCATGATTTCAATGAGATAATTCTCATGATATATCTTGCCATTTCTCCGGGTCCGCCGTATACTGTTTATTGCAGTAGGAAAAGCACTCCACTGCGTTCCGGACACGCCCGCGTGTCTTAAAACCGCAAAACATTTGGGAGGTTTCCATGGATTTCCGTCAGCTCCAGTACATGCTCACCCTGGCCGAATACAAAAATATGACCCGTGCCTCGGAGGCTCTTTACATTTCCCAGTCCGCCCTGAGCCACTATCTGAAAAATGTGGAGCAGGAGCTGGGGGTAACCCTCTTTGACCGATCCACCAATCCCCTGTCCCTGACCTACGCCGGAAAATGCTACATGGAGGGCGCCCGCCGCATCCTCATGGAAAATGACCGCATGCTCCGGGAACTGAGAGACATTACCCATCACATGACCGGAAAGCTCGTCATCGGCACCTCCCGGGACCGGGCTTCCTATATGATGCCCCGGATACTTCCGGTATTTACCGCACGCTACCCGGGCATCGAGACGGAAGTCTTCACCGCCAGCGGCCAGAAACTGATGGAGGCCCTGCGCACCGGACGGGTGGACATGGTTCTCCTGCCGGACACCTGGAAGTCTTTAGACAGCGACCTGAATAGCGAACCCATCTACACCGAGGAGCTGGTCCTCGCCGCCAAACAGGGATATCTCCCGGAGAAGACCCGGCTGACCGACAGGACCGTAAGCCCGAGGGTCCTGGCGGATATTCCCTTTTTTCTCCTGTTTCAGGAGCATGCCATGCGGACCTGGTGTGATGCCTGGTTCCGGAAACACCGGCTTAAAATCGAGCCCCGGATGGAATTTTCATCCAACATCAGCTGCTACCGGATGGCGGCCTCCGGCATGGGCGTCACCATCATCCCTTATCTCACCACAAGGATGACCAATCCCGGGGGAGGCACAGAGCTCTTCTCTCTGGGCAAAGATCCGGAGACCTGGGATGTCCATATCCTATATCGAAAAAATGCCTATCTGGGCCAGCCGGAGCTGGACCTGATAGACATTTCCAAAAACGTATTCTCCAATGAGATGCTGTCGGACTGACCCTATTTTGTGATGGCCTTCCGCACCGCCTTCCCGGTGCGGAGCATCTCCGCAATCTGCTCTTCTTCTTTTGCGCGCTTCTTTTCCGCTTTCTCCATGGCCGCTTCCGCCTCCTCCGGCCGAAGCACCATCACGCCATTCACATCCCCGATAATCAGATCCCCGGGATTCACCGTCACGCCGCCGCAGGAGACCGGGACATTTATCGATCCCACCGGACTTTTCCCGGCTCCGACGCAGGTGAGTGCCCGGGCAAAGATCGGGAATCCGGCCTCTTCGCAGCCCTCCAGATCCCGGTATGCACCGTCGATAACAACGCCCTCTGCTCCCTGCAGCTTTGCCGCAAGACTCCGGTAATCACCCCAGCAGGCACACTTGCAGTGCCCCTTTGCGGACAGCACCAGCACATCTCCCGGCTGTGCCATAAGGATCGCCTCCATGGCCATGGCGCTCTCCCCCGCCGGCAGGTCCACCGTCAGGGCCGGGCCAACGATATGGGGTCTGCCGAAGGCAGGCTTGATCTCGTAATCCATGGCATGGACAAATCCCGCCCCGTCACAGAGCTCCCCCGTGGTAAAGCCGCGAAGCTTCTCAATCAGTGCTTTATCCGGCCGTTTCATCGTATACTCGCTCATAGTCTCATCCTCCCTGGCTGTCTTCTGAATCTCACAGCAGCATGCATGCTGAGTGCCCCATCTGCCTTATGGTAACACGGATATAAGCATGAGGCAAATGTCAATAATATCATCAATATGATGAATTATATTTCACATAAACAGATAAGCATATCTCCTTCTCTGCTCCAGAAGAATCCTTTTTACCCGTTTCTTAATATCTGCCGGATAATATGTCTCCGCTGCCAGTACCTCATCCGCCGCGGTTTCATCCCATCGAAACCGGACCCGCGTTCCGAAGACCTTTTCGCAGGTCTCCAGCTGTTTCTCAAAATCTGTGGAAAATGTTTTCGCCTGTACAGAAGCTATCATATCGTACAGAGCATCTGTATTCTCAGACAGCGGAAAGTCCACGGTGGTATCAGAAAGCAATGCCGCCCCGTGGTCAAAGGCAGGGCACAGGAAATAACGGCCCGAACCATCCATTTCCACCGCAATATTGTGCAGGTGCCGGTCCTCATTCAGAAAGAGTGCATCCACCGTCATCAGCATTCCCAGATATTCTCCAAACCCTCTAATACCGGTCATCCGCTCTGTCTGAAGCACAAGAAACCGAAGTCTCTCCTCAATATCTGTAATGTGAAAAACATCCGAATGAAAACTCCGGCCCGTGCTGTTCCGGTACAGACGTTCCAAAGTGATGAGCTGTCTTCCCCTCATCAGAAAATTCTTACTGCGGCAGCCTCGGAAAACACGCCCCCGATATTCGATTTCCTCGGTTTCGTAACGGATGTACTGTTCCTCTGGAATTGTGGAGTATCTGAGGAGTGCCGAAACTACATATTCCGCCAGCCCCTCATAACCGGTATAATCCGCTTTGTACCAGATACCGTTCGCTTCCCATTTCAGCTGATTCCCTTTGGAGGATGGCTGATCCGCAAACCTCTGTTCCTTCTCTGTAAGCCGAATCATACGCCCTGTCCCTCCATCCGAATCCAGAATTCATCCTCCGCCATACGCCCTTCCGTCTTCCGGACAATCAGGAAGGGATCGTAGAAGGGAAGGTCCAGCTCCCGAAGCATAATTTTCATCTTGTCCCTCTCCCGCGGAAAACACCGGCTCTCCAGGAACTCCTCATACTCCTCAAACGTCGGTTCCGTATTGGCACCAAATGCCCGGTACATAGTATTCCGTGTGTAATTTCTGACCTGTACCAGACGTTTCTGCTCGTCCACATCGATGATCGTGCAGAGCCGGTTTCGAAACATGTAAAAAAGCCGAAGGGGCAGTATCCTCTCCGGTACCTCATAATAAGTGCCGTATTCCGGATGTTCCCGGAGCAGTGCGCAAAGTGCGGTAATGGGGCCTGTGATGCTCTTCCCGCTGTTCTCCCAGTATTCAACGGTCTTTTTTGAGACGCCGCAGAATGCCGCAAACTCCTCCCGGTTCATCTCCAGCTGCGTTCGCAGTTCACGAATCTCCTGACCCGTGAGGGCCTCTTCGAATGCATACTTCATAAAAAAAGAATACTACTAAATATTAGTAATATCAAGTGAATTAATTACTAATATTTAGTAGTATCGTACTTTCATGGTTTCCTTTGGAAAATGCCGCCTGAGCACCGCTACATCTCCGCCGACGCTTCCGCAGAAACCTTCTCCTTCTTTTTTGCCGGCCACTCCGCCAGCAGCACCGCCGCCACCATAAGGCCGCAGCCAATCCATTCCCGGCTGCTCAGCCGGTCATTCATAAGAGCAGCCCCGAAGATAGCCGAGAAGATGGCCTCGGTGCTGAAGAGCAGGGAAACGAGAGCCGGATCCCCGTCCCGCTGGGCGAGAATCTGGAAGGTATATCCCACGCAGCTGGACATGATGGCCACATAGAGCATGGGCATCATGCACGCCCGGAGGGCTTCGGCGGTCACCGTCTCCTGTGTAAACATAAAAACAGCAGACAGAGAGGATGTCACCAGGAACTCCCCGCAGGATAAGGTAAAGCCGTCCACCTTCTCCGAGAAGTGATCCACAAAGAGGATCTGTCCCGTGAACAGGGCCGCGCACAGTACAAGATAGAGATCCGAGGTTTCCACCGTGAAGCCTTCCTTGATGCAGAGGAAGTACATGCCGACGACGGCAATGAACACCGCAATCCAGGTCTTAAAGGAGCCCTTCCGGAACAGGATCATCTGCGCCAGGGGCACCAGTACGATATAGAGGGCTGTCACAAACCCCGCCTTGCTGGCGGAGGCTCCCGCGTTCAGGGCATATTGCTGGGCGTTGGTCGCGAGAAACAGCGCCGTCCCGCAGAGGAGACTCCCCAGAACAACCTCCCGCAAGCCGCCCATGCCCATTCCCATCCGCCGAAGGATGATGCAGAAGGGAAAAAGAACCACAAAGGCGATAAAAAACCGAATTGCGCTGATGCTGAAGGGTCCCAGGTGCTCTGCGCAGAGCGCCTGGGCCGTAAATGCTGCCCCCCAGATCATCGCCGTGACAAGGGGCAGAAGTGTCTGTTTCCATTTCATAAAGCTAAATCCACCATGTCATTGTATTTTGAAGTTACCAGCAAGTCCGCCGTGAATTATTTCTTCCGTCCCTTGCCGCTGATCTGTTCAATCTTAAGGCGAAGGATATAAACCTTGTCCAGGGAAGCTTCCATATATTTGATGCCGCCCTCCATATAGTCGGCGGAATACTTCTCCAGGAGTGTCCGAAGGCCTTCTCTCTTCTCATCTTTCTCCTCAAGAATCTCCACACTGCCGAATACCACGGCAGAC